>Ga0364859_10010_pt1 | contig 179421 bp, 125 predicted proteins | sample ExccelAu500001D3_FD_206911 | JGI IMG/M metagenome (GOLD analysis project Ga0364859, IMG submission 206911) | Enriched cells from Trout Bog Lake Hypolimnion, Wisconsin, USA - BchlTB.Aug20.5000.01 .D3 | ecosystem: Environmental > Aquatic > Freshwater > Lake > Hypolimnion/Profundal zone | place... | reverse complement strand
CACCTGAAGCCTATGCTCATTCCATCCTTTTTTTACTCGACAATCCTGAAAAAGCATCTCAGATAGCCAAAGCCGGATATGAATACATTTTAAAGAACTTTAGTTGGGAAACTGAAACTACCAAAATCGAAGTACTTTTTAGTACAAAATAAATCATGAATTAAATTTTAACATTTCACCCTTCCACCATTTTTTATAAACCATGGCTGACGATAAAAAGATCATATTTTCGATGGTGAATGTCAGCAAGACATTCCCTCCACATAAACAGGTATTAAAAGATATTTACCTCTCCTTCTATTATGGTGCCAAGATCGGTATAATTGGATTGAACGGCTCCGGGAAATCGACATTATTAAAGATCATAGCCGGGACTGAGAAATCCTTCCTTGGTGACGTAGTTTTTTCCCAGGGATACAGCATTGGGATGTTGGAACAGGAGCCATTGGTTGACGAAACAAAGACAGTTTTAGAGATCGTGAAGGAGGGAGTTGAGGAAGTTGTTAACCTTCTGGCCGAATATGAACAAGTGAATGCCAGGTTTGGAGAACCACTGACCGACACAGAGATGGATAAACTGATCCAGCGTCAGGGAGAATTGACAGAACTCCTTGACCATCATAACGCCTGGGATCTCGACAGCCGTCTTCAACGGGCTATGGATGCCCTGCGTTGTCCTGAAAGCGATCGCCCGGTGAATGTGCTTTCAGGAGGAGAAAAAAGACGGGTAGCATTGTGCCGTCTCCTTTTGAAGGAACCGGATATTTTATTGCTGGATGAGCCGACCAACCATTTAGATGCTGAATCTGTTCAATGGCTTGAACAACATCTTCAGCAATATAAAGGGACGGTTATTGCCATCACCCATGACCGGTATTTTCTTGACAATGTTGCCGGATGGATCCTTGAGCTTGACCGTGGAGAAGGTATTCCCTGGCAGGGGAATTATTCATCCTGGCTCGAGCAGAAATCGAACCGACTGGCGATGGAAGAAAAATCTGAGAGTAAGCGCAGGAAGACCTTAGAGAGAGAACTCGACTGGGTCAGGATGTCTCCCAAAGCACGTCAGGCCAAAGGGAAAGCCCGTCTGGCAGCCTATGAACGCTTATTGAATGAGGATGTAAAACAGAAAGAAGAAAGGCTGGAACTCTATATCCCCAATGGCCCAAGGTTGGGAAATAAAGTCATTGATGCAAAGGCAGTTGCTAAATCATTCGGGGATAAGCTACTTTTCGAGAACCTTGAATTTTCCCTTCCTCCAGCCGGGATCGTCGGCGTGATTGGACCCAATGGCGCTGGCAAAACCACTTTATTCCGTATGATCATTAATGCTGAAAAGCCAGACAAAGGTACCTTTCAGATTGGTGACTCTGTAAAAATCGGTTATGTCGATCAGAGTCATGCTTCTATTGATCCTGAAAAAACAGTATTCCAGGTGATTTCAAACAACAGTGAAATCATTCAACTTGGCGGGAGGTCGATGAATGCGAGGGCCTATGTGGCCAGGTTTAATTTCACCGGAGCTGATCAGGAAAAGAAATGCGGAGTGCTTTCCGGAGGCGAACGTAACCGTCTTCATCTGGCGCTGACACTGAAAGAGGAAGCCAATGTTCTCCTGCTCGACGAACCTACTAACGACATTGACGTGAATACTTTGCGGGCGCTTGAAGAAGGACTTGAGAACTTTGCCGGTTGTGCTGTGATCATATCCCATGACCGTTGGTTTCTCGACCGGGTAGCCACTCATATCCTTGCATTTGAAGGGAACTCACAGGTTTATTTCTTTGAAGGCGGTTATTCCGATTATGAAGAAAATCGCAAGAAGAGACTTGGTGATGAAGCCCCGACCCGAATCCGTTATAAGAAGTTGAAGGCTGATTAGAGACCTTCTCTCTATTCACTTCTCACCACTGACCAGTACATTACTGTTAATTATTATCTTTGCATAAATTTTCCGGGATGTCGCTCCAGAAACCTTCAATTCCCAAAGGCACACGTGATTTTTCCCCACTTGAAATGGTGAGGAGAAATTATATTTTCGATACGATCCGCAAGGTATTCCGTCTCTTCGGGTACCAGGCCATCGAAACCCCTGCCATGGAAAATCTTTCTACCTTATTGGGGAAGTATGGAGAAGAAGGCGATAAGTTGCTATTTAAGATCCTGAATTCGGGCGATTTTCTTGATTCTATTCAGAATTTCAATCTCCAGGAACACACCTATAAGGAAGTGACCCCACTTATCTCTGAAAAGGGGTTACGCTACGATTTAACGGTTCCCTTTGCACGTTTTGTAGTGCAGCATCAGAACGAGATCACCTTCCCCTTCAAACGTTTCCAGATCCAGCCTGTCTGGCGTGCCGACCGTCCTCAAAAAGGCAGGTACAGGGAATTTTTTCAATGCGATGTTGATGTGATCGGAAGCGATTCGTTACTGAATGAAGTAGAACTGATACAAATCGTTGACAAAGTTTTCACGAGCCTGGGTCTAAATTACATTGTCAAACTTAATAACAGAAAGATTCTTTCCGGAATTGCGGAAGTGATTGGAGAACCCGGACGGATAATTGACCTGACCGTTTCTCTTGACAAGATGGAAAAAACCGGGTTGGAGCCTGTTATTGCTGAGCTCCGGGAGAAAGGTTTTACAAATACTTCCATTGAAAAATTGCTTCCTTTCTTAAATTTTGGCAGTAAAACGGATTTTAATATCAGCCTTCCTTTTTTGAAAGAAAAATTACAACCCTCTCTAATTGGAATGACAGGAATCAATGAATTCGAAAATATATTGGAATATCTGAGAGCGTTAAAACTGGATGAATTTATTGAACTTGATATTTCACTTGCCCGGGGATTGAACTATTATACCGGGACCATTATTGAAGTGAAAGCCATGGATGTTCCAATGGGCAGTATTTGCGGAGGTGGCCGTTATGATGACCTGACCGGTATTTTTGGACTTAAAGGTGTTTCCGGAGTTGGGATCTCCTTTGGTGCAGACCGGATCTATGATGTAATGAATGATCTGAAACTTTTTCCTGAGATGATCGAAGCAACGACAAAAGTGTTGTTCGTTAATTTCGGGGCTACTGAAGAAAAATATTGCCTACCTCTTATCTCATCTCTCCGGAATTCAGGAATTGCGGCTGAGCTTTTCCCTGATGTTTCCAAAATGAAAAAGCAACTTGATTATGCCAACCGAAAAAATATCCCATATGTAGTTTTAGTGGGAGAAAACGAGATGAAAGAGGACAGGTTTACATTGAAGGATATGAGAACGGGGGAACAAAGTACATTGACATGGGAAGATCTAATTAAAAAATTAGCGAACCAGTTAAATAGCGAAATGGCGGAATAAAAAAAATAAATCATCAATAATATAAACTATGACACTCGTAATCAAAGGATCGGGATTAACTATTGAAGACGTTGTTAACGTTGCCCGCAGGAATGAGAAAGTGGAACTGGATAAAAAAGCCATGGAACGGATCAATATCTGCCGGGCCATGCTGGAAAAGAAAATTGAAGCCCATGAGATCATGTATGGGGTCAACACCGGTATTGGTGAATTTTCGGAAGTCGTGTTGAATGACGACCAGGTAAAAGAATTTCAGAAATACCTGATATATAACCATGCCGCCGGTATCGGTGATCCCATGCCCTTTGATTGGGTTCGCGGGGCCATGCTGGGCAGGATCAATGTTCATGCTCATGGCAATTCAGGGGTTCGTCTTGAAATAACGAAAACGCTGGTGGATATGCTCAACAAAGGAGTTACACCCTATGTTTGTCAGAAAGGGTCAGTAGGAGCTTGTGGCGATCTTGCCCCAATGTCGCAGATAGCTCTTTTGATGATGGGAGAAGGTCATGCCTATTTTGAAGGTACATTATACCCTGGAAAGGAAGCGTTGGAAAGGGCAGGCATTCCGGTTCCGGGATTACAGGCCCGTGATGGGTTGGCTACCATCAATGGCTCAAATGTGCTGACTGCCATGAGCGCACTTTTTCTTTACGATGCCAATAACTGGATGAAACAGGCAGAAATCGCTGCAGCCATGTCATTGGAAGCCATGAAAGCCAACATGCGCCCTTATCTGCCGAAACTTCATGAAGTGAGGGGATTTAAAGGAGCCATCAGAAGCGCAGCATCCATCCGGAAATGTGTTGAAGGTGGCGATCTGTGCGAGGGAACGGTAAAATGCAAAGTTCAGGACGCCTATTCAATGCGTTCGACCCCCCAGGTCATAGGGGCAGCTCACGATGCCCTTGCTTATGCTCGTTCGCAGGTGGAGATTGAATTGAATGGAGTTGGAGATAACCCAATCTTCTTCCCGGAAGAAAATCTTCAACTTTCAGGTGCAAACTTCCAGGGATCACCGGTATCGGTTCCTATGGATATGGCAGGAATGGTGGTGACCATGGTCTGTGTGATGTCAGAAAGAAGAATGAACCGTTTGAACAATCCTGCCCTCAGTGTGGGATTACCTGCATTTTTAACCAAAGGTGCCGGCATGTTTAGCGGATTAATGCTGAGCCAATATACTGCCGACATGCAGATCGTAGAGAACCGGATCTTATCAGCCCCGGCTTCGATACAATCCATTCCTGCTGCAGCAGACCAGGAAGATTTTGTTTCCATGGGAATGAACACTGCCCTGAAGAATTTCCAGATCCTCGAAAATGCTTATGGGATATTGGGTATAGAATTTATGGCAGCTGCACAGGCACTTGATTTCAGAGATTATAAATTTGGTGCCGGCGTCAACAAGGCCAAAGAAGTGATCCGGAAACATGTTGCTTTCCTGGAGGTCGATCGTCCGCTATATCCCGACCACAATGCCATGAAATCATTGGTAAAATCCTGCGAGATCCTTGATGAAGTTGAGAAAACAGTAGGTAAACTTGAATAATCAATTCCCTTACTTAAAGAAGAAGAAAATGGAAGAGCAACAATTACTACCCCCCGTTGAGACGAAAGAAAAGCGTCCCACGATGCTTACTGTCCTCTGTATTCTGACTTTTATAGGAAGTGGACTGAATACATTTTCGAACTTTATGGTTTTCCTTTTCTTCGATACATCAATGAAATTTGCAGCAGAACTTGTAAAATCGTTTAAAATTTCGGGGATGGATTTATTTCTTGACGCCAAACCTGTTTACTTTGCTGTTACTGCAGTCATTAATGCCATTGCCGTTGCAGGGGCAATAAAGATGTGGCAAATGCAGAAGCTGGGATTCCATATCTATACGATTTCTCAGATACTGGTTATCATCTGCCCCATGTATTTTTTCCATTTTCCAAGCCCTGATTTTTTCAGTATCCTATTATCCGGTATTTTTGTATTGCTTTATAGTCCCTACCTGAAGAAAATGTCCTGAAAATGAAAGAAACAAATAAGGAAGGGAAAATAACAGTAGAATTGTCTAAAAGACCATTTCCACTGGTTCTACTATGTCTGTTTTCCTTTGTCTTCTTTGGTCTGATCACTGTGCTTTTCCTTTTTGCATTGCTTTATTCTGGTTCGATAACGGATATGGTTCTTAGATATGCTCCTGATAAATCATCTTCAGGTTCTTTTGTGGTTCTTTATATTATTGGGGGATTGCTTCTTCATGCTTTATCATTAGCAGGAGCCATTATTATTTGGAAAATGAGGAGATTGGGGTACATGATATTTGGCATCTCCTCTTTGATTATTTCTGTTTATCAATTATTTGCCACCCAGATTTCACCTTTCACCACTGCTTTCTATGTAGCGTTTATCATTGCTTTCGGATTCTTTTATAAAAAGCTTGATTGACATTTCCTTCCAGCATTAAGTGAATTCATTTTTTACTTCTTTGTCTCTCCAAATCTCAATTAATTAATTTTAAACAGGTTAACATAAAATTATCATTTACATGAATTTTATGTTAATTTTTTTTTAACTTTTTTTTAAGTTTTATTTGACTTTGAAAGAATTTATTTACTAAAATTGCATTGGATATGACAAAACACAATAACCAACCTCACCATATATACCCTATTCTGGGTTGCATCCTTCGGTGTATCCCGGCATACCCTATTAATATTCAATTGATTATTAATTCTTTTACTAACCAAAATCATCCACTATGAGAAAATTTACTCTGGTCCTTGCTTTACTACTAATGGCAGGGCTGCAAGGATTACTTGCACAAACACGGGTCATATCCGGTGTTGTCACATCATCGGAGGACAAATCCCCCATTCCCGGGGTGACCATCGTTGTTAAAAGTACCACGATTGGTACTACGACAAACATAGACGGGAAATATGTTTTATCTGTTCCGTCTAAATATGATGTATTGACTTATTCCTATGTTGGGATGAAGTCAAAAGACGTTAAAATTGGGGAATCCAATACATTGGATATTGTTTTGGAACCTGATGTCATGAATATGGATGAGATCGTGGTGACGGCCATTGGTATTCCAAGGGAAACGAAGGCACTAAGTTATTCTGTTCAAAACGTTTCTTCAGAGGATATCAATAAGGCCGGGCAGACTGATATGATAAACAGTTTGCAAGGCAAGGTTTCCGACGTTCAGGTTGTTGGTTCATCCGGAGTAGCAGGAGCTGCATCCTATATTCAGATTCGTGGTGTTACGTCCTTGACCGGGAACAACCAGCCACTCTTTGTTGTTGATGGGGTTCCTATTGCTGGCGCCGAAACCGGTGGTGATATTGAGGCTGCTTCAAATAATAATTTTGATGGCGTTGGTTTATCCAACCGCGCTATTGACCTCAACCCGGATGATATTGAATCCATCAGCGTTTTAAAGGGTGGTGCTGCAACTGCATTATATGGGTTGCGTGCTGCATCCGGTGCTGTTATTGTCACAACTAAAAAGGGGAAAGCCACAACGGGGAAAAAAGTCACGGTGAATTTTTCTACTTCTGTAAAATTTGATGTCGTAAGTCAACTCCCTGCTTTACAAAATCAGTATGGACAAGGCTCTGGTGGAAACTGGATTTCCGGGAACAAATTTAGTTGGGGGCCGAAACTGGACACCTGCGCCTATAGCAAATCTAACTGGAATAATTATGAATGGAAAGATTTCGATGTTGATGGAAAGATCGTAAGCAAAAACATTCCGGGGGCAAGTGGGTCAATTAACACTTATAACCCTTATTCTTTCTTTCAAACCGGGATAACAACTGATAATTCGCTTTCCCTGAGTGGTGGAAGTGATATTTCGACCTTCTATTTCAGTTTCTCAGATAACCAGACAAAAGGGATTATCCCAAATAATACATTACGCAGGAATACCTTTAAGATATCAGGCGACACAAAACTATCCGATCACTGGAAGGTTTCCGGTACTGCAAATTACGTCATTACTGCAGCTAACCGTATTCAGCAAGGTAACAATACATCGGGTATTATGCTGGGACTTTTAAGAACACCACCTACATTCGACAATGGAGCAGGGTATGTATTTCCTTCAGACTATCTGTTACCAGACGGTCAGCCTTTATCTAATTTCGGTGACTATGGTAACCAAAGAAGTTACCGACATGGGGCGCATTATGACAATCCATACTGGACTGCAAATGAAGATACTTACAAGGACGCTGTTAACCGTTTGATCGGATCGGCCCAGGTAGATTATTTTGCAAACAAATGGCTATCGTTTACTTACCGTATCGGGATGGACTGGTATGGACGTAAAATAAATGATGATCTTGCCGTTGGTTCATCCACTCAACCGGCAGGTTGGGCAAAGAGAGGGGAAGAATTAAGTAAAAATTTCAATTCTGACCTTATGATGAACATTGATAAGAATTTTGCAAAGAGCTTCAATCTCCACTTCATTTTGGGACAGAATATGACTCAACAATATTTTACGAGTTTGACTGCCCAGGCATTGGGATTGGTTGTTCCCAACTATTATGATCTCAACAATACAACGAGTATTGCAGCCCAGGAATACACAAATAACCGCAAAGGTGCAGGTATTTATGGCGACCTCACCCTCTCCTGGAAAAATATGCTTTATTTAAGTGCAACCGGACGAAATGACTGGTCAACGACTTTACCAGCAGGAAATAATTCCTTCTTCTATCCTTCTATTGGAGCCGGCTGGATCTTTACTCAAATGCCAGGCTTGAAAGATAACAAGGTTCTTCCTTATGGAAAAGTTCGCGTTTCCTATGCCATTACTGCAAAAGATGCTCCTGTTTATTATACCGGAACATATTATGGGACTCCGTCAGTTGCAGACGGATGGACGTCAGGGTTGAGCTGGCCTTTCAATGGCACTAATGGTTATTTGTACAGCAATGTGCTGGGTAATAACCTATTAAAACCGGAAAAAACGCATAATTTTGAAACTGGTCTTGACCTGAAATTCATCCAGAACAGGGTTGGCGTTTCCTATACCTATTTCAACAATAAAACCACTGATGATATCCTCCAGGTTCCAATCGCAGCCAGTACAGGCTTCAATTTTGTTAACCTTAATGCTGGTTCAATAAGGACCTCCGGTCATGAAGTAACCCTCGATCTTGTTCCGATAAAATCCAAGAACTGGGAATGGGATATTACCTGCAACTGGTCTAAAATTGACAATAAGGTGCTAGCCCTCGCTCCGGGAATCAACCGTCTTTATCTGGGTGGTTTCACCGGTTCTGAGGTCGATGCCGTTGTTGGTCAACCTTACCGTACCATTTACGGATACGACTGGGAACGCGATTCCAGAGGCAATGTATTGATCGGCCCTGACGGTTACCCAATTGAGTCACAAAATGAGACAGCTCTTGGTAATGTGGATCCAAAATGGACTGCAGGAATTGGAAGTAACCTTCGCTGGAAGGACCTGAGTCTCTATTTCCTGGTTGATATCAAACATGGCGGAAAGATGTGGGACGGAACACGCGGAGCCCTTGATTATTTCGGAGTTTCGGCAGGAACATTGAACCGTGGTGAGTACTTTGTATTCCCTGGAGTTGATGCAACCACTGGTGCAACAAACACCAAGAGTGTTGTCCTCGACCAGGCTTGGTATCAGGCAGCAGGTAGCGGATTTGTCGGCGCAACTGCACCCTATATTGAAGATGCAGGGTGGGTAAGATTGAGGACGGTTACTCTTACTTACAACATTTCAAAGTTCTTGAAGAAGACCTTCATCCGCCAGTTGAGTGTTTTCTTCACGGGAACCAACTTATTGGTATTTGACCACTATAAGGGTGTTGATCCTGAAACCAGCCTTGCAGGTTCCGGGAATGCCTTAGGGATCGATTACTTTAATATGCCCGGAACGAGAAGCTATACCCTTGGTTTGACCATGGCATTTTAATCCGGAGCAAAAAATTTTATTAACAAATAATCAAAAAAAAATATGAAAAATATAAGATTCAAATTCATTGGAGTTCTACTCCTCATGGCTTTGGTCCTTGGTTCCTGCAAGAAATGGATCGATACAGGGATAAACACGAACCCGGATGCACCTATTGACGTTCCGATGAGTTCGTTGGTTCCAGCCATTGAAGCCAATATGGCTTATACACTAATTGGAGGGAATGATTATTCCCGTGTTACTTCAGAATGGATGCAATACTACATGGGTATTGCACGTCAATCACAGGGCGAATCCAATTACATCTGGCATGATGGCGATGTTGATAATGTTTGGAATGTTGCCTATTCTGGTATTATGAACAACATCCTTATCCTGGAAAGCAAAGCCAGAGCTGCTAAAGATAATATCAACCTGGGAATTGCCGATGTCCTGATGGCAGAGTCACTTGGATTCGTAACAGATGTTTGGGGTGATATTCCTTTTTCACAGGCATTCCAAGGACAAAAATTATTAAATGTTCCCTTTGATAAACAACAGGACCTTTATCCAAAGATCCTTGCCATGCTTGATGAAGCCATTGCAAGTTTTAAGGCCACACCTCTTCTTTATGAAAGCGGAGATTTAATTTATCCTCAAGATCCGAACCTTTCTCCTACACAGCAAGCAGCCCTTCAGGCAGCCGCATGGCTGAAAACTGCTTATGGTATGAAGGCCAGGTATACGTTGCATTTGTGCAAGACCGATCCCCAGGCCTGGGCTAAAGCACTTGTCTTGATCAATGACGGAACATTGGCAAGCAATGCTGATGACATGCAGTTTTCTTTTTATTCTGGTGTCGGTCAACAGAATCCTTTGTTCCAGTTTATGGATCAGAGAGGGGATATTGCCATGGATTCAGCGTTTATGGCTATGCTAGCCCAACGTGTTGATCCAAGAATCCCTGTTTATGCTACAGCAGGACCAGATACTACTAATCCATATCAGGGTGCAGGTTGGGGATCAACTGGTGAAAATGCAGCTACACCCGGAAGTTCAGTTGCCTCACCAAGCTCTCCTGTATTGTTCCTTACCTATGCTGAATGTCTCTTTATCAAAGCTGAATGCGAATACAAGGCTAATGCAGCAGACCCGAATGTAAAGACAGATATCATCAATGGGTTGACTGCTTCTCTCAACAAATGGGGAGTTTACAGTGCAGCTTATATTACCGGCTACACAGCCTATCTTGATACTGTTCATGTTACATTATACAAAGAGCTTATGATGCAAAAATATATTGCTCTTTATAACCAGGCTGAAACATTCAACGATTGGAGAAGGACAAATAACCTTATCGGACTTCTTCCCAACCCAACAAAATCAGCAGTAGAAAATGTAATTCCTCGCAGGTACCCTTATTCATTGGGTGAAAAGAGTTACAACAGCAATACGCCAATGAACGTTGACATGTGGCAACGTGTTTGGTGGGATGTTGCTTCTAAATAATTATCAATGTTATAATTGAAAAAAAAACCGCTCCTTATTTAGAGCGGTTTTTTTTTGAATTTATGCCCCTTTCCTAAAGAAACTAAAATTTACATTCCCATATTTCCTGTGCTGATCAAAACCAGAATATTCTGAAAATTCGTGGTCTCTTGAATGTTCAAGGATAAAATATCCATCCCTTTTCAGAATTCTGTTACGCAGGACAAGTTCAGGAAGTGAATCAATTCCTTCCATATCATATGGTGGATCGGCATAGATCAAATCGTATTCCCCAAAGGGTTGTTTGAGAAACTGAAATACATCTTCCCTGATGGCTTCCAAATTTTCAGCATTCATCGATAAAGCCGTTTTATTAATAAAAGCAACACAGCGCGTATCGATATCGATGGCGGTTACCATTTCACTTCCCCTCGAGAAAAACTCATAAGAGATACTTCCGGTTCCAGCAAACAGATCGAGCACATGCAAGCTTTCAATATCCACCAGGTTATTCAGGATATTGAAGAGACTTTCTTTTGCAAAATCGGTAGTGGGGCGTACCGGAAGGTTAATTGGTGGATGGATCTGTCTTCCTCTGAATTTTCCAGTAATGATCCTCATGAAGATGAATTTAATAGTGTGTAATAACAGTGACCTGGAATATCGTTGAATAAATAACTGTAATCAAAATTCTCATTCCTGGTAACAAACTCGATATTACGAATGTAACGAAACAGAAGATCATAACATTGAGATTGTTTTTCTATGTTTCCGAGAAGGGCGAGCGTCATTTCTTCCGGATTCAGGTTCAGTTGTTCAAAAACAAAGATCACATAATAAACGATATCTTCCGTTGTTAAGAACTTGAAGACATTGCAGTATTTCAATTGTTTCCCCTCAAAAACGAGGAGGTCAAATTGTCCATCTCTCAGGTTCAGGAAAACATTTCGTCCGGCCATATTCTTTACATTCATCCAAATACTTCCCATGAGAACAGTAGAGATGTGAACCAAGGTATACTTTGAGAAGACTTTATCCAATTCATTTTTAGAAGAACCATGGATACCATACACCGTGCAGATCCCCAGGTGTTCCAACCGATCAGCAAGAATAAGTTCCCCCGTTTCAGGCTCATGAATAAAATTGAAATAACTTTCTTTTTCACTTTCAAGAAAGAGCGCTTCAGGAATCAATGTAAACCTGGCGCTTCCTATTATCCCCTTTACAGCATGAAACTGGCCACTTAGCCAGGGGAATGAATTGGTTAGGTCATTCAACCTGTTCCGAAAATATCCAAGCGCTATGAATCTGTTTTTTTCAACATCCCGGATGCTGTATCCAAAGGTCCTTTCTCCTGATTCGAATGTAAGATCATATCTCTGAAGATCTTTTTCGTCAAATGTCTCATCAACTTTATTAATGAAGGGATACAGTTCTTCTGTCATTTTTTCTACTTATAAGATCCAGACAAAAACAAGGTTTGTTAATATGATAATTGAGAAACTAATGATAAGATAAATCCATGTCCTTTTCATTGAAAAGAAACAAGCATAGATCATTTTCAACAAATTATTGCTCATCACAGCCTGCAATGTTGCAACAGCAATCATATCTATCGTTAATTGAGATTTTCCCTGAAAGAGATTGATTAAAAAAGGATCAATATCTGTAAGGCCAACAAGGTATGATAGAACGGTTAATCCGGATCGGCCAAAACGATTCACGACAAACCAGGTAATAAATGTAAAGGCAACAAATAACAAAGCAAATAGCAATGCCACTTTGAATTCAAGTGGATTTTTATCGACGATCAATTCATCGTTAAGAGAAGTATATTTTTTGTTGCGAAAGAGCAGGATCACTATTCCAACTATAGCAGAAACAGCAAAAAGAACAATAAAATAGATGTAAACTTTTTGAAAGAGGATCGAATTAAAAACCAAGATCAGCAGTAAAATTCGCAGATACATCATTGAAGTGGCAAAAAGAATGGCGGCAATATACTGATTAGTGGAGGCCGGATCTTTGCGTATCTTTCTAGCAAGGATGATGGTGGTTGCAGTGCTGCTGTATAGTCCTCCCAAGATACCTGCGAGGATAATACTACCCTGTCTGAAGACAAATTTCTTTAACAAATAGCTAAAGTATGATATTGATGAAACAACGACCACGGCAAGCCAGATTTTATAGGGAGTCAATCCTAAATCACGAAAAATTGGTTCATTTGGAACAATTGGAAGAACAACCCCCGCAATGATCAAAAATTTACCTAGTGTAAGGAATTCCTGCTTATCGAATTTTTTGGAAATTTCAGTAAAAGATTCCTTTAATTCAGTCAGGATGAGCACTGTTACGATGATCAGCATAACAAGCCACTGGGGCTGTGTCAGTAAAAGCGGGCCAATACAATAAGTGATCAGCGCAATAACGATTGTCGTCAACCCATGATCCTCGTGACGTTGAATATTAAATGCATAATGTATTCCCAGAAATATCCCCAGTACCAAACCTCCCCCCAGGAACAAAACGGAAGTGCCAGGTGTAAGGCGGAACAAGATAAAACCAAGAATGCCAATGAAAGTGAATGTACGGTCAGTACCAAAAGTATGTTCTAATTGTTTCTGACCGTGAAGGATTTTTTGAGATAATCCAATCAGTAAAGAGAATACTGCGACCAAAAGAAATGTGATCAGGTCCTTTGGTATGGTGTTGACAAGTTCCATTCAATTAAATGATGAAGTAAGAGTTATAAATTATGAAATCAGTTATATATTACATTTCAGGTATTACCATCTTTTACCATTTGTTCAAACAATGGAATTTCATTCAAAAATACGATCTTCCCTGTGCCATGATCAATGTGACATGCAAAATGGACCATTCCGTTCGTTACAGCAAGATATGGAACTTTCAGTTTCATATTATACAAGGCAATCTGGTCGAAAACGGCTTGTGTTAACTTCACTTCCGGCGCTTTACACTCGACGATGAGACAGGGGATTCCATTTTTCCCATAAACTGCGATATCACACCGTTTTTTTAAGCGGTAATAATTCAAAGTGGCTTCCACAACCATCAATGAGACAGGTACTCCCCGATGATCTTTCAGGTAATGAAGGAAATGTTGTCTCACCCATTCCTCAGGAGTAAGAGCAACAAATTTTTTCCGGATGATGTCGAATACCTCGACTTTCTCCTTCATTTCCCTGACCCGAAGATCAACCATCGGTAAATTTAGTGTTTGCATTCCAATTGATGAATTACAAACATACGGAAAAATATGACAAATTGGTTACCTTTGCCTTAAGTAACATAAGATTCGATTAATCCTGCGGAAAATGGCAGCACCGAAAAATGCAATCAGTTTCGAGAACATTCTCCTCAACCTGAAAAACAAGATCTACTCCCCGGTTTATTTCCTATTTGGAGAAGAACCTTATTTTATCGATGTGATCTCTGATTTTATTGAAGAAAATGTTTTAAGTGATGTGGAGAAGGAGTTTAATCAAACCATTATTTATGGCAAAGACATTGATGTTCCAACCTTGATAAGTTTTGCCAGGAGGTTTCCGATGATGTCGAACTATCAGATCATTATTGTAAAGGAAGCACAGGACCTGAATAAAATAGAAGAGTTGGAGCCTTATATCCTTAATGCAATGGAATCAACCCTACTTGTTTTGTGTTACAAGTATGAAAAGTTTGATCGCCGGAAAAGTTTCTGTAAAAGCATTGAAAAAAAAGGAATCTTGTTTGAATCGGCAAGGATATATGACAATAAAATCCCGGATTGGATTGCAGATTATGTGAGAAAACAGAATTATTCCATCTCGACAAAGGCATGTTTTCTATTGGCTGAATTTCTCGGGAATGATATTTCAAAGATTGTGAATGAGATCTCCAAGCTGATAATCAATATCCCTGCTAAACAAGAGATCACTGAAGAGTATATTGAAAAAAATATTGGGATCAGCAAGGATTACAATGTGTTTGAGCTTCAGAAGGCTTTGGGAAAGAAGGACGTCCTAAAATCAAATCAGATCATCAATTATTTTGCTGCCAACCCCCGGGAAAATCCATTGGTCAAGGTAATCCCGTTATTGTTTAGTTATTTCTCGAAGATCCTCATTTATCACCATCTTGCTGATAAATCCAGGAATAATGTCGCTTCTGCTCTATCGATAAACCCTTTCTTTGTCGGTGATTACCAGCAGGCTGCTACCAATTATTCTTCAAGCAAGATCATTTCGATCATTTCAATTTTGAGGGAATATGATTTAAAAGCGAAAGGGGTTGACAGCAGCGGAACTTCATTTTCTGACGGGGAGCTCTTGAAGGAACTTATTTTCAAGGTTCTTCACTAAGGCAATGAACCTAAACACCTCACCCCCAGGCAGTGGAAATCAAAGGCACCTCACCCCCCGGTGTGGAAATCAAAGGCACCTCACCCCCCGGCAGTGGAAATCAAAGGCACCTCACCCCCCGGTGTGGAAATCAAAGACACCTCACCCCCCGGTGTGGAAATCAAAGACACCTCACCCCCTGGCCCCCTCTCCTGAAGGAGAGGGGGGGGGGTAGAAGAGAAGGCTGAAAGATTAAATCCAATGAAACCTTAAGCTTTATTTCTTTTTTTCGACCTTATAGTTGTATTCCGGAGACCGGTACATTTCTTCGATAACCTTTTTGTATTTTTCCAGGATAAACTTCCTTCTGAGTTTCAGGGTGGGGGATAATTCGCCTTCAGTAATACTCCAGTCGTTATGCAAAAGCCGGAACTTTTTGATTTTCTCCGTTTGTCCCAGATCCTGGTTAAAACGTTCAATTTCACGGTGAATACGTTGATTTATAGCCGGAAGGTTTACGACCTTTTCATTGGATACAAAGGTAATCTCTTTCACCTTACACCATCCTTTCAGGTACTCAAAATTTGGAATTATCAAGGCTGCAGGATATGGCTTATTTTCACCAAGTACCATAATATGCTCAATAAAAGGAGATTCTTTCAGCCGTTGCTCAATCACTTGGGGAGCGATGTATTTTCCACCGGAAGTTTTAAATATTTCCTTCTTTCTGTCAGTAATTTTCAGGTACTTCCCTTCTTCAAATTCACCGATGTCCCCTGTGTGGAACCAACCTTCTTTATCAATGACTTCGCTGGTCCTTTCCGGTCTGTTATAATATCCCAGCATCACACCAGGGCTTTTTACAAGGATTTCGCCATCGGCTGCTATTTTTACCCTAACATCAGTCAAAAGAGGGCCAACAGTTCCAAACCTGACCCCACCTTTATCAAATCGGAAGCACGTGATCCCTGGTGATGTTTCTGTTAGTCCATATGCTTCGAGGATCGGCATCCTGGCAGCCCAGTATATTCTTGTCAGCCTGGGATGCAGGGAAGCGCTTCCGGAAACGATAAATTTAATACTTCCACCCATGGCTTTTCTCCATTTACTGAAGACAAGCTGGTTTGCAATCAATAATTTGAGTTCATAAAACCAGCCACGCTGATGATCCAATTCAAACTTATGCCCTTGCCTGAGTGCCCAGAAAAACAAAATTTTCATTAGCAGAGGTTGTCTTCTTCCCTGCATTACTAACTTATTATAGACTTTCTCCAGCACACGCGGTACAGCTGCAAATGCGTGAGGTTTTACCTCTTCTATACAGTTGGCGATATCATCCAGATTCTGGATATAATAGATGCTGACTCCAAAAGATTGATAAGTATAACCGGCAGTACGCTCATAAACGTGGCACAGAGGAAGGAAACTTACAACCCTGTCTTTTATTTCGAGCGGAGGGATCTCTCCCAATGCCTTATAGTTCGTCACAAAGTTAGTATGTGAAAGCATCACTCCTTTAGGTTTTCCAGTCGTTCCTGAAGTGTAAATAATAGTTGCAAGCGTATCAGGGTGAATGCTTTCTTTGATTTGCTCAAGATCTTCCGGATTGGGATGTTGTTTTCCCGCAGTCAGGATTTCATGCCAGCTTTTGACACCCGGGATAGGGTCAATGCTAAATATTTCCTTTAAGGTCGGGATGTCTTTAGCGATCGGTTCAACCCGCAGGTATATCTCCTGGTTTGAAACAATTAAATATTCAACTCCAGCATCGTTCAGAATAAAGTTATAATTTTCCTTGCTGATGGTAGGATAGATAGGAACCTGGACAGCCCCAATTTGTAGTAATCCCATGTCGATGAAATTCCATTCCGGGCAGTTCAGCATGATAGTACCAACTTTAACCCCTTTTTCGACGCCTATTGAAAGCAATCCAAGGCTGATTTCTTTGCTGTAGGTGATGTAATCATGAGAGGAATACTCCTTCCAAATTCCGTCTTTCTTATAGTTGAAAGCATTAGGCAAGGATAGATATTCATCCTTATATAGATCCAGTAAATCAAATAATCGTGTTACCTTCTTCATCAAAATAAGTTCTTAAATAGTGTTCCCGGTCTTCTTATTCGAAAAGTTTGGCGATTTCCTGTTTATATTTACTACTGATAAATTTCCTTCGTAATTTAAGTGTCGGAGTTAATTCACCCGACTCAGGGGTCCACTCAACGTTAAGTAAATCCCATGTCTTTATCTTTTCTGTATCCCCCAACCTGGCATTGTATTTATCCAATTCCACTTTAAACCGTTTCCTGATCCTGGGATTTCTTACTATTTCGGCATTTGTGGAATATGGAATATCTTTAACCACACAATAGGATTTCAGGAAAGTAAAATCCGGGACAATCAGGGCGCCCGCAAATTTCTGGTGTTCACCCAACACTATAAGTTGATCGATGAACAATGATTCCTTGAATTTATCTTCGATGGGTTGAGGGCTGACGTATTTACCAAAAGAAGTTTTAAATAATTCTTTTTTTCTCCCGGTAATTTTAAGTTGGCCCTGCGGTTCAATATGACCAAGATCTCCGGTATGGAACCATCCATCGGCATCTATTGATTCCATTGTCAATTCAGGTTCTTTAAAATATCCTTTCATTACGTTTGGACCTTTACAAAGCACTTCTCCATCTTCTGCTATCTTCACCTGTACCCCACGCAGGATAGGGCCAACTGTTCCAAATTTAATTCCATTTTCAGTCAGATCGCTAACTGCAATGACGGGTGAAGTCTCTGTAAGCCCGTATCCTTCTATCACAGTAATACCTGCACAGGTAAACATCCTTGCCAATCGTGGTTGCAGTGCAGCCCCTCCTGAAATTACGAGCATGTGCTTGCCGCCCAGTGCATCGCGCCATTTTGAGTAAACGAGTTTATCATAGATTCTTCTTTTCAATTCATAAAACCATCCATTCGCACCATTGAGTTCGTAGCGTAAAGCCAGATGAAGAGCCCAGAAAAAGATATAGCGTTTAATTCCTTCCAATTTGTGTCCTGTGGCAGAAAGTTTATCATAAATCTTTTCAAGTAACCTTGGAACCGTTGAAAGGATATCCGGACTTACCTCTTTCATGTTTTCGGTGATCATACCGAGATTTTCTGCATAATAGATGGAGAAACCAAGATATTGATATAAATAATTCAACATCCTTTCATATACATGACAGAGAGGTAGGTAACTCACTACCTTTGCTTCATCCCCAAAGGGTGGAATATAAGAAACTGCCTTAAAATTTGATATGATGTTATTGTGGGTCAACATTACGCCTTTTGGATTCCCGGTGGTACCGGAAGTATAAATTATCGTCGCAATATCATCTGGAAGAATCGAAGCTTTGCGTTGTTCCAGTATTTCAGGGTTTTTATTCTGCTTTCCCAGTTCAATCAGTTCGTTAAGGTTTTTGAGTCCCTCATGCTCTTTGTAAGTAAATACACCCAGAATATTGGGTATCCCAGGAAGAATATGCTGGATCTTTCTCAACAATTCCATTCCTGAAACAAAGATGTATTTAACTTCAGAATGGTTCAAAATATAACAATAATCTGATTCACTTATTGTCGGATAGATTGGAACATGTATTGCACCAACCTGCAAAAGCGCCATGTCCACGAAATTCCATTCGCTTCTGTTCGGACTGATCTGGGCGATCATATCGCCCGGTTGAATGCCCAATGCCAGAAATCCATAACTGATATTATCAACCATTTCCTGGTACTGGCGGATACTGTACTTTATCCATTCCCCATTTTCTTTTGATGCTATCACATCATCCTTGGGTCTGTAGTTAGATGCATGATAGGGCAGTATATCAAAGATTCGGGTGACTTCCATACCTATTTGTATTTGGGTGCAAGTATAAGAAAAAAAGAGGTATGGATAAAAAAATGGTCAGTTTGAATCTGGAATTTTGGCTTATTCCAGAACCATCTTTCCGCGTAGGATCTTGTTTTTCAAGATGATCTTGACAGGATATAAACCTATTGATCTATTTGAAAGGTCGACCATGATCTCTTTTTCATAATAGGATGAAAGATCAGTTTTCAGTATCATTTTCCCTTGCATATCAGAAATTTCTATCAGAAGGGCATCATCGGGGAGTGTAATTAAAAATCTTCCATGACTGGGATTTGGAGAAATTAAAAATGGGTTGTTTTCAGATTCAATAGGAGAAATACCTAAACATGTTATCATTCTGATTATTTTATGATCTGAAATTTCAGGGCAGGAAGGCTGGGGATATGCAATCAATTCAAGGTCGATAAGACTATCATGTTTGTCCCTAACCCCGGGTACATACGATGTATATAAGGCCTGAGGGTCGGCAAAAATTCCATCGCCACTAGTGAGCCATTTCACAGAAATGTAATTTGCAGCCTGTCCTGTAAGCTGAATGGATGAAATGTGCCGGCAACAAATGGTATCCTCTCCTGCATAAACTGAGGGGGCAGGAGTGATATTTACCTGAACAGTATCAGTTCTTGTTTTGTTTCCAGAAGTGACGACGACAATGTATTTCGTCTGAAATTCAGGTGAAACCAGCGGATTTTTCAGTGTAGAGGTAAACCCGGTTGGAATAGAAGTCCAGGAGAAGGTATAGTTTCCGGTACCTCCTGACACCTCCACATTAAGCCGATCCTCTTGTCCCGGACAAACATTTGAATATTCAGCAATGGCTTTTATATCCAAGATATTAGCAAAAGTGAAGGAGGAAATCCTCGTATGCCAGTCATAATCTGCAGTCACAGGATAATATTGCTGTGTGTACCAGAAAATGGAAGGATTCGATGGGTCTATTGTCATTGAGCTATAATCACCCCACCTGGCATAAGTACTCGCCGGGTGTGTTTGTGCTCCCCCACCCTCAATGATTGACTGTTCGGCAATGGTCATCTGTCCAAGCGGGTCATTTTTCATCCTTCCTGTATAACGTACAGAGGGAAATAATCCGGGGCCGGAAACCGAATATCCCAATGCTATATTTCCTGCAGAATCCAGAGCCATGCTTCCCATCCACCGGGAATTGCTGTCGGGTGCATAAGTCGACTGCTGATACATGGACCAATCCCCTGATGTCCGTCTTAATTCATACCAACGAATTCCCGACTGGTAATCGGCTATTCTGACTGTATGGTTTACCACCATTGATTGATGATCGGCGAACTTTCTGACCTGCAGTCTGCACATAAGACGATCGGAAACCGGATCGAGCTTCACCACTGACCCTTTTTGGGGTATCCCTTTTATTTTTTGACTATAGGAGCCAACATTGATTTCTTTCTGGTTCCCAAAGGTCGATGCTGCAGGGTCAGACCAATCGGTATGAAATTCGTACAATCCAATAAAATTGTTGCCCAAATAACCAAAATAACCCGGTGTTCCAATGGGAAGGAAGAGTCCATCACAATCAGCAGGCAGGAGTGAAAATACATTTGTGCTTTGAGAAAGAACAAACTGTACCATAGCAGGGGAAGGGTTTCCAGCCAGCATGGCCATTTTGTCAAACGCGATTGCAGTGACACCATTGAGAGCAATCTGAGAAAAAAGGTTACAAGTCATAAAGAAGGAATCCCCCCAGATTCCTAATTTTGGATAGTCAGGAATGAAATCAAAAGAATATTCCCATCTAAACCATGATCCGGTAGGATCACCAGATTGTGAAACTGCGATCATAATATAAAAGGGAGCTGACGGGTAGAAGGGCATACATATTGAGCTGATGAGCCAACGGTCGGCCTGGTCGTCATAAAGAACAATACCATCCCCATTATCACCGGAATAGGGCAAACCATTCCAAATTGTTCCCGTATAGGTTGGCCCGAGTTGAATATTTCCCGCTTTATCAAAGATGGTGAAGGACAGATTCACCATGTGAAAATAGTAGTTGGAACCCACGTCACCATAAGTATCTGGAGGAATCGCAGTATTGACATTGGGAGTGCCTTCAAAGTTACTCAAGGCGGAATCGGGAATTAATTTACCGAATTGCCCTTGTCTATGACTGTCAATAGAATATTTCTTTGATCGGTCGTTCTTTAGTTTGCGCTTGAAATAATTCCAGATTTCTTTTTCTCCTTTTTCAACCTTACGATTTTCTTTATTCCCAGGTAAGAGTTCGGGAATAGACCTTAGTGGCGGTGAAAGATCAAAATAAACGGGTTTGGAAATAACAGGACCTGTTATTTTTTGAGCATAAGTAACATTTATGAGGACAAGATAAGAAAAGAAAGTAAAGACCAGTTTTTTTTTGATCTGTCCTACCATTGCTAATTAACTTTCTGATTAATGAAAAAGAAACATTTCTTATGTAATGCAAAAGTAAAAAGAATCTACATATATTTTTTATATCTTTGAACTCCTCAATAGATTCTGATGAAACATTCCCTGCTCCTCATTGTATCTCTCTTATTGAGTTTAACTTCCAAATCACAATGGACTGAGACCAACGGTCCTTTCGGGGCCAATGTTTATTGCATGACCTCCTCAGGACATCTTCTTTTTACCGGAACTTCAGGAGGTGTTTACCGCTCCTCAGACAATGGAACGACCTGGTCTTCGCTTAAAAATGGAATTCCAAAAACAGTGATTTACGCAATTGCGATTAATGGACAACATGTTTTTGCGGGATGTTATGGAAAGGGTGTGTTTTTTTCAGTTGATACAGGCAATTCATGGACATCAATCAATAGTGGACTAACCAGTTTAAATATTTTTTCACTTGGTTGTGATGGGACAACTGTTTTTGCCGGAACGAGTGATGGTTTGTTTAAGTTCGACAGCATTGGAGAGCAATGGACTGCCTGCGATGGAATTCCGGCTATACCAGTAAATGCCATCCTTATCAAGGGAGCCCTCCTGGTTATTGGCACTTATAATGGCGTTTTCCGGTCAGATGATCATGGTTTAAGATGGGAATCAATAAATGATGGATTGACCAGTACCGATATCCTTTCCATGTGTGCAGATTCAACCCATCTCTTCGCAGGAACTGAAAGTGGTGGTATTTATACATGTGATCTATCAGGGACAACCTGGGTCTCTTCAGTAAATGGCTTGCCGGAAAATGGTTCTATCAATTCACTTGCTGCCGGAGGATCTAAAGTATTTGCCGGTACAAATGGAGAAGGGGTTTATACAAGTTCGAATGAAGGGCAGGAATGGGCTCCGGTCAATACCGGATTATCCAATACCTGGATCCAGGCACTTTTATGCGACTCCTCAGAAATATTTTCAGGTACAGAGGGGGGTGGAATATTTTTATCCCCTATGGAAGATCCTTTATGGGAATCAGTAAATTCAGGCTTGCTAAATACTCAAATAACTTCATTTGCTCAAGAAGGATCACATGTTTATGCAGGAACCCGGGGAGGAGGTGTTTTTTTATCCACAGATAATGGATCAAATTGGTCACCAATCAATGCCGGTATTTTGCCGCCTTATATTTCCTCAATTCAATTAGTCGGAACCAATATATTTGCCGGCACTCAGGGAATGGGAGTATTTCTGTCTTCCAATTCCGGAGGTGATTGGATCCAGGTCAACAACGGACTGGAGAATCCTTATGTCACTTCTATTGCAGTAGATGATACGCTTTTATATGTTACCACGATGGATGGAATTTACCATTCTTCTGATCTGGGAAACGATTGGTACAAATGCAATACTACCCTTCCTGTAAATTATTTCACAGCCATCGTTGCAAATAAAGAAAAGATCTTTGCCGGAACCTTAAATGAGGGTATTTATAGTTCAATGGATGGAGGAACAAGTTGGACCCAGCAGAATTCAGGATTGACCAACATGAATATTCTATCGCTTGGACAAACTGGTAATACCATTCTGGCAGGAACGCCAACTGGAATGTTCCTTTCTTCAAATAATGGAGAGAGCTGGACTTCAGTGAATGATTCATTGGCCGAAAATCCCGTTTCCTTCTTTTATCCCTATAACACCAGCATTTTTTCGGGAAGTAATACTGATGGAATTGTTCTTCATGAAGCAGATAAAAACGACTGGGCAAGACTAAATCAAGGATTATCTGATTCATCAGTAAATGCTGTGATCATAAACAGCAATTTTGTTTTTGCCGGAACATCAGGAAATGGTGTCTGGAGAAGACACCTGGAAGAGATCTTTACCTTGAAAGTGGATCCTGACACTTTGTTTTTAAGCCAGTTTTCCGGAATAAGTGACACCCTTTTCATTCACACCAGTTTAGAATGGACTATCATTGGCACGACTCCACCCTGGCTCAGCTATACTCCATCAAGCGGAAACGGGGACGGATATGTGGTTTTCACGACACTGGCTCCAAATTTAGGGGCGATACCAAAATCTGCTTCTTTTTTTCTTTACTCTGAAACAACGGCAACAATCACGTTCACAATTATTCAGAAGGAAAAATCAGCCGGTATAGAACAAATGAATCCAAACTCAATCCATATTTATCCTGTTCCTTCAACCGGAGTTATTACTATTGAATCTTTACAACCAGTGAAAAAGATCACAATATACGATGCTTACGGCAAGATCGTTCGTGAGATTAATTCCATAGAAAAAGATTTTAATCTTGATCTTTCCGGAGAGGAACCAGGAATTTATTTTTTACATGTTGAAGGAGATAACTGGTCGACAATCCGCAAAATAGCGATCATCAATTAATTATGAATTATGAAGGGAATAAATAAGTTTTCGATTCTGGCGCTGATCATTCTGATCTGTTTACTTTTTTACCATGAAGCCAGTTCACAAACACTCAAGGCAGTGAACGACACCATAGATCTTTACCCTGGAATTCCAATAACATTTAATCTCCTTGCAAATGACACCATTCCATATGGTGATTCGATCCGAATCAGTGGCGGAGAAGCTTCGAGTACCCTCATCAATGCCACTCCTTCTTATCGTGGATTTTTTACATATCTTGTAAAACCATATTGGGGATTTAACGGAACCCAAAACGGGTCGTACAGGATCATAGATGTGACACTTGGTCGAATGTCCAGTGCCACTATTCTATTCCGGATCCATGATCATAGTTGCGATTCACTTGATATCAATAATGTTAAAGCAGCAATCACTGCATACGGTAACCAGTTCTTTTTACCAGCAGGATTGGATAGAAATAATCTCTACAAGATTCCGAAGAACAGCCAGACAGGGACTGTTTTTAATTTATCCCTTTGGGTTGGTGGAAAAGGCGTTGACAGTTCCTTGTATCTTGCTGCCGAAAGATACCGCCAGGGCCCTTCTGCCAACGCCCCCGGCTCATGTCCTGATTTCTATGCTGGCCCGGTGATGGATTCTGTAAATTACTCAATTTACCAGGACACCTTATGGAGCCGGACATGGAAAGTGACAAAAGCAGAGATTGAAAATCATAAAACCCATTGGAATACCCAGGGATATATTGCTCCTGCAAATATTGTTAGTTGGCCAGGTAACGGAAATACATCTTATGGACAGGCTGCTGAACTTGCACCATTCTTTGACAGGAATGGAGACGGAAAATACAATGCTGCCAATGGCGATTACCCTTCCATCATGGGAGATGAGGCCATCTATGTAATCTACAATGATGACAGGGATATCCATAAGGAGACAAGGGGGCAAAAGATGAGGCTGGAAATACACCTTATGGCTTATGCTTTTGACTTACCCGATGATTCTGCATTTAAAAACACCATTTTCCTAAATTACAAGATCTATAATCGCTCTTCCAGAACTTATTACAATACCTACCTTGGTGCATTCGTAGATTTGGATGTTGGATTTCCAGCGGACGATTTCATTGGTTGTGATGTAAAAAGGAGTAGTTTCATTGGATTTAATGGTAAACCTGTGGATGGCACAGGTCAAAGTAACGCATATGGGGCTCATCCCCCTGCACAGTCGGTAACAATCCTTGGGGGTCCATTCATGGATCCAGCCGGTTATGATCGGCCAAGGTTTGATCATCTTGGCCATCAGCTTTGCAATGAGAGCATTAATGGTACCGGGTTTGGCGATAGCATTGCAAATAATGAACGTTATGGATTAACAAATTTCTTAGCCTATACGAGTGATAATTCTAATGAAAATTATAATTTACGTCCTCAGTTTGCTTCCGAATATTATCATGTAATGCAATCGATCTGGGTTGATAGTACACGACTCCTTTACGGAGGCCAGGGACATGAAGGTTTTGGCGGGTATGGCCCAAATTGCAGGTTCATTTTTCCAGGTGTATCAGATTCACTGAATTGGGGCGCAGGATGCCAGGCTCCCAATGGTCAGGTTAACTGGACTGAGGCGACAGCAGAGATCGCGCCAAATGATATCAGTGGCATTGGAGGGATGGGCCCGTTCACTTTCCACCCCGGAGATGTTCAGCAACTTGACCTGGCTTTGGTCTTTGCACACGACTATAATGGCACCGACTCACTGACGCCATCTGTCGCAAAACTGGACCAGATGATCGATATTGTCAGGAACAGTTATAATACAGGTTTTCTTCCCAATGGAACTTCCTTTTTCGGGATTGACAATCAACCTACTATTTCTTCCGATGCACTGAAGATCTATCCTAATCCGGCGAGTGAAACCATCAATCTTCTTTTCAACCAGCCGATCCATGATTTAGTAAATATACAACTTATCAATGCCAATGGAATGGTAGTCTATTCTTCCAGTCTGAATGTTTCAGGAAAGAAAATTCAGCTTGACGTCAGCAGACTGGCAGTAGGAATATACGTTATCCATGTTCAGACGAGGGAATTCTCTGCTAATAAAAAAGCTGTTATTATCCATTAATGATGAATTTTGAATTATGAAAGCGGAGTTATGAAGAGAATAAATAAGTTTTCGATTCAGGCACTGATTCTTCTGATCTGTTTATTTTTTTTCCGTGAAGCCAGTTCACAAACACTCAAGGCTGTTAATGACACCATCATTCTTTATCCCGGAATTCCAAAAACGGTGAACCTTTTTGCAAACGATACCGTCCCATTGGGCGATTCATTAAAGGTTTCTATTAATATTCTATATTACATACCTATTACAGACACCAACAATTTTAAAGGGTTCTTCACATTTCTGGCGAAAACATGGGGTTATAATAGTAACATCTCCGGGGAATATACGATCCATGATTACACGATCAACAATAACTCAACTGCCAAGCTGGTTTTCAAGATTCGCGATCACAGCTATGATTCTCTTGACATTAACAATGTCAAAGCAGCCATCACTGCATACGGGAACCAGTTTTTTTTACCCGGTTCTGAAATTTCTCTTTTCAGGATACCAGCGAATGGTCTAAAAGGGACTATGTCCAATTTTTCACTTTGGATTGGTGGCAAAGGGGTTGACAGTACTTTGTACTTCGCCGGTGAAATGTACAAACAGGGCTCCATTGTAACTTCTCCATATTGGTCTGACTTTCCTGATTTCTATGCCGGTCCCGTTATGGATTCGGTAAATTATTCTATTTATCAAGATACATTATGGAGCCGGACCTGGAAGGTGACAAAAGAGGAGATTGAATATCATAAAACTCATTGGAACAGTCAGGGATACATTGCACCTCCAAACATTGTTACCTGGCCAGGAAACGGCAACACATTTTTGGGCCAGGCTTCGGAACTGGCGCCCTTTTATGACCGGAACGGCGATGGAATCTACAATGCTGCTGATGGGGATTACCCCTTGATCCCGGGAGATGAGGCCATCTATGTGATCTACAATGATGACAGGGATATCCATAAAGATTCGGGTGGAAAAAAGATGAAGGTGGAGGTTCATATGATGGCTTATGCCTTTAATCTTCCAAATGATTCTGCATTTAAGAACACGATTTTTCTAAACTTTAAAATATTCAATCGTTCTTCCAGGATCTATTATGATACTTACCTCGGAGCCTGGTCTGATTTTGACATAGGATATTACGGAGACGATTACATAGGATGTGATGTGAAAAGGAGCAGTTTCTTTGGGTTTAATGGTAAACCTATTGATGGAATGGGTCAAACTTATGCATATGGAGCACATCCCCCTGCACAATCTGTAACTATCCTTGGAGGTCCATTTATGGACCCTGCCGGTCATGATCGCCCAAGACTTGACCATGAAGGCCACCAGCTTTGCAATGAAAGCATCAATGGTACTGGTTTTGGTGACAGTGTACCAAACAACGAACGGTATGGATTAACAAACAATCTTGCATTTTGGAATGGAGATCTTTTGACCACTTTTAATTCAGGACCCAAAAATGCGACTGAATATTATCAATCCATGCAATCGATTTGGAACGACACTACCCATCTGTTATACGGGGGGCAGGGTCATACAGGTTTAGGCGGTTATGGCCCTGATTGCAGGTTCATGTTCCCGGGCGAATCAGATTCCCTGAACTGGGGTCCCGGTTGCCAGGCTCCAAATGGGACTGTAAATTGGACAGAGTATACTGCAGGAATCGCCCCTGGTGATATCCGTGGTCTCGGAGGAATGGGTCCATTTACTTTTCAACCCGGAGACGTTCAACAACTGGATGTAGCTTTAATTTTTGCCCGTGACTATTCAGGTCAGGATACAATTTCGCCCTCTGTGGCAAAGCTGGACCAAATGATCGATATTGTCAGGAACAGCTTTAGTACAGGCTTACTTCCCAATGGAACTTCCTTTTTCGGGATTGACAATCAACCTGCTATTTCTTCCGATGCACTGAAGATCTATCCTAATCCGGCGAAAAAAGAAATTACTATTGAAACTGCATTGATCCCGATGCAAGGCATGTTATACATCGTTAACCTAAACAGTGAAGTGGTGCTGACACGCCAAATCACCCAATCCAGGACCCAAATTGATATCGGCAATCTGGCAAGCGGGGTCTATTTTGTGCGGATTGTCAGTAATAAAACAGTTGAAATAGGGAAATTCATTAAACTTTGAAAAAGTGAATTGAAGATGCCTGTGCAGTTGGCATAATGACGAGATCGTTGATGTTGACATGAGCAGGTAGAGTCGTTACATACCAAACCACTTCTGCAACATCTTCAGCATTTAATGGCGTAAATCCATTGTAAACGGACCCGGCACGTTCCTTATCACCTTTAAAACGGACGATAGAGAATTCCGTATCGGCAGCCCCTGGAGCAACCTGGGTGACTTTGATATTATACTGAACCAGATCGATACGTGTGCCTTTCGTGATGGCATCTACTGCGAACTTTGATCCGCAATAGACATTGCCCATGGGGTAAACTTCTTTACCTGCTATAGAGCCAATGTTAATGATATGCCCTTTTTTTCTACTGACCATCAGCGGTGAAACAAACCTGGTCATATAAAGTAACCCTTTGACATTGGTATCGATCATTCGTTCCCAGTCATCAATAACTCCATCCTGTATTGGGTTTAGCCCGACGGCCAGCCCGGCATTATTGACCAGGACATCAATTTCTTTCCACTCATCAGGAAGGGAAGAGATGGCCAATTCCACTTCTTCTTTCATCCGTACATCGAAACAGAGTGAAAGTACTTCAACACCATAATCTTTTCTCAGGTCGGCGCTAAACTCAGTTAGCAATGCTTCCCGCCGGCCGGTGATAATAAGGTCATTTCCTTCCTTTGCAAAACGGGAGGCAATGGCTTTTCCAAACCCACTCGTCGCACCAGTAATCAGAATAGTCTTTTTCATATCTCAGTTATATTACTTTTTCATTTCTATCCATTTTCTGGCATTAACAAAAGCTTCGATCCATGGTGTAACTTCATCCTGTTCCCTATTTTCCGGGTAATGTGCCCATTGCCAAGGCAAAACAGCATCCTCAAGGTGAGGCATGATGGCAAGATGACGACCGTCTTCTGAGGCAATACATGCCGTATCATACATGGAACCATTGGGGTTTCCCGGGTAACCATGATAAGAAAATTTGGCAGGAATGTGGTACCTGCTTTCCTCATATGGGAAGTTGAACCTACCTTCACCATGTGCAACCCATATACCCAGCCTGGACCCGGCAAGCGATCCCAGCATGACAGAATGATTTTCAAGGATATCCAATGAAACAAATGTACATTCAAATTTCTTTGATTCATTCCATGACAGGAACGCCCGTTCCTTATGATGGGGATAGATGAGTCCAAGCTCCACAAGAAGCTGGCAACCATTGCAAACGCCAAGGCTGAGGGTATTATCTCTCTTAAAAAAATTATCCAGTGTTTGCTTTGCTTTTGCATTGTAAAGAAAAGCGCCTGCCCAGCCTTTTGCTGACCCCAGGACGTCGGAATTAGAGAATCCTCCGACGAAGGCGATCAGGTTGATGTCTTCAAGGGTTTCCCTGCCGGCAATCAGATCGGTCATATGGACATCCTTCACGTCGAAGCCCGCAAGATACAGTGCAAAGGCCATATCACGGTCGCGGTTGACACCTTTCTCACGGATGATGGCTGCTTTGAAACCAGAGGGGGATCTTCTCTTCAGGTCGATCCCGTATTGTGATGCTTTGCCCGTAAAATTTTCTTTAAAGGCAAACTGCAGAGGCTGCTGTTTATAATTGGAATATCTTTCCAGCGCCTTGACAGAGCCGCACTGTTTACGGTCGAGCAGGTACGATTTATTAAACCAGGTATCACGAAGGCCATCGATATCAAAGTCGAAAACCTGAAGCCCATTTATGATTTTCATTCTTCTTGCAGGAATGATCCTGCCTATTTCATAACCTTTTACACCGACAGCATTCATCAGCTTTCTGGTCTCCTTCATGTTCTTCACCTGGATAACGACGCCTGGAGCCTCACTGAACAATAACTGAACCGAATCTCCCACATCAAGTTCCGTCAGATCAAGAGACATGCCCGATTGCTCATTTGCAAAATTCATTTCCAGAAGAGTCGTGATCAATCCTCCTGCGGCAATATCATGTCCTGACAGGATCATCCCTTTGTGATTCATTTCCTGAAGGAGTTCAAATCCTTTTACAAAAGACGCTGCATCATGAATGTCAGGAACCTCATTGCCCAGTTGGCTGATCACCTGTGCAAAGCTGCTTCCTCCAAGTTCGAGGGAGCCTCCTGAAAAATTGACGTAGACAAGGCTACTGTCCGGATCATAGATCAATACCGGGCTGATCACTTTTTTTACATCGCTCACCTCCCCTACTGCAGAAATAATAACAGTACCGGGTGAATAGACCACCTTTCCATCGGGATATTTCTGAGTCATTGATAGGGAATCCTTTCCTGTAGGAATGTTGACCCCCAATTGGATCGCGAAATCGCTGACGGCCTGAACGGCTGAATAGAGACGTGTATCTTCCCCTGGGTTCTTACAAGGCCACATCCAGTTGGCGCTCAACGAAACTCCCGCCAAACCATGAGTCAAAGGAGCCCAAACCAGGTTAGTCAACGCCCTGGCAATGGCAATGCGCGATCCGGCTTCTGCATCGATCAATGCTATCGCAGGGGCATGGCCAAGCGAAGTGGCAATTCCTTTTTCCCCCTGATAATCCAAGGCGGTAACTCCAAGGTTGTTCAGCGGAAGCTGAATGGAGCCGCAGGTTTGTTGCTTTGCAATTTTGCCGGAAACCGCACGGTCGACTTTGTTGGTCAACCAATCTTTGCAGGCAACGGCTTCAAGCTGAAGTACCTCGTCAAGGTACTCTGATAGTTTGGCTTCGTCATAGGAGAGTCCGGAATGATTCGTGACGTGTGACGCCAAATCCGTGACGCGTGACGCGTGACGCGTGACGGGAAATGAGTCAGTTAATATTGTCTTTGGAGGTTTTCCGAAGAAATCCTCCATTTTCAGGTTGATTGGGCTTACATTTTTATTTTTATCAGTAAATACAAGCTGGTGATCACCGGTAGTTTCTCCTACCTGATAAAATGGGGCTCTTTCGCGATCTGCAATTCTTTTCATCAGGGGGACATCCTGTTTGGCGAGGAGCAATCCCATTCTTTCCTGCGATTCATTACTGATAATTTCTTTGTCGGATAAGGTCGGATCGCCGATGGGCAAAGCATCGATGTTGATCACCCCGCCGGTTGTTTCGATGAGCTCGGAAATAGAATTCAGGTGGCCTCCGGCACCATGATCATGAATGGATACGATCGGGTTATGACCTGCTTCTGTCATGGCACGGATCGCATTGAAGACCCGTTTCTGCATCTCGGGGTTGGAACGCTGAACGGCATTTAGTTCGATGGCATTTTTATACTCGCCTGTTGCAACGGATGAAACGGCTCCACCTCCCATTCCAATCCGGTAATTATCACCACCGAGGATAATCACTTTCTCATGTGCTTCCGGATCTTCTTTTAAACCGTCTTCTTTTCTAGCAAATCCAATACCGCCAGCCTGCATGATCACCTTGTCGTAACCATATATTTTATCTTCCGAGACATGTTCAAAGGTCAGCACAGAGCCACAAATGAGGGGTTGACCGAATTTATTACCAAAATCGCTGGCGCCGTTGGATGCTTTAATCAGGATCTCTTCAGGGTTCTGATATAGCCATTTTCTTGCCTGAATGGCATTTTCCCATTGGCTTCCTTTATCGATTCGGGGATAGGAAGTCATATAGATGGCTGTGCCGGCCAATGGAATGCTGCCCTTTCCACCTGCCATCCTGTCGCGGATCTCTCCACCCGACCCTGTAGCTGCACCGTTGAAAGGTTCAACCGTCGTAGGGAAATTATGCGTTTCGGCTTTCAGGGATATCACCGAAGAAATGTCTTTGATGAAGAAATAATCAGGCTTATCCTGGGTCTCCGGCGCAAATTGTTCAATGACGGGACCCTCAATGAATGCAACATTGTCTTTATAGGCCGAAACAAGTAAGCGGGGGTGTTCTTTTGAAGTCTTACGGATGAGTGCAAATAAAGTATCCGGCATCTCTTTCCCATCAATCACAAAAGTCCCATTGAATATCTTATGCCTGCAATGTTCCGAATTCACCTGTGAAAATCCGAAAACCTCGCTGTCAGTCAACTTTCTGCCCAGTTTGATCTGTAACTCTTCAAGGTAAACAATCTCTTCCCTACTCAGGGCAAGGCCCTGTGATTGATTATAAGCACTCAGATCCTCTATGAAAAGTACCGGCTCAGGTTTACGGTCTATGAAGAACACATGCTGATCCAAGCCTTCATAGATCTGCTCCAGCATTTTATCTTGATTTGCAATCCTTAATTCGTTAGCAGAAAATTCCTCTATCCTGAGAATACCATGAATTCCCATATTCTGGGTGATCTCCATGGCATTCGTACTCCATGGTGTGATCATCTCTTTTCTGGGTCCGACAAACTTCCCGGGCAGGGCAATCTGATTTAAAGGCTCTGCATTTCCAAAAAGCCATGAAAGTTTCAGGATGTCCTCATCTATCAATGGATTAACCGAGTGTACGGCAAAAATGAATTCAGACCCTTGAAAAAATTGTATCATTGGTTTGTGGTTAGTTTTTTCCTTGATTCTGAGGTCAGAGGTCTGATAAAATACTTTTCAGCTTCCAAGAAATCTTTCTGCTTCTATTGCTGCCATGCATCCTGTTCCTGCTGCAGTCACTGCCTGACGATAGTGATGATCCTGAACATCTCCGCATGCAAACACACCATCGACACTCGTCCTTGTTGATCCGGGAATTGTTTCGATGTAACCGGCTTCATCTAATTTTACCTGGCCCCTGAAGACCTCAGAATTGGGTGAATGGCCAATTGCTACGAAAAAGCCTGTAATGTCTAGTCTCCGATTCTCTCCTGTCAACAAGTTTTTAACCAGTAATCCATTAACACCGGAATCATCGCCAAGAACTTCTTCAGGAGTACTGTTCCAGACCATCTCAATATTGGGGGTTGTCAGCACTTTATGTTGCATGGCCTTTGATGCCCGTAACGCATCACGGCGATGGACCATGTAAACTTTTTTGCAAAGTTTGGCCAGATAGGTTGCCTCTTCGGCTGCGGTATCTCCCCCACCCACGATTGCTACATCCTGCCCACGGTAGAAGAAACCATCACAGGTGGCACAGGCAGATACGCCCATTCCCCTGAAGGTTACTTCCGATTCCAGTCCTATCCATTTTGCTGTAGCCCCAGTGGCAATAATAATCGTTTCGGCCAGAATGGTTTTCCCGTCATCGGCCTCTACTTTAAAGGGACGAGCCGAGAAATCAACCTTTGTCACGATCCCGAAGCGAATGTCTGTGCCAAAACGCTCTGCCTGTTTTTTAAGGTCCTCCATCATTTCGGGGCCTTTTACTCCTTCCGGGTAGCCAGGGAAATTATCCACTTCAGTCGTAATTGTCAATTGTCCTCCTGGTTGCAATCCCTGGTAAATAACGGGCTTCAGATCGGCCCGGGCGGCATAAATGGCTGCAGTATAACCGGCAGGGCCAGATCCTATGATGAGGCATCTCAATTTCTCTATCGAATCACTCATATTCTTTGTTTTTAATAAGGCTGCAAAGTTAAGAATTTTAGGGATGAATCTTATTTTGATGTGCTGGAATAGGTCTTTAAGTAAAACTATCTGTTTCTCACCATGGGTTTCACCTTCTCATCATGGGTTTCACCCATGGTTATTTATATTTAGCCACTTCGTGCCAGGTTCAGCAATGAATGAGATTGCGGATTGTTGAAAAATAGTTTGTTTTTTCTTATTGCATTTTCGGTTGAAAGCCGATTAATGAAGATTTTATAAACCAAAATTATGGCTATAGCAAACGATAATGTAATTACAAGGATGTTCCAAGGGAGGATCGGTAATGTTATATTCAGGCCTGGGAGAGGTATGCCCGGGTTTGATATTTTGGTGTCTTTAGGGGTGCAAATTTTGTTTGTTACCCCGAAAAAGGGTTGTATGATGGTTGGATACAGGTATGTTAATGCTAAAAGACGGGAAAGCCGCAAGAAGGGCGCAGGAAGAGCGCAGGAACCATATAGCAAATTATGAAAATGAGGTACTGTTAAGTATCGTGACGCGTGACAAATCGTGACACGTGACAAACCGTGACGCGTGACAAACCGTGACGCGTGACGCGTGACGCGTGATTGAAGATCAGTAATAATTTCACTATTCGGAAATATTTTCTAAATTTGCAACTTCATCGGGGCGTGGCGCAGTTGGCTAGCGTACTTGCATGGGGTGCAAGGGGTCGGAAGTTCAAGTCTTCTCGCCCCGACAACAAGATAAACCACTTACAGCGATTAAATCAAGTAGGTGGTTTTTTGTTTGGATGCAACTTGGGCTTGATTGCACTCAGTTAATTTTCGGGGAAAGTTTGAAAAGGTTACATTAGCATTTGGTTTTATAGGTTAAACGTTGCCGGAACTTTTCAAATGACTAAAGAAAAAGAAATAGAAGAAATCCTGATACTTTTATGTAAAAGTCCTGGCGGATTTTTTGAACCAGACGGAAGTTCTATTACTTTATGAGTTTTGTAGTTGCCACACTTTTTGTATTGAGAATCTTTACCACGTAAACCCCGCTGGGCAGGTTTGAAATGTCTATTTGGGTCTTTGGTTGTGTGATTTGGCGGGTGATAAGTTCCAGCCCATCAATATTAACAATTGTTAGAGTTCCACTCTGTGTAGCTCCAGATTGTTCTACTGTTATTTTATCTGCAGCAGGATTGGGATACAGCAAAATCTTTTGTTCTTTTGACTCATTTATCCCAACAAAAACTGAATCATATTTCATAACTGTTGCTGCCTGCGAATTCCCATAATCCATATATGCAACATATGGTTCACCCGATGTATCGAAGGCGAGCCATGTGAAACTAGCTTCTCCGGCTGAAAAACCTGCATTTCCAACATTTACCCAGTTGGTTCCATCATATCTCATTACCGTTGTTTTATATGAGTTAACAGAATCACCATAAGCAACAAACGGCTGACCTGAAGGACTGAAAGCAAGGCTTGGTTCAATAGCCTCTCCTAAAGAAAAACCAGCATTTCCAACATTTATCCAATTGGTTCCATCAAATTTCATAACTGTAGCTTTCTGATTGTTACCAAAATCTCTATATGCCACATAAGGTTCTCCAGACGGACTGAAAGCAAGACTCGGAGTATAAGCCATTCCTGCTGAAAAACCAGCATCTCCAACATTTATCCAGTTGGTTCTATCAAATTTCATGACTGTAGCTTTCTTAGAATTAGAAAAATCCCTGAATACTACATATGGTTCTCCCAATTTACTGAAGGCAAGTTGTTCGAATGAAGCCATTCCTGCTGAAAAACCTGCATTTCCAACATTTACCCATGTGTTTCCATTAAGTTTCATTACAGTCGCTTTGTTATTATTTCCAAAATCCGTATATGCCAGATAAGGTAAACTGTCAGATGGACTGAAGGCAAGGCTTAAGTCATCGGCTTCATTTGCTGAGAAACCAGCATTTCCAACAATTACCCAATTGGTTCCATTAAATTTCATTACCGTAGCTTTTTCGGTAATTGAAAAATCCGAGAATGCAACATATGGCATCTTGTCGGAAGGACTGAAGGCAAGGCTTGGATAATTAGCTTCACTTGGGGTAAAATCAGCTATCCCTACCATGAACCAGTCTGTTCCGTTAAATTTCATTACTGTTGCTTTCCCAGAATTTGGCTCATCCATATATGAGACATATGGCTGACCATCAGCTGGACTGAAAGCAATATTTGTATGAACTGCTGTTCCTCCTGAGAACCCAACATTTCCAACGTACTGCCAAGTAGATTCTGTTGAGTGGGTATCATTCCAGTTTTGCTGTGCGAAGACAACAAGGGGAAACAAGAATACTAAAATGTAAATTAGTTTTTTCATATGATATCTGTTTTTTAATTGGTTCGGCTTTATTGCTTAACAAATTTTCCCACCTCCACTGTTTTATCATTTGTCAATCTCACAAAATAAACACCGCTGGGCAGGTTGCTGATGTCTAAATGGGTTTTAGGTTCAGTGATTTGGCGGGTGATAAGTTCCAGCCCATCAATATTAACAATTGTAAGATTTCCACTTTGTGTCAACCCTGGTTGTTCTACTGTTATTTTATCTGTTGCAGGGTTAGGGTATATTGAAAATGCTTTATCATCAGTAATGTTTTCGACATTCAATTGAAAACATTCATCTACAACTTCATCCGGGCTATTGCAACCTGTCTTATTATTATAAATTTGCACATTTCTTCCTGTCAGGAAATAAAAACAAACGCTGTGTGCCGTACAATTCGATAACGAATCATTATTATAAATCTTCAAAGTTGTTATTGACTTATCATTGATGTTGTCAAGACCTGTGAGATTATCCAAGACATTGTTCAAATCAACCTGGAGATATCCATTTATGGATGCCAAATTATGTAGCGCGGTTAAACTTGTCAGGTTGTTATTGCCTGTAATATCGAGATATCCGCCTATTTCGGTAATTTTATTCAGTCCTGTCAGACTTGAAAGATTATGGTTCCAATTAATCTCAAGCGCTCCACCGATATATGTCAGGGAATCCAACCCTGATAAATTCGGCAAAACACTGTCGTTGGTTATTGTAAAGTTGGCATCAATGGCAGTTAATCCGTTAAGTCCGTTCAGATTTGTAATATTAGCTCCACTGATGGTAACATTTCCAAATATTATAGTGCAATTTGGATAATTTGTGTGAAAATTGTCAATTTGGTTTTGGGTGGAAAATGTAATTCCTTGAGGCAGGCAAGCTTGGGATGAACCCGTGTACCAGAGAAACAGTCCGATTAATGAAAGGAGCAATTTCTTCATGATTTCTCCCGATTTAAATTTGTCAAACTTTCAATGATGGCAGATTAGGTTTTTTATTCTAATAAAACCGGATCAATATTAAGAAAAATTTGGCTATTATGCAAGTTTTTGGACGAATATATTTTGTTCTCCCCTGCGAAGAGTATAGGAAAAGAATTATCGTTTTGACATGGATGAATTTTCATTTATTTCCATGGCGATCGACAATTAATCGAAAAGGGTGCCAATGAAAAAGGGAAATTTCCCTCTGTTAATTTTTGTACATTTACGCCCATAAAAATTGACCCTATGAGAACATCCGGAAAATTATTGATCATTTTTATTGTGCTAATGATGATGAGCTGCAAGCAAACAACAACAACGCGCATGGATTATCCTGTGACTAAAAAGATTACGCAGGTGGATAACTATTTTGGGACTAAGGTGAGCGATCCTTACAGATGGCTGGAGAATGACACTTCTGCAGAAACAAAAGCCTGGGCACAAAAAGAGCAGAATTTCACAGAAGCTTATCTTTCAAAGATCCCTTTTCGGGATAAGATCATGAAACGGTATAAGGAGATCCTGAATTATCCAAAATATTTTGGCGCATCTAAAGTCGGTGATTATATTTTCTTTTCAAAAAATGATGGATTGCAGAACCAATCTGTTTATTATTTCAGGAAAGGATTGGATGGGGAAGACAAGGTTTTTCTTGACCCCAATAAACTGTCGAAAGATGGTTCCGTTTCCGTAGAGTTTGATGGTGTTTCAACCGACAAGAAGTACCTTGCCTATCATGTCAACCAGGGGGGAAGTGATTGGCAGACCATTTATGTAATGGAAATTGCTACTCAGAAACAATTGGAGGATAAACTGGAATGGATAAAATTTGGGAGTGTTGCATGGAAAGGAAACGGATTTTATTACAGCCGCTATAATAAGCCCCCAAAGGGAATGGAACTTTCTATGAAGAATGAAAATCAGAAGATCTATTTCCACAAACTCGGAGATAACCAGGCTAAAGATCAACTGGTTTATGAAGACAAGGCAAACCCGATGATGTATCTCGGAGCACAGGTAACAGAAGATGAACGTTTCTTGCTGATCAGCAAATCAAAAGGAACTGATGGCGTCGAGATCTGGTACAAGGACCTGACAAATGGTCAAAAGGAGTTCAAACTGATTTTCCCGGGATTTGAATTTAATTATGGTATCATCAATAACATCGGTGATAAGATTCTTGCGAACACCAACAATGGCGCCGGGAATTACAAGGTGATCATGATTGATCCACAGCATCCGGAAAAGCAGAACTGGAAAGAGATTGTTCCGGAGAAACCCGAGAAACTGGAATCGGCAGGTATGGTTGGAGGAAAACTCTTTGCCAGCTACCTTAAAGATGCTTCTACCAAGATCTACCAATACAATCCTGATGGCAAACTGGATCATGAAGTGATCCTGCCTTTTATTGGATCGGCTTCTTCTTTAGGAGGGTTTAAGGATGACAAATATGCGTTCTATGACTTTTCTTCATTCACTTATCCACCTTCAATTTTCAGATATGACCTGGCAACGGGAAAATCGGAGATCTTTAAAAAGGCTGAGATCAAGGTCAACATTGACGACTTTGAAACCGAGCAGGTGTTTTATCCCAGCAAAGACGGCACAAAGATCCCCATGTTCCTCGTCCACAAAAAAGGCCTTAAACTTGGTGGGTCTCATCCTACTCTACTTTATGCATATGGCGGATTCAATGTCAGCTCTACTCCTTATTTCAGTAATTCAAAGGTGATTTTATATGAGAACGATGGAATATTCGCACTTGCAAACATCAGGGGCGGTGGAGAATATGGTGAAAAATGGCATAAGGGTGGTAATCTGCTGAACAAGCAAAACTGTTTTGATGATTTCATTGCTGCCGCAGAATACCTGATCGACAAGAAATATACAAGCAAGGATAAGCTTGCCATTAACGGAGGGTCGAACGGGGGCTTACTCATTGGTGCAGTTGAAACTCAAAGACCTGACCTGTTCAAAGTCTGTCTGCCTGAAGTTGGCGTAATGGATATGCTGCGATTTCAGAGATTCACAGTAGGCTGGGGATGGACAGTAGAGTACGGTTCAAGTGATAGTGCAAAATACTTTTCAACCCTCTATAAATATTCTCCACTGCATAACATTAAAGATGGTGTTGAATACCCTGCAACACTTATCATGACTGCAGATCATGATGACAGGGTTGTGCCGGCACACTCCTTTAAATTTGCAGCAACCATGCAGGAGAAGCAGACAGGCCCGAACCCGGTATTGATCAGAATAGAGATCAACCAGGGGCATGGCGCTTCTGGTGCATCCCTTGCCAGGGTCATTGAGGCCGAAACTGACAAATGGGCTTTTATGTTCTATAATATGGGGATTACACCGATATACAAATAATAGTTCATTAACGATACGATTATCCTATCGCCATTTAATGACGATTTGACGATAGGTCGATATTCCCGGCCTTTTCGTCGAAATTTTTATAAATTTCATGAAACTGTGATGTTTTGCGTATTACCTTTGCAACCGATTTTGCATATTTAGAATTATTCTAATATGCCTGTTTGTTTTTTATTAGAAGACCCCCGGAGATGAACCATTTCTATCAACACGAGTTTAGCAAAAAAAATAGATCTGTGAAATTCAGGAAGGCGTTGATTGGTTTACTGTTTCTTGTTATTTCAACTTTTCTATCAGGACAAACCACTCATGATTCACTTCCTTCAAAAGTCACTTTATCTCAATGTATAAGCTATGCGCTGGCTAACCAGGCTTTAATCAAGCAATCAATACTTGATGAGGCGATTACAAAAAGAAACATCAGAATAGCCATATCGGGTTGGTATCCACAACTGGAATTTGATGCCAATGCTCAGCATTACCTTCAGGCCCCATCGGCCAATTATCCTAATACCGGCAATCCTCCTACTTATACCCCCTATATTTCTTTCCCTTCCACTGCCAATAACGTTTCAGCAGGAATGTTCACTGCTAACCAGACGATTTACAGTAACAGTTTATTTTTTGCTGCGAGAACCTCCAAAGAACTTCGTCAGCAAGCATCACAGAACACGGAAAATTCAAAGATCAATACTTATGTCAATGTGACAAAGGCTTTTTTCGATGTGTTACTGACCGAGCAGCAACTTAATGTTTTAAAGGAAGATATTCTTCGCCTTCAGAAGAATTATAAAGATGCTTATAGCCTTTATCAGAATGGATTGACTGACAAAATAGACTATCAACGTACTGAAATTGCGTTGAGCAATGCCCAGGCACAACAAAAATCTGCAGAAGAAGCAATAAAAGGCAAATATGCTGTATTAAAACAACTTATGGGAGTGGTTCCTGAAAAACACCTGACTGTTTCCTTTGATTCTTCTAAATTAGAGAGTGAGATTTTGATTGATACCTTAAAGAACCTGGATTACAATAAAAGGATTGAATATCAGCTTATACAGACTTCATTGAACCTGCAACACGCTGAGATAGGATATTACAGGTGGTCGTTCATCCCGACCTTATCCGCGTTCTTTGATTATGACCCGCTATTTCAAAATGACAACTTTTCTGAATTATATAATAAGAATTATCCAACGACCCTGTTCGGATTAAAATTAACCATTCCAATATTTCAGGGTTTGAACAGGATTGAGAACCTGAGTAAAGCTAAATTGCAATACCAAAGAATTCAACTCGGAGTCAATTATCTCAAAAGCGAGATCAACAGTGAATATACCCTTGCTCTTACCGGATACATAAGCAATTTGAATGAGTTAAAGGTGGCCAAAAACAACATCACTGTTGCGAAGGAGATCTTTAATACAGTGAAGTATCAGTATGATAAAGGAATAAAAGCATATCTCGAAGTCATTGTTTCTGAAACAGATTTACGGACTGCTGAACTCAATTATTTAAATATACTTTTCCAGGTTCTAACCAGCAAAATGGATCTGGAAAAAGCATTAGGAGACATAAAAATCAATTGAAAACGAATATATTACCTAATTGCTGACTGACATAAAATTTGTGACACCATGAATAAAATATTTCACTTACTACTATTTTTTTCGCTGGCAGGGCTGCTCTCATGCACTGGAAATTCAGGAAATAAAAAAACAGATGCACCTGCAGTACCCGTGACTGTTGCCAATGTTAGTTTATCGACAGCCATATTCTACAACTCCTATCCCGCAAATGTTATCGCATTAAAAGAGGTTGAGTTACGCGGGCAGGTCAGTGGGTACATAACAGGAATATATTTTAATGAGGGGAAAAAGGTTCATGCTGGTGAGAAACTCTATGAAATTGACCGTCGTAAATACCAGGCAGCTTATAATGAGGCACAGTCAAATGTAAAGATCGCAGAAGACAACCTGGAAAAAGTTCAGCGTGATGCCAACCGTTATACCGATCTTTCCAAACAGGAAGCCATTGCAAAACAGCTTTATGACAATGCCATGACCGATCTGAAAACGGCAAAACAACAGGTTGATGCTGCAAATTCTGAACTGATAAAGGCCAAGACTGATTATGAATATTCTTTAATCAATGCACCCTTTGATGGAACAATAGGTTTTTCAAACGTTAAATTGGGAGCACTCGTTACTCCAGGACAAACGCTCCTGAATACAGTATCTTCGGATGATCCCATGGGTGTTGACTTTGAAATAAGTGAAACAGAGCTCTTGCGTTTCCAGCAACTTGAAAATGATGTTGCCTCAGAGACTGATACGACATTCAGGGTTGTTTTGACCAATAATTCCATTTATCCACTGGCAGGAAAGATCAGTGTTATTGACAGGGCCGTGAACCCGCAAACAGGTTCCATCAGGGTCAGGATTACCTTAGCAAATCCTGAAGGAGTTCTTAAACCAGGCATGAGCTGCAAGGTCCTGGTGTTGAATATGAATGCAGGGCAGCAGATCTTAATTCCATCAGCAGCAGTGGTAGAGCAACTTGGTGAATATTTTGTCTTTAGAATTAAAGGTAATGTTGTTGAACAGGTTAAAATCCTGGTTGGCCCAAGAGTCAATGCTAATTTCATTGTTTTGAAAGGAATTGCACCAGGTGAATCCATTGTTGTTGAAGGAACACAGAAATTGCATGACGGAACAGAGGTTAAAATCGTATCCTCTCAAAAACCGGCTAAAAAATAATGTTTGCGCAAAAACCTAATCCAAAATGCAAAGTGCAATTTTAATTCCTAATCCCTAATTCCTAATTCCTAATTATAATGATTGCTGATACCTTTATAAAACGTCCGATCACTGCAATAGTAATATCACTGGTATTAGTCATTGTAGGCACATTGGCGATACTCAACCTGCCAGTGGGTCAGTACCCGGATATTTCTCCACCGGTAGTGAGGGTTTCGAGTCAGTATGTTGGAGCAGATGCCACCACGGTTGAACAGACTGTTACCACCCCGATAGAGTTACAGGTGAATGGAGCTACCGGCATGAATTATATCCAGAGCACCAGCACAAATGATGGTAGTTCGTCAATAAATGTTTTTTTTGATATCGGTACAAACATTGATGTTGCTGCTACTGATGTGCAGAACAGAGTAAATATAGCGACGCCTATCCTGCCTGATGTTGTGAAAAGATTGGGAGTTACGGTCCGCAAGCGTAACCCTAGCAGCATCATGAATGTTGCTATTTTCTCTCCCAAGGGGACCCATAACATCCGGTTTCTTGATAACTATACGAATATTTTTGTCAGGGATGCGCTTATGCGTGTCAAAGGCGTTGGGGATATCTTCACACGAACAGATGATTTCAGTATGCGCATCTGGCTTAAACCTGATAAGATGGCAAGCCTTGGACTGACGTCAAATGATGTGCTCAATGCTGTTCAGGAGCAGAATATTCAGGTTGCTGCGGGGGCTATAGGCACACCTCCGCAACCTTACAGTCAGCCTTTTGAATACACTGTAATTGTCAATGGAAGGCTCAGTACGGTGGATGATTTTAATAAGATTGTTGTCAGGTCAAATCCCATTGACGGTTCAATTGTTTATTTAAAGGATGTGGCAAGGGTAGAGTTGGGCAAATTCAATTATTCAGGTACTGCTTTTGTTGACAGAAAGCCTTCCTCATACATGATTATATACCAGTCGCCAGGCAGCAATGCCCTGGATGTTGCAGATGGTGTTTACAAAACTATGGCCCAGCTCAGCAAATCTTTCCCGAAAGATGTTGCTTACGTGGTCCCCTTTGAATCTGTATCAATCATAAAAGCGTCGATCAGTGAAGTGGTAACAACACTTCTTGAGGCGCTGGCATTGGTTGTACTCGTCGTATTTATCTTTCTCCAGGACTGGCGTTCTACAATTATCCCAGTTCTTGCAATCCCTGTTTCTATTATAGCCACCTTCATTTTCTTCATTCCACTTGGATTTACCATTAATAAGCTTACGCTCTTCGGCTTTGTCCTTGCAATTGGTATCGTAGTTGATGACGCTATCATCGTAGTTGAAGCTGTACAGCGTTATATTGAAGAACAGCACCTCACGCCGAAAGAAGCAGCATTCAAGGCCATGGCCGACATATCCGGGCCTGTGGTAGCCATTGCACTTGTTCTTGCAGCCGTATTTGTCCCTGCCGGTTTTTTGCCCGGCATCGTCGGCAAGCTTTACCAGCAATTTGCTATTACCATTGCCATCTCGGTACTTATTTCTGCATTTGTGGCCCTGTCACTCACCCCTGCTTTGTGTTCTTTATTCCTGAAGCCCCATCATCTAACCAAATCTTCAAAAGGGATCAACTTCCTGTTTTTCCATTTTAATAATTGGTTCACAAGGAGAACGGAAGGGTACACAAAAAATGTAAGGACAGCCATAAAACATTCCCGCTATATAGTCATCCTGTTGGTCATGGTGGTTTTTGGTGCCTATTTTATGCTCCTTAAAAAGCCCACCGGGTTCATACCCGTTGAAGATGAAGGACGTTTATACATTACTTATGAACTTCCTGAAGCTTCTTCAACATCACGCTCCATTGAAGTGTTGAAGCAAATGATGGATATTCTTCTTAACATCAAGGGTGTCAGCCATTGTTCCGCCGTGGGAGGGTTAAATGTAGTGACCGGGGCACTCAAATCGAACAGCGGTACGATCTTTTGCCAGTTAATCCCATGGGATGACAGGAAAAGCAAGTCGGAACAGATCTATGCCTTAATGGCACAGATGCAGGCAAAGTTTGCTGCAATCAGGAATGCCAATATTCTTGTTATACCTCCACCTGCCATCCCGGGACTCGGGGCTACAGGCGGGTTCACATTTGAGTTGCAACAGCGCGAAAGCAATGATGACATCAAAACTTTCGAACGAAATGTCCGTGCCTTCATGGTAGCCGTCAACAAGCGGCCTGAAATTGCGCGGGCCATTACTTTTTTCAATACCCGCACTCCGAACTACCAGCTCATTGTTGACCGTGATAAATGCAAAAAGATGGGGGTTAATCTTGCAGATGTATTTAACACCATTCAAACTTATCTTGGGAGCAGCTACATCAATGACTTCACGATTTACAACAGGAATTTCCGCGTCATTGCTCAGGCAGATACTCTTTACAGAAACGACATTGTTGACATGGATAAATACTATGTTCGCAACCAGCAGGGCACCATGTTGCCCTTAAGTTCTGTGATGAGTTATAAAGTGAGCGAAAGCGCCTCTATGCTTTCCCATTATAACCTGTATCGTATGGCTGAATTTGTTGGCGATGCAAAACCCGGGTTCAGCTCAGGGCAAGCACTCAAAGCATTACAGGAAACAGCCCAGCAGGTGCTTCCTGCCGGCTATGGATTTGAATTCTCAGGGTTGAGCCGTGAAGAAACGAAAGCAGGAAGTGCTTCAACCTTTGTGTTTATCCTTTCAATATTATTCGTCTTTCTTTTCCTTTCTGCTTTATATGAAAGCTGGACGGTCCCTTTCACCATTCTGCTTGGCGTCCCACTGGCTGCTTTTGGAGCCATACTGGCATTGACACTAACGCCGAGTCTTTCAAACAATGTTTATGCACAGATTGGCCTCATTACCTTGATCGGACTGGCTGCCAAGAACTCTATCCTGATCGTCGAATTTGCCAAAGAACGTGTTGACAGTGGCATTGAAGTCGTTACAGCCACAGTTGAGGCTGTTCGTTTACGTCTGCGTCCTATCCTGATGACTTCGTTTGCATTCATCTTTGGCGTATCTCCACTTGTATTTGCCACAGGCGCTGGCGCCGTTGCACGCCAAACTATAGGATGGTCAGTTTTGGGAGGTATGCTTGCTGCCACGGCTTTAGGTGTATTTGTCATCCCCGTATTATTTATCTTAATTATCCGGGTCTCTTATGGGAAGAAGAAGCTTGCCGCATTACAGGATTCAAGAAAAGCTGCAATACCAAGCCTTCCTGAAAATTAGCTGATTATTTTCAGGAAACGAATGATTTTCCTATCTTTGTTCGTACTTCACAGTACAAATCGTCAATAGATGAGAAAATCTTTACTATCAATCATTCTTATATTTTTCTTCTTTTCATGCCAGGCAAAAGACATCATCCTTACCCTTGAAGGACAAAAGCTATCCATTATTCCAATGGGATACTACATTAAAGATGTCATCCTGAGTCAACGTGAAGATTCCTGCCTCGGCTTTCTTCATCCTCATGGACCTAATAATTGTATTCCCATATTTTTTGAAAAGAGTATCAAGGCTGAAGTGAAAGAATTTCTAATGCATTCCATCAACAGGCAATCCGATCAACAGCCATTAATCATAAGGGTAAATCGGATCTTTATGTACCAAACATCCGAGGGGGTTAGGGATTATACTTGTTTCGATCTGAGTCTTAGTTTTATCCGTCAAGTTGACCAAACATTGATAGAAGATTTTACTTCTGCCATTTCGACCTCGGTACCACAGGATTTTTTTCCAAAATATCTGGACAAAATCCTTATAAATGGATTTGATTCCTCGATGAACCAGTATAACAAAAGGAAATCAATGGGCTTGATTGTTCCGGAAACCATTACTTCTGATCAGTTAAAGAAAAATCCACTCACTGAACCGGGTACCTTTAAGCATCTGACCGGAAAAAGACCTCGGAAAGGTCTTTATCGAAACTATTTTGATTTCAGGGATAACATTCCTGATACCACTTTGGATTTTAAGATTTCCTATGATTATAATAAAAACAGTCCACTTCTTTCAAAAGCTTATCTTAAATTTCCCGATGGATCAAAACCGGGAAAATTCTGGGGATTTTGTGTAGGAGACTCAATTTTTATTAACGGGGGCAGGTCATTTTCACTTTTGTCAAAGGAGGGAGATTTTTTTGTTAATTATGGAAGGTCTTTGGAATATGAACGGGAAATAATTTCTGCGGCTATTTTCGGAGGGGTTCTCTTTGGAATTGTTGGAGCTTCTGTGTTTGGCGGACTCACTGCTGCGACCAGTGACCCGGCTATGATTGATAAATTCAGGCTTGATCTTTTTAATGGCAAACTATTGCCCTATAATGCACAAGATTATACTTGTATTTCATCTAACCTGATCATTTTTCTCTCAAAAGTTTCAGATCCCAATGCCAGTGTTAACGTCTTTATTAATGGACAATTCGTGTGTGACATGAAGCCAGGGAACTATTGCAGTATTGATCTGTCTTGCCATTATATCAATGCAATGATAAAATTCGTTTCATCTTCCGGGGGTGAGCTTTCTAAAGAGGTCCCTCTGAAATTGTTCAAGACTTATCCGTATTTGTTGAAAGTGAAAAAGAACCATTCCATTACATTCAGTCTTTTATTTGATCAGATGAAAACGGATATTCTAAAGGGAAGAACAAATGAGAATACGATTTGCCGGGTGGAACTATAAGTTAGGCTGAGCATTTTAACCCCTTGATCATGAAAAAACAATTTGGGTATTTAATCGGAATAGGACTGCTTAACTTCGTTTTTTTTACCGGTGCATTCAATCTCCTTCATCATTGGCGTGTATATTCCAACACGATGGGATTGATCTCTCAAAACTACGAAAGAACAGGGGGATGGGAGAATTATGAAATCAAAAAGTGTTCCAAACCATACCTGGAATTAAAGAATGAAAACTTTGAGTTATGGGATGCCGGCATCTATAAATGCATCAGCGAACGGATGTATCGGCCAGAACTGGACTGCTACGGAAGGGTCAGGGCCGCCTTTTTCCCATTGTTTCCCCTCTTGTGGAAAATCACAGGGAGCACTCCCATCGGTATCTCAGTGATCAACTACTTTCTCTTTGTCATGTCTGTCGCCATTCTATTACTTCTGTTGTTACAAACGCCATTGACAGATAAACTCATCACCTTCGGGATCCTGATTACCCTTCCCTCTGTTGTCATTTTTTATATCCCTTATACAGAAGCCCTGTTTTTGTTTACCATGACGATAGCGGCAACGGGTATAGTGAAGAAAAAATACGGACTATTCTTTGCGGGGATTCTACTGATGTCAATGGTGAGGCCTGCAACTCTCTTTGTTTTGATTGCAATGCTTGTCGCAGAAGTTATCATCCAGGTTAGGGAAAGAAATATACGTTCTTTTTTAAAAGAGGTATTGCTTAAAACACTTCCATTTATAGCAGGGTACTTCATTGCGGTATATATTCAGTATCTTACCTCCGGTTCCTGGACGGCCTTATTGGAAGCTCAAAAGCATTGGACAGGAGGAGTTCAGTTATTGAAAGGAATATCCGATTGGTCTGTTGAAGGGTTCGGACTTACAACTTTTGCAATGGTCTTTGCCTGCATGCCGGCAATTGGATTTATCATTTTGTCTGTTATAAAAATCATAAAACCTTCTTCCGGGAATAAGCAGCCTTCCCTGAAAAATGATGGAACAGCTTATTTAGCATTAATCTCTGCGCTCTATCTCAGTGGGATTTTTGCTTTTACCCTTATCACTTCAGGAGGAAATCTACACAGCTTCTTCAGGTTTACTTTAGCCTCCCCGTTATTCTATATCGCACTCTTGATCCTTCTGAATCATTTATCTGAACGACCGGTGGCTCCACCAATAATGGTCTATATTGCTTTGACTATTGTTCTGGCTTTGTTTCTTTATTTTGTCGATTACGGGAAGCCCAGAGGGCAGTTTTCATTCTTCGGGCTTTATTTGTTCGTTGCTACTGGTTTATTTCTTGTCATCAAAAGGAAAATTTCATTGCCTGTTCAGGTGGTTATAGCCTTAGTACTGATTTTGTTGGGGACTGCCTGGAACACCTATCTCCTGAATGATTTTTGCAGCAATGGCTGGATATTTACCTGATCATAGTCAGGTGCAAGGAATGTTGGATTAGTATTCCTGCCAGCATTTAATCTCCAAATCCCCTGGTTTAAGTTTGCAGAAAGCCATCACAAAAACATTGGCCAGGTTGGCATTGGTGATCAGGGGTACATTGTAATCGATGGCGGCCCTGCGAATGGTGTAATCATTAAATAATTCATCTTTGGAGAGGTTCTTAGGAATATTGATCACCAGGTCGATCTTATGATCCTGCATGTATTCCATTACATTGGGAGAGGCATCTTCATCGGGCCAGGAAAGAACGGTGGATGCAATGCCATTGCTCAGAAGAAATTCCGCCGTTCCTCTTGTAGCAAAAATATTGAACTTCTTTTCAGCCAACATCCTACAGCCTTCGAGTAAGATGGTTTTGGATTTTACAGGGCCAGAAGAAATCAATATGTTTTTCTCCGGGATGCGATATCCAACTGAGAGCATTGATTTCAATACGGCCTCGTAAATCGTATCTCCAATACATCCAACTTCTCCGGTTGAAGCCATATCGACTCCAAGCATCGGATCGGCTTTCTGAAGTCTTGAGAAAGAGAACTGAGGGGCTTTTACCCCAATATAATCAATATCAAAGAATGATTTATCCGGCTTTTCGAAAGGGATCCCAAGCATGACCTTTGTGGCAATATCGATGAAATTTATTTTCAACACCTTCGATACAAATGGAAAGCTGCGGGAAGCCCTCAGGTTACATTCAATCACTTTGATATCATTGTCCTTTGCAAGAAACTGGATATTGAAGGGGCCTGAAATCTGTAATGAAAGGGCTATGTCACGACTTATCCGTTTGATCCTTCTAACCGTCTCAACATAGATTTTCTGGGGAGGAAACATAATCGTAGCATCGCCGGAATGCACCCCCGCAAATTCAATGTGCTCTGAAATAGCATAGGCAACAATCTCTCCTTCCTTTGCCACGGCATCGATCTCAATCTCCTTGGCATCTTCGATAAATTCTGAAACGACAACAGGATGTTCCTGAGAAACGTTTGTTGCCAGCGTCAGAAAATGTTCAAGTTCACTCTTGTTTGAGACCACATTCATGGCAGCGCCAGAAAGCACATAGGAAGGTCTGATCAAAACCGGGAACCCGACTTGTTCTGTGAATACATAAATATCTTCGAGCGTTGATAGTTCCTTCCACCTTGGTTGATCAATTTCCAGGCGATCGAGCATGGAAGAAAATTTATGACGGTCTTCTGCATTGTCGACCGAAACAGGAGAGGTGCCAAGTACCGGAACGTTCAGCTTGTAGAGACGCATGGCCAGGTTATTTGGAATCTGGCCACCCATCGAAAGAATGGTGCCTTTCGGATTCTCCAGATCGATGATATCCATCACACGTTCAAAGGAAAGTTCGTCAAAATAGAGACGGTCGCAGATGTCATAATCAGTACTGACAGTTTCAGGATTATAATTGATCATCACCGACCTGTAACCGGCTTCCTTTACCGCATTCAGGGTGTTGACGCTACACCAGTCAAATTCAACAGAACTACCGATACGATAGGCTCCGCTGCCCAGCACGATCACTGAATTTCTGTCCCCCGGAAAATCAACGTCATGCTCGATGCCACTGTAGGTCAGGTAAAGGTAGTTGGTTTGAGCAGGATATTCTGCTGCAAGCGTGTCGATCTGCCTGACATAAGGAAAGATATTCCTCTCTTTCCTGTATTTCCGGATATTCAACATATCCTGTTCCGGGTTTTTAATCTCCGTTTTGAAAACCAACCTTGCAAGCTGAAAATCGGAAAAACCCGATCTCTTGGCATCCAGGATCAGTTCATCTGGCACTTCACGTATGTCATGAAATTTTTCAAGGATCTGCCCAGTATCAAAAATATTTTTCAGGCGATACAGGAACCATTTATCGATCCGGGTCAATTCCCAGAGTTTTTCAATTGAATATCCTTCCGCCAAGGCTTGAGCAATCAGAAATATCCTTACGTCCGTGGGGTGGGAAAGCGCATTCTCAAGGTCACTGGTATATAATTCCTTGTTGCCGATAAAACCATGCATCCCCTGCCCTATCATCCTCAGGCCTTTTTGAATGGCTTCCTCAAAGGTCCGGCCGATGGCCATGATCTCACCAACACTCTTCATACTTGATCCAAGTTCTTTTGAGACCCCCACGAATTTTCCAAGGTCCCAGCGGGGAATCTTACAAACAATATAATCGAGAGCGGGTTCAAAACAAGCCGTTGTGGTTTTTGTCACAGAATTTTTCAATTCATGCAGGCCATAACCAAGGGCTAATTTGGCTGCGACAAATGCCAATGGATAGCCTGTTGCTTTGGAGGCCAGCGCTGATGATCGTGACAACCTGGCATTCACTTCAATGACCCGGTAGTCTTCTGATCCGGTATTTAGTGCATATTGAATGTTGCATTCTCCAACCACACCCAGATGGCGTATCACACAGATAGATAATTCACGGAGCTTATAGTATTCAAGGTTTGAGAGTGTCTGAGAAGGAGCTACTACAATGCTTTCACCCGTATGAATTCCCAGAGGATCGAAATTCTCCATGTTGCACACGGTGATGCAGTTGTCGTAACAATCACGCACAACTTCATATTCAATTTCTTTCCACCCTTTCAATGATTCTTCAACGAGGATCTGCCCGGAATAAGAAAATGCTTTTGATACGAGCAAGTCAAGTTCTTTCTCGTTGGAACAAAATCCACTCCCTTGTCCACCCAAAGCAAAAGCAGCCCGAATGATCAAAGGATAACCGATTTGTTCAGCGGCTTTCCTGGCGCCTTCTGCATCGGTAACAGCAACACTTCTGGGTGTCCGTACCTGGATTTCATCCAGCTTCCTGCAAAACAGTTCCCTGTCTTCCGTGCTGATAATGGTCTCTACAGGAGTGCCAAGTACCTGTAAATTATATTTCTCAAAAACTCCGGCACGGTAAAGTGAAACGCCACAGTTGAGTGCAGTCTGCCCACCAAAAGCAAGGAAGATCCCGTCAGGGTTTTCTTTCCTGATCACCTCTTCTGTAAAATAAGGGGTGACAGGCAGAAAATAGACTTTATCTGCAATCTTTTCGGAAGTCTGTATGGTGGCAATATTAGGGTTGATCAATACCGTTTCAATGCCTTCTTCTTTCAATGCTTTTAGTGCTTGTGAACCGGAATAATCGAACTCACCGGCTTCACCTATTTTGAGGGCTCCTGAGCCAAGAATTAACACTTTATGGATCCCTTTTATCATATGCTTTTCATTTTGAAGGCTTGAACCATGTCCATGAAATCGTTAAAGAGAAACCGTGTATCGGTAGGCCCTCCGGATGCTTCCGGATGAAATTGCGTCGAAAAAAATGGTTTCGTTTTATGACGTATCCCTTCATTGGTACCATCATTCAGGTTGATAAAAAATGGTTCCCAGTCGTCGGACAGATGGGTGTCATCAACAGCAAAACCATGATTCTGAGAAGTGATATAGGTCCTTTTCGTTCCACATCTCAACACCGGCTGGTTATATCCCCTGTGACCATATTTCAGTTTATAAGTGGACGCACCGGCTGCAAGGGAAAGAAGTTGATTCCCCAGACAAATACCAAAAATTGGTTTAGCTGATTCAATTGCTTTTTCAAGATGCCTGACAGTTATCTGACAAAATTGCGGATCGCCGGGACCATTGGAAACAACAAGCCCATCATAATCATCTTTTGTAAAATCGTAATCCCATGGAACCCTGATCACAGTGGCACCTGTATCCCTCAGGCATCGGATGATGTTGTTTTTTACTCCGCAATCAACAAGAATGATCCGGATTTCATTACCGGGATAACAAATTTTCTCTTTTACGCTGACCTGAGCAACTAAGTTTTCTTTATTAGGATCATAAAAAACCACTTCCTTTTCATCGTTCTGAAATAGTTTCCCGAGCATCGTACCCCGCTCACGAAGAACTTTGACCAGTGCACGGGTATCTATTCCGCTAATTCCAGGAACATGATGTTCCAGGAGCCAGTCGGATAGGTTTTCCAATGCATTCCAGTGGCTATATTCAGCAGAATAACTTGAGATGACAAGACCGGATATGTGAATGCGGTCAGATTCAAAATATCTTGAAAGATTCTTCTGGATCGCCTTACCGGGAACACCGTAATTTCCAATAAGCGGATATGTAAGAACAAGGATCTGACCTTTGTAGGAGGGATCAGTCAGACTTTCCGGGTAACCGGTCATGGCAGTATTGAAGACGACTTCTCCGGAAACAGAACACAAGGCACCAAAAGGTTTTCCAATTATCCGTGTTCCATCATCAAGCAGGAGCTGCGCCATGAGTTCTTTTGAATCGATTAAGAAATTTCAGGCGATAAAATTACGACAAGAATGGCTTTTTACATCTGGTCTGGATCTAATCCTTAATAGAAGTTACTAACAGATCTGACAACTGCCAGAGTCTTGTCCCGTTTTCCGGGTTGAGTGCCTTTTCATCCGCTTCCTTTCTGCTCATGAGAAAAAGGTAATCAAAAGGTTTGTTTTCCTGGTCAGGGGAAGTTGCCAGATAGATAACAGGAATTGCAGCTTTTGCCGGAGATTTAAAAAAGAGGGCAAAGATCAATTTCATCAAAGGGAGGAATATCTTAGGGGCTTCTCTCCCTATATTTGAGTTGATCGGGCCAGGACAAAGTGCAAAAACCAGGCAATTCAACGTATCCGGATTCAATCTTCGGGACAATTCTACTGCAAAAGTGGTCAGTAGTAATTTATAGTATCCGTAAAGTTCAATGCTTTTGTTGATGCTGTATTCTTTATAGATTCCAAAAGAATCCCAATCGAATTCCTTCGGATTACGGTGTGTTTCAGAAGATACAAAGATGATCCTTGGGTGGCTTAAATCAGAATAGCGAAGACAATTTTCCTTGATCAGCAAGTTCACAAATACGAACTTCGACAAATAATTCACCATAAACATCTCTTCGAGCCCCTGAGGCGTTTTTCGGCTTTTCCTAGGCACCAGTCCTGCGTTGCATATCAGGATATCAATTTTCCCAAACTGATCGTGAATTCTGGTCACCAACCGGTGTATAGAATTTACATCCGAATAATCGACCGGTAACATGTAAATATTCCCAGATGCCGCTAGCTTCTTTACTTTTTCTCCTTTTTCAGGTATTCCGCTGCGACAAGCCATAATCACTTTTGCCCCTCTTTTGGCGACTTCAACGGCCACTGCAAAACCAAGTCCGGAACTTGCCCCGTCAACAAGGACAGTTTTTCCATCCAGCCGGTCTGTCGGTTTCAATTCCCCTACCGGTTCATGTTTTTTAAAAAGGTCAATAATCCCTGTTACCGTCGCAGTGAAAGGGTTGCTGTACTTATCCTGTTTCTTATCTTCCATATTGTGTTGAGATAAATTGCCTGTAGCGGGTTGTGTATCTGTCAATATCTTCTTCTGTAAGTCCAAAATCTGCCAGTGAATACTGATGGGAACCATATTTCCGGTGAGGATGTTCTTTTTCATGTTTCGTGAACCTCATGATCAATTCTGGCGTCATTCCTCCATCGAGTGAATAGATCCTTGTGAGTTCCTTTTCCGAATTCCGGATCAGGTCTTCATAGTAAATATCTGTGAACTTGGCTTCATTAATACCTTTAGAACGATAATCCAGGGCTTTATCCAGCATATATCCTGTCTTCCTTACCCAATGGGCAGCGACTCTTCTTTCATCAACCTGATCACTAAAAATCATTTGGTTATAGGTTACCATACTCAGAAAAGAAGGAACGGATTCGTAAATCCTCCGATGTGGCCAGAGAAAATGCACTTCTCCGAAATGTTTTTCAATGAGATCGGGAAACTCAAGATGATGAGGGGTTTTCAACACCCAACGTTTTGCAGGCTTCTGCCATTGAAGAAATTTAAGAAGCTTCACGGCATAGGCATAAGCATCCGATTGATCGGTCTTCTCTAACCATTCTGCGTATGAAGGCACATTCATCATGGCCTCAGGAGTAGTGCTTAAGAAACTTACATCCAGGAGGAGAATATCTTCCTCAGGTTCGTTGACTTCAATCGGATGGATGGCAAAAAAACCCGGAGACATTAGTTTCAACGCCGTTACAGAAGTGTTTGCGATGGCAATTCTTTTATCCTTTTCTGTTTCATCCATGGTAAGTGGAATCGGGTTAATGACCTCCCAACTTGGTATTACCCGGTGATCAGGATCGGCTGCCAGCAGACGCTGCAGTTTTGTTGTACCGGTACGCTGCAGTCCAATAATAATCCAGGCAGGATACAACTCCTGCTCAAGGATTTCAGGGTGACTTCTGAAGAAATGTTCAGCCCTAAGCCGGATACTCAGCAGGCTGATGAACCTGTGTCTTGTGATAAACCTGCCTACCGGGTGAAGGTTTGCTTCTTCATTTATTGATTTTAACAGCCGTTCAAGCGGTTCATCTGAAAAATCATTTCCCAGATCATGCAAACCGGTGATTTTCTTCGCTGCCTTGATCAGATCATCTTTATCCAGTTTAACTTTCGTTCCGAGAAAATAGGTTGCTTGCCAGGCACTATTTAGCATTGTGAACCAGAAAGGTCGTTTCTCGAAATTCCTGGAATGGGTAATCCGTTCAGAATCCATCATCTACTTTTAGTCTTTAAAATTGCAGGGACATTTCAGGATTGAAGATCTTTTGTCTTGATAACCCTGCAAGAAGGAGTTACTGGCTTTTCCCCGGGTATTAGACGATACCAACGCCAGCACATGGTACCTTCATTATGACCTGCAGTTTCAATCCAGTTAGGAATTCCTGGATCCAGGTGAGTGACAATTACCTTTACACATCCATCTTCATGATAAACTGCAGTTGATTTATTGATACAAACATGAAAATATCTGTAATCAAGTGATTCCATCCAATAATTATTTAGTTGAAAATTCCATGAATCACAGACCGGTGGCTTCACCTCGATCACCAGTGCTTCATCCAAAGCCAACTTCCAGTGACTATGGTAATAAAAAATGCTTGCATCGCCACCTGCTTCATTTGAAATTTCAGGGTCGAATAATGGAAGCTGGTTGGTATGTTTTTGAAATCCTTTAGCCCATTTTGCAAAAAGAAGAGGAGCTCCTGCAACAAAAAGGGATGCTGTTTGTAATCCTTCATCGATCAATGCAGGAGTCAGATGGGCAGGAGCCATTCTTCCATTCAGGTTTTCTATAGACAACTCGGCAGGAACTTCCTTTAAATGATCTAAAAAGGTCTGTCTCACAATAACTAATCCAGTTTCATCTTCGATCTTGAGCCAATTCTTCCCTTTTTTAATTTTACTCAATATGATCTCAAAACTCCCATCAGGCAGAAGATCTAATTCTGCATCATCCAGCTTTCCACAGGGGGCCATTTTTCCTGTGGAACCATAATTCCCGTTTTGAGTAAAAAAACCAATGTAATGAATGGTATTTCTTTTTCCAGTTATCTTGTATTCATAGTCACCACTGATTTGTGCATTATAATAATGATTATCAGGATTGTCAGCCCCCATTTTCACCGTTTCATGAACCATTCTTCTAAGAACAGGAAAGGCCGGATCGTTATATTCCACAAAAGCTTCTAAGCCGGCACGGGTCAACCTGCTCAGATAACGTAACCCTTCAGCTTGCTGAAAAGGATCAACAGGTGCACCTGGGTACATTAAGGCAGCTCCAGCAGATTTCAGTTGATCACAAAAATCCTCCCACGATTTTCCTGTAACTACCCTTTCAGCATGAATATCATCCTGTTTTATCCCTCTGATCTTAAAAAATATATGCCGGAAAAATTTAAGACTGTTTAAAATTAAAAACAACAAACTCCTCATAGTGAAAAGAAATAACTATAATTGCAGCTCACATTTATAAACCGCAAAGATAGAAATTTCCATGAAAGACTATATTTCCCGTTATGGTGAATGGGCATTTATTGCTGGCGGAGCCGAAGGAATCGGAGCTGCTTTTTCGACTACGCTTGCAGAACAAAGGATGAATCTCATTCTTGTTGATAATAATCTGCCAGCCTTAAATTTTCTGGCTGATGAATTGGAAAAAAAACATAATATTAAAACGATCCGGATTTGTCAGGACCTTTCAGAAGAAAGAGCATATCAGGCATGTTTTGAAAAAGTCAGAATGATTGATTTTCATTTAATTGTTTATGTTCCAGCCTTCAGTCCAGTCGGAAGATTTGCAAACTATACTGAAGAAGAGATTGATCTGTTCTTTTCACTCAATATAAAAACTCCGGCACATTTTGTTCATTTGTTTTTAAGTCGTCAACAAAAAGAACAGCGTAGCGGGATTATCCTTATGTCATCTCTAGCCGGTATCATAGGGCCAGCCCTTACTGCTCCCTATGCTGCAACAAAAGCATTTTCACTAATTCTCTCAGAAGCATTATTTTATGAACTTAGAAAAGAGAGAGTCGACATATTAGCCTGTTGTGCCGGTCCAACTTCAACTCCAACATACTGGAGCAGTAAGCCAGTAAATCAAAGAAAGTTCATTGAAGTTATGCTTCCTGAAAAAGTTGCTTCTTATGCATTAAAGAAACTTGGAAAAAGATCATTTTGTATTCCAGGATGGAAAAACAGAATATTCTATTCTATCCTAACAAGGATATCTAGAAAATTAGCAGGAAAAATCGTGAGCAATTCGATACTGAAAATGTATCCTGAACTTTAACAATAAATGCAAAACAGATCAGAAAGAAGTTCAATCGATTAATAGAAACTCGGGCATTCCAAAGCTCCGCCGCGCATCGAACGGCCAGGAGTATTTCCATTACCACCTCCGCCGCCAAAAAGTGTCATTTTATCAAATTCCAGAATCACACTGATTTCATGAGCGCCTCCCAGTCCCTGCAGGCTGCCAGTTGTATAAAGATCATAACTGTACATGAATTTTATGCTCATATCTTCAGCAAATGTATAACGATAACCGGCGACGAGTGCGACTGCACTACCACCTGCATACCCACCTCCAAAACTGGATTTATACCAACCGCCAAGATAAATATTGAACTTAAGCATATTAAAACCAACCTCCAACGAACTCAGGTTGTTTTGGTTCTGGTAGATAACACCTGGATTGATTTTCAAGGGATCATTGGTCCCATTTGAATACATCGAAGATGAAGAACCTCCACCGGATGCAATCACAAAATCTAGATGTGCTACATATTTTCTAGGTAAAGGGGCAGTAGCAGTAGATAGAAATGATTCGTCTGGTTTGAAAATATGATCAACTGCAAAACCGGCTACTCCTGAAATATTCCCTTCCTGATTGGTAAACTGGATCAGCCCACCTGCACCAAAATCAGGAAATACCTTTGTATTTGCATCAGGAGCTGTGAAAGCGCTTTGGAATATGTTTCCATATTTTGCACTTAGTTGATCACTAAATACGAAATCGCTCCAATTTAAACTTTTCTGTACAATGGCAGCTTTGATACCAACCTGACTGACCACTGTTGCTGCTATTGGAATCCTGACACCAATTGACAATCCAACAGAGAGATCCTTAATAAACCCAATCCCTTCATTATTGGAGTTTACGATCAGGCCTAAACCACCAGAACCAGGAAGATTCCGGTCACCTAGATCAGCAGAAAAGTAATAGGACCTGAAATCCACAGGTAAGTTTGGCCACTGATCACGAAAAGTAAACCTGGCCCTTACACCTGTATTGATCCCGGTGTAAGCAGGATTGTAATACAGAGGTGTACTGAAAAATTGTGAATAGTTAGGATCCTGTCCTCTTACTGAAGTTAAGAGGAACAGGAAACCAAAAAGAAAAGCAGTAATAAATATAGGTTTTTTCATCTAGAAAAATGATTAGATATTAGCGAATTAAAGTTACCGTTCCCATTGTCTTATATTGACCCTTTCCTATATCAGAACCTGCCCATTCAGTGTTATCAATAAAAGTTGCGTTTGCCTTCCACATATAGGTTCCAGATGGCAATAATGCTCCGCTTGCGTCCTTTCCATCCCATGATTCTGTTGGCCTGCCCTCAGCATCAATTGCAGTTGAATTCCATAACAGATGTCCCCATGGATCAAATACTTCAATCTTAAATTGTTTTAAATTGATACCTACGGGAGCGAAAACATTGGCTCCAGTTACTGCACTTCCTGGCACAAAAGCATTTGGTATATAAAGGCCTTTAAAGATAAACTCATACTTGTAAAAAGTCGTATCAGAACAATCAAAATGATTGTTCGATATCAGCATAATCAAATATGATCCGTCGTTAGCATAAGTAACCACAGGGTTTTTATCCGTAGATGTTTGTCCATTACCAAAATCCCAGAAGTAAGTATCAGCACCTGTTGATAAATTGTTGAACAGCAATCGCCCGGTCATGTTATTAATGTTATCCGTATAAGTGAATGAGCTAACCGGCGTGACATGTACTGTGATGGTAGAATCGATTGTATCATAACACCCATGATGGTCTTTAACGATCAAGCTAACCAAATAATTTCCATCTTTTTTGTACTGATGAATTGGATTTTGAACCAGGGAAGTATCATTCGTAGAAGTCGTTTCTCCAAAGGTCCAATACCAATTAGCAATAGCAGAAGTATCCCCAACCAATGACTTATCTGTAAAATAGGTTGGATTGCCGCTACAAGCAATGGAATGGTCGAATATTGCTGTTGGTATAGCAAAAACACGTGTCGGTTTTGTGACGGAATCCTTACAACCGAATTTGTTCATCACCACCATTTTTACATTGTACATTCCAGCAGAATCGTACTTATGGGTTGGGTTCTTATAGTGAGAAGTATCCTTTGACCCCGAAATGGATTCTCCAAAGATCCATTTCCACGTATTGACCGCAGTACCGAATGTTTTCGAGGTATCCTTGAACTGAGTGAATTGTTTCCAGCAAACTGATAAGTTTGAAAAATAAGGTAATGGAGTAGGATGAATCACGAGAGATTGCTCGGTAGAATCCATAAAAGCACGACCTGAAGCAGGAACAACAGCATGAATGATCAATTTTACAGGATAAACTCCTGGATTTGTAAAAGTATGGTGAATAACAGCGGCATGATGAGTATAAATAGTATCAAGTCCATCACCGAATTCCCAATGCCATTGGTTAATTATACTGACTGGTAGAGAACTATCTGCGAACGCAATCTTATAACGTGCACACATTAATGTGTCTTTATGGGTATAAGATGCGAAAATACAAGGATACAGCTCGGCCGTCTTATGAATGGTATCATAACATCCAAAACTATTGGTTACCTTTAAAATCACAGGATAAATATTCTGTGCCAGGTAAATATGTGAAGTATCTCCCGATCCGACGCTCCCAGGTATTGTATCATAGGTCCCGTCTCCAAAACTCCATATCCAGGATGCAATTGTTCCGCTACCTGGTGAAGAGGAATCATGGAAATATATAACACTGTCGCATGGGGTAGACCTAACTGAAAATACAGGGACCGGCAATGCGTGAACTGTAACATCCTTATAAACACTGTCAGTACAATTATTGGAATCCGTAGCTTTCATTTTCACAGCATATATACCCGGTTGTGTGAAAGTATGGCTTGCGTTAAACTGATATGAAATATTGTTCGGTCCGGACATTGGATCACCAAAATTCCAAGAAACACTATAAAGACTGTCACCTTTTGCCTCATCTACAGGATGAAAATGGGTGACATTTTTAAAGCAAACAGTATCATTGGTAAACGTAAACTTGAATCCTGGTTTTACATGAACACTATCACTTGTTGTATCTGAACATCCGTAGCTGTCTGTCACGATTAATGAAACAAGGTATGTGGTATCTGTGACAGGGAAAATATAAGTTGGATTGATTAGAGAGGATGTCGATCCGGGTACAAAAATCCATTCCCTTTGTACAATTGCAGAGCCACCAACTCCATGAGATTGATCCTGGAATGCTACTTCACCTGCCGGACAGAAGAAACTTGTATAGGTGAATGCAGCGACAGGTGTGGGGTGTGTCGTAACCGGAATCATGATGGAGTCCTTGCAACCACTGAGATTGGTAACTGTAAGCACAACATTAAAGGTACTTGCCGTTGTATATTTATGCTTCGGATTCTGAATTGTTGATGAGCCACCATCACCGAAAGTCCAGTGCCATGCTATGATCGAGCTTCCAGGTGCAATAGAAAGATCGGTAAAAGCCGTTGAATCATTTACGCAGGCAACTGATGCCTGGAACATAGCCTGAGGTGAAGGATATACCAGAACCTGTTTAGTAGTGTCATGTGTACAACCGCTTGAATTCGTAACCGTTAGCATCACCATAAAAGAACCTGAAGTGAGATAGGTGTGTGATGGGTTCTGCAAAGTAGAATAATTGCTTGGTCCCGAGGAAGGTTCTCCAAAGTTCCACGACCAGGCAGTAATTGTGCCTGCAGGAGTGGTAGATTGATCAGTAAAATGAGTAGTACCCTGAACACAGGCTGTATCTGCCCTGAATTTGGCAACAGGTGTTCCATTAACAGTCACTGTTGTACTGTCTGAAGAATGGCATCCCGTGGCGCTGGTAACCGTTAATTTCACTCCAAATGACCCGCTATGTGTAAAGGCATGGGTTGGATTTTGGGATGTCGAAGTATTGGAGCCGGAAGTCGGGTCATCAAAATTCCACAACCATTGGACAATAGGAGTTCCTCCATTTTGCTGTGATAGATCAGTAAACTGGAATGGCATTTCGGCACACCTTGTTGTAGCATAAGTATAATTGGCAATTGGAGCTGGTGTAATGACCACCGGTAAAGTCTTTGAACTACTGCAGCCATCAGAATTTGTGATTGTCAAAGTAACATTGTAGGTGCCTCCCAATGCATATAAATGACTGACATTCCCTGATTGAGGAAAAGTACGCGTGACAGTACCCCCATCTCCAAAAACCCAAACCCATGTTCTGATACTTCCATGTGGAGTGCTTGAAAGATCAGTAAAATGAACAGAATCACCGGAGCAAGTTGGAGACGAGGCGATAAATGAGGCAACAGGAAGTGGCCATACAGCCACTGTTTTTGTAATATGATTAATGCACCCTTCGTTCGTCGTGATTGTAAGCGTTACATTAAATACACCGGAAGAAGCATATAAATGTGTTGGGCTCTGCAATGGTGAAGAACCGCCATCACCAAAATCCCAATGCCATTGGGTAATAGTAACGCCTGTAGATTCGTCTGTAAATGTTGTAAGTGATCCAAGACAAGCCGTGTCGAATGTAAAGTTTGCAGTTGGTAGGGCAATAATTGTGACATTATGTGTCGCTGTATCAGAACAGTTTGATGAATTGTAAATAATTTCAGTCACGATATAAACACCTGCACCACCCATAAAAGTATGTGCTGGATTCTGGGAACTGGAATTGTTACTCCCACCTGAGAGCGGGTCGCCAAAAGTCCAAGCCCATTGAGTAATATTTCCACCTCCGTTTGCCTGTGAATTATCAGTAAACTGTACAGATTGGTTAGCACAGTTACTTGTTGGGTAAGTAAAGCTGGCAATTGGCGAAGGCATACTGTTTACAATATGTTGAATGGAGGCCGAACAACTATCAGAAGTTGTCACTGTCAATGTGACCGTATGCTGCAATGCATTCCCTAAAAATGCATGAGACACATTGGGATTGTTCAGGAAATGGACAGTAACATTCGGACTGCCATCGCCAAAATTCCAAACCCATTTTACAATTGATCCCAGATAACCCGTCACGGTTGTAGATTGGTTTGTATATTGAACCAGTGCGCCTAAACAGTTGGGTGTAGTGTAAGTAAACGCAGGAATTGGCAAAGGATGAACCAGAACTTGTTCAATGGTGTCTTTTATGCACCCGTTACTGTTGATAATGGTAAGTGTAACATTCTGTATCCCATAGGTTGGAAATATATGGGTAGGATTTTGCATATTAGAAGAGAATCCGTCACCAAAATTCCAGTTCCATGAAACGATGCTGGCAGAATGTGGAACGGATGCGTCTGTGAATATAGTAGCAGAGCCAAAACAAACTGTATCAGCGGTAAATTTTGCAAGTGGTAATTGATTTACAGTAACCACTTTCATGATCGTATCTTGACATCCGCTCGTATTTGTAACAATGAGTGTTACATCATATGCCTGGGCACCAGTAAATTGATGCGTCGGGTTCTGTGAAGTATTCGTATTATTTGTTCCGGATAGTGGATCTCCGAAATTCCAATTCCATGAAACGATTGAACCACCCCCATTTAGTTGCGTAAGGTCAGTAAACTGAACTATTTGCCCTGCACAGGTTGACGAAGAAAATGTGAAATTTGCAAGTGGTGCTGGAATTAGGGTAACAACATGTGTGACAAAAGCAGTACATCCATCATTGGTCACCACAGTCAGCTTCACATTAAACGAAAGTCCATTACCTGAAAATGTATGAGTAACATTGGGATTTGCAGGTGAATTTATTGTAACGATATTCCCATCATTAAAATCCCAAATCCAGGTAACGATGCTGCCAAGATATCCTGGAACAGTTGTTGATAGATTGGTAAACTGAACTACAGCTCCGAAACAATTGGGTGAAGAAAAGCTAAAGGCAGGAAGAGGCAATGGATGCACCAGGATTTGTTTTGTCGTGTCCTTTGAACAACCATTTGAGTTAACCACGGTCAGCGTAACATTAAATGTTCCATAAGTGGCATAAGAATGTGTTGGATTCTGCATTGGAGAATAGCCGCCATCTCCAAAATTCCAAAGCCAACTAATGATGTTTGCTGCATTTGGAACAGACAAGTCAGTGAATAAAGTAGGGTTATTTAAACAAACCGTATCAGCACTGAAATTCGCCAACGGCAGTGCATTGATCGTTATGCTTTTAATGATTGTGTCCATGCACCCAGTTGCGTTCTGGATGATTAGGGTTACACTATATGAACCAGCAATTGCAAAGGTGTGCAGGGGATTTTGAACAGTGGAATTATTGTTCAATCCTGATGTCGGATCGCCGAAATTCCAATGCCATTGTGTAATGCTGCCACCTCCGTTAGTCTGTGACAAGTCAGTGAACTGCACTGCCTGTCCTTTACAGGTTGTGGATGAATAGGTGAAATTAGGTATCGGTGAAGGAATAGTGGTTATGGTATGTGTCTTTGACAATGAGCAACTGTCACTAGTCCAAACGGTCAAGGTGACAGTGTACGTATTACTCCCTGTTGGGAAAGTATGAGTGACATTTGGAACGGCTGGAATAATAATATTTTGTGTGGTTCCGTCTCCGAAATTCCATAACCATCTTGCAATATAACCTGTATATCCCGCAGGAACAGATGATTGATCAGTAAATAAAATCGGAGCGCCATTGCAAGCCGGCGATGACCAACTGAATTCAGGAATTGGAAGTGGATTTACCTTAACCTGGTGTGAAACCGAGTTCATGCATCCATGATGATCAGTTACAGTCAAAGTAGTAATAAATGTTCCGGCAGTGGTATATAAATGTGAAGTATTGATCGGATCGGTGCTTGGGGAAGTACCATCGCCAAAATTCCATGACCAAGTTGTTATTGAATCAATCTGCATGTTAATGGTATCGGCATGGAAGTGTACCAGTTCGGTCAGACAAGCGGTATCTCTGGTAAAATTAACAGCAGGTAGAGGATAAACGTAAACCTGTTTGATTATGGTATCGACACAACCATCGAAATTTTGAACGATCAATCTTACATTGTAGTCAGGCAGACCACCGGTACTGAAAATATGACTTGGATTCTGCTGCAAAGATGTGTTGTTTATACCAGATGTAGGATCTCCAAAATTCCATTTCCAGGAAATGATATTACCTCCACCATTAGGGAAAGATGCATCTGTAAATTGAACCAGACTCCCGGCACAGGCTGTTGCATAATAGAAGTTTGCAATCGGCAATGGCAAAACTATCTGATCATGGCTATAGCTATCGGTAAACCCTGAATTATCAGTAACTGTCTCAGTGACAGTATAGGTTCCCGGAATTGCATAAGTATGGCAAACATTTGGGTCATTCGGGAAATAAATGGTATCATTTACTGTATTGTCACCAAAACTCCATACCCACCGGTTAATAAAACCAAAAGGTGGGGAAGGAACAGAAGAAAGATCAGTAAAACACATGGGTGTATTTAAACATACAGGTGAATTGCTCGAATAAAACGCCATCGGAATTTCCGGAACATTGATCGTATGGCTGACAGAATTTGAACAGCCCACCGTATCGGTGACGGTCAGGGTAGCAACCCAGTTATTGGAACCTAAATAAGTATGTATCGGGTTATGACCGACTCCATAAGAGCCATCTCCGAAATTCCATTGACACATGCTTCCAATCATGCCAAGATTTGTAATCCCTGTAGGCATTGAGTCAATATGAAATTGAATCTGGTTGTTCAAAGCGCCAGTGTTCCAGGTAAATTCAACTGCAGGCTTGGCGTTTACGTGAATTGAATGTTTTATGGTATCCGGGCATCCTGTTGTATTCGTAACTGCCAGTGTGACGATGTAAGTTCCTGAGTCGGCGTAAACATGAGCTCCGTTCTGTTGGTTTGAAGTGTTATTCCCTGAAGAGGGATCACCGTAATTCCAGTAATATGTAACAATGGCCGGACCATTGTTTGTAACGGAATGATTCGTCAATTTCAAGGTATCTCCGGCACAAGGGGTATTGTAAGTAAATGCAGCAATCGGCGAAGGTGTAAGGGTGACACTATGGGCTGCTGTGTCATTACAAGTTAGATTATTGGTAACAACCAAATGAACCGTGTAAGGCCCTAGACCTGGAAAAATATGACTGATATTCGGATTGTTAGGCTTATGAATTATGACAGGAGAAGTTCCATCTCCAAAGTTCCATTCCCAGGTAACAATACTATCAACAGTAGGAAAAGTTGAACTATTAGTAAAAAAAACAGGGTTATTTTCACAGGTGGGGGAAGAAAAAGAAAAAGTAGCTGTTGGTACCGACTGCGGAATAGTGATTGTCATTGTAGTATCGTTCCTGCATGATTTTTCATTCAGGATCTTAAGGGTTACACTATAGGTGCCAGGGCCCGAAAATAAATGTGTTGGTGTACCACATGTCAAACAGCTATCATAGTTGGATGCCCCTGAAGAAGGATCACCAAAATTCCATGCATATCTCTCCATTGGACTTGTCCCAGCTGGTGTTGTTGAAAGTGTGCCATTAAAGCTGACAGGCTGGTAAGAACAATTAGGAATTGAATAAGAGAAAATTGCAGTAGGAATATATTGATAGGGATTAACATAAACTGCATCATATATTGTATCTGTAGCACCTTGGTTGTTTGTCACAACGTAAGTAATAGGCCAAGTGTGGTTCCATGGAGGAAGATAGATATGACCTATCGGATTGGGAGCGGTAGCATAATGCTGAGTAGGAGTTCCATCGCCGAAATTGATAGCATAATCTACAATGGGTTTGGTTGGATCGGCAACCGAATGATCCCAAAAACTCAATGAATCCCCGTAGCATGAGGTATTCGTATAATAAAAATAGGATATTAGCAGCGGCTGGATCTTAACCGCCAATGATACTGTTGTATTACAGGGAATCGAAGGATTCGTTTCTGTAACGCTCACTAAGCCGGCACCTACAGGTCCCCAAACTACAGTGATTTGGTTTGTTGTGGTGCTTGAAGTTATGGTACCACCTGTGATGGTCCAGGAATAGGTATGTCCTGGAATGTTCGGGGTCGAGTAAATAACACCGGTTTGGTTGTTACATACTATTTGTGCACCTGCAATAGTTGGTTGTGTATCGGCACAGGTAAGTGCAGAAACCGAATAAGTCGTTACACCAAGAAGCAGGAACGAACAAGCGAGGTAGCGTAAAAATCTATGGAACATATTGTCTTTATTAGAAAGTTTAATTCCCTTGCAATACTGTTATACTAAAATATGATAAAAAGGTTACGAATTTCAATCTTCCATCAATTAAAAAACCATTTCTTCATTATCCAACAAAAGTAAAAAATAATTTTCAATATCCAAAATATGTCAGTTAGACATTCACAAATAATTTTGGTTGCCTGAACAATAATTCAAAAATAAATTTTATTATTCAATTTATACTATTATTTTTGCATTCAATAACATGGTCCTTATGAAAAAACATCTTCTGTTATTCATCTTATTGGTTCTCGGCACTTTCATTCTAAGTTCAGGATGCAAAAAAGCAAGTGAATCTTCACCTTGCAATAATACAGGTACTTTATGCATCGAGAATAAACTGGACTCAACAATCACTGTCAGCGTTAAACCAACTCATGATCAGTATACTATTGATAAAAACTATATGCATTGCTCTGATCTCACAGGTGGTCAATCTTATACAATTAATATTTCTGCGACGGGAATTAACAGAGATACTACGCTGACCATTCTTAACTGTGATAAAAAACTTCTGATCATTCAGTAATCTCGTCATCACAGGGTTCTTTCCGATGTTAATTAAATTTTACTTTTGAAAAGTAATAGACTAATCTTTTTTTATCCCCCGAAGAATTAATATTTTTTATTTCCTGATAACCATAACAAAGAAAAAACGTGTCATACCAGTGAACCATATGATTTTTACTGTCAGTAATCATTTTATCTTCCGGATTTAACTGTTCCAGCTCAGAAAAATCAAGTTTTTCTATCACTTTATCCTCACAAATAATTTTTGAAGCAATCCTGGCTTCACTTGAATAGCAAAGGACCATTGTGTCAGAAGAGGAGTAAAATGCATTGACTTTCGGATTCAGGTCAGAAGAAATAATGTTGCGGATTTCCATCGTATTATCCCATTTCAGATTACCTGATTTATCAAATCCGGCAATGATTGCGTGTGAATATCGATAACCATCAAATACATTATACGTATTGATATAAGGCCTTCCGTAAAAATCAAATTCGGTAAAATTCTCAGGATGATATTCAGGGCTATAACTTTCTCCCATAAAAACAACCTGGTTATTGTGAACAATTAACGGATGGACCATTAAATTGACCTCCAAAGCATAATCATTTATTGACCGGTTATTCCTTAACGTTTTCTTTTTGAAGGAAATTAAATCCTTTTCCTGCATCAGATTCTGAATATTCTTAAGCTCAAGGAAATTTTTAAAATGGATATCTATCTGAACCCCATTCTTAACCCTGCAAGTAAAAAAGCCTGAAGAACCCGAAATTGAACCTGTTCTCCCGCTTTTCCCTGCTGATGAATAGGTTGCAACAACCAACAAGTCATCAGGATCAATTATTAAAAGCTGGAGATTTCCGATTTCCCATAGAGGGGATATGGTGCTGATCTCAGTTTCAGAAACGATGGTTCCAGTGAAATTTATTTTTAAAAGATCATTAACGACATTTTTCTTTGAAACCGTTTTGCAAATAGTTACATATAAAACATTGTTCAATGTATCAATAATAAAACCGGTTATAGTTGATGCCATTGGAGATGTCAATGGGATATCTGTCACTTTTCCCAATTGAAAATCGATGATTTGCATATGAGCAGGTCCTGTTTTCAGGTTATATCCCAGGAAGGCCTGTCCCTGAAAAACCATAAATTTCTTTGGGGTGACATTTCCAATTAATGTATGCCTGTTTCCAGTAAACTTTCCAGTTTTGAAATTCAATCTGATGACCATTTCGATTACAGTATTCCCTTTTGTTTTATCGGTCGAAAGAAATAAAAAAGTAACAGTATCTTTCTCAACAGAAAAATCCCTGACATCAAGTCCTGTTTTTACCGGAATACTACTCATCCAGCTAAGTTTAAGATTTTTATCATAAAGAGAAAAATACCATTTTGTGAGAGAGTCATTGACTGTTTCGATACTTTTGTAATAAAGCAATAAACCAGTAGAATCAAGAGGAATGATGTGATTTGATTCATCAGTTGACTTAGCCTGAATTTCAATCCTTACAGGTCTGTTAATACTTAAAGAAGCCTGCTGTCCCAAACCAGGATTTTCTGGGCCGTAAAATAAAGACAGAAACAGGAAGACCGGGAGAATGGCTTTCTTTAGCATTTTTTTGAATTGACCGTACAAATTTATGAAATATTCGTGACGGAGAAGATTGTTTTGTCAAGCAAACAGCACAAATTTGAACCGATGACTTACCAGATCAGGAATTTCTTCACCTGGCACTTGGAAGTTGTAACATCAGTGACCTTAACAAAGTAAATCCCGGCCTCAAGATATCTCAGGTCGATGTCCCGGATCGTGAAGTCGGTAGTTTCATTGTAAATGTTGCTGCCAGTATAATTCATTATATTGATTAGTTTAACCCTGGTATCAGTAAAAGTTATTTTTATGGTTCCATCTGATGGATCCGGAGAAATTGTAAACTCGTTTGAATTGGCTTTTTCTTCGATTCCTACATTCCGTGTACCAACAACCAGGATGTCATCCAATTCCCAAGTCGAAGCATGAATAGTATCAGATGTATAGATGAATGCTACATAAACACTGTCGCCGTTGATCCCTGAAACGTTCAAATCTCCTGAATAAGTCCAGGTCCAGTTACCCTGTGACCAGATTGCCGGGAGATCAGTCCAATTAAAGTCATTGGGATTACCAGAACCATCATAGTTATTGGAAATTTCTACTGTTAAAGGATCGCCTGTATAATTATATGCACTCATAAAGGAAAGAACCTCATTGGAATAAAGATCAAAGTTCATGGCTGGGATAATCAGCCAATCTTCGTTGATATAATTTCTGCTACCCGCGTATCCACTCATCTTTGCACACCCGGAAAGCGAAGTGCCATGGGTGGAATCAATCGTCCAGAATTGATTTGGACCCTTGAGGTTCTTTGATATCATAGGGGATAAAGTAAAATTATTCAGATCATGGTGGAAAATAATTACACCATCAGAGGTGGTGGCATTTGCGATCGGAACAGATCCATCTGTTTTATAATCAATAAATGTTCCAGAATTTGTGTAGGGATAAATTGCAAAATAATAGGTTGTATTGCTCTGTAAACCGGTAAACAAACATGTTTGAACTCCCGGGAGAATGTTTAGTGCTGCACTTCCATCTCCCAGATTGGTATCATCAGGAACCGGAGTTCCATCTGTCGGAGCCATCATATTATTAATATTGTTTCCAAGTATAAGATAGCCAGTTGGAACCTGCCCACCGGTAGCGTCATTCCAATTTAAATTGATTTTAAAATATCCCGGAGTCGCTGTAAAATTTGAAGGATAATCTGTTGGCTCCGGTAAGGCAGTATCACATGTCCACGCAACATTATCGATGGTCACCTGGCCCGAATTTGCGCTGTCTGCCTGGATAAATTCAATGACAAAATCACCGGTTAAATTAACTACAATATTGCTTGAGAAATGAATATTGGAAGTGTCGCCAGTTCCTCCAGGACTGGTCACATTGCAAAATCTGACATTGTTTACATAAACATCCAGATTTACTGCAGTGGAATAAGCTTGTTTAAAATTGAAACTAAAGGTTCCGCATCCATTATGAATTGTCCCGGAATAAACCCTTGCAGTGGTATCACGTGCCTTTCCCAAACATGGACTGGGAGAATTAATAGGTCGATCGCTGCGACACTGTTTATATGTCCATGTTGAACCATCCTGTCCAGGAAATACGCCACTTTTATAGTGTCCGCCGAACCCAACATAGTTATTAAAATTCTCCAGCCCCTGGGAATTTGTTTTTTGGAATGCGAAGATTAAGGTCAAAAACAACCAAAAGAATAATATATTCTTCATTCTATCATTTTATTCATTAATCGGATTAACGAATAAAATGTAATACAGTAAAATGAAAATTATTTATCTTTCACCTCTTCAAAATCAACATCAGTAACTTCATCATTACCGCCTTGCTGTTTTTGCTCAGTGCCAGGTTGAGGACCACTTTGAGGACCTTCGTGAGGTTGTTGCTGGGCGTCTTTGTACATATTTTCACTGGCGCTTTGCCACATTGAATTCAGATTTGCCATGGCTTTTTCAATGCCAGGAATATCTTTGTTTTTATGTGCTGTCTTTAATTCTTCCAGTGATTTTGTGATCAGTTCTTTTTTGTCAGCCGGTATTTTGTCACCGAATTCTTTTAATTGTTTTTCTGTCTGGAAGATCAGTGAATCTGCAGTATTTAGTTTATCGATCTCTTCTTTGAGTCTTTTATCTGCATCAGCATTCATCTGAGCTTCTTCTTTCATCTTTTTAATGTCAGATTCTGATAATCCCGAGGAAGCTTCGATCCTGATTTGCTGAGATTTTCCGGTTGCTTTATCCTTGGCGGCGACATTTAGAATACCGTTGGCATCAATGTCGAAAGTCACTTCAATCTGTGGGATTCCACGTTGTGAAGGAGGAATGCCATCGAGATGGAACCGTCCGATACTTTTATTCTGATTGGCCATTGGTCTTTCTCCCTGCAGAATATGGATTTCAACGGAAGTTTGATTATCTGCTGCAGTGGAAAAAACCTCTGACTTTTTAGTTGGGATGGTGGTATTGGATTCTATCAAACGTGTCATAACACCACCAAGGGTTTCGATACCCAATGACAGAGGAGTTACATCCAGCAACAAAACGTCTTTTACTTCACCTGTCAGGACGCCTCCCTGAATTGCTGCGCCAACGGCTACGACTTCATCCGGATTGACTCCTTTTGAAGGTTCTTTACCAAAGAAATCCCTTACCAATTTTTGCACTGCAGGAATTCTTGTTGAACCACCCACCAGAATTACTTCGTCAATATCAGATTGCTTCAGGCCGGCATCTTTAATTGCCTGTTCGCAAGGAGGAATGGTTGACCTCATTAACTGGTCAATCAATTGTTCAAATTTGGCACGCGAAAGTTTTTTAACCAAATGCTTGGGGATACCATCAACAGGCATTATGTAAGGCAGGTTGATCTCGGTTTCTGTTGAACTTGATAATTCTATCTTTGCTTTTTCGGCTGCTTCTTTTAACCGCTGCAGAGCCATAGGGTCTTTCCGGAGGTCAATACGCTCATCCTTCAAAAATTCATCAGCAAGCCAATCAATAATCAGGTGGTCAAAATCATCTCCTCCTAAATGGGTATTTCCGTTAGTGGATTTTACTTCAAAAACGCCTTCCCCCAATTCGAGGATCGAAATATCAAAAGTTCCGCCCCCCAGATCAAATACTGCTACTTTCATGTCCCTGTTCTTTTTATCGAGACCATAAGCCAGGGCGGCTGCAGTAGGTTCATTGATGATTCGCTTAACATCAAGGCCTGCAATTTCGCCGGCTTCTTTTGTAGCCTGACGTTGTGAGTCACTAAAATAAGCAGGAACAGTAATGACAGCTTCCTTGATTTCCATTCCAAGATAATCTTCTGCTGTTTTCCTCATTTTCTGAAGTATCATGGCAGAAATTTCCTGAGGTGAATATAATTTCCCGTTGATGTCAACCCGCGGAGTGTCATTCTCGCCACGATCAACATGATAAGGCACGCGTTTTATCTCTTTTTCAACCTGGTTATATTTTTCTCCCATGAATCGTTTTATAGAAAAAACGGTGTTTTGGGGATTGGTGATGGCCTGACGTTTGGCCGGGTCTCCGACTTTTCGTTCTCCGCTTTCGGTAAAAGCAACAACAGAAGGAGTTGTTCTCCTTCCTTCACTGTTGGCGATGACAACCGGTTCGTTCCCTTCCATTACAGCTACGCACGAGTTGGTAGTTCCAAGATCGATACCAATGATTTTTCCCATTTTAATCTGATTTATTGTGAATACTTTTTTGGAATTTCACTTGGTAATGTCAATCATTATGCCAAAACAGCTTGTACTGTCAGATTGTGACAAAACGACAGGAAATGAAAAAAACAAAGTGTCAGAAGCCCCGGTTGATAAATGCCGTATCGGTTGTTAATTCGGTTATTGTATTGTTGCCAAGATGAATACTGTCTATTTCATTCAGATACCGGCTTGAGAAAAGTCCTATCCCGTTGAAGATATTGGAAAAAGATGGCCGTTCCTGAATGATTGACAAAGATGGTTCCGACGCTTCCATATATGTATTGAGATCATCGGATGCTACGCTGAAGATAAAATCTACAAACTTTGCTTGTCGTAAAATGAGAGAAGGATCTGCTTTTTTACTCTTTAAACTGCCTTTTAAAATTGTGTAGAAAACATCTGACAAAAAACTTTCATCAACCAGAGGGCCGGTAATATCATTTGGATTATTTACTTCAAGGTCATTGAATACTAACCAGTCTGTAAATTTCATTGCAGCACCTGCCGTTGTGGTTTCAAGATAATGAAACCTCACTACCAGTTGATAACGTTTTCCACCCAATGCCTGATTAAATTTAACATCGAAATAGCGACCGGGAATAAAATCAACTTCTTTAGCATATGGATCAGGATCGGTGACAGCAAAACTGTGAACCATGTTTGTTGTTGCAGAATCCACAATTCCGGTATTCTTATGAGTAATTTTCAATCTATATGTATTGTTCTGGTCCAGATGCCCCGTTTTACAATAATAAACGAGTTGTGATGGGTAATAAAAAACAGAATCCCCGGCTTCTTTTGTATGAATGGTGATTGTATCAAAGACATAAGTAGTCAAATGAGTACTACCTGACCAGGCTTCCAATTTGACATCCAGTTTATTTGGATAAGAACTTGAATCGGGAATCTTTGCAAATTGCATTGCATTGCCATCACCAAGAAATGCTCTTGTGATCTTAATATAGGCTGTATCTTCATTCTGGTTAAGCAACCCATAAACCACAGTAATGTCTTTCCAATTTGCATTGACATTAAGCTTATCATTGCAGGATAGGAGGAAAACAAGAAAAAAGAAAATCGAGAAAAGTTTTAAATAACGCATGGATATCTCAAAGTTGAAAAGGAATACAAAAGTAAATAAATTTTAATTATTTGTCGTAGTTTTGCTGATAAATAACTCAAGAATGGCACCATCTTACCGGAATGTTCCTAAAGTTACCACCCATGTGCTCCAGGAAATGAAACTGGAAGGGGAAAAAATCGCCATGCTTACCGCCTATGACTATTCATTTGCCCGGATCCTTGACGGAACAGGAATTGACGTTATCCTTGTCGGTGATTCCGCTTCAAATGTCATGGCCGGACACACCTCTACCCTACCCATCACACTCAATGAGATGATTTATCATGCTTCTTCGGTTGTAAGAGCAGTGAAGCGGGCACTCGTTGTCGTTGATTTACCCTTCGGAACCTATCAGGGCAATTCTAAAGAAGCCTTATCCTCTGCTATCCGGATCATGAAAGAAAGTGGTGCAGACGCGGTCAAACTGGAAGGTGGTAAAGAGGTTATCGAATCCGTCGACCGGATTCTGTCAGCCGGTATCCCTGTAATGGGACATCTGGGTCTGACGCCCCAATCCATTCATAAGTTCGGAACCTATGTGGTCAGGGCTACCACAGAAGAAGAATCAGTAAAACTGTTAGAGGATGCTCATTTGCTCACCAGTGCCGGGTGTTTTGCCATTGTTTTGGAGAAGATCCCTGCAAAACTCGGGGGTCAGGTAGCACATGAAGTTAAAATTCCTGTTATTGGCATCGGAGCCGGAAAATATGTTGACGGACAGGTGCTGGTGCTGCATGATATGCTGGGAATAACCATCGATTTTTCTCCTCGTTTTCTTCGTCGATACAACAACCTGGCAGAAGGCATCCGGGATTCTGTTACAGATTATATAAGTGATGTTAAATCTCTTGATTTCCCAAGTGAACGGGAACAATACTAATGGACGACAGCTTTGTTGATAATCATATTCTTTTCGAAGACAATCATATAATTATCTTTAACAAGCAGCCATCTCAGATTGTTCAGGGTGATAAAACGGGCGATTCACCGCTGAGCGACCTTCTTAAATCATTTATTAAAGAGCGGGACTATAAACCTGGCAATGTCTTTCTTGGGGTCGTTCATCGTATTGACCGGCCGGTTAGTGGTGCCGTTATCTTTGCAAAAACCAGCAAAGCACTGGCCCGTTTGAATGAAATGATAAAAGATGGTCAAATTCATAAGACATATTGGGCCGTGATAAAAAATCGACCTCCCGAAGAAAACGGACATCTCATCCACTATTTGAAAAAAAATGAGGAAAAGAACAAATCAGTCGCTTATGATAAGGAAGTACCTGGTTCCAGGAAAGCTGAATTGACCTATCGCCTTATCGGGCAGAGTCAGAATTATTTTCTATTGGAAGTGAATCTTCTCACAGGCCGACATCATCAGATCCGTACCCAACTTTCAAAGATCGGTTGTCCGATAAAGGGGGACTTGAAATATGGTTTTGATAGGCCAAACCAGAATGGATCGATCCATTTGCACGCAAGGCAAATAGAATTTGTACATCCGGTTAGCAAAGAAAAAATTTTTGTGGTGGCCGATCCACCAGATGATAAACTTTGGACATCATTTAATTTACAACAAAAAACCAGACCTGAGGATTAATTGTCATGATTCGCAACATGGGTTCTCCAACAAAGTTCATATCGAATGATTCAATTATTTCCAGGGACAAGTGTCTGAGTTCTCCTAAGATCAGTACCGATTCGACTTCAGACTTTCAGAGCATACTATCACAGAAAACTCAGGCAAGATCATTTTTCACCACCTCTCAATTAAAAACTGAAGGCATTCAACCTAAACATTTTGAAAAATACCAGCCTGACTGGATTCTGGGTCTTCTTTTACTGTGTTTTATCACACTTGCCTGGGTTCAGGTGTTATATCACCGGAGGTTAAGTCAGTTACTGATGGCACCATTTTCAAAAAGGTTTCTAAACCAATTGATCAGGGATGGCGACCTTTTTTCTGAACGGATCTCGCTTGCCATGGGATTCATTTATGTTATCACAACATCAATGTTCATTTATCAGTTCAATGATCTTGTTTTGTCACAAAATCAAGTATCATTTTTACAAGGATTTCCTCTTTTTGCCTTAATAAGCATCCTGATCCTGGGATTCTGGATCCTGAAAATAGGAACAATCCGTTTTCTATCGTTTATTTTCAGAACCCGCCAAACTTCAAAGGAATACATTTTAAATATTTTGATTTTCAATATATTAATTGGATTGCTTTTGTTGCCATTGTTGGTTTTTGCAATTTATTTGAAGTGCACTATCTTTCTGTGGATCTGCATAATAATTTTTATTTCGGTTCTTCTTTTTAGATTGGCCAGAGGGTTTTTGATAGGAATGTCAATAAGGAAATTTTCCTACTTATTTTTATTTGTGTATCTTTGCAGCCTCGAAATATTACCCTTGGTCGTCATACTAAAAGTTGTTTTGAAGTACTATTTATAAACGATCTGGAAATTAAGTTTGAGTGTGCAACGATTAAAAACGCACCACGTTGAAAATAAAAAGCATCCTTGTCTCTCAACCCCAGCCATCAGATCTAGAAAAATCACCTTACACTGATCTGGCGAAAAGGTACAATGTTACAGTTGCATTCCGGAAGTTCATCAACATAGAAGGCATAACCGCCAAAGAGTTCAGGAAAGCCAGAATCAACATTCTTGATTACACCGCTGTCATTTTTACTTCACGTAATGCAGTAGATCATTTTTTCAGGATTTGTAAAGAAATGCGTGTTGAAGTACCTGACACCATGAAGTATTTCAGTATTTCCGAATCTACAGCATATTATCTCCAAAAATATGTTCAATACAGGAAAAGGAAAGTTTTCCACAGCAAAGAAAATTTTGCGAACCTGGTTGAATTGGCAAAAAAGCACAAAACTGAAAAATTCCTTTTGCCCTGTTCCGATATCCATAAGGAAGAGATAGCCAATATGTTGGAAGAAAACAAGATTCTGTATAAGAAAGCCGTGATTTACCGGACACTTGCCAGTAACCTTTCCGACATAAAAATTGAGGATTATGATATGCTGGTCTTTTTCAGTCCTGCCGGTATCAAATCCTTATTTAAGAATTTTCCAAAATTCAAACAAAATAAAACAGCTATCGGAGCATTTGGACCATCGACAGCAAAGGCAGTAATAGATGCAGGACTAAAGCTGAATGTTTCAGCCCCCTCAAAAACGGCACCCTCCATGACCCTGGCCATTGAGCAGTTCCTGCTAAAAGAGATGAAGAAAAAATAACATGAAGCAAACTTTCACAAAGGATGAAAGGTTGTGCAAGAAAATTCTGATCACAAAACTCTTCCGGGAAGGCACCTCTTTTTTTATCTATCCATTTCGCATCACTTTTGTGGAGTCGGTACTAAATGTTAATTATCCTGCCCAGGTGCTCATTTCTGTTCCAAAACAAAATCTGCGTAAGGCAGTTCAAAGAAATAAAATTAAACGAAGGATCAGAGAAGCCTACCGGATAAACAAATGGATCCTTTATGAACCCCTGACAGACAGTCAAAAACAGATGGCATTTTGTATTATTTACACTTCGAAAGAAATCCTTCCTTCCAGCCTGATCAGGGAAAAAATAATATTACTTTTACAGCGTTTAAGGAAAGGACATGCGCAAATTGCTGGGTAATTTCTTCATCCTGTTGATTCGGTTGTATCAGGGCATCCTTTCTCCTTACCTTATGCCATCATGCAGATTCACGCCATCCTGCTCGGCATACGGAATAGAATCGATCAGGAAATACGGCCCTTTCAAAGGAGGTTGGTACACTCTTAAAAGACTTGCGCGTTGTAACCCATGGGGCGGACAGGGATATGATCCTGTACCCTGATAATAATGTTAACTATAATAATGATCAAGAAATTATGATAAGAAGAGGAGCAGTTGTTTTACTGATGATGATTTTCCTTGGCGGGGGTAATTTTGTTTCTGCACAGGCCCCAAATGAACAAGGTTTTGAAATCGTTAAGAATCTTGACATTTTCTCAAATGTCATGAAAGAGTTGAATACGAATTATGTGGATGATATCAAACCGGGAGAACTCTCAAAAACGGCCATAGACGCCATGCTTGAATCTCTTGATCCCTATACGAACTACATTACGGAAACTGAAATCGAAGATTACAAATTCATCACAACGGGTGAATATGGAGGCATCGGGGCCTTGATCCATCAGAACGGAGAATATGTGATCATTTCTGAGCCTTATGAAGGATCACCTGCCCAGAAGAACGATCTGAGGGCTGGGGATCAGATACTTGAAATCAACGGTCAATCTGCCAAAGGGAAATCCTATTCAGATGTAAGCGCCATATTAAAAGGGCAGGCCGGGACTTCCATTACCCTTAAGATCCAAAGACCCGGCGAAAGCGCACCTATAGAAAAGGTCTTAAACCGTGAGATCATAAAGATAGACAACATCCCCTATTCAGGGATGCTGGATCATGATATCGGATACATTAAACTAACCAGCTTTACACAGAAGGCTGCATCGGAAGTCAAACAGGCATTTATGAAGCTTCATGAGAAGGAAGGACTAAAAGGGGTTATTATTGATATTCGTGGAAATGGAGGCGGATTGTTGAATGAAGCAGTAGATATTGTAAACATTTTTGTGGATCGTGGGCAGGATGTTGTTACCACCAAAGGGAAACTTCCCGACAAGAATCACACCTACAAGACCAATAATGCACCTGTGGATATGAATGTTCCATTGGTTGTTCTGGTTGACGGTCAAAGTGCCTCGGCCAGCGAGATCCTCTCGGGCGCTATTCAGGATCTCGACCGTGGCGTCATCATTGGTCGCAGAACATACGGGAAAGGGCTGGTTCAGAATGTCATCCCATTAAGTTACAATGCCCAGATGAAAGTGACCGTTGCCAAATATTATATCCCCAGCGGACGCTGTATCCAGGCCATCGATTATTCTCACAAAAACAAAGAAGGTGTGTTTGGTACGATTCCCGATTCTCTGATCGCTGCATTTAAAACAAAGAACGGACGGACCGTTTATGAAGGCAGAGGGATCAAACCCGATATTCACAGCGACAATGTGGAATACAGCAACATTGCCATGGCACTCTATTCAAAATACCTGATTTTTGACTTTGCAACTCAATTCAGGAGAGAACACTCAACCATTCTGCCGGCAGATAAATTTGAAATTACTGATTCGATCTTTAATTCTTTCCTTACTTTTATTTCAGATAAAAAATATGATTATAAAACAAAAAGTGAAGTTGCCCTGGAAGATTTAAGGAAGAATTCAGAAAAAGAAAATTATTTCAACGCCATTAAAACTGAATATGACGCACTGAAAAGCCAGATGGAAAACGATAAAAAGAGCGATCTGACTAAATTCAAATCACAGATCTGCGATTTGTTAAAGCAGGAGATCATATCAAGGTATTATTATCAGAAAGGCAAGATCATCGCCTCCCTGAGCCATGATAAAGACGTCGCAGTGGCGATCAATACCCTGACCGATCAGAATCTCTACAAATCAGTGCTGGCCGGAGCCTACAAACCTCCCGTTGAAAGCCCCGATAAAAAACCCGTAGATGAGGATCAGTCGAATGGTGATGAGCCGGAATTACATTAATTCAGGATATTCTTGAATGAATTTCAAATAAATTAATCTGAACATCATGAAACTAAAAATTTACCTGGGAATCTTAACCATCATTCTTTTCCTTGTTGCAGCAAAAAGCGACAAACCCGCCTACCGGATATTTAACAGTAAAGGCCATTCGGCAGATTATGGAGACATCCTTAAAGCCGTAAAGAATGCGGATGTGGTATTCTTTGGAGAGAGCCATACCAACCCCATCTGTCACTGGCTGGAACTGCAACTCGCAAAAGATATTTATCAGGAGAAAAACGGGCATCTGATCATCGGGGCAGAGATGTTTGAACGGGACAACCAACTGCTTTTGAATGAATATATTTCTTCCATGATCAGAAAAAAGGATTTCGAGGCCGAAGCAAAATTATGGCCCAATTACAAGACCGATTATGCACCTATTGTTGATTTTGCGGCAAAAAAAGGAATCAAATTCATTGCAACGAACATCCCAAGACGGTTTGCAGCTATTGTAAATCTCAAAGGACTACAAGGACTCGACAGCATCAATGGGTTGGAACGCGGAATGATGGCCCCATTACCCCTCAAATATAATCCTGAACTGAGTTGTTATAAAAAGATTGGTGAAATGGTTGCCGGTTCCCCGATGCATATGGGCGATAACCTGCCAAAAGCGCAGGCCATTAAAGATGCAACCATGGCCTGGTTCATTTTAAAAAGCGTGAATGAAGGGTGGGTTTTATTTCATGTTAACGGAAGTTATCATTCTGATAACTATGAGGGTGTAGTTTGGTATCTGAAAGAATACAACAAAAGAAATGCCACCGACCTGAAGATTGTCACCATTACTTCTGTTGAACAGGACGACATGGATGAGCTGGATAAAGACAATATCGGGAAAGCCGATTTTATTATCTGTATCCCTGATGACATGACCCAGACCCAGGATGCTTCAGCAAGCGCGATTGCAATGCCCCCAGCCTCAATGACTCAACCTGCTCCGATGAAACCCGCCAAGGCAGATACGGTCAAAAAAGTTGCTCCGGAAAACGGATCAGACGGGGATGATGACGATGATGATTGAGTCCTTTCCGTTTCAGGCAAAGGTAAAATAAGCGTTGATCAGGAAATTCCACAGGGTCACAATCAACGTGGCAACCAGTTTCGAAAGATAGAAATTGACCTTGAACTTGCCGTTCAGCAGCCAGATAATGGCGCTGTTGATCCCCAGTCCGATCAGGGCAATAATGAAAAACCTTGAAAACTCCTGGAAGATCCGGGGATTATGACTATTGAAAGTCCATATCCGGTTCAAAAAATAATTGGTGGTGGCAGCAAGGGTAAACCCAATGGCATTGGCAACATATTTCTGAACTTTTAATACCTCCTTGAAGAAATAGGTAGTTCCGAAATCGACGAAAATGCCCGAAAAACCCACCAGGCAGAATTTGATAAATTTGAAAAGAAAAACTTTGTCGACAATTTTATCTAAATCCATCGGAATTATGAATTAGGAATTATGAAATAAGAATTGCTGGTTTACTAAAGCAATATTATCAGCACCTCGTTCTTGCCATTGCGGATCACCTCAACATTGATTGTCTGGCCTTGTTTCAATTTCCCCAATCGTGACATGTATTCATAGATATTGCCAACCGACAAACCATTGATAGAAGTAATAATATCTCCTTTCAGCATTCCACCCCTATAGGCAGGACCATCCTTTGTGACCCCATCAACGCGTAACCCTTTTTTCTCCGTTCCGGCAAAATCGGGCATGATCCCAAGCGTCACCTTCATCCTGCGGCCTCCCCTGCCATAGCCTTCTTTCTTCCCTGATTCATGAAAGGTGAGGGCTTTGGGCATGTTATCAACATTCATGATCAGGTCATAACCGAAATCTCCGATCTCTTTTTCTTTTTGATAATCAAGCTTTTCGGCTCTATCAAAAGGAGTATGATAATCCATATGAGACCCGGTAGTAAAAAAGAAAACGGGAATGTTGGAGGCATAGAATGAAGCATGGTCGGAAGGTCCGTAACCATCAGGTGAGTGGGTAACGGTGAATGGAAGTTTCTTCTCATAAATGCGGATGATTGAATCGGCTTCAAGAGAAGTGCCGGTACCACTGATAGAGATTGCATTTTTCTCTTTATCGAAACGGCCGACCATGTCGAAATTGAACATGGTCTTGATCTTTTTCATGTCAACTGGTGAGTGATCGGTAAAATATTTCGATCCCAGCAGCCCCATCTCTTCACCACTAAAAGAAATAAAGATGATACTCCTCTTCAGCCTGTTCTTTTCGGGCGCCAGTTTACCGGCAAGTTCAATGACCATGACAGCTCCTGATGCATTATCATCGGCGCCATTATGAATGGCCACCGTATCGGGCATTCTTGAACCCGATCCCGGCCCTCCAAATCCCAAATGATCATAATGACCTCCGACAACAATATATTCATTCTTCAAAATGGGGTCGCTGCCCTCGATCATCCCGACCACATTCTCCGTCTTTGCTTTTTTCTGGATGATCTCTGCTGATGAATTGACCACAATGGGAAGAGTGAAGGATTTTGGTTTCCGTGTCTTATTCAGAATCTTTTCCAGTGAATCCAGCTTGTACCCGGAAGATTTAAGCAGCATGTTCCCCACTTCGCGTTTTATGTTAATGACCGGAATACCGGAAGTCACATCATTGTTCTCCGAGTGAAGTCCGATGAGCTTGTCGTCTTTATCAACATTGACGGGCGTAACAATAAGAACTCCGGCAGCGCCATGATCCTTTGCCACAAGAACCTTCCCCCTGATCTCAGTATAAGGAATGAACTTGCTTTCATTATTATCCAGTTCGGGATCGCCACGGAAAATCATCACCCACTTCCCTTTCACATCCACTCCTTCATAATCTTTCCACTTCAGGCTGTCCTGATCGATATCAAAACCATATCCCACGAACACAACATTACTACCGATGGTTCCATTAGAAGAATAGGCCACAGGCATGAAATCCTTGTTCATGGTTCCCTGGAAATCATCAAACCGGAGGGTATTGTGAGGCCCTGCCGAAACATCGGTCACAATTTCGAAATACTGGAAACCACTGTCGCAGATCAGTTTCAACCCTGAAGCTATAAACTGCCTACGTATGTAATTTGCTGCAACATCAGCTTCCTTCGTTCCAGGCTTTCTGCCTTTCAAAGAATCGGACGCAAGAAAATAAACATCTGTCTTGAGCTCCTTAGCCGTAATCTCAGGATTCCGCTGCGAAAAAGCAAACTGTGTCAGTAATAACAGAAAAAAAAGAAGTATTTTGTTCATAAAGTCATAATGTTAAAAAGTTATAAAGTTATCATTTTTTATTGCCTACTGCCTATCTCGTGTTCCTTACTTCTCTGATCACTCCTCCCCCAACAACAATATCTTCCTCATAAAAAACCGCTGATTGTCCAGGAGTGATGCCATCGTTCGGAAGATGAAATGTCACTTTTACAGAATCCATGTTGAATGGTTCAATCAGAGCAGGATTCGCATTCTGCGCTGACCTTATCTTGACATTCACCTCCATTGGCCGGGTCAGCGATTCGATTGAAATCCAGTTCAGATCATCGACAATGAAAGAAGAGCCCATCACTTCTTCCCTGATTCCAACGACGACCTGGTTATTTTCTTTATCAAGCCTGAGAACATAAAGAGGTTCGGAATAAGCAACTCCGAGGCCTTTCCGTTGACCGATGGTAAAATTCCAATACCCGTTGTGTTTTCCGAGAACAGTCCCTTTACTGTCGATAATATCACCCGTCAATTCCTGAAAGTCAAGCAAATCTTTGTAGTCTCCGCTATAGAAATCCTGGCTTTCTTCCTTCTCCGACAAGGGAATGTTGATCTTTGCGGCGATCTCCCTGACTTCCTGTTTCGACATGATTCCAATCGGGAAAAGCACCTTTGAAAGCTGCTCCTGGGTGAGACGATAGATAAAATAGGTCTGGTCTTTTTTTGGATCCACCCCCTTTTTCAACAAATACCTTTGCCGCTGATCATCCCATTCAACGATGGCATAATGACCGGTAGCGAAAAAGTCGAATTCAATTCCCTTCAGCTTAGCCATATCAGGAAGCATACCGAATTTGATCAACTGGTTGCACTTCACACACGGATTAGGAGTGCGTCCCGAAAGATATTCTTCACGGAAATAGTCAAGAACCAATGTTTTATAACGTTGCGAGCAGTCGAATACCTGGTAGGGAATATCCAAAATGCCTGCCAATTCCCTTGCCTCCTCAATCTCTTCCTTCTCATCAGGTCCATAACAGGCATGCTTTCCGGTAGAACCCAGCCCAGGTTTTCCATCCCAGATTGACATGGTTACACCCGTTACATCATAACCCTGCTGTTTCAAAAGATAAGCTGCAACAGAAGAGTCAACTCCTCCACTCAGGCCAACAATGACTTTTTTCTTTTTCACTTGATAAAGGAAATAACCCTATTTAAGCTAACAAAGGTAAGAATTTACGCTAAACAGGAAAATACGAACTGGCGAACCAGCGAATTGGTGAGTTGGCGTGTTGTTGAAAAATAATTCGTTTTTGCGTATTACATTTTGAGATGAAGCCGATTAATGGAGATTTTATAAACCTAAATTATGGCTATAGCAAACGACAATGTAATTACAAGGATGTTGCATGGGAGGATTGGTAATGTTATTTTCCGGAGGATTGGGAAGAAGACCATTGCTTCAAAGGCTCACGACTACAGCAAGCACAAGTGGACCAAGGCCCAGATTGAGAACCGGAAGCGGTTTGGGAAGGCTTCGCTTAAGGTGAATAAGAAACTGCGGGATGATCCGGAGTTGAAGAATAAGTATAAGAAATTGGCTAAGGGCAATCAGAATGCCAATAATGTTGCCATGTCCGATTATCTTAAGCCACCTGAGATAACTGAGATCAATGTTAAAAACTATAAGGGGCAAAAAGGGAATACCATTCGTGTTGGCGCCAAGGATAAGTATTTTATTGCCGGGGTAATTGTGATGATCCTCAATGCCCAGGGGATTGAGATTGAGAGCGGCATGGCTGTTGAGATGCCTTTTAGCGGCAGTGGCGTATGGGTCTATAAGTCGATGGAGGATAATCCATGTTGGAAGGGAGGAAGGGTTGTTGTTCGGGTTGCCGATTCGCCAGGAAATGTTGTGACCGGGGTGCTGGCGCTGGACGGAACGTAGGTATTTCCGATTTACGATTTCAGATAATAAATCCAATTCTTTTTAAAAAAGATGCTAATTCAGTCCTGGGAGAGGTATGCCCGGGCTTCCTTTTTTATGTAAAAATTCATAGTTTTTTCTTATATTTTTCTGTTTGGAGGGGGGCAAATTTTGTTTGTTACCCCGAAAAAGGGTTGCCTGGTGGTTGAATTGAGGTTTAATAATGCTAAAAGCCGGGAAAGCCGCAAGAAGGGCGCAGGAAGGGCGCAGGAAGGATATAGGAAAGTTATTGGATTTATGATTTACGATTGGATTTTAGGATTAATTTTTTGTTGGTCTATGGCTTTTCATTCATTCTTCGAGACTTTGAGAGAAACAAATAATTTTGCTTAAAGATCTATTCCAGCACTTCTCATAATTCCAGATTCAACCTCCTAATTCATAATTAAAATTTCGCATTTCACTTTTTCCTCATTTCAACCTTTATATAAAAGAGTATAACCTTTCACTTGTTTCTCGGATTAAGGATCGCTCTTTAAGGATGCAAATTGCGACCATAAAATGAAGACAAGAATGAATGAAGCTTCTAGCCGCAAGCGTTGGAAATTAACCCTAACAATTCAAGCCCCGCTTTCCTTTTTTATTAAAGGCACCTCAACCCCCTGCCCCTTCTCCTGAAGGAGAAGGGGTGCAGAGGATGAGACTGAAAGATTAAAGGAGATAATAACCGGAAGCATTGATAGCAGAAAAACCTGGTTCGACTTAATGAGATCGAATAGTTGTTGGCGACAGTAAAACAGAGTATAAAATGCAGGATATAATCATTTATAAAAATGATGACGGTAAAGCCAGTGTCCCTATTTTTGCTAAAGACGGAATTGTTTGGATGAACCAGAACCAGCTTGCTGAACTTTTTGACACCTCCGTTCCTAATATCAACATGCATATATCCAATATACAGAAAGAAGGTGAGTTAGTACAAGTTTCAGTTATTCTCGTTGCCTTCCCCAAATTGTCTTTATCACTGACAAATGTAAAACCGGTAATTTGGAAACAAAAAAAAATTAAGTGAGGCAGGGATTCTTTAACTAAAGAAATAACACACTCCTCATCAATACCCTCACGGTGGCCATCCTCGTTGCCAAAAAACTGTGCCAGGTCAAGGTCTGTCATCACTTTATGACCTCTGATCAGATAAATTTTGCAGATTATTGCTTTGTCCGGTAGGGTTCAATCGTTAATCGTAAATTATTTCTTGACTAACTTCCTTATATCGCTCGTTTTATCATTGGTCACCCTTACAAAATAAACCCCTCTGGGAAGACTTGATATGTCAAGTTGGGTTTTGGGCTGTGTGATTTGATATGTGATGAGTTGCTGACCCTCAATATTTACAATAGCTAAATTGCCTCCTTGTGTTTCTCCGTATGTTTCAATTGTTATTTTAACTGAGGCCGGATTTGGATAGATTGAAAACTTTGATTGTTGTAGTTCATTGATTCCAACGAAAACTGAATCATATTTCATTACGGAGGCTTTCATTGTATATGAATAAATATCTCCTCCAAAAGCTACATATGGCTCACCTAATTGACTAAAGGCGAGGCTCGTAAAACAGACAGAATCTTCTGAGAATTCAGGATTTCCGACATTGACCCAGTTGTTTCCATCAAATCTCATTACTGTGGCTTTATATGGAAAATAATTATTAGTCTCCACATAAGCAACAAATGGTTGACCATCATGGCTGAATGCAAGGCTTGTATAAGAAATAGCCTTTGCTGAGAAACCTTCAATCCCTACATTTACCCAGTTTGAACCATCGAATCTTTTAACTGTTGCTTTACCACCATTGATACCATCACCATATCCCACATAAGGAAAGCCATCAATAGGATTGAATGCAAGGCTTTCATCATTTGTCTGCCCATCTGAAAAACCTGATGATGACCCCACAAAAACCCAGCTATTTCCATTAAATTTCATTACCGTTGTTTTTCCTGAGGAGTCAAGAGATGAGAATGCCACATAAGGTAAAGTATCAGAAGGGCTGAAAGCGAGGCTTGGATAAAGATCCTGGTCTCCTGAAAAGCATGGATCTCCCACAAAAACCCAGTTGGTTCCGTCAAATTTCATAACAGTGATTCCGTCGATACATGAAACAGACTGAATCGCCACATAGGGTTGACCAGATAAGCTGAAAGCAAAACTTAAATTATCAACTCCGGTTGATGAAAAGGATTCATTCCCCACATTTACCCAGCTGTTTCCATCAAATCTCATTACTGTCGCGTCATACGAATCCAAACGCGCATCTTGATAAGCAACATAAGGGAGACTATCAATTGGATTAAATGCAAGTTTTATATAAACTGACTGACCTACTGAAAAACCTGTTGTGCCAACATTCACCCAATTGTTACCATTAAATTTCATTACCGTTGCTTTTCCGGAATTCGCCCAATCTTCAAACGCCAGATATGGTTCACCTATTGGGCTAAACGCCAGGCTTGTACATCCAGCTCCAGTTTGTGAAAGGCCGGCGTTGCCGACATATTGCCATAAGGAATCATAGGTGGAATATTTATACCAGGGTTGTTGGGCCATTACAGCAACTGGAAACAAGAATAATAAAATGTAGAGGAGTTTTTTCATGGGACTATTCTTATGAATGAATAAATATATGAACATCATCTAAGTGTGGAATATAATGTTGCTAAGGTAAAGAAAAACAAAGAAAAATAGGAAAGTTTTATGCATTTTTGAGTTCCTAAATTTGTCAACATAAAAAAAGAAAGTCAGTAAATGTATTTATTTTAAGAAAGTTATAAATTTAGATTTACGTAACCCTTTGATTCAATTAATTTCCATTCTTCAAGTTTGAAGTGCGTTTTGATAGATTTTATAAAGTGAAAAATTGCATATGGACGGTCAACTTTGTTTTCCTTCCATATGCAATCTTGAGTAAGCAGACTATTATCTGATCACAACCATTTTTTTGGTATCAGTTCTCTTGTCATTAATTGTAAGAGTGTATTCATAAATACCTGCGGGTAAAATGGATGTATCAAAAGTGATCTTCTGTGTCCCATCCTTCAAATCTGTTATGGGTAGTATCTGTTTTAACTGCCCCCAACTATTATATATTCTTATTGAAGCATCAGTTGCTCCAAAAAGTTTAAAATAAATGTCAGTAGAAGAATTTGATGGGTTTGGAACATTCTGAAGGAGTTGCCCACTCTGTAATTTAGTGATACTTTTCTTCAAAGGATCTTTTGGAAATGGAAGAAGATCTATTAATGAATCGCGGTAAATCACATATTTTGCCTTGGATTTTGGTTTGTATTGTGGCATTGATCCTATGAAAGTCGGTCTGTTACCAGTTGTATCCATTATCGTATAAAGATGGCCCAGATCAATGATAGCGAATACACTATCATTAGGGTCAGTGGAGTTCTGGATCCTGTTTTCATACCATGATATTGCACTACCGTAGTTCTGCATTTGAACATCGCACTTATTGGCGAGAAAATCACCAAGTTGGGTCAGGGTAGTATCAGCTAAAATTGAATCATTGGTCAGATAAAATACCTTTAAATTACTGAAATTATTTCCCGCATAGGGCTCTATTTCAAATAGTTGTTTCATTGCAGCCAACGCAAATGTTGATTTTGGGTAAGTTTCAACCAGAAGCTGAAACACGCTCTTTGCATCTGAATAGTCTCCTATGCTATCGTCACTCATTGCAGTATTATACATAACTTCATCCGGAGAATACGACATACTTCCACCGCCATTTTTTTGTGGGCAAACTGTTGGGCTCCACTGATAACTACCACAAGTTGCATAAAGCACAGTACTTGGATCTGGAACATTATCTCCCCAACAGTTATATTTGACATTAAGAGTAGGTGGTGCACCTGAGCATTTATTATCATAATATACATACGTTGTGTTCGGATCAGTATTATATATATTGTTGTATGTCATGTAAATAGGGAAACAAGATGTGGTTGCGTACAATTCATTCCCGGTACAGTTATAAATTGCCTGAGCAGGAACCGATGGATCCCCAAGTAATGATGTATTGCTTGTATTATTCAATAATTCAATCCCAAAGTAATTATTATAGATCTGATTATTGCTCACAATAGCGCGAGAATCAAAAACATTTATTCCTGTTTTAGTACAGCTATAAATATTATTATTTTGAATCATGTTACTCACAGTACCGTTCCCACAATAATATAAATTGAGTCCCGAATGCCCGCCAATGATCGAGTTACCTGTTACCGTATAATTGTTATAATCTTCAATTAAAATCTGATCAATAGGTGTAGTTGCATTAAAGGTGCTATTTTCAATGGAAACAACATTACTAGAAGAAAGATCCTGGTTGTATAATGATATTGGTGAGTTATTAAAAATGGATTTGCTTCCTATTGATACTTGGCCCCCGTATGAATTTGAATTTATGAAAGGACAACTGGTAAATGCTGAATTATTTATCGTCAAAATTGATCCAAAGGTCTGTAAGGACATTTTCTTAAAAGTCGCATTTTCTAAATCCAACAGATTATTTGTGTTCTCAATCAGCAATTCAATATTGGATGTCGTCATCCCAGTGAATGTGACTTGGGGTCCAATTTGAAAATTAACATTGGGTTTAGCATCAATTATTGCATTATCTACACCCATTGTAAATTCTGCATTTTGATAAATTGTCATATCTGAAAAAATGTTTAAATTCCCTCCCAATAAATAACTACGCCCGGCAACTGTTTGAGGACTTGATAAGCCTGTTGAGGTATTTCCTGCAATTCCATTTAAACAAAATAGATCATCATTGCTGAATCCATTATTAATTCCATACAGTGGACTTTCATTATTACTTATGCCTGAATTATCATAATATCCATAGTATGAATATGAATCCATGCAGTTTGCATAATTAAAAGCCTCAATAAATTGAGTATACCCATCGCTATTCCCCTCTGTAACAGGCCCCCATGGCGGAGGATTATCGTATGCACTAGGATCACCATTTTCCGGATTATAATCAGCTTGATGGACGGTGTTTTCAAAATTGAATTGATTAAATGGGAAACTCCCAACTGGACATCCCCACTTCCATGGAACACTTCCAACAATAGATCCGCCGCTACCTGGATAATATCCGCGTATTGCTGCCGACCAATAGAAAGTGAATTCTTCGCAAGTAGTTCCAGTTACACCCGTTATATGTCTCTCAGTACCAGCAGCTTCGTTTAATTGTGCTACAGTTAGAACTATTCGATTTTGGGTTGCGGCTGATCCATCATTAAGTAGGTTTTGAAACGTTCCTGCATGGCAACATTGGAATAAAAAAATCATTTGTGCACATTGAATTGGCTGCACATGTGTAATCATCTCATCTGATTTATAGTAATAAGTTGTAAGTTGACTACTATTTTTGCCAGGAAGAACCATTGAGGAGGTTCCGCCGTCATTAAATCCATGGTCAGTTACATAAACAAATAATTGATCGTCTGAATTAAGATGGCGCGAACCAAGAGGGTAAAAGGAAGAGAATACGTCATTAATGTTATCTTCATATGCAGGGCCATCAATCACACAAGAGTTACCATCGAGGGCACCATTCCATTCTATATCAGTACAAACACCATCAAAATCTAATACAGTTATATTAGACGGCAGATATCCACGTTCTATCAATGTGTTATATATTAAAGAAAGGTCACCATCAAAATTAGTTTGTTGATGCCCACTTGTATTTACACCCCCTGCAATTAATAAAGCATGCAAATGAGGGTTAGGACTAGCGGAACTTGGGGTAATATCTGGACATGGTATGGGTGGAACATATGGTGGCAAAATTGCTGGAGCTAAAATAAGTCCATAAGCATTTTGAAAATCGAAAGGATAAATGCCAGCAGAATCTATAGTATAATCTCCATTGATGGAATTTACCAACACGTATCGGCAAGGATGGAACCAAGTGGCATATGGATAGTCATCTGAAAAAAACACCCAATTGGATGAGTACGGTGGTGATATGGTTTGCCCATTTGATAAAATTATTTTACTTGTGTCCGGAACAGTGTCCAAAGAAGAATAAACTTTTATATGACCGGTGTCACTAGAAAGAATTTGATTAAGAACCAGGTCCTTTGCCTGTTGTCGGGTAAATTGACCCAATGAAAAGAATGGCAGTAGTAAAATAACTGCAAATAAACATAAAAATCGTAATTTTGTCATGGTAAGTCCTCCATTTTAAATGATTATTGCTTTGTTTATCTGATCGACTTTCCCGTTTACCTTTAGGTAAGCGATTGCCGGCACGGGCTTGCATAGTTGTGAGCTATGATCAGGCCCGTGCTGTTTTATTTATTGAGATCCTCCTTTCATGTATTAATTTGTTAAAAACAGCAACCAATTTCCCGAAAGAATAGAAAAGAAAGTCCATAAATGAGAATTGATAATTTTTTTCTTGGTGTTTCTATTTTTTTAAAAATATGTTTCAAGTGCTTTTGTCTAGACCTAATCAATTAATCCACCACTAACTTCTTCACCTCCATCGCCTCCTTCGATCGGATTTTTACCAGGTAGGCTCCTTTTGGTAATGAGCTTACATTCATCTCGATCTTATTCTGATTTTTGAATATTTCATTCATCACCTGTTCCCCTTTGAGGTCATAGAAAGAAACAGTAATCTCTTCCCTGGATGTTGTGGGGCCTGTGATTGTGATAGTGGTACTTGCAGGGTTAGGCCAGAGGGTGAATATATTAGTGATTGCTTTTAGTTCTTCAACAAATGTTTCCCCTCCATTTCCGGTTTTTAATATGGTGCCACCCGCCCCTACAACATAACCTGTTGTTGAATCTGTAAAGAAAACGGAAGAAAACGTATTCCATGTTCCACTCGAATCAAAAGTCCAACTTATACCACCATTATTTGTTTTTATGATTTCTCCTCCTTGGTCTACTATATACCCCTTATTAGCGGTAGGGAAAAATATCGAATTTAAATCACGCATTGTTGCAATTGACAGATTAGTCCATGTTGTCCCCCCGTCTGTTGTTTTCAAACCAGTTCCATTTGAACCGACGGCATATCCGGTATTATCATCAGTAAAGAAAACTGAATAAAGTTCCTCTGGCGCTTCATAAGACAACTTATTCCAAGTTGTTCCCCCATCCGTTGTCTTGAGAATAACTCCGTAAAAGCTATTCAAAGGGTCAATTCCAACAGTATACCCGGTATTAGGGTCTGGGAAGCAAACAGACTCTAACTCATAGGTATAGGTTTTTGATGTCCATGTTAATCCGGCATCGGTAGTTTTTAGTATTATCCCTGACCTTGATGCATCCCCTCCGACAATATATCCTGTATTATCATCCGTAAAAACGACAGAATTTAAGGAACGATTTGTACCGCTGGGAATAAGAGTCCAGGTCACTCCATTATTGACTGTTCTTAATATGGTTCCAAAATCGCCTGCAATAAATCCTCTGTTTGCATCACTAAAAAATACTGAAAAAAGACCATCACCACCCGATGGCATATTTCCCATTTGTATCCAGTCCGCACCACCATTCACGGTTTTAAAAACTATGCCATTTAGACCTACTGCAAAACCATTTGAGGCATCGGGGAAATAGACAGAATACAAAGGATATCCTATTGTTCCCTTAGATAATTGTGTCCAGGATGATCCGGCGTTAGTTGTTTGATAAATGTCATTAAACCCAACTGCATATCCCGTACTGGCAGTTGGGAAAGACAAAAACTCAACTTCACCAATATTTGTCGAAAGACGTGTCCATGTCGATCCTGCATTCATTGTTTTAAAAATATTACCTCCGCCATTATCTGTCACATAACCGGTGTTGCTATCAGTAAAAGTAATCGAAGAAAATTGTTCTATAACATATCTTCCTAACCCATTTGTATCCACAGTCCAGGTTGTGCCTGCATTTATCGTCTTTAGAAGGGTACCCCACCCGGCAATATACCCATGGTTTGCATCTGTAAAACAAATAGAATACAATGTTGCGTTTGTTCCGCTGTATTGAGGATTCCAGGATGTCCCACCATTGGTGGTTTTTAATATGTCTCCATTATCACTTACGACATAGCCTGTGTTCGGATCAGTGAAATAAACAGAATAAAGGAGATAAGCTGATAGTCCTGGTAAGGTTATCCAGGTTGAACCGCCATCCGTAGTCTTAATGACACTTCCCCAAATACCAACCGCATAACCTGTGTTATTATCAGGGAAGAAAATAGATTCCAACCCAGGTTCTGAATCGCTGTATACTGTGCTCCATGAATTCCCTGCATCGTTGGTTTTTAATATCAGATCACCTGTACTGCCCATTCCTGCTGCAAACCCATTATTCGAATCGGTAAAGAATACTGAGTTTAACTGATTAATATGGCCACTCGAATATATTGACCAAGTCGTCCCTCCATCAATAGTTTTCAAAATGGTTCCGGCTGAACCCACAGCATAACCATTATTGGCATCAGTAAAGAAAACTGACATAAGGGAATTCCCGCAGGGTAACGGGTTCTGCCATCGCCATTGGGGAAAAGCGAGAACTGAAATAAGGGAAAAAAAAAGGAAGAAGGAAAGTTTTTTCACTGGTGATAATTTTTGACACAGTAAAGTTAAAGTTATATTTTCAATTATTGTATCAATAAATATGTTTTTTCATTAGGCTTTGGCAGGGTGATGGCCTTCTGAGCTAACACACCTCACCCCCTGGAGATGTCTTTGGTGGCTAACACACCTCACCCCCTGAAGATGTCTTTGGTGGCTAACACACCTCACCCCCTGCCCCCTCTCCTGAAGGAGAGGGGGTGAGTGTGAGGGGAAGGCAGGCGTGGGTTGTTAATGTCCAAAGCGGTAGCCTATGCCGGATTCTGTATTTAATAGTTTAGGTTTTGCAGGGTCGTCTTCAATCTTTTTACGTAGTTGGGCGACAAAGACCCTCAGGTATTGGGTTTGTTCTATGTAGCCCATGCCCCATACTTCCCTGAGAAGGTATTGATGGGTTAATACCCTTCCTTCATTTTTTGCTAGCAGTGCCAATAGAGAAAATTCGGTATGTGTCAGTTTTATTATTTCGTTATTCTTGCGGGCGATGTGATCAATCAGATCAATGGATAATGAATCAAATTCCAGGATTTGTTTTTCGGTTGTACCCTGGCTTTGCCGGATGGCAACCCTTACCCGTGCCAGCAATTCTCCTGTGCGAAAAGGTTTGGTGAGGTAGTCATTGGCTCCATTGTCGAGGGCTTTGATGATGTCCTCTTCTGAATTCCGGACTGAGAGGATGATAATGGGTTTCTGATACCATTCCCGGAGGCTTTTGATGATATCGAGTCCATCAATATCCGGCAACCCCAGGTCCAGGATGATCATAAGCGGCTGAATGGAAGCGGCCAGGGCCAAACCTTCTTTTCCGGTAGAAGCTTCGGAAACCTTATAATCATTGGCAGTTAGCGTGATATTAAGCAAACGGCGTATCTGCACTTCATCGTCGATGATCAATATGGTTCCTTCGTTTGGCATCAACCCTTCGTTAATATTGGTTCATTTCGGATATTTCAACAGGGATTTTGATGGTAAATATGGCACCACCATTCTGCCGGTTTCCTGCGATGACCGTTCCTTTGTTGGCTTCCACAAAACCTTTCACAATTGATAATCCCAGCCCGGTACCTCCGGCTTTAGCATCTTTTCCCCGATAGAATTTGTTAAAGACAGAAGACAATTCTGATTCAGGAAAACCATTTCCCCTGTCCATCACCATCATTGTAAGAAAGCCATTATCATAAAAGAATTTGAGCCTGATGCGGGTTCCAGCCGGGGCATTCTGAGTGGCATTCAGGATAAGATTGTGAAGTACCTGTTCGATCAGTCCAAAGTCGATATTAACAAGTGGCATATCTGCAGGAATGATGGTAGAAAGTTTAAATGGCTGCAACTCTTGTTTAAGGCTATCGGCTATGCTGTTTGCCAGGTCATGAACATCGCACCAGTCGGGATGTGGTGTAATGCGTCCGGATTCCAAGCGGGACATGTTCAACAGGTTTTCGATAAGACGGTTAAGCCTGACAGAAGCGGTATTGATTTCGGAGTACAATTTCAACCTTGTTTCCTCAGGATAGCTCTGTGATAAAAGCGTGTCGGAAGCTCCCATAATGGTTGTCACCGGAATCCGCAATTCGTGAGAAATGGAATTGAAGAGTGTTTTATAGAGTTTATCCGATTCATTCAAAATATAGGCATTTTTAGCCGTATTGCGCAGGAACTCACGTTCGAAATTGCTTGAAATCTGGGAAATAAAAGTATTCCAGAATTGTTCTTCTCCATGTGTAAAAACATGGGGAAGTTCGACAGCGATCACACCCATGTTTTCATTGATTCCTGTGAGAGGATAAAAAGTATATTTTCCTGAAGGTAAAGTATCTGTATGTTTCCCTGCTTTGGATGAATGCTTAAAAACCCAGGCAGCAATACTCAAATCGTTTTCAGTCAACTCCATATTCGGATCATGCCAAACATTGTTATTAAGTACGTTTCGTTCATTTTTCAGAATGATCGCACAATCCAGATTGAAATATTTTTTAATATAATTCCTTGCTGTTTTCGTTACTTCCTCAATGCCGGAAGTCATTGATAATTCTCCGGTAAGTTGATAAAGTGCATTGGTCCTTTCTTCACGAACCCTGATTTTCTTTTCCTGATTACGGATCCTTGAAGTCAATATTCCATTGAGCAGAGCAATGATAAAAAACATGAGCAGCATCAGCATGTCCAATGGCTTTTCAATATTCAGCGTAAAGGCTGGTGGGATAAAGAAATAATCCCATATGAGCGCACTTAATGTTGCCGCAAGCAAGATCGGTCCTGTTCCATAGAAAAGAGCGAGGATTGAAACCAGGAACAACAAAATAAAAGATACAACCTGATAACCGATATAAGCCTGGATGATGAAACAAATTACCGAGGATAGGATAATGAAAAGTGAAACTGTCAGGTATTGCCGGATGCTGGATGTAAATGATGGAACGGAAGCTTTTTTCTTAAAATAGTCTTTTGCCTGACTATCGGATCCCAGGATATAAACATCGATATTCCCACTAAACCTGATTAACCTCCTTACGAAACGATCGAGCCGGAACATGGATAAGATGTTACGCACACGAGGTTTACCTACAATGATATGAGTAACATTTTCTTTCTGGGCAAAATCGATGATTGCTTTTACAATGTCATAATTGGTAATGATGCGGAATTTAATTCCAAGTTGTTTTGCAAGGTTAATGTTTTTGTCAAGTAGTTCCCGCTCTTTAGAGGTTAGTTTATGCAGCGTTTCAACATAAAGCGCCTGGATGTCTGCACCCATTGCATAAGCGAGGTTTTTGGCCCACCGCATTAATTTGCCGGAGTAAGGGCTGGGACCGACTGCCACCAAAAGATGCATACCTGTTTTCCAAGGCCCGCGGATCCTTTTGTGCTGCATGTAATCATGCAGCTGCTTGTCGACCCGGTCGGCAACAATACGCAAAGCCATTTCACGCAGAGCGGTAATATTTCCTAAACGAAAAAAATTCTCTAATGCTTCTTTTGAACGTTCATGCACATACACTTTTCCTTCCGACAATCGTTGCAGCAGTTCATCAGCGCTAAGGTCAACCAGCTCGACTTCATCAGCATTTTCAAAGATCTCATCGGGCAATGTTTCACGGACAATTATTCCTGTAAATTGAGCAACTGTCTCGGAGCGGCTTTCAAGATGTTGTACATTTAACGTTGTATAGACATTGATGCCATTCTCAAGTATTTCCTGAACATCCTGATACCTCTTAGCATGGCGGCTTCCTGGGGCGTTTGTATGAGCCAATTCATCAACCAGAACAATTTGCGGCTTCCGGGCAATGATTGTGTCGAGGTCCATCTCCTGGACGGTTGTTGTTTTGTAGAGGTATTTTCGACGTGGTATCAGTTCAAACCCTTCGACAAGTTCTGAGGTTTCCTTGCGGTTATGGGTTTCCACATATCCGATAATAACATCACAATTTTTCTTATTCTTGTCGTTGTGAGCTGCTTCCAGCATGGTGTAGGTTTTGCCGACACCTGCACACATACCGAAGAATATTTTCAGTTTTCCCCGTTTACTTTTTTCTTCTTCATTAAACAATGAAGATAAAAGTTCATCAGGGTCCGGTCTGTTATCACCATCATTCATTGGCTGTGATGTTATCCATTGCCAAATTTAATTCAAATACATTGATCCTGGGTTCACCAAATAAAAAATATTGAGGTTTCTCCGTCATCTCTTTGATGATTTGCTTTAGTTTCTGAATTTGAGATCCATTCAGGTTTCTGGCTGTTGCTACCCGTGATAATTGAAGATCAACTGCTTCGGGTGAAATGTGTGGATCAAGGCCACTTCCGGATGCAAAAATCATTTCATTGGGGATAACAGTCATGTCTTTTATTGAATTTTTTGATGCAAATAAAATACGGCGAGCATTGACCTGTTTCTTTAAGGTATCGCTAGTGGGGCCATAATTGGAAGCTCCTGATGGTATCGGGTTATACCCAATGGCTGATGGTCTTGACCAGAAATACTTAGGACTGTCGAACTTCTGGCCAATCAACTCAGAGCCAATAATTTTACCATTTCTCCTTACCAGACTCCCATTTGCTTTAGATGGAAACGTTAACTGTGCTACCCCGGTCATTAAAAGCGGATAAACTATTCCCGTCAGGATGGTCATGACGAGTAAAAATTTTAATGCTATGATTGATTGTCTTTTCATAAAATTTCATTTTTTTTGTTCTGAATTTTAGATCAGGTGCGTGAACACAAGGATCATATCGATCAGTTTGATGCCGATAAACGGGATCAGGATCCCTCCGATACCATAAATAACAATGTTTAGTGCGAGTACCCGGTTGGCAGAGATGGGCCTGTATTTTACGCCTTTCAGCGCCAATGGGATGAGGGCGATAATGATCAGGGCATTGAAAATCACGGCACTTAAAATAGCACTCTCAGGAGTAGCCAGTTTCATAATATTGAGGACACTTAATGGCGCTATTCCGGAGGCGGTAACATACAACAATGTGGCTATAGCAGGAATGATGGCAAAATATTTTGCGACATCGTTGGCAATGCTAAATGTAGTAAGCGCTCCCCTGGTCATCAGCAATTGTTTTCCGGTTTCAACCACTTCAATAAGTTTAGTCGGGTTGCTATCCAGATCGACCATATTACCAGCTTCCCGGGCAGCCTGGGTACCGGTGTTCATGGCTAAGCCCACATCGGCCTGTGCCAATGCCGGTGCGTCATTTGTGCCATCGCCAATCATCCCTACCAAATGGCCATTAGCCTGTTCTTCACGGATACGTCTTAATTTATCTTCAGGTTTTGCTTCTGCCATAAAATCGTCGACACCTGCTTCGGCGGCAATGGCTGCTGCTGTCAATGCGTTATCCCCTGTTATCATAATTGTCCGGATGCCCATTTTACGTAGTTCGGCAAACCGTTGTTTGATACCCCCTTTTACGATGTCTTTAAGATGGATGACCCCAAGAACTTTATTATCTTCTGCAACGACCAAAGGTGTTGACCCCTGTCTTGCCAGATCTGAAACAATGTCGAGTACTTTTTGAGGATAGAATCCATTGTTATTTTGAACAAAAGTTCTAATGGCTTCCGACGAACCTTTTCGAATTTGATGGAAGTCGCCATCGTTGGTTCTGATATCTACGCCACTCATCCTGGATTGTGCAGAAAACGGGATGAACGAAGCCTGAAGATTTTGGACTTCACGTCCCCGGATATTAAACTTTTCCTTTGCGAGGATCACGATTGAACGTCCCTCGGGGGTCTCGTCCGACAAAGATGAAAACTGAGCAGTATCGGCGAGTTCCTCAACTGTCACACCTTCTGCAGGAATAAAATCTGTCGCCATCCTGTTCCCCAGGGTAATTGTTCCCGTTTTATCGAGGAGCAAGACATCTGTATCACCGGCGGCTTCAATGGCTTTTCCACTGGTGGCGATAACATTTTTACGCAATAATCTGTCCATTCCGCTGATCCCTATTGCACTTAGCAAACCACCGATTGTAGTTGGAATAAGGCAGACAAGAAGAGAGATCAGAACGGGTAATGTCAGGTTGCGACTTGCGGGTAAACCAGAGGCTTTTAAACTGTAGCCAAAATAGGCAGGCATACAGATGACAACTAATAGAAAGATTATGGTCAGGCCCGATAGCAGAATGATCAATGCGATCTCATTTGGTGTCTTCTGACGTTTGGCGCCTTCAACCAACGCGATCATCCGGTCTAAGAATGTACTCCCCGGGTCAGATGTTACTTTAATGGTGATCTGGTCACTGATGACCTGAGTGCCCCCTGTTACGGCACAACGGTCTCCCCCACTTTCCCTGATTACCGGGGCTGATTCTCCGGTAATTGCTGATTCATCAACACTGGCGATTCCTTCAATCACATCTCCGTCTGCAGGTATGGTATCACCAGTAGAGCAGATAATGATATCGCCTCTTTTCAGATCGGTGGCCAGGACTATTTCTTCCTTATTGTGAACCAGTTTACGGGCTTTTGTCTGAATACGGCTTTTACGGAGGCTATCTGCCTGGGCCTTTCCTCTTCCTTCCGCAACTGCTTCGGCAAAATTCGCAAAAAGAACAGTAAACCATAGCCAGATCGTGATTTGAAAATTAAAATTAGAAAAATGTCCACTAAAAATATCAGTAAAAACGACCACTGTCGTCATCAATGCACCAATCCCGACGATAAAAATTACAGGATTTTTTACCAAAACAACAGGGTTCAGTTTAATAAAGGAATCTTTTATGGCCCGTAACGCAATCTCACCAGTAAACAAGCGGCTCATGTTTCGTTTCTCAGTATTTTTCATTTTATAAAACCGTTAATAGGTTACACCTAGATTCATCAATAAATGTTCAACAATAGGGCCCAAAGCCAGAGGCGGGAAGAAGGTCAATCCTCCAACGATCAGGATCACACTTAACAACAAGATGACAAACAACGAGTTATCCGTTCTAAAGGTGCCCAAGGTGACCGGAGTGATTTTTTTCTTTGCCATGCTCCCGGCAATTGCCATTACCGGGACAATGACCCCGAAGCGGCCTATGATCATTCCGACCCCGATCATTAGATTATAAAAAACAGTATTTGTGTTGAGTCCTCCATAAGCACTACCATTGTTGCCGGCAGCCGAACTGAAAGCATAGAGTATCTCTGAAAGCCCATGAGGCCCTGCATTGTTGAGACCCGCCAGCCCGGCAGGCACTGAGCAAGCGATGGCTGAGAATAATTTGATGACGATACTTGACGCCAATATTCCCAAAATAGCCATTTTCACTTCAAATGCCTCCACCTTTTTACCCAGGTACTCAGGCGTTCGACCGACCATAAGTCCCGCGATGAAAACGGTAAGAATAATAAAAATGACCATTCCATATAAGCCGGAGCCGACCCCTCCAAAAATTATTTCACCCAGCATGATGTTGAACATGGCGACCATTCCGGATAATGGAGATAAACTGTCATGCATACAGTTTACAGAGCCATTGGATGTGACCGTCGTTGTAACAGAATAGAGAACACTGTTCATCACCCCGAACCGGGTTTCCTTTCCTTCCATACTACCTGAAACATTCAACACATTGTTATGACCATACTCGGCCCAAAGAGATAAGGAAAGCCCAGCAATGAAAAGGATCAACATTGTGATGAATATCGTCCATGCCTGACGTTTGGACTTTGCATAATAACCATATGTAAATACTAAACCGGCTGAAATGATAATGAGCGCCAACATGATTAAAAAGTTGGCAAAAGGTGTTGGGTTTTCGAATGGATGAGCGCTATTGGCTCCAAAAAATCCACCTCCATTCGTACCAAGATCTTTGATGGCAATTTGAGATGCGGCAGGGCCGAGTGGAATAACCTGGTTGGCTTCCTGCAAGGTTGTCGCATTGACATAATGCGAAAATGTCTGCACTGTTCCCTGGCCTACTAAAACTATGGTGAAAAGAATAGATAACGGCAATAGCACATAGAGTACACTACGGGTCATATCTACCCAGAAATTACCCAGGTCCTCTGTGGTCTTCCTGGTCAATCCCCTTATCAAAGCCAGGACGACAGCTATACCGGTAGCGGCACTAACAAAATTCTGTACCGTCAGGCCCAGCATCTGAACAAGATAGCTTAATGTATTTTCCCCGCTATAAGATTGCCAGTTCGTATTGGTCATGAAACTTGCAGCGGTATTAAAGGAGAGATGCCACGATACATTAGGCAATTTTTCTGTGTTCAACGGCAAATACGACTGCAACATCTGTAAAAGAAACAAAAACACCATGCCAAAAAGGTTGAAGAGGAGGACTCCAAACGTATAGGTCTTCCAATTCATTTCTTCATCGCTTCTGATTCCACATATACGATAAACAAATCGTTCAAGCCAACTAAATACCGGCTTCATGAAATGGTTCTCTCCCATAAAGACCTTTGCCATGTATTTGCCTAACAAAGGTGCCAGGGCAATAAACAGGATCAAGAAAAGCAAAATCTGGATAAATTCGTTCATATTATTAAAATTTTTCGGGATGGAATAATGTATATACCAGATAGCCCATGATTAGCAGGGCAATGATCCCTCCGATCAAATAACTTAGCGGACCATTGGAGGCAGCAACGCCGGAAGGAGCAGGCGCAGCTACAAGGAGGATGAAAGATTTCGTAAGTTTTGTTTTCATATTGGATTTTATTTTATCGTAATGCAAAAATAGACAGTAAATTACATTCAAAATGCATTGATTGAAATATATGTTCGTTAAGAAATCAAGAAATTTTTAGAATCTGAACAACAAGGCAAGAATAATCCTGGTTTCCGATTTAACAAGGTCAGGTCTCCAGTCCGGAGGCAAAGGAGTTGTCGTATAACCTGTTGGTGATGTTACTCCTCCTCTTCCTGCAAAATACGGCACATTTGATTCCCTGTGAACAAATTCCAGGCGGAAAGTTATGCATTGCCAGGGCATCACATCAAAATTAGTCGAACAATCCCATCCCTGAAATTGGTCACCTGGATTTGTAGTGAAAGGAAATGCACCTTCAGTTTGTGTCGGATTATTTGAATTTGGCAATGGGCTTGCCTGACCAGTCGGTAATAATACCAGGTACCGACCGGGATTCGTCATATAACCACCACCAATCGTCCAGGCAAGTTTGTTTCTCAGAAACCACAAACGGTTGTAAACCATAGCACTTGCAAAGTATTGCGCAGGTCCTTGGGCACTATCCCCGTTTTTAAATCCATCTACACCGTCTCCGGTTTCAAAACCAATATCCCCGGTCAGGGAAAACGCCATCATGCTCACTCCCTTTGATTTTGGATGATTCAGGTATCTGACAAGAAAGCTGTTATCTGAATGAAACCTTTTTCTACCGGGTAAACCGGCAGCATCGGTTCCGTAATAATCATTCGTTAACAACTTTAAGTTACTGTTGGGCATCCAGGTTATATTAAAGCCTATGCCCGGCATACTGTTAAAGGATCCATAACTTTGCCAGCCATTTATTATCCAGCCTTCTACCTTCAAATGACCTGATGGAAATAACTGCAAACGGATACCGTTAAAAAACCAAGGGGTATTATCTGAAGTAAATGATGCCTGGTACTCCCAATTTTCGGGTTGATAATAAGAATTCAAACCGATGTAGGACATAAACATTCCTGCATCGATATTAACCCCGTTCCATTTATTGAAATGATAACCTATATATGCTTCACTTAAATACCTATAGACATCAGCTAATTGATACTGCCCACGGTAAGGACTATAGTCATTCCGCGGAACAACAATTGACCGGGTTCCAAATTGTGTCATAATACGTGCACGTGCACCCATAAAACTAAAATCCCCTCCAAAATGCAAAGCAGAAAGCTGGATCTCATTGTCGCGTGCAAGTGCCGTAGATCCGACAACCGTATTATCGATAGGGTTATTGAATGAATATGAATAATTTACATCCATCATAATGCAGGGCATAAAATATTTCCATTTGTTAAATAGGGAGGAATCCCTGCGGTCACTTCCATTCTGCCATGTCTGGTCAATCCCATCGAAAGGAACTTTTTCCGGGGCAGAAATTTCCTGAGCAAAGAGGTTGGTTCCTGTAATATATAAAAGTAAAATAATAGACCATTTTTTCATATTCTTGCCTTTTAATTATGAGTCATCCTACAAATAGTTTGCTCACTCAGGTCGTAAATCCGATTCAGCAAATAGCTATCATTAACTTTATCAAATGCAATCAGATCTTTATCGCAGGGAAAATAAACATCCAAAAGAACATTAAAATTGACATCTTTTGATAGTACAGTTTTCAGGTTCATTTTTGACAACGGGTATAATGGTGAATTTGCATTTTCACTAAAAAAATAGTTCGTCACACGATGTATGTTTTTAGGCTGACCTGTTATTGATGTATTGCTGTACAAAAGAAATTTTCCTGATGGGTTTAGAATTTGATAAACATCATTTTTGTAGAAACGGTAACAGCCATTCTTTCTATCCCGGTATCCGAAAATGGAATCTTTGTTCAGTTTTATTACAGAACTACCATTAACTATTCTTAAATGATTCCTAAAGGCAATACCATGCATTCGAAAGTTATTTTTACTCTCGCTTATATTATGACCATAAGACATTTTACCGTTTATAAAATCATTAGCTGATAAATAGACGCACTCATTCATTTTTTGGACATCCAGTCTAGCATTCCGGGAATATCCGGCTTTCTGTGCTTTAGCATAGGATAAAATCACAAAGCAACAGGTTATCAATAATATAGATTTTGTTTTCATGGGTTTAAAATTATTTTTTAATTTTCACGATCTGTCAGGTTTGACTATTGAATAAAAAAGACATGCCAGGAAAAGCAATCCTATTAATGTCCCGATTACATATCCTGAATTCGGATTTTCACAAAGTGAAGTGCAGGGTGGTACAACTAAAATTATTGCATTCATATCAAACCGATTTTTAACAATACAAAATTGCGACAGAACCTATAAGTATTTTATAAGGACTTTCTGGCCAATATAAAGATATTATAAAGAAAAGGTTGGGTCTTTCCCGGAAAAGGGAATTACTAGAGGATTATCAGGATCTTCTGTACCAGGATATTTATTTGTGAAGCCAGAATGATGTCATTGTTAGAGACCCCATGACAGGTTTGTCATTAAAAATTTCTATCGTGTCATCATCTTCTTTTAACGCCAATGCATAAAGGAGAGGAAGGAAATGTTCGGGGGTTGGAATTGCCAGGTTGAATGCTTTACCTTGTGACTGGTAGTCAATTAATGCTTGATGGTTGTTTGAAAGGATATATTTTTTCATCCTCTCATTGGCTTCGATTGTCCAGTCGTATCCGAATCCTGGTTCATTCATTTTTCCCCAGTCGATCAGCCGGAGGTTGTGGACCATATTTCCACTGCCCATGATCAGAATTCCTTTTTTCCGAAGAGGTAGAAGTTCTTTTGCAAGTTCATAATGGTATTGAGCGGGTTGGGAGTAATCGAGGCTCAGTTGCACTACAGGAACATTTGCTTCAGGAAACATACTTTTTAGCACACTCCAGCAACCGTGATCAAGCCCCCATCTTTCATCCAGACCTGATTCTACCTTTTTAATCAACCCCTTTACTTTTCTTGCAAGTTCAGGACTTCCGCGTGCAGGGTATTGCACTTCAAATAATTCGGGTGGGAATCCTCCGAAATCATGGATCGTTCTTGGTTTCTCCATAGCTGTTAAAGAGGTTCCTTTTGTCTCCCAATGAGCCGAAATACATAATATGGCTTTTGGGATTGGCAAACTTTGTCCAATCTTTTTCCATTCTTGAGAAAATTCATTGCCTTCAATGGCATTCATGGGGCTTCCATGTCCAACAAACAGCACAGGCATTTGCACGGTGCTGTTGAAAATTGATTCTTGAAAACTAAACAATTGTTCCATGGATGTAAAGATAAGTCTATTAGCGAAAATTGTTGGGCAAACGTTGGAAATTAAAATTGTAATTTTGCCATTTGCTCCTCTGCTGGTGAATACTGTAATGAACGAATTTTCCCTTTTATGAAACTCGACCCCAAGGCAAAAACTTTACTAACGGCCATAGCGGCTGCAGCCAGACCTGCTATCGAAACAATTCCTCTGGACTTGGCAAGAGAACAAGTTGAGGAAGGATACAGCAGCATGAACATTCCGGTCAAACAAGTTGGTTCTGTTGAAAACAAGTATTTTGTTGGTTCCGGAGGGGAGATCCCTATCAGGATTTATTCTCCTTCCGGTAAAGGACCTTTCCCTGTGATTGTGTTTTTTCATGGCGGGGGTTGGGTCTTTTTCCGTCTCGATGCGTATGATCCAATCTGTTCTCATCTCTGTGTATCGTCAGGATGTATTGTGGTTTCTGTCGATTACAGGCGTTCTCCTGAATTCAAATTTCCGGCAGCGAACAATGACTGCTATGAAGCCGTTAAATGGGCTTACGACCATTGCAACGAATGGGATGGCAATTCCGGCTCCCTGATTCTGGCTGGTGACAGTGCAGGAGGAAATCTGGCTGCAGTAGTGGCCTTGCGTATCCGTGATGAAGGCGGGCCGGACATCAAAGGGCAAGTACTGATTTATCCTGTCACCGATTATTGCCAGCCAGAAAAGCAATCCTATGTGGAATTTGCCGATGGATATGGACTTAGCCGTAATGATATGAATTGGTTTTGGGATCAGTACCTTGAGAATAAAGAGGATTCGATGAATCCTTTGGTGGCACCCTTGCTCGCACCCGACTTATCAGGGCTTCCTCCGGCATATGTCATCGTTTCGGGACATGATCCTCTTCGTGATGAAGGGATCTTATATGCTGAGCGGTTGAAAGACGCTGGTGTTTCGGTCAACCTTTCTGTTTATGAAGAAATGATCCATGGATTTCTGAGTTACCTTGGCATTTTTAATCAGGCGACTGATGCAATTGGAAAAATTGCAGATTGGATCAAGTCAATAATTGTCTAACCTGAAGTTTTCTTCATTTAAGATAAAAAAAACTGTCGGGTGATTTATTGGGGTAAAACCAAATAGATGTGTATTTATATAGGGCAATGAATTTGCCTTCCTATTTATTTGTAAATCTTAATTTTCCAGAAGAAGGATGAGAATAACACTTTTTTGCATTATCAGTGTACTATTTTGTATGCAGGGACTACTTGCCCAGGTTACATACAAAGAAACGAACAATGATTCCTTACAAGAAATAAAGAAAGATCAAATTGACAGTATTAAACAATTGAGAAATGATCTAATTGATAGCTCAATAGACAAGTTGGATAAAATTTCACATGTTGAATTTGCTGTAGATTATATGAGCAAGGTCGTGTATCTTGGAAGAAACTATGGAATTAAAGGGTATGCCGTGAATCTCACAGCGGGATATTATCATAAGATTGGTTTTTATGGAGAAGTTATTGGGTACCATTTATCGGATGTCCCCTCATCAAAGCAGAACGATCCTGTTTCCCAATACCTTGCCCAAGTGGATCTTGCCCTGGGTTTCAGGCGGGAGATACTCGAAAACTGGAATATTGACCTTTCCTATTCCTATTGGATTATACTTTATGGGAACAGTAATTTCAGGAACGCACTAAAAAACAGTTTTGATTTAAATACATCTTACGAATTGAGCGGATTCCAGGCAGCGGTTGATCTTTTTTATATGTGGGGGAAGAACTCTGACTTTGAGATGACTTTTGGGATTGGCAAAGGATTTAATCTCTATCACTTATTTGGTAAGGACAGGTTGATTATCACACCGACATTTAATGTGGGATTAGGCTCAACATCCGGACTTGTTAAAAAAAATCAATTGTTGACGGAAACTAATCCACAAAAATCAGCCAATCTTGATAAATTCAGGCTTTTAGATTTAGAACCTTCGATCCCGGTTGAGTACCATATTGGGCCGATGGATATAACGGTTTCTGCCAGCCTGGAACTTCCGCAAAACATCAAGAATCCTGCTGAAAGCACCTTAGGTTCAAAACCATTTATGCTATATCAGGCAACTCTCAAATTCTACATTCATTAAACCGGCAGGATATGGTTGCCAAACCAACAAGACAAATATTTCAAACCTCCCATCTTACACGCTGGAAAAGTTTCAAGTGGATTTTTCGCGTTATCACAACGATAATATGTCTTGTCATTATTGGGTTAATAGCCTCCCTGTTGAACCGCGATAAAGTGCGTATTCCCGAGTTGGGAAATGGATTATTAACAAAACTCAGTATTAAAGAGATTTCTGCTTCTTTTTCACCTTCAACGAGAAAAGAATTTACTAAAGACATTGATTTGGTTCGTAAAAATCCACATCGTGACATATATGAGCTTAATGTTGCGCCTGCCCACAACAGAAAAATAAAACTACCGGTTCGTGCAGGGTTTTATGTCAACTGGGATGTTCAGGCCACTTATTCATTGCGAAAAAATATTGATAAGTTAAATATGGTAGTACCTGAATGGTTTTTTGTGGCCGATACCGGTGATGAGATTGCCATCAATATTGATTCTGCTGGGTTGGATATCATGCGTAAAAGACAGGTTGCAATAATACCAATGATCTCAAACTTTTTCAACCAAAAATGGAATGGGAACAACGTACACCGGATATTAACCTCAGAAAAAAGAAGAACAACATTCATAAAAAGTGTAGTTAAAACTCTTGACCACTATCATTTCCAGGGAGTGAATGTTGACTTTGAGGAACTTGTCGAGAATAACGATGAGTACCTGATCTTATTCATGACTGAACTTTATAACAATCTTCATGCAAAAGGATACCTTGTCACCCAGGATATTTCACCCTTCAACGAGGATTACAACGTGGGTGAACTTGCTAAGGTTAGCGACTTTCTCTTCCTCATGGGATATGACCAACACAATGCAAATTCCCTTCCAGGACCCATAGGAGCTATGAAATGGGTTGAACAGGCGCTTGATGAGATTTGTGAAAAAACTAAATCGGAGAAGGTGATATTGTGTATACCGGCATTTGGATATGACTGGCCCGTTGGCTACCATGGTGAAGATCTTACTTATGAAGAGGCAATAACAAGGGCTTCAGAAAACGAAGAACCCATTGTTTATGATAACGATAATTATAACCTCAGTTTTACTTACCAGGATGATAAGAACATAAAACATGTCGTTTGGTTCACTGATGCATGTACTGATTTCAATATTATCAGAGCATCGGAGGATTTCGGCACATCAGGAGTTGCAATTTGGAGACTTGGCTCGGAGGACAATCGTATATGGCGCTTTTATGACCGCAGGCTTACGCTGGATTCATTAAAAAAGTTTCCCTTTTTACCATCCCGTCTTGAACATGTTACTTCATCATATAACATTGACTATATAGGTGCGGGTGAAATTCTTGATATCATGAGTGCCCCAAAAGATGGGTACATTAATATTGAGATGGATACTGAAGAACAACTGATCGCTGAGCAAAAGTACATTACGTTGCCGACCTCCTATGTCATAGAGAAAACAGGCGAAATCGACAAAAAGATTGCCCTCACATTTGATGATGGACCCGATCAAAAATACACACCCGAAATTCTTGATATTCTAAAATCATACCACATTCAGGCAACATTCTTTGTTGTGGGGGTCAACTGCCAACAAAATGTCCCATTATTAAACCGGATTTATCACGAAGGCCATGAGATCGGGAATCATACTTTTACCCATCCTGATCTTGAAGAGATCAGTGATGAGAGAGAGCGTATAGAACTGCGTTCAACAAACCTGATAATTAGTGGTATTACAGGTCACAGTACCATTCTTTTCAGGTCTCCCTTCAATACAGATGCAGAGCCCAGCAACTCCTACCAGATTCACCCGATGAAGATCGCCAAGGAAGAAGGATTTATTACTATAGGATCTTCTATAGATCCACGCGACTGGGAAAAGGGGGTATCAGCAGACACGATTTTTAGCAGGGCTATTCAGCAAAAAAACCTGGGCAACATTATACTTTTTCACGACGGAGGAAGCAACCGAGAACAGACTGTTATGGCCTTGCCACGCATAATTAATTATTATCGGAAGCATGGTTTCAGCTTTGTTACCGTCTCTGATTTAATGGGCAGATCCAGACAGGAAGTAATGCCCGTAAGATCAAATCAATACCTTGGAGCATTTGAGACTTTTGTCATTTTTGGCAGCTATATTGGGCAACTGTTTCTTTTGGGTTTATTCTTTTTAGCGCTGGGCCTTATAATAGGAAAAACTCTAACAAACGGTATTCTTGCCAGCTATCAGAGGTGGAAGGAAAAGAAAAAAACGGAATTTCCAATTGAGCAAACTGCCCAAGTAAGTATTATTGTACCGGCATTTAACGAGGAGAAAACAATTGTAAGAACCATTTCAAACCTTTTAAAAACTGAATATTCCAGGTTTGAAATTATCGTTATTGATGATGGATCAACTGACAATACACTTGTTATTCTGAAAGAACTTTTTGGCAATAACAATAAGATCAGAATTATCTCTAAAACGAATGGGGGCAAAGCTTCTGCATTGCAAGAAGGAATTAGCAACTCTACCGGAGACATCCTTGTTTGCATTGATGCCGATACAATTCTTGATCCGCATGCAGTGTCGAAACTACTTGGTTATTTTACCAGTCCAAAGGTGGCTGCGGTAGCTGGAAATGTTAAAGTCGGAAACTGTGTCAACATGATTACAAACTGGCAATCAATCGAATATACCACGAGCCAGAATTTCGACCGGAGAGCATTTGACCTGTTGAATTCCATTATGGTTATTCCAGGCGCCATCGGTGCATTCAGAAAGGAGGTAGTGTTAAAAGTTGGAGGATTCACCTCTGATACCCTTGCAGAAGACTGCGACCTTACACTTCGATTAGTCAGGGAAGGATATACTGTCAGAACGTGCAGTGGTGCCCTGGCATATACTGAAGCGCCAGAAACAGTAAGGATGTTTTTCAGACAGCGATTCCGTTGGACATTCGGAATCATGCAAAGTTTCTGGAAACATAAGGATCTTATATTCAATACTAAGCAAAAGAATATGGGATGGGTGATCCTGCCAAATATCCTAATATTTCAGATGCTTCTACCTCTTTTCTCTCCTCTTGTTGATCTGATGATGATTTTTGCTATGTTCAGCCATAATATGAGTCACCTTCTTTTTTCCTACCTCCTTTATCTGTTGCTGGATGCATTGGTGGCCTGGCTGGCATATCATTTTGACAGCGAACAATTGGGTTTAAAAAACCTGCTTTATCTTTCCATTCAGCGGCTTGTCTATCGTCAATTGATGTGGTTTGTTCTTATTAAGTCGTACATGAGGGCAATAAAAGGTGAGCTATCTCAATGGGGAGTTCTTACAAGAACCGGAACTGTTAAACTTGGATATAATATTAAAAACAAGGAGTGATCGTTTTATGCATCATCTCAAAAGAATCACAGTTCCTTTTAAAACCACATTTCCTTTATTTTGGACTTCCTGTCCAATAAAATTGATATTGATTAACCACGAGTATGTCCCTGATGGACATTGGGAATTTTTGCAGGTTCCATCCCAACCGTCATCAATATTTTCTGAATGAAAGATAAGCTGACCCCACCGGTCATAAATATACATGTTGAACCGGATATCACGATACTCTCCAATCATCCTGAAAACATCATTTTTACCATCCCCATTTGGAGTAAAGGCAGTAGGGAGGAAATACTGATATACTTTAACGTAGACCGAGTCGGAATTGAGACAACAATTGTGATCCTTAATTTTGACCCAGTATTTTCCCTGATCAGTGACCGAAATGATCGAATCCGGTGATCCATTTGACCATGTATATTCCATATTTCCTCCACCTGCGTGGAGATTAATCGTTGTGCCGGAATAAACAAAGATGGTATCACCCAAATGGACAATGGGTAATGGGTGAATGGTGACCGGGAGTGAATCGGTAAAGTTCCTCCCGTTGAATTTTTCTGTTAGTTTGACCCAATATGTTCCTGGTTGACTAAATTGATGTATTGGTTCTGTCGCTGTGGACAAATTACCATCGCGAAAGTCCCAAACGACACTATCTATATTGGCTTTATTAGTGATGTGAAACCTGGTTATATCCCCAATACAAGAACTGTCGTAGGTAAAAACAGGAATGTTAAAATAATTTTGAATAAAATTCGGCAGGCTGTAAATAGAAGTATTGCTATCGAGAGAGAAACGGGATTGCGGGAAATTGTTCAACAAATCAAAGTTACAATCAGTACCAGGGCGCGTGGGATTATAGATCACTTCAATTGAATCCTGTCTGTTGATCAGGTTTAAGGTACGGGATGCATAGATCCTGCCATCCGTAGCCAATTGCAGAGCGCTGATTCTGAAACTTTTGATGGAATCAACATAAACAGGGTTAATCAACCCTGCTGTTAAATCAAACTGGCAGATAAAAGAGGGGGAAGCAGCAGCACCATTGCCGGTAAGTTGAAAGAGACTGACATACAACTTCTGGTTATCAGGTGAAAATTCAATTCCGTAGGGTGAAACTCCGGTTTTTGCGAAAGTATAGCTTTGTGAATTACCGACCTGCCCTGTAGAGCTGTTAAAGCTGAATATCTCTACTTTTTTTGATCCTGAAATGGCTAGTGCCAGCCGTTTTCCATCGGGAGAAAACTTCATGTATCCCAATGCATTGGCTTGTTGTGTAAAGCCACCACCATGAATCGATCCGGCAGAGGTAATCACTGGAATTCCTACGCCATCCTGTTTGACGGGATAAGCATAAAATTCATCCGATTCCCATTTATGAGACAAGACCCAATAGACTTTATTTGTTTCGTCGTACATTCCTGTAAGTTTCTGACAGGCAGGTGAAAGGAGAGGCAGGTTTAATGATTTGCTTACTACATCCCCCATCCCATTATTTAATTTCATATCAATTTTCGAATAGTTCATCCCTTTTGTGATGTACGAATTATCAGGTGAAATTTCGAGAACATCAATAGTAAAAATAACATACTGATCGGGATCGCCGGGAATAGGGACAATCAGACAAGGCTGGCCAACCCCGAGATCACCATCCAGATTTGTTGCGCCGGGCATCTCATTGAAGTTACGGTCCCAAGCGATTTTCCCATTGGTAAAAAACAGCAGATTCCCAGTGGAATCACTCATTACAGCGCTGCTTTTATATGCTGTCATTACTTTCTCATCGTTAAGTGAAATTGCCGTTCCGCTTCTGAAATCAATTCCTGCATTATCGCCAAAATACCAGATATTCGCTTGTTGCTGTGAACGAGGGCAATTGGTGACAGGCAAGGTAAACCCCAACTGTTGTGCAGAAGCAGTAAAAGTTGAGAACATAAGGAAACAAGAGAGAACTATCCTCAGGTTTTCTTGTAAAGGGAAGACGGGCAGTTTCATCTGATTCCTTAACGAATGATAAGGTTTCGTACGTCCCATCCGGATGCAGACTTGAGTCTTACAAAGTAACTACCTGCCGGGATGTTTGTTAAATCGAGTAAACCATGGAAAGTAGTCCCTGTGGTTGCAGCAAAAGAATATTTTTTAATCTCTCTGCCAAGGTTGTCAATCAATTGAACGATAAAACCTTTCTCGGGGTGTTCAATTTCAATGTACAAATCTCCTGTGGTCGGGTTAGGATAGATCTTCCAATCAGATCGTGCAGATTTTTCATTAATTCCAAGACAACTGGCAAAAGTAAAGGTGATATGTATTGTTGCCGAATCAACGCACCCATAAGAGTTTTGTACTTCAACAGTATAAATCTGGTAATCATATGTTATCCCAGTTGAACTAACAATGATCTTTTGGTCTGTTGATCCGTTTGACCAATAGTAGGTTGATCCCTGATTTCCTGCATCAAGCAACAGTGTTCCAAAAACACATATTGTTGTATCGGGGGGGCCAATATGGATATAAGGAAGAGGGTCAACACGCACAATTACTGTTCCTGTGTCCTGGTTATACCCATCGTTCACGAGGACATGATAAGCCGTTGTTACCAATGGTGAAACAACCGGGTTAGCACTTGATGATGTAAAACCCGATGGATTTGAAGTCCATGAAAAAGAATAACTTCCTGATCCTCCGCCTGCCATGGCATACAACTGTGTGCTTTTACCAAAACAAATCGTTGGCATGGATGCAGTAGGAGTGACATTCAGGGCATTTCCTGTTACGGTTACAACCACCTGGGATGGATCACTTGCACAACCAGTGGTAATATCAGTCACGACCAGATTAAAAAGTGTCGTCATATCAAGGTTTGATGTAACAGGGTTCTGAAGGTTTGAATAAAATCCAGATGGAGAAGAGGTCCAATTATACTGGTAACTTCCTGATGCCCCGGAGGCATCGCCATGCAAAGTTGTCGTTGTGCCGTAAGGAATGGAAACATTTGATCCTGCATTGGCAACCGGCTTCGGATGCACTGTAACCGTGTTACTACCATTTACTGTACTAAATCCATCAACAAGCTGGACAAAATAAGTTGTTGTAACTGTTGGGTAAACAACGGGATTGGGAATATTAGATGTAAATCCTGATGGATTTGAGCTCCAGGAAAAAGAATAATTACCACTACCTCCTGTTGGGATAGCTGTAAGTTGAGATGCGTCCCCAGCACAAATTGTTGAAGGGCTGGCAGAGGAATTCACACCCAGTGCACCTCCGGTAACTGTTATAACCACGCTGTCATTACCATGACAACCAATGCTATCATTGACAAGCAGGACAAAAGTTGAAGATGCTCCCATATTGACCGTGGTCGGGTCAGGGACATTAGGATTGACAAGCAGGTTCGCTGGGTTCCATTGCCAACCCAAAGGGCCTGTTCCTCCGGTTGCACTTCCATGAAGAGTTAGGATCGTGCCATTATTTACGGTAGTATCATTCCCGGCATCAACAACAGGAGCGTTCAATTCCGTAAGATGAAAAGGATAAGACTGGTGAAGAGCCAGGTTACCGCAAAGGTCACCGATATCGCCCACAATATTCAGGTCATAATCTCCACCAAAAAGAAGCGGTGTTACCTGAAGAATACAATAAGTTGTCTGGGAGCCACCAACATCACAATCGGGACTTGTTAAACCTGTAACCGTATAGGTTCCATGCTGGGACGTGATGGTCATTTTCGATGGCTGATTCTCAATATCAGGACATCTGATATTTTCAGAAAAGCGGACGTAGAGTGTGGATGATCCGGCGCAACTGATTGTCTGTTGAATTGAATCAATGTAAGGGGGAACATTATCGTAAATTTGAGCAGTGGATGAGCTGAAATCCAATGTATAGCCAGATTGATTTGTACTCGACCAGTTGCTAATGTTTAGCAGATAGGTCTCCCCTGCCACTACGTTAAGGTCTTTATTAAAAGCAGGACCATGAGTAGTTCCGGGGCCATTGCAATTCAGACCATCACTCAGGGTTGAATTGATACCGGTAGGCCCATTGTATCCAGTTACGCCGTAAGAATTACAGCTTACTTGTAGTTGAGTTGCTTTTGGATAAAGATCAGCACAGGTGGCATTGGTCATATTAAAGAGCGACCAGTCGTAATCATCGGAAGAAATGTTTGGAGTCAGTGTAAAGCGGAAAATGCCTGTAGTTTGCACTGTAAAAGTATAAAAAACGTCATTGATCTCTCCATCCATACATAACGGACAAGCACTATTGTTATGAATCTCCGGGTAAACGTTTCCATGTCCCGTATAGGATGTTGTAGTAGTATAAACCGGCTGACAAACAGGAATCGCGCCAAGGCAATCCTGCACAGTGGGAGGTGGATTTCCCTGACTAAACAGAAAATTGTTACTATTGGCTAGAAACAGTAAAAAAAGAACCACCCGTATAAAACTTTTCATTGACAGGTTTTTAGGTTTTCTGACTGTAAAGGTAAATAAAAATCCTGCTCTCTATATCTGATTTGAAATATCTAAGTAAAATTTGTAAAATTGGCCTCGAAGTAGTTATTTTAGGCTTTCAACTATAAATTGTCAAACATGAGCAATCTTCTTGTACATTTGCAAGTAACTTCTCTTCCTTCAAGAAAGAGTTAGGAAAGTGTTTTTATTTTTTCAATCTTTTGATCCCCTTAACCACTTAAATTTACTTAAAAAATAATCAAGATGATACCCAGAAAGATGTATAACAGATTTTCTTTTATCGGCTTCTTTGTTGTTCTCATCATAGCCATTACGATCACCAGTTGCAATTTTTCTAAAACCAAGGATTCCAAGAAAGTCACTGCATTTAAAGATGGAACCCAGATGAAGACCATTGGAATTATTGGAGGGGTAAGCTGGGTATCAACATTGGAATACTACCGGTCACTTAACGAGATGGTCAACAAAGAACTAGGTGGACTGCATTCTGCAAAAATCCTCCTATATTCTATTGAATTCGGGGAATTCTCAAAACAGGAGCGATTAGCAGCACAAGGAGATTGGGCTCCTTTAAAACAAACCATGATTGATGCAGCAAAAAGATTGAAAATGGGGGGGGCTGATTTTATTATTATAGCATCCAATACTATGAATTCAACTGCTGGAATCATTGAAGATAGTGTCAAAATTCCAGTTCTCCATATTGCTGACGCAACCGGTCAAAAAGTGAAAGAAAAAGGAATTAAAACCGTAGCCTTGTTGGGAACCAAATACACAATGGAACAAAATTTTTACAGGGATATTCTGAAGAAAAAATACGGGCTCAACGTCGTTATTCCCAATAAAACAGAACGGGACTATATAAATGACGTGATATTTAATGAGTTATGTGCTGGAAAGTTTACAGATGAATCAAAAAAAGGTTATCTCAAGATTATTGATCGTCTTATAAAAAAGGAAGGTGCAGAAGGAATTATACTTGGTTGTACAGAGATTCCATTACTTATCGAACAAGAGGATGTCTCTGTCCCTGTTTTCAATACAACAACCATTCATGCAGAGGCAGCAGTTAAATTTTCCCTTAATAGAAAATAGTCCTTTGATTTCTGTAAAACAATCAAACTTTTTGATCACAAAAGATTCAATTGTCTTTGTTTTGTTAAACTATCCACACAGCAACCTATGAGGTATCTTCGTGAATTATTTCCTATTCGCTGCAAGCAGTGGGGAATTAACCTAACACCTCAGCCCAATCTCATTCTCCTGCTGAAGGAGAAGGAGGGTGCAGAGGATGAGGTCAAAATTAATCTGTGAACCTGATTATCTCCATTTTTGCACAGCAGTTCTAATGGATGGGTCTCCTTTTGCAAGATCTAATATTAGAAAAGATTACGGAATATCTGTCGCAAATGTAATGGTAAACGCCGTGCCATTATTTGTTTTCATGTCTAAAGTACCACTCATTTGGTGTTTTGCCCAAAGATTTACTAATTGCAATCCAATGGTTGATGGATTCTGTTTGTCGAGAGAATCAGGCAATCCGGCACCATTATCAGAGATCTGCAGGGTATGTTTGGTACCCTCTTTCCATAATTTGACAGCAACGACTGCTTGTTCATTGAAAGTTGGCGGAAATGCATATTTCAATGCATTGGTGACCAGTTCATTCACGATCAAACCACATGGCATAGCCCATTTTGCATCTAAAACCATTTCCTTACAATCCACATCAACCCGTAGATGATTTCCGATGTGAAAAGTCTTTATAAGGTTTGATGCGAGTAGTTCAAAATATGGTTGCATCGAAACCCTCGACAATCTTTCTGAATTGAAAAGTTCTTCGTAGATCACTGAGATGGTCCGAATCTGTTCTTGTAATTCGTCCATAACTCTAAGCGCAACTTTATCATGAATTTCAGGTCTACGCATTCCAATCAAAGTAATAACTGTTTGCATGTTGTTTTTAACCCTGTGATGTACCTCCCTTAATAAGGTATCCTTTTCCTGAAGCGCTGTTAAAAGCTTTGCCTCTGCGAGTTTACGTTTGGAAATATCACGCACAATGGCCCACATTGCTGATGGATTCCCGGCATCATCCCTAATCAGGAATGTTCTCAATTCTATTGGTATGATCTTCCCATCTTTCTTACGATATTCTTTTTCATAAATCCTTGAAGCCCCCAAGGGTAATATTTCATCCGCAACAATCTTGGCTTCCATGGCATGCCATTTCTCTGGTGTGAGATCAACATATGTCAATTCAAGTAATTCCTTTTCAGTATAACCCAGCATGCTTTGGTAACTTTCATTGGTTTCCTGAATTTCCCCATTCATGTTTACTGAACAAAATGCATCCGTCATACTTGAATGAAGTTTACGGTATTTTTCTTCCGAGTGTTTGAGTTGCTCTTCTACTCTAATCTGTTCGTTGAATTGTTTCATAAGACTAATTCTTTTTAGTACAAATAATATCTTAGGAAAGATGAATTCGTTCGAGAGATTTATTTTTTCTTTGTTTTTTTTATTGGATATCCGACAGTCTGGCCAAAAAGAACCCGTTGATCAGGGGTTAACTTTAATTTATCTGTCAGCCCCGTTTTATTGCAATTGTGAAACCATGATGCCAACCCCTGAGAAGCGGCAAACAGATAAACATTCCCGGCAATCATACCTGTATCAACAAAATAGTAGGACTTTTGAACTTCCGGATTTTGCAATCCTGGTTCCTGATAACCGGAAGTATTGGCCAGTTTATTAATATCAGCAACATATATAAGGCGAATTGGAGCATTATCTCCAAAACTTACCTGGCCCTGACCGATTGCAAGGGGACGGAGGTCTCCGGCAACAACCGGAATCAACCTGTGATGAAATGCATCATACAACCAGGTTCCATCCTCCATAGCAACATAAAGATCTATTTCCTGCGAATTACTTGCTGTTGCTGCTGTTCTACCGGGAATTGAAAACGGGCCATTCTTGCGATTTACCCCACAAGCTACCCAAAGAAGGTTTGATAGTGTCTGCAGTGATAGTTTTTTATCCCTGATTTCACGAATGGTTTTTCGCTGTCGGATGGCATCAAATAGTGATTCTCCTTTTTTAAGCCGTGGCTTCAAAAGGGCAATTTGTTGTAACGGTTGTTTTAGATCGTTTTTACTCATTTTTTTATCTTTTTGTAAATCCCGAACTACAAATATCTAAAATTTTTCAATCACAATGAATATTTCATCCTGATTTCATCCAAAGGAACACATTGTTGATCATACATTTAATAAGAAAAAGAAGTTTATTCCATTTGTTAAAAAAATTCACACCCAATATCGTATTTTTGTCCTTCAACTAAATACAAACGAAATGGCAACACTTACACAAGAAATGAAAGACATGATTGCGACGCAGCAATGTTTTATTGGAACAGTCAATACAGAAGGTGCTCCAAATGTTGCGCCAAAGAGGTCAACACGAGTTTTATCTGATAATTCTCTTATTTTTACTGAAGGAACCGGCGGCACGACATATGCAAACATCAAACGGGGTTCAAAGGTTTCTGTTTCAGTAGTGAACCGGGAGATATTGGATGGCTTCCGGTTTGTTGGAACTGCTTCATTGCAGGATAGTGGCCCTCTATATGAACAAGCTGCTTCGATGTCTTCTAAAATGGGAATGCCTAAGCCCTATGCTGTCGTTATCATAAACATAGATGAGATTCAATCTCTAAAACCAGGACCCACTGCAGGGAAAAAAATTGGTTGATTTCAAAGTTGCATTCTTAATTTAATCTGATGTCAGTTTCACGGGGATCATGACCATCATAAATCCTTTGTGGGCAAGACGGTTTTGCAGGGTAAGCTGAGTTTGATTATGAAGCATTCGTGTCAGAGATGAGGGACGGGCAAAGATTGGATTACCAACAAAGAAAATGACCCTGTGATATTTGTGTACTACTTTCTTGGAAAGTTCCTTGACTTCATCTGCTACATCTGTGCCTATTGCATAATAACTATCAGCAAAACACCCATATGCGCGGGCAAGGTCTTCATATTTCTTAAGATTTGACTTTACATTCTCTTCAAGATTCTGTAACTCCTCTTCTCCCTTAAAAGTTCCTGTATCGACCATTCCAACTGAAATGAAAATAAAGTTCTTATAACTTTCAAAGTCTTCACGTATTTTAAGGAAGGTATTAATACCAACACCATTAAAACTGTTCACACAAATACAGGCAGTATGAGCTTCCGGATTTATTTCAGGATAAGCTGAGCTTGATTTTTCCCAGGAATGCATTGCTCCTTCTACCAGCTTTAACATTTTATGATCAAGCCGCCCCAATAGTTTTTCGGCACGCTCATAATGATTTCTAACCCTCACTACAAAAAAGATAAGGCTTGAGGTTATCAGGATCGTCAACCAGCCACCTTCAGTGAATTTGATAAAAATAACCGTTAACAAAATACCAATGGTAAGTATTAAACCCAGACCGTTGATCATGAGTTTCGGAATCCAGCCTTTTTCTTTTCCTTTTACGATCCACCAATGTCTTACCATACCAGCCTGAGAAAGTGAAAAAGTCGCAAACACATTGATACTATAAAGAACTATCAACGTCACTACATTTCCACCTGTTACCAGTAAAATAAATGATGCAGCAATAGCCATCAGAATAAGACCATTTTGGGTTACAAGACGGTCGGAAAGGACAGAAAACCGTCTTGGAAACCAATTGTCCTGTGCCATGTTTGAAATCACCCTGGGGCCATCAAGAAAGCCTGTTTGTGCACCGACAAAAAGAAGCGCAGCTTCAGAGAGCAGTGTTATGATCACGAAGGCTTCCCCTACCCAGTGATTCCACCCCTCTGTCATCGCCTCAAGCAGATTGGCATTCATGGTTTTACCGGGAACATGTTTCAAGTGAAAAATAGAATATGCTGCAAGTAATCCCAGTACTGTTAAACCCAATGAAAAGGCCATCAGCCGCATGGTATGAATACCGGTTTTAGCTCTGGGTTCCTTCAGTATCACCATTGAATTTGATACAGCTTCTATCCCGGTATAGGTTCCGGCACCCATACTATATGCCCTGGCGAGTATCAGTAGAACAGCAAATGTTCCCATGCTATGACTTGCTTGTTTAAATTGAGTTGAAGCATCCGGAACAAGATTCACAAATTCGCGGGTGTGGAACATTATCGGATAGAGAATGGCGAAGGCATGGGTCAGTAAAAAAATTATGAAGATGGGCATCAGGGAAAACACGGATTCTTTTATTCCCCTCAGATTTAACAATAATAAAATCAAAATTACTACTAAAGTGACTGTAAGTTTATAGGATTGATAAGCAGGAGGAAAATTACTGAAGATTGCATCTACTCCACTGGCAACACTGATGGCAATGGTAAGTACATAATCAACGATTAAAGCACTACCGGATACCATTCCCAAGTTCGGACTCAAAAGTTTCGTAGCAACTTTATAACCACCTCCACCTGACGGGAATAATTTGATGATCTGAGAATAACTGCTGCTGATGATGGCAATGGTAACAACCACGGCAAGCGCGACGAAAATAGTCATACCATGGTACTGACCTAAGGCTCGGTAAGATTCTTCAGGACCATAACAGGATGAAGATAATCCATCAGAACCGAGGCCGATCCAGGCAAGAACAGCAACAAGGGTTACTTTTTCAAAGATGTGTTCATCTTTTAAATCCCTGGCTTTGCCAACGAAAATATTTCTGGCTCTTTCAGTAGTACTTAGCCTTTCTCTCTGTTTCATTAAAAATGAAATTGGCGACAAAAGTACTATTTTTCTCAACACAGTAAACAGCTTAATAAATTCTCAATCTTCCAAACCTAATTCCTTAAAATTGAAGAACATTCATTACCTAGCATGTAATTATCCTTAAAAGTCATGAAATCTTTATTTACAAAAAAAAGTAACATAAATTTGTGAAATTAGGCAACTATATTATAAAACCATTATCTTTATACTGAAATAGTACTAAACTCATTCATTATGAAAAAGATCTTTACTTTCTTAGGCATTTTTTTTACCTGCCTGATGACTTCAAATCTCTATGCTGAAGTCGACACTTTATCATGCGCTTTCTTTATGTATTCAAAGGCATCTGTCGGTTGTGATGTTTATGTTGTTTATTCGGGGAACGCACCAAGTTCTGCAACCTTTAATTGGAACTTTGATGGTGGCATTGTCATTTCCGGTTCAGGACCCGGTTCTTATTATATTCAATGGGACACAGCAGGCTATAAGACAGTTACACTGAATGTCATCTATCAGGGTCAAAGCTGTAACAGCAGTCGTACCATACATATTGTCTCACCTCCTCTTGTTTACAACGTTACGGGTGGAGGCAGCTATCCTTATGGCGGTTCCGGAGTTTCTATAGGCCTTAGTGGATCCCAACTTAATTATGGCTATTACCTTTATCTTAATCATTGCACTTCAAGTGTGGCCAATGTAACAGGGACTGGCAGTGCACTTAATTTTGGAACGTTTACTACAGCAGGCACTTATACTTGCAAAGCAAAAGTTGACAGTAGTTCTTCAACCTGTCTGGTCAATATGCAGGATAGTGCAATTGTCACCATAACAGGATATGTTCCGGAACAATATATATGTATGGTCACTTATGATACTTCCTCCCAAAGAAATAAGGTCGTTTGGAATAAATATTCCGGGCAGCATATTTCACATTTCAATATTTACAAACAGACTGATCAGGAAAATGTATTTAGTAAAATTGGACAGGTTCCTTTTTCCTCTTTAAGCACGTTTATAGATACGACAACAAACCCGATTGTAATGGCTCAAAAGTATGAACTGTCTGGCACAGATTCTACCGGAGGTGAATCGACAAAATGTCCTTATCATAAGACAGTGCATCTGGAAGTGAGTCCTGGTGTGGCCGGGTTCAATTTAATATGGAATCCCTATGAGGGATTTACATTCTATACTTACAAAATCCATAGAAAACTGAATACTGGACCATGGCAGCTTATCGATTCGGTAGCCAGCGATCAGATTTCTTATACCGATCCCTACTTCACATCTGGTGTCATGACTTATTATATAGAGGTTATCCGTTATTCGCCCTGCAATCCATCACTGAAATCTGGTGAATATGAATCCATTGTTTCCAACCAGATGACAGCAGCACCGCTTGGAATCAATGATCTCCATGGTTCTAAGTTGTTGTTTTATCCAAACCCGGTTCAGCAAATGGTGACTGTTATACTTCCTTTTCCCGGCTCTGTTTTTGCTTCTCTCGAACTCTATTCTATCGATGGACGAAAATATTTGGAACAAAATCTTTGCAGGACCAAAACTGAATTAGATCTTTCTTTTCTCCCTTCAGGGATGTATTTCATTAAGGTCGTTGGTCAGGAGGGTACTGCACTAGGAAAGTTTCTCAAAGAATAATAAGAGCTTATTTAAACGCTATTATAATAAAATCGGAATAAGCTAAGGATGGCTTATTCTGATTTTACTTTTGTAAGAATGGTTGACTTAAAACGATCCCTTCAGCCTGATAAAGATTGAGGTTTGCAACAGGCCATCAAGTGTAGGATTATATGATTGAAATGATTGTGCAATTAAGGAAAGATCGAGGTTGTTCATTAGTGAATAGGTAAGAGTAGGAATGATAATTACCATCCGGTTGGAAGGATTATAGATACCCGCTAGTGAAAGATTGATCAACGGGGTAGCAGGATATGAAATATTACCAAAAATGTTGAATCCATCCAGAAAGGGGTTCTTGGCATTCAATAATCCAGGATTGACCTGAAGTAAAATTAGATTGGAAGCGTTTGCGGAATTTGAATTGTAGAACCCTTCCAACTGCAGGAATATAGAATTTCTAAAGGTATAATCGTATTCAATAGAAGCTAGAAAAACCGAAGTGGTGTCACAAAAATGCTTCAAAGGCTGAAAATAGCTCATTTCACCCTTGAACCCTCCCCCTCCAATTTGACCGGCCCAGCCCAATCCTAAAACAAGATCGCTCTGTGTATAAATACCTGCCAATGCCTGGAAATCATACTTCCAATGGTTGAGTCGGTACAAACCTGCAGCAGTAAGTTTCTCGTTTTTATCTGCTTTTACAGCAATTTCTGCTTTTGAGGAGGGACTGGTAAAATACTGTAGTCTCACAGCATCGCTACCTGGCTTTTCTTCATAGTCAAAATCAAAATACGAATAGGTATTGAAAATATCATTGGGGTTCCAGACGTAGGTCTGGCTCCAATTTATGCGTTGCCTGCCAAATGTGATCTGGAACTTGTTCTTTGTGAAATCAAGCCAGACCCTGTCAATGGCAGTATTCAGGACATAAGATTTTCCTGTGAAGATGTTCCATGACATGTTTACGAACCCATTGTCGGCTGCAATGTAATTTGCATATTGTGGACTTAATTGTGTGACTTCTCCCCAGTAAAGCCTGTTCCGTTCTTCAAGACAAAAGGTAATGCTCTTTGAAATGTTCCAATTAAAATTAAGGCGGTTATGTATGAGGTTGGTGGTGAGCCAGTCCTGGTAAATATTGTGGATATAGACAGTTTGCATGTCTTTCACGCAGCCATTGAAGGAAATGCTTTGTGGTTTTTTTTCAACGACAGAGTCCTGGGAAAAGGAAGGGTATTTACAAACAGCAATAAGAACAAATAATAAAATGTTGAGCAAAAAGCTTTTTTTTCTCGCGGATTTTCGCTGATGAAACGCAGAGTTACGGTGAGACCTTGCAGATAATTTATCTGCGTAACTCTTCGAGAAACAGACTGCACGAATGTTAGTTCTTAATGACATCGCTAACAATGTTACCATCTTCGAGTGTAATAACACGCCGGGCTTTAGCCACGACCCTGGCATCATGTGTTGAAAAGATGAAGGTTATGTTTTCTTCTTTGTTCAGTTTCTCCATGATGTGCAAAAGGTTCTCAGCAGACTTAGAATCGAGGTTGGCAGTTGGTTCATCGGCTAGGATGAATTTCGGTTTTGAAGCCAAAGCCCTGGCGACGGCGACCCTTTGCTGCTGACCGCCAGATAATTTATTGGGTCTTGAATTGATCTTCTCCTCCAATCCGACGGATTTCAGTAGATCAAAGGTTCTTTTATTCCGTTGTTCTTTATTCACCCCCTGCAATTGCATGATGAACTCGACATTTTCTTTGGCAGTGAGGACCGGAATCAGGTTAAACGACTGAAAGACGAAACCTATGTTCCTCATTCTGAAGCCAATTAGTTGTCTTGAAGATAGGTTGCTGATATTTGTATCATCAATCCTGATCTCCCCACTGGTGGGAGTATCAAGTCCCCCTAACAGGTTCAACAAGGTCGTTTTTCCTGAACCTGAAGGTCCAACAATGCTGGTAAATTCACCTTCATTAAAAGCCAAGTTAATACCGTTTAAAGCATAAACCGGGATTGTCTTCTCATCATATACCTTGGTCAGGTTCTTGATTTCAATTATGTTCATAGGGTTGGCACTTATTGTTTGTGTTAGTAGTATATTTTCTATTCACTATTCGCTCTTGACTGTTGGCTTTTCATTAACAAGAGGGCTTAAAGCATTAAGCCTCTAAAATCCTATTCTACCTTTATTGCGTCAACCGGTTTCAATTTCAACGCTTTTCTTGCGGGCATTATCGCCGATAAAATCCCCGTTCCAATAATCATAGCAGAAAGGTTGAAATACAAATCCTGTTTAATGAACGGATAAATCACGGAATCAAAACCGTAAGCTCCCAGCCCTTTTGAAAACGAAGAAAGGTCAATCCCATGGCGGTGAAAAAACCCTACCAGGACAGCGCTTAAAATCATTCCGATAATTCCACCAATTGAAGTAAGAAAAATCGTTTCGAGCATAATCATTCTGAAAATCCTTGATTTACTCATTCCAACGGCCATCAGCATCCCGAGTTCCCTTGTACGTTCGAAGACAATCATGAGCATCGTGTTCACAATGCCAAAAGCCAGGGCAAATAGAATAATTCCAAGCAGAATATATACTTCTACGGCTATAGCCGAGGCAATGTACCCCATTTCGGGACGAATTTCCATCCAGTTTTCAACATCAAGGCCTTTCAGGTTTTTTTTAAGCTCCATTTCCGTTGAGGAGATCAGGTCAATATCGTTGAGCAGGACCGTAATTTCATGGATGCCGTTATCAGAACCTGCTAATAAATCAAGATCACTTTTCTTAACAAAAACAGTTAATTCGTCAAATGTCGGGTTTGAGGTCTGAAAAATACCGTTTACCGTAAATGCAGCTTCTGTAAGGTTTTCATCGTTGTTTTGGTACCGTATCACCATTTTCGATTTTAACCTGATCTTTAGCTTGTCAGCCAGTTTTTTTCCTAATACCACCTGGTTCTTGCGGATTCCGGTAAAATAGCTTCCGCTGCTGTCGGGAATCGATGTATACAGGCTGCTTACGCCTTTCTCTTTTTCGGGATCGATGCCAACAATCTGAATTCCTGCTGCAGCATTGGAGGATGCAGCCATGCCAGTCAAACGTGTGTGCAGACTTACACCTTTTACCCCCGGTATCTTTGCAATGATCTGAGCAATACTGTCGGGACAGTTGATAGTATACTTTGATTCAAAATTTTTAAGGTATTCCGGATTGTGTAACTGAATGTGGGAAACCTCATTGGCAATACCTTTTCTTATCTTCTGGTCAACCAACCCCGTCATGATGGACGTGGTAAGTATTCCCCCGGTCAGGCCCAGGATGATTGCAATAATCACGATCAGGCTTCTGACCTTGTTTCTCCAAACGTTTTTAAATGCAATTCTAAAAATCATAGTGCGTTATTTATGAAGGGCTTCAACAATCCTGAGTTTAAAGATCTTTCGAACAGGATAAATACAGGTTAACAGAACCATAAACAGGATAAAAATCACGTTCCAAAAGATAAACAAAGGTTTAACCGCCAGAGGCATCAAAGGCTCAACGCCAAAAGAGATAAAAGTTTGCGCCATTTTGCCCCACATGTGGATTGGGTGAAGGTGATAATAAATCATGATGGGCATGGCAGCTGCAACGCCTGATAAAGTTCCGGTGAGACCGATAAAGATCATCTCAATTACAGCAATTGTGGCCAGTTGTGATTTCTGCATTCCGACCGAAACTATCACCCCAAACTCTTTGATCCGTTCATTTGTCATCATGATCACCGTTCCAAAGATTCCGAACCCGACAATCATATAAAGTATGCCAACAATCAGCATCCCGGTGGTTGTTTTGGCTTTTAATTGTTGCATCACCTCAACCATAATTTCGTCCCAGCGCATGATCTCAAAATCTCCATCATGAATCCTGTTCGATAATTCGGAAATGGTAATGTTGATGTTATCGGGATCTTTCAGGGAGACTGACAATGATGTAATTCTGTTTTCAGCGCCAAAGAAGTCCTGGGCTGTGGGCAGGTTTAAATATATAATCTGGTTGTTGAGCTGGGGCGATGGAAAGTGTATAATCCCGGTAACGGGAAATTTACCGGCTGCACTGACGCCATGATATCCCTGCCCGATCAATACAAGCGTGTCTCCGGTCGTTAACCCAAGAAAAGATGCCAGCCCTTCTCCAACCAGAATGCCCTTACCGGTTGTGTTCAGATAATGGCCCCTTGTGACTTTTTCAACCAGATGGGTCAATGCATTTTCCTTTCCAGGATCGGTGCCTGCGAGCATGGCCCCTTTGGTTTGTTTACCAAATGAGGCCAGGGCAAAATATTCGAGCCGGGGAACTGTTTTATCAACGTTTTTGGTTGTGCTGATCACCATCATCATGGTATCGCTGATCACCATGGAATTGTTAATGTCCTTGTCGTCCCAATAACCTTTTTTATGAACCTGGATATGACCGGTATATGACTGGATCGAAATCTCGATCAAACGATCAAACATACCGTTCTGGAGCGACCGGACCAGTAGGGCCAGGAATATTGCAAGAAAAATGGAGGCAGCTGTAAGCAAGGTTCTTCGCTTGTTCCGCCAGATGTTGCGCCATGCAAGTCTGATGTTGTTCATACTTGATTTATCTGATCTTTTTCATGTTTTGTTGTGAGAAAAAACTTTCATCGATGTGGGTATTAAAATTCATCTGATCGATGTGCATGATGGTTTTTTGACCTTTTTTGTTAAGGGGCACCATCTCAATGCGGGTCGGTATTTCCCTGTCGCCCATCTTCTTTACTTCAAATGCATTCGACACATTTACCAGTTTGTTATCCTCGTCATAATATTCGGCCATCCACTGGTCGAATCCATTTACCGTGATCCACATGATCACCTTTCCCCAAACCACAGCAGCATCGGGAAGCGGGATCATTTCGATCTTATAACATTCTATATCCCGTACTTTTTCTTTCCCCAGCAGTTTATGATTATAATCGACTACAATTGAGGATTGCTTTACCAGGTCGTCATTTGTAAAATCCGAACCCATCCACGATTGCAGCATCATAGAAGGAGGTATTTTAATGGTTTTATCGATGGACGGAACCCAGTTCCACATTTCCGTTTTTATCTTCAAAAAAACCTGTCCTTTATCCTTTGCCGGCGCCGTGATCAGTACCAGTGAGTACTCCTTGGTTTTTGACCAGGTTTTCATCGTGATGGTCCGGGTCCAGTCGGGCCTGATCACTGTCATCGTAATACTGCCATTACTGGAAAGTCCTCTGCTTTTATCATCGGCTTTGCGGATTATTTCTTTCGCAGTCAGTTCCTGCGCTTGAACGCCTTGCCATCCGGCAAGCATTAAACAGATCACAATTAACTTCTTCATTTTATGGTTCTTTAGTAAGTTATCAGGAATAAATACTGAGAATTCTTTTCATAATTTGTTCAAGTGGATAATGATCAGGATCGGAGATGTACTCGGTCAACACTCCACTGAATAGTGTACTTAAAAAGGCCACCTCAACCTCCGGGTGTTTGAACCCTTCTTTTTTAAAGTAATTACCAATTATTTCGAGGGGTTTCTGCGATACCTCCAGAATCTCCTTTTGAAGAATTTGCTGAACAGCAGGCTGACTGAATATGGCCATGTACATTTTCCATAAAATGAGATTTGACTTGAGGTGATGGTAATAGCGTTCAAGATACATCAACAAATCATTTTTTTCATTCAATCCTTTGCTATCAGGATCAAACAATTCCAACATCTGATCCATGGTCTCATTGAAAATTGTCTTCAGCAATTCGTCTTTACTGCTGAAATAATTATACATCAGCCCTTTTGATACACCTGCATGGGCAGCCAATTCGCTGATGGAAACAGCATGATAACCCTTGGTAGCAAAGCATTCGATGGCCGAGTCTATTATCTTCCGACGCTTGCTTTCACGAATTTCTTCAAACTTCTCTTTGGTCCTTGGTGTCATATTTTATGAATGAACGGTCGGTCAAAAGTACAATAAATTATTATCATCGGCTAAAAAAAATCATGCATTTTGATTATTGTTGACCAGAAAAAAATCTAATTAAGTTTAAAATAGCTAACATTTTGTTATATTTGCTATGTTAACTGAATTCTTTAGAGTAAACCAGAACTCATGAAAAATAAACTTCTTATAATCGATGATGAACAAAGCATTTGTTTGTTACTTGATAATTTTCTAAATAAAACTTATGATATTATCATTAAACGTGATGGTCTTGAGGCGCTTGAATGGCTGGAGGGAAACCTACCCGACTTAATAATCTGCGATATTCAAATGCCGAATATTGATGGGTACCAGTTTCTTGAAAAGGTTCGCCAGCGTGGTTATACAAAGCACACCCCGGTTATTATGCTATCTGGAGTTGAAAGCAGCAAGGACCGTGTAAAGTGTTACCGTTTAGGAGCCCAGGATTTCCTGGCAAAACCTTTTAACCCTGAAGAACTTGAAGAATTGATCAAGAAAAACTTGAATCCGATTCATTATGCTATAAAATGGTAATAACCGGTAATATGAAGATTCTATACATCGGAAATTCAACTGAAGGCATTGATTTACTCAATGCAAATCAGGAAATTTCATTGGTCGTTCAACAAAATGCTATGTCTGCAGTTCAATATCTGGAATCAGGAAATTTACCTGATGCCATTCTCTGTGAAACCTTTATTTCAGGAGGATCAGGGTTTAAGATGTTTGGTTTTATACGAGAAGAGCTTAAATTAAAGACCATTCCATTCATCCTTCTTGCTTTTGAATTCCGTGAAGACTATTTTAAGAAATCTATCATTGAGAAAATTGATGACTTTTACATTCTTCCTCTAGAATCTGTAGAAGATCTTCTTGCCAGAATCAAGTTTCTTACTGATTTCAGGAAAAGAAAACAAGATGATCAACTTGTTGGGCCAAGAATTATTAACTACAAAATGCCTTTGTCTAAAAGAATCTTTGATATCACGGTCTCATCACTTGCACTGATTTGTTTATCACCACTACTCATTATTATCATCATTGCTATCCGGCTAGAGTCAAAAGGGAAAGTGTATTATACCTCAAAACGTGTAGGGCGAAAAACTTTTGATTTTTACAAACTTCGTTCCATGCGGGTTGGTTCTGATGCAGAATTAGCAAACTTGGCCAAAGAAAAAAACCAGTATTCTTCTTCACAAATCCAGGCATCTATCGATTTTTTGAAGCCATGTCCAAGGTGTTCAGAATTATCCTCAGGAGAATCCTGTTCTCCCGTTCTTCATATAGGTAGTTATTGCATCTGTGATTATTGGTATCATTACCAGAAGAAAGAAGTGGCAAAGTCGAAATCAACATTTGTTAAAATCACAAACGATCCCCGCATTACCCGTGTTGGAAAATTTATTCGTAACACTAGCATTGATGAGCTCCCTCAACTGATCAATGTCTTGAAAGGAGATATGTCAATAGTTGGAAACCGTCCACTTCCAGTTTATGAAGCCGAAATCCTTACTATTAATTCAATTTCAAGAAGATTTCTTGCTCCAGCAGGAATTACAGGCCTATGGCAGGTTGAACTTCGTGGAAAAGGAGGAGTCATGTCGGAAGAGGAACGTAAGCGACTTGATAATGAATATGCCGATCATTTTATAGGGAATAATTACTCTTTCTGGTACGATCTGAATTTGATTTTCCGTACAATTCCGGCTTTATTTCAGAAAGATACTGTTTAGTACACACATTGAAACAGGAGATTACATGAAATTTGACCGATCTTTTTTATTACTCCTCTTTTTCATAGTACTTACAAATGGATCAGTTTTTTCGCAAATAAAACAGACTTTTGACCCTTTTACTGATGAAATAAAAGACAAATTGCCACCTCTTTCTATACTTTTGGATTCTGCAATTGCAAATGATCCGTCAATTCATTTCAGAAACCTTCAAATAACTGTAAATAATTGTAAGGTAAAAATTGCACAAACTGATTGGTCGAGAAACCTTGGACTTCAGGCCAATTTAGGTTATGGAACCATTGATTATTTGAATAACAGTACTATAGGCGGTTCAACGCCATCCTCTTATACCACATCTCAAAATCTGACCCAGTACGGGCTTGGAGCGTATGTTCGGTTCCCAGCAGCTGATGTCGTCGGCAGGAAAAATCTAATTAAACTTGCAAAAGCCGAAACCGACCAGGCAGAACAAATGGTTGAACAACAGACTCGGGAACTTAGGCAAAAGGTCATCGCACAATATAATGATGTTATTGTGAAACAACAATTGCTGAAGATCCGTTTGAAATATCTTGAAACATCCAGAATAAGTATGCAACTAGCCGAAAAAGAATTTGCAAATGGAACCATATCAGTGACAGAATTTACAAGGCTTACAGAAATTGTTACTCATTCAGAAACAGATTTTGAAATTGTAAAAATGGATTTTAAGACAGCTTATATGTTATTAGAAGAAATGGTCGGAATGAAATTTAATATCTACTAACTTTTTTTTAAAAGCGAATGAAGATCATAGTCTTGTTGCGATTGCTATGGAAAAACATTGTTTTGCTCATGGTTGCACCTCTTCTGATGGCGCTGATTGTAGTAATCCTTACCTGGCATGCTGCCTTTACCTATTCTTCGGGAACTATCCTTTACACAGGAATAGCTTCAGGAACAAGTGTTGAATTGGACAAATCTTTCAGTTTTTTTGCAAACAACACAGCCTTTGATAACCTTATCAACATCATTAAATCACGAGGGACTGAGCAGGAAGTGGCAGTTCGTCTGCTTGCACAACATTTGATGCTCGATCATCCTGATCCAAAATACATTTCGCTCAAATCTTTTACTGACCTTAAGAAGATCACTCCTAGTTACATTAGAAATCTGGTGGTCAAAAATTCAAGAAAAAAGCCCAGGAATAAATATGAAACAGATACTGCACAAAATTACGGTGATAAAACATGGATCCTCCAACCTCCCAACTTGGATCCGGTTGCTTATGAACAAACGGTGAAGAACCTCATGGAATACACACAAAGGAATGATACGAATTTTGTTTACAGTTTACTTAATTTCAAAGACCCTCATTATTCTATAGAAGCAATTTCTTCAGTTAAAGTCGAACGAATTGCGTCCAGCGACCTGGTTCAAATTCAATTTGAATCGGATGACCCAGGTATTTGTCAACAAACATTGGCCATCCTGACCGGAGTATGCCTCACAAACTACAAGAATTTAAAGGAAAACCGTTCTGATGCTGTGGTTAAATATTTTGAAAACCAAGTTAGTCAGGCATCAGGTCGACTGACAATGGCTGAAGACAAACTCCTGAAATTCAATGAAGATAATAACATCATTAATTACTATGAACAAAGCAAGGCGGTAGCCAATGTTAAGGAAGATCTGGATGTAGATTACAATGACAGGCAAATCAAATTAGCCGGATTTAAAGCTGCAATCAAACATATTGAAGAAAAATTAAAATTTCAGAAACAAATACAGCTCAATAATACGGAGATCATTGATAAACGAGATCGACTCGCCGAAGTTAATTTTAAAATTGCAAATGCAGAAATTGGCACAGCAAAAGATTCTATCCAGGGTTTATCAATTGAACAATTGAAGCTTCAGGCCGAAACACTCAAAGACGATATCAGGACTGCCGTAAATGAGTTGGCTAAATTTGGAACCTCAACAGAAGGTATTCCGATCAATTCCTTATTAAATGATTGGATAGACAATGTTCTTAACTATGAAGAAGCAAAAGCAGGTATTGATGTATTGGCAGGCAGAATAAAAAGTTTTCAGAAACAATATGCTGCATATGCTCCTGCAGGTGCCAACCTGAAACGTATTGAACGGGAAATATCCGTTTCCGAGCAGGAATTCCTTGAACTTTTACATGGACTGAACCTGGCTAAGCTGAAAATGCAGGATGCCGAATTATCTTCCAACATTAAAGCCGTTGACCTCCCCTATTACCCACTTTCGCCAAACCCAACCAAAAGGAGTATTCTGATCATCATTGCAGCACTGTTAGGCTTCCTGATTGTATTTGCAAATATCCTCGTTATGGAGTATTTTGATGATACTTTGAAGAATTCTGGAAAAGCATCGAAGCTCTTGAAATTGAAATCTGTTGGTGTTTTCCCGAAGATATTCCTAAAATCAGGATTGACCAATTTCCCGATCACAATAAACAGGCTTCTTGAAATCACTCTGCAACAGATAAATGCATTGACACAAAATAAGGATGGTTCAGACAAGCCTTATACCCTTTTATTTTTTAGTTCTTTAAGCAAAGAAGGAAAGACAGTTACAGCAGGCAATATCGCCTGGAAATTAAAAAAACTAGGCAAAAAAATTCTTTTTTTTAATTTCTTACCAGAATCATTACGTGAGACAGAAAGCAACCAAATAGGATTTTCCGGTGAATCCAATGCAAATCCTGATCGCGTTTTTATTAATTCTCATAAATACTCCCGGTTTTTAAATAGAATGCTGGGTTACCCTGATAGTCGTATTGACCCTAACAGTCCTTTCCTCCAAAACCCAGATAATTATCTTGAAAGCAAGGAATATATGCAGTATAGGACTGATGCAGACTATTTTTCAGTCGATTCTTTTAGAAATATGATTAAAGCAAAAACAATTTCTTCTGATTTAAAACTTGATTATGTAATCCTTGAAATTCCTCCAATTCTTAATTATTCATTTCCAACGCAACTAGTTGCTTCAGTAGATCTTCCCATTCTTGTATGCCGCGCCAACCGTGTATGGACCCCTGCTGATCAGAAAGCGCTTGACACAATAGCAAAAATAACATCTCAAGAACCTGTGATCCTATTGAATGGTGTCGAATTGCAGTCAATCGAATCAATTCTGGGAGAGTTGCCAAAGAAGCGCAGTCGATTTAGAAGAATGTTAAAAAGATTAGTGCGCTTTCAGTTTTACTCTAAGAACCAGATATAGAATTTATTGGATGAAAATTCCTATTCGGAAAATTACTCGTGAAGCTAATTTTCTGTCATTGACAGGAAACATTGCAATAGCTTTTTTCGGTTTTGCTGGTTTTGCATTAATGGCACGTACTTTCCCCGTTGCTATTTTTGGTCAATGGGTCTTATATATTTCATCCGGGACATTTATTGAAATGTTCCGTTTTGGCATCACGAATACTGCAATAATCAGATATCTTTCTGGGGCTGAGGATGAAGACAGGCAAAAATACATTGGCTCAAACTGGTTAATAGGGCTTGTTGCAACAATTATCGTATCTGTAATTCTTGTAATTTGTCATTTGCTGTTTCCACAGCCAATAAAAAACGCTGGTTATGAGCTATTTTTCACTTGGTACCCTCTTCTTGCTTTTGTGAATTTACCTTTCAATACAGCCCTGGTAATCATGCAGGCTGATCTTAAATTTGGTAAAATGTTGCTTATTAAATCAATGGTTAGTGGCGGTTTTTTTATTGTGTTATTGGTCAATTACTTGTTTTTCAAGATGACGTTGCTTCAGTTAATCTGGGCGCAGCTTCTGATAACCCTTTTCACTTCCATAATTTGTATGATTTATGGATGGGATGGTTTGAGGAATATCAGGAAAGCAACAAGGAAAACAACTAAAATTTTGCTTGATTTTGGAAAGTATACAACCTTTACTTTGATAGGAACAAACTTATTGCGCAGTGCAGACACGCTGATCATCAGCCTTAGCCCAATGGGGACTGCTGCCGTTGCACTTTATAGCATCCCGATGAAATTAACTGAAATTCAACAGATTCCATTGCGTAGTTTTGCGGCAACTGCATTTCCTAAAATGTCGAGAGCAAGCATACAAGGGAAGATGGAGGAAGTGAGATCTATTTTTTATTCATATTCTGGTGCTATGACTTACCTTTTTATTTTCATTAGCTTGATGACATTTGTGTTTGCAGGTTTTTTTGTATTAATTTTGGGTGGAAGCAATTATATGGGAACTGATCCGGTTACAGGTGTTAATATCATCAACATTGTCAGGATTTTTTCCCTTTATGGCCTGATTTTACCTATTGACCGTATGACCGGTATTGGACTCGACAGCATTAACCGACCTGACATGAATTTTATTAAAGTTCTCATTATGGTTGCAGCCAACGTAATCGGCGATCTTATTGCGGTTTTCATTTTTAAATCTCTTCCCATGGTCGCGGTAGGTTCAATTTTGTTTACTGCAATTGGCATTTGGATAGGATATCGTTTTCTCCATAAAGAACTTCACTTAAACCAAAGGTTGGTCTTCACAGCAGGATTAGATTTCTATAAAAATATTTTCTTAAAATCGAAGAACCCTCATCATCTTCAATCCTGATGTGGTCGACTTAAAAAATTGCAATTACCTGAAAAGATTTTATGCTTAATCAATTGAATCCTTTCGAAACTGTAACAGGCTCAAACAAGTTGGAAAGACCGATTTTTTTAGTCTTCTTACTGTGCATCATTGTTCTTGCTGCATGGCTTGTTGCCACATTGGGAATCATCGGCGGAGTTGCACTTATTCTGTTACTGTTCATTGCTGTCTACTTTTATTATCTTTTTCGTGTCCCGATTCTTGGTCTTTACACTGCTATCGGACTTGGATTCATATTACTTGGCGTAGCCAGATACATCACTGGGGTGCCTGTTGGGTTGGCAATGGATGGAATTCTGATATTAACCTACATTGCACTGATTTTTAATAGATTTAAGGAAAGAGTTGACTGGACTCCTGCAAAAAGAGATATTACATTGTTATCAGTAATCTGGTTTTGTTATTCTCTGTTTGAACTGGTAAATCCCGAAGCAAGAAGTGTTGCCGCCTGGTTTTCAGGTCGTGGAATTGCGCTCTATATGATGCTGATTGTTCCTTTAACATTACTGTTTGTCGACACTAACCGGAAGCTCGATATTTTTTTATACGTTTGGGGTATATTTTCTCTGTTGGCTACTTTTAAGGGCATCATGCAGCTTAACATAGGTATCGACAGATTTGAAAAAGCCTGGCTGGATGATGGAAACGCAAAGACTCATATTTTATTCGGGAAACTCAGGGCTTTTTCATTTATGAGCGATGCCGGACAATTTGGAGGTAATCAGGCATATACAGCAGTTGTGGCAATTATTGTTTCTTTTGTTCAGAAAAATTGGCGTAAAAAACTGTTCTTTCTTATTGTTGGCCTTTTTGGACTTTATGGAATGATTATTTCCGGTACCCGGGGAGCAATCAGTATTCCTCTTGCTGGGTTTCTGGCTTTTTTTATTCTTAGAAAAAACATTGGAGTAATGATTTTCGGCTTCTTTATTCTATTAATGGTCTTTATTTTCTTTAAATTCACCTCAATAGGTCAAGGTAATGCTTCAATTCGCAGAATGAGAACAGCATTTGATCCAAATGACGCTTCATTACAAGTTAGAATTGACAATCAGAAGAAATTGAAAGTTTATCTTGCCTCCAGACCTTTTGGGGGTGGAATTGGTCTTGGTGGAGTAAAAGCTCAGAAGTATCTGCCTAATGCTTATCTTTCGCAAGTTGCTACGGATAGTTGGTATGTATTAATTTGGGTAGAGCAAGGCATTGTTGGCCTTGTGCTTCATTTATTTATTCTTTTTTACATTCTTATCAAATCCTCATTCAGGATCATGTTCAGAATCAGGGATCCAATATTAAAAATGAAAATGGCTGCTCTAACTTCCGGTTTGTTTGGTGTAATGGTGGCCTCCTATGGAAATGCAGTATTGGGACAAATTCCAACCAGTGCACTGATATATACATCAATGGCTTTAATACTAAATTCTGAACAATTCGATCTTCCTGTGGATGAAGTTGTAGATATTAGTAATAGTTGAATCAGAATAATATCATTAAATTTGAATATTGACTATTTTTTTGTACTTTAGCTTTTAATATTTTGACATCTCTTGAAGAACCCATTAAAAGTGCTTGTTCAAAATTCAAAAATGACTTTCTTCGAATTGATTTTTATATAATAATATGACGCTATGAAAGGTAGAGATTTCATCATAACAGGACTTCAACCTTGGGATATTCCTATAGGATCTAATGCGATTGATATTGCCAAAGAGATTTCTAAAGATAATCGTGTTCTATACGTTAATAGCGCTTTGGACCAAATGACTATTTACCGAAATCAGCCAAAGCCTGAGATCAAGCAGCGTATGGAAGTATACAGAAAGCAAAAGGAATCTCTCAGGCAGATTTCGAACACATTATGGGTCTTGGATTTCCCTTTCTCTGTTTGGTCTATCAATGAATTGCCGGATGGATTTCTATTTGATTTTTTCAATCGATTCAACAACAAAAAAATATTCAGATACATAAACAAGATTGCAGGCGCACTTCGTTTCAACAATGTCATCCATTTTATTGACAATGATATTTATCGCAGTTTTTATGCAAAGGAATACCTCAAACCATCACTTTCAGTTTATTACAGACGTGATAATCTTCAACCCTTTGCTTATTGGAAAAAACATGTTGGGAGATTGGAACCACTGCTTATTCAAAAAAGTGATTTAGTTGTTTGCAATTCTCCTCAACTTGCTGATTTTGCGCGATCATTCAATGCGAAGAGCTTTGATATTGGTCAAGGTGTAGATCTTTCAGCATATGATAGGACTTTGGAGCATAAATCTCCTGAGGAACTTGAAAAAATTGCATTGCCAAGAATTGGTTATATTGGAGACATCAATAGTCTCCGTTTAGATGCAGACCTTATTTACGAGCTGGCAAAAAGTAAACCAGAATATTCATTTGTAATGATTGGTAATGAAGACAAATTATTTGCTTCCCATTCACTTCATTCCCTTAAAAATGTGTTTTTTTTAGGTAGCATTCCTAAACATATGGTCCCCACTTATATGTCCTCGTTACAAGTGTGTCTGAACCCGCAATTAATAAACGAAATCACAATCGGAAATTATCCACGCAAGGTTGATGAATACCTCGCATTAGGAAAACCTGTGATAGCCACCAGAACAGCCACGATGGATCTCTTTAAAGAGCAGGTGTATCTTTGTTCTTCAGTTGTTGAATATCAGGTAGCGCTTGAATTGGCTCTTTTGGAAGATAATGAGGAAAAAGCACGTCAACGCGTTCTTTTTGCTCAATCACACAGTTGGAACAATAATGTTGACAGACTATACAAATGCATTCAGAAAGAACTACCATAAAATTTGACATATGTATTATAGAAATGTCTCAGATTTAAATCAAATTATCTTGAAACGGCTGAATATTATTCCGCGCAATTTTGATTTGATCGTAGGAATTCCAAGAAGTGGTATGCTGCCCGCTAACTTATTATCGCTATACCTCAATAAGCCCTACACGGATATAACTTCATTTATCAACGGACATATTTATAAAGCAGGTGCCCGTGGTCAATTTTTCGACATTAAAGAGTTTAAGAATGTTTTGGTCGTTGATGATAGCATTGCTTCAGGCTCTGCAATGGAAAAGTGCAGGGAAAGTTTATTGCATCTAACTTCCGATTTTACATTCAGCTATTGTGCAATATATGTAATTCCCGGCAAGGAAAAGATAGTAGACTATTATTTCGAAGTTGTTCCTCTTCCTCGATATTTCCAATGGAACATCCTCAATCATACCAGTCTCGAAAAGGCTTGCTTCGATATCGATGGTGTTCTATGTGTGGATCCTACTTCCGAACAGAATGATGACGGTGAAAAATATCTTGATTTTATCATCAACGCTCCGCCATTATTCATCCCAGGAAGTAAAATAGGGACAGTCGTTACATCCCGCCTTGAAAAATACAGGAAAGAGACAGAATCCTGGCTTACAGCTAATCATGTTCATTACAATGAATTGGTCATGCTGGATCTTCCTAATAAAGAAGCACGGCAAAAAGCCAATAGCCATGCAGAGCATAAAGCAAAAACTTATCTGTCGAAACCATATGTCTTATTTTTTGAAAGTTCATTGAATCAGGCAATTGAAATAAACAGGATTTCCAAGAAACCAGTTTTATGCACTGAAACATTCGAAATAATTTTCGACTCAGAATCAATGCTTTATAATATAAAAAGTGGAAAGTACTTTCCTTTCCTTAGAAAGTTTGCACTTAAAATCAGAAATAAAATCCGCCTTTGTAAAAATCGAAGATAAAAGGTTACTTTTATTATCCTCTTTTATTATTCTCTGTAAAATATTATTTATGAATCAAATCCAATTGTTTTACTGTATCCGCAACTTCTAAACCTGATGGATCAATGAATTCCGTTTTTCAATCAATATGCCTGATCATACAAATAATATTGTATCTTGCTATGTTGCTCCCTACATTATACATCTTTATCTTTTCATTGGCTGGCCTGTTTTACAAACAATCTCCTTACCCCTGTAATCCCAGGTTGAGAAAAATAGCTGTCCTCATTCCAGGGTACAAAGAAGATAATGTAATCATGGAAGTGGCAAGTGATGCACTTCAACAGGACTATCCTAAGGAATATTTCGATGTGATTGTCATTGCAGATTCATTTCAGCTGGACACATTAAGTCTTCTAAAAACATTACCTATTAAGTTAATTGAAGTCAAGTTTGATTCAAGTACAAAATCAAAGGCACTGAATCAGGCGATGAGTCAGCTTTACGACAAGTATGATATTGCCGTTATTCTTGACGCAGATAATCTCATGGCCCAGGATTTTCTTTCTAAAATAAATGCTTCATTTGAGACAGGTTTTATTGCTATACAAGGACACAGAACGGCAAAAAATATGGATACTGCTCTCGCAGTTCTGGACGCAGTTAGTGAAGAAATAAACAACCATATATTCCGTAAAGGCCACCGTGCACTCGGTTTATCATCTGCCATAATTGGTTCAGGAATGGCTTTCAAGTATGATTTTTTCAAGGATTTGATGTTGACAGTGACCGCCATCGGTGGTTTTGATAAAGAGATCGAATTAAAGTTATTAAAAGAAGGATATACCATTCAATACCTTGATGACGCTTATGTATTCGATGAAAAAGTTCAAAAGGAAGAAGTGTTTTCAAATCAGCGACGACGTTGGTTATCTGTTCAACTTATTTATTTCAGAAAGGATTTTATTGCGTCGGTTAAAGCATTGATCACAAGAGGAAATATCGATTACTTTGATAAAGCCGTTCAATTTATTCAACCTCCTCGGATCCTATTGCTTGGAATTGTACTAATTTTTGGAATCAGCTTTTTCCTTCTAAATTATATTCTTGATAATCCTTTGATTTATATCTATCTTTGGATAGGAATTATCCTGATATGTGTTCTTACTTTCTTATTTTCAGTTCCAGTAAAGATGTACAACAAGAAAACCTTAAAAGCCATGATTGCTCTGCCGAAAGGAATGTTATTAATGCTCGGTTCATTGTTCAGGATTAAAGGGGCCAACAAACAATTCATCCATACCAAACACGGACAAAATTAAAGTATAACCTATTCAATAATTCTTGTTATGAAAATCGGAATCGAAGGCCAAAGGCTTTTTCGTAAGAAAAAACATGGCATGGATATGGTGGCTCTAGAACTGATTCGAAACCTTCAACGAATTGATCATGAAAATGAATATTTCCTTTTTATAAAACCTGATATTGATGATTCAGTTCTGTCAGAGACGTCAAATTTCCGAATCATTAAAGTGAAAAACAGTTTTTACCCTTTGTGGGAACAAGTTGCTCTACCGCGTGCTGCTAAGGAGACCGGTTGTCAGATATTGCATTGTACGAGTAACACAGCCCCAGTAAATACTAAAATTCCACTGGTTGTTACTCTGCACGATATCATTTACATGGAAAGCAGCTACTTAAGAATTATGAAGGGTAGCGGATCACTTTATCAGAAGTTTGGAAACGCTTACCGACGCATCGTTGTTCCGGAAATTGTGAAAAAAAGCCGGAAAATTATCACAGTTTCACACTTTGAAAAAGACCGTATTGGTGAATTCTTTGGTATTGGTAGCGACCCAAGGCTTACAACAGTCTATAACGGGGTTAGTGAATATTTTAACCCAGTTACAGATCAGCATGAGCTGCAGCGTGTGAAAGAAAAATATCATTTACCCGATCGATTTTTCTTTTTCCTGGGAAATACTGATCCAAAGAAAAATACGAAAGGTACATTAAAAGCCTATTCTGATTTTATTAAATTAACAGGAAGTAATATCAATCTTGTAATGCTTGATTATGACCAAATAGAGCTTGAAAAACTGCTAACTGATATCAATGATATTTCTTTGATCAATAGAATTATCCTTACCGGTTATGTAATCAATACTGATCTGCCTTCTATTTATGCATTGTGTGAGGTATTTCTTTATCCATCGTTGCGTGAAAGCTTTGGTATTCCTATGCTTGAAGCGATGGCCTGCAAAATACCTGTTATTACCTCCAACACTTCTTCTATGCCTGAAATAGCTGGTGATGCGGCATTTATCATCAATCCTTTTCAACCAGAAGAAATCACGTCTGCAATGATAAAACTGACCAGCAACAAAGTACTAAAAGAAGAAATGACCCAAAAGGGAATCCTACAGGCAGCAAAGTTCTCCTGGAAATCAATGGCCGAAAATGTACTTGAAATCTATCATGAAATTGGGGAAAGCCATCCATAAATGAAAAAACTGAAAACTTATTCCAGGTATTTTTTTGACTATTTGGCACATGGTGATCTTGTTTCTATTTTTGCATCCGCTATGTATCTGATCAATAGAACTTCACATAAAAAAGACAGGATTATTAATACTTTCATCGGTAAATTTTATTGCAGGAAGAATACAAACGATTTCCAGTTTGCGAGCTATTTTTACGAGTGGGGTGTAAAAAAATTTTTGTTAACGCATCGACAAGATTATACGGTTTTTTTTGATGGAGGAGCCTGTGTCGGAGATTATTCTATTCTGCTTTCTAAATTTGGACTCAAGTGTATCGCTTTTGAACCCATCGAAAACAATTTCCGGGCACTTACAAAGAATCTTGAATTAAATCAATTAACCGGAACGATCACTGCGATTAACATTGGTCTTGGTGAAGAAAACACAAGGACAGGTTTTATTTTTAATTCCGTGAACACCGGTGCCTCTTTCAAATCAAACGATCGGGAAAAATTGAATTGCTATTGTGAAATACGAACATTCGACTCCCTCCTCCCTGAATTAAACCTGAACAAAAATGACCGTTTCCTTTTCAAACTTGATTTGGAAGGCATGGAAGTTGATGCCATTCATGGAGCTGCAGAGTTCATCCGAACCTTTCCGTTTATTACTTTTGTCCTGGAGGATAAACATACAGGTCGGAATCCAATACAGAAGGCACTCAGTGAAATTGCCTCCTTTGAGTTCGGGATCGTGGATGATTTTAACATTTTTGCAAAAAAACTAATCGCATAATTTTAACTTTATGAATGCTTTAAAATTCACCTTTTGGATACTCCTATTTGTTGTATTTTATGCTTATATCGGTTATGGTATCTTGTTGTTCTTTCTGATCCGGGTAAAACGATTGTTTCAAAATTCAAACCAGAAGGAACCTGATATCGACTTTACACCGGAAGTAACACTTTTTGTAGCTGCATATAACGAACGCGATTACGTTGCTGAAAAGATTAAAAATTCATTGGAACTCAATTACCCTCGGGAAAAATTACATTTGGTTTGGGTAACCGATGGTTCAGATGATGGGACCCCTGATCTCCTAAAAGAATTTGAAGGTATAGAAATCTACCATCTTCCGGAACGAAATGGAAAAATTGGTGCTATGAACAGAGGAATAAAACTGGTAAAAACGCCCATCGTTATTTTTTCGGATGCTAACACCATGCTAGGAAAAGAATCTATTAGAAGGATTGTCCGGCTTTTCAGTAATCCTAAAGTTGGATGTGTATCGGGTGAAAAACGGATTTTCAGCAAGGAAAAAGATGCTGCAGCAGGAGCTGGGGAAGGCCTTTATTGGAAATATGAATCAACCCTAAAAAAATGGGATGCTGAGCTTTACTCTGTGGTTGGAGCTGCCGGTGAATTGTTTGCAATCAGGACAGAATTGTACCAGGAGGTTGAACGGGATACTTTACTCGATGATTTCATTATCTCTCTTCGTATTACCCAGGAAGGGTTTACCATACAATACGATCCGGAAGCCTATGCCATTGAAACGGCTTCGGAAAATGTGAAAGAAGAGCTAAAACGGAAAGTTCGCATTTCAGCAGGAGGAATACAGTCTGTCATTCGTTTGAGATCGCTTCTCAATTTTTTTAAGTATGGCACATTATCCTTTCAGTATATTTCGCACCGTGTATTGCGCTGGACATTGGCTCCTCTTTCGTTACCACTGATGTTAATTACAGCTTTTATCCTTGCAATAAAAGAAGGGATATTTGATTTCAGGCTTTATAGTATTGTCTTCTGGCTTCAGATTGCGTTTTACATCGCTGCATTATTAGGATGGTATTTGGAAAATAAGTCGATCAGGATTAAATTGCTTTTTGTACCCTATTATTTTTTCATTATGAACCTCTCTGTTTTTCTTGGATTTAAAAGATATATCAATCGTACTCAATCTGTAAACTGGGAGCGGGCAAAACGAGGAAAATGAAAAACAAACTATTTTATGAAAAGAGACTCATCCTTCCTTTTCTTTTAATGTTATATCTCTCATTTGGAAACAAATGTGAAGCACAAAGAACACATTTTATTGTTGATTCCCTGACAACGCTAATAGATGGCAGTTGCCTACCTTATAATCAGGTTAATCCTGGAGATACCGTTTTTCTTTCAGGAGGACAAAAGAATTTCCTTCTAATTCGCAACTTCCGCGGAGAACCTGGAAATCCTATTGTATTCTTAAACCATAACGGAATTATCATCATTAATACCGACCATTATTTCGGTGTCTCAGTAGAGAATTGCCAGTATTTTCGTATCACAGGAACAGGCAATGACAATAACTTTTATGGTTTTCAGATCGATCGTGTCTCAAATGGATCGGGAATAGGGATTGGGAAATTAAGTTCAGATTTCGAATTGGATCATGTTTCAATTAAAAATGTCTCCATCGGTGCAATCTATGCAAAAACAGATCCCGATTGTAATTTTAACTCCACTCGTGATAAATTCACTCAATTTAACACCATCATTCACGACAACTACATTGAAAATGCAGGAAATGAGGGAATGTATATTGGTAGTACAAAATATTTCGGACAGACGGTCACCTGTAATGGAACCGACACATTATTATTACCGAGTCTTCTCGATGGCGTAGTTATTTACAACAATATAGTCAATTATTCTTGTTGGGATGGAATCCAGGTCAGTTCTGCTTCCAATAATTGCAGGATATTTGATAACATGATCATGTTCGACAGCCAGTCGAATACTTTTGGCCAGATGTCTGGTATAATGCTTGGTGGTGGATCTAAATGCGATTGTTTCAATAATTATATTACGGATGGAAATGGTGATGGAATTGAAAGCCTAGGATTGGGAGGGTATCGTGTTTTCAATAACATTATAGTAAATGCAGGACGGGCTTTTTATCCGGGTGATCAAACTCAAATGAAATATGGAATATTTATTTCAGATATCTCCATTCAACCCGACTCATCCTTTTTTATCCTGTTCAATGATATTATTAATCCTAAATCTGATGGGATAAGATTTACAAGCGTAAAAAGTAAAAACTCCCTAATTGAATCCAACGCTATTATTAATCCTGGTACATTTAATTATTACGAAAACGGAAATTTTGGAGTCAAAGGAATTGATTCTTATGTAATGGTAACTGACAAATCTGCAGATCTGAGCATTAAAAATAATTATTTTGCCCGGACACCTGACAGTGCTGGATTTGTTGCTTCCGGTTACGCATTGCTCCCAGGTTCCCCATTGATTGATGCCGCCTATCCAGATGCCCGAGGAATCACATTTGATTTTTATCACCACGTAAGGCCTTATGGAAGCGAACCAGATATCGGCGCATTTGAATACAATCCTATTTTTTTGGGTGCGGTTGACCATGCAAAACCCCAAATAACTGCTGATCCTCCGTTCCCTAACCCCGTAAGAAATCTTCTTACATTTAAAGTTTCCTCGTATTCACAGCAGGATATCTCCCTCGATATTTACAATCTGCAGGGAGTAAGAATTTCTCATGAACTGCAAAAAATAAACTCGACAGACCTCTATGTTTTTACTTTCGATACAGGAACTTTACCAGTAGGGGTTTATCCATATAATATCCGGTCAGGGAAACAAGTGGTATCCGGAAAATTCATTAAAATCAATTGATCCGGGAATAAGTTCTCAAAAATAGTTGTCGCTGACAAGTATTTCCCGGGTTAACGATTGTTAAAAAGGTTTTTTAATTCAATTTTTAACAGATCTGGTCGGACGAGTTTTTTAAGGTACTCAATAGCGCCCATTTTCAACCCTTTAATCTCCTCTTCCGTGCTATCGTGGCTGGTAAGAAAGATGACCGGAATATCCACGTGTTTTGATTTCAGAAATTCAAGCAACTGATATCCGGTTAGATTTGGCATTTCAATATATGATATTTACCTAACTCAACCAATGATTCAAGTAAATGAAGGGCAACTGCAATTTCATTTCCCTTTTGTTCAAGGATTGCTTTAATTAACCTTAATTCCAAGAGATTATCAACCACATGTAGAATTCTTGTGTGGCCGTACATATTAATTTTAGTATGTTTCTTTGAATGAAGGTTGACTGGAAGCATTTTTTCAAAGAGTTGTTCTATCAATAGAATGCTTTACGAAAATTCGGGTGATATTGCGATGCCGGTCAGAAAAATATCTAAGCTCTTCATTCAATTTTTGCAAGGCATTTTCTTCTGAGGGCCCCTTAATACGGATATTGATTTTTTACCTCTCTCCAGTCCCACCAAGAATAAAAAAGCGGTCAAATACCCGCTTAGGATCCGGGTCAAAATGTACAGGTTGACGATTTACCGTTTTCGCCATCTGGATTTTTGCTATAGTCTGTCATTATGAAACATTACATAGTTGCCTATCTAACATTATGGCAAGAATCAATCATCAATCAGTCAAGATGAACAGAAAAATTCTTTTCGTTTTCAGGAAAAATGAATCTTAATATATTGTTCGAGTTCTTTAATGAGGTTTCCACTGGCTATTAAAAATTGATCGAAAACCTCACCTATGGTGTTCTCTGGCTGGTTCTTCGCCATGTTTTCCAAACGATTCCATGTTTCATTATCACTCAACCCTTCCAGTTTTATTTTCAGCTTTGTGTTATCAATTTCTTTGAAATCTCCCATCAATTCAAGGTTGAATGCAAGCTTTCTTGATTCATTGTCACCCATATAAGCACAATTAGTCTTTAGGTCGTGTGCAATTTTTTTTATTTTGTCAAAATCATTATTTTCAACACTCTTTTGAAGTACTGAAATGTTTTGGGGATACCCCTTTACAAATATTTCAATCACTTCAAAATAAGTAGTATTCCCAAATTGTCGCTTGTATTCATTGAATACTTCCCAATCAATCATAAGTGACAGATTTTAGAGTTATTGAAAAGTAATCTATTTAGTTAGTAGTATCAATCCCTATGCAGAAATAATCAAATCCTTTGGCTTTCATTTCAGCCCGGTCATAGATATTTCTTCCGTCAAAGATTACCAAAGTTTTTAATAACTTGCGGATTACGTTAAAATTTGGAAATTTGAATTCTGCCCACTCAGTGATAAGAACAAGACAATCGGCATCAATCAGTACTTCGTATTGGTCTTCTGCATAAGTGATGGTATCTCCCAGAATCCTTTTTGCCTCCTCCATTGCAGCCGGATCATACGCTTTTACGATGGCTCCAGCATCCCTGAATTTTTTTATCAGAACCAATGATGGAGCTTCACGCATGTCATCCGTCATGGGTTTAAACGACAAGCCCCAAAAAGCAATTGTCTTTCCTTTCAGGTCACCATTAAAATATTTATTTACTTTATGGAATAGTACTGATTTCTGGTCTTCATTCACCTCTTCAACAGATTTTAAAACCCTCAGTTCATACTTGTAATCATGTGCAGTATGAATCAGGGCCTTTACATCTTTAGGGAAGCAGGATCCTCCATAACCTATGCCAGGATAGATAAATTTCTGTCCAATCCTGGAATCCGACCCTATCCCTTTTCTCACCATGTTTATATCTGCCCCAACGATTTCGCAAAGGTTGGCGATATCATTCATAAAACTGATTTTAGTTGCAAGCATTGAATTGGCTGCATACTTGGTCATCTCGGCAGAAGTGATATCCATAAAAATTACCGGGTGACCATTCAGAGTAAATGGTTTATACAGACTTTTCATTACTTCTTCTGCACGTTCCGAATCCAAGCCCACTACAATGCGATCGGGTTTCAAAAAATCATCAATGGCAGCGCCTTCTTTTAAGAATTCAGGATTTGAAGCAACATCAAAATCAAGGGTTGCATTGCGTTTTGTAAGCTCTTCCTGAACTGCCGACTTAACCATTTTAGCAGTTCCCACAGGAACAGTACTTTTGGTTACAATCAGTAAATAATCTTTCATATATCTCCCGCATTCAGCAGCAACGCCAAGGACATATTTCAGGTCAGCACTTCCATCTTCATCAGGTGGGGTGCCAACTGCAATGAAAACCACTTCACAATCAATAAGTGCTTCCGCAATATTTGTTGTAAAATGCAACCGATCCTTTTTCTGGTTCCTGTGAACCATTTCCTCAAGTCCAGGCTCGAAAATAGGTATAATTCCCTTTTTAAGATTCTCAATTTTCTTCTGGTCGATATCTACACAAGTAACATCGATTCCAACTTCAGAAAAACAGGTTCCGGTGACTAAACCAACATAACCGCTACCAACGATGGTGATTTTCATAGTTTTGGTTTTTAGATTAAATGATTGAAGGCTCTTTTTTAACGAAGTCAAAGTTACAGAAATATTACTTTGGAAATACAACTTGTAAAAAATTCATTCTTCCCTTCAGAACCATTGAATTTTTTTCTTGTTAATAGTAGAAAATTATTGTTTTTCGTTAAGATAATCTTTAAGATCCCCTTTTTTCCTTGTCCCCATGATTTTATCCCACCATATTGTGACAATCAGTAAGTTCAACATTTGGTTCGATTTAACTTGTTTATACCAGAACCAATAACTCTTTCCTGATGTGAGGGATTCATACTGATTAAAAAAGCTGTCAAACCTTCAGGGTTTTTTTGTGAATTTGCAAATCCAGAAGACCGGATATAAGTATAAATTGATTTCCGTCTTTCTGCATTTTGACAGAAAATTTCGAGTGGGGAAAACCCACCTTGTTTTGGCCTGTTCGTAACCGCATCTGGTAATTTCGGTTTGATTAATTGCTTATAAATATATTTTGTTACACCTTTACCTTTTACAACATCTTCAATTGTTCCTTTTGCACGAAGATTAATTGGTAAATGCTGTAAAAAATGATAAATATCAAGGTCGATGTATGGAAAAGCCAGGTTAACGCCAAATTGTTCTGATAGTCATGAAGCTTTAAAGATGATAACTTCATTAACAGAATGACGGATATGATGGTAATAAAACCGTTTAAGGAAAAGTTCCTCGTAAGTCTTAAAATGGTGTGGGATTTCTTTCGGTAAGGGTGTTTCTGTATTTCTCCAAGTGGGGATAAATGTTTTAGCTGAAAATCGTGCAATCCAAATATTTCTGGTTCCAACACCTTTAGGAACTTCAGATTCTGGAAATGGATTCTGAATTCAAGATTGTCGTGATCAAACAAACTTATGTCACTTATAGAATCGAAAAGGGTCGAAAAGGGTTTCAATCCATATATCCGCATATGATAATGCCAGGCAGTTTCACGAATTCCTGCGCCAAAATATTGATCATTACCATCTCCACCATGAACTACTGGCAGGTTCGCTGCCCCGACCATTTTCATTACTGAATGGTTTAACATAACCCCGGATTCTGAAAATAGATCTCCCATATAGTCTACAATGTTCGGCAGAAATTCAATCTCACTTCCATCCATCTGATATTCATGATGCTCTGAAGTAAATCTCTCCGCCATCATTTTAGCATAGAGTAGTTCGGAAGCAGGATTATCTTTAAACCCTATTGAGTATGTTTTTATCTTCCCAGAGTAACTTTCACGAAGCATGGCAAGATTTCCACCTTAGTCATAACCACCGCTTAATAAAACACCAACTTCTTCAGCATTTCCAATACGCCTCCGGATTGATTTCTGCAATAATTCTGCATATTGGTTTATTGCCTCGTTAAGCTGAATCTCCTTCCTTTCTTCATGGATGATTTCGTCAAAATCAAAAAGTTTGCCGAAAGAAATTCCATTTTCGGTTACATAAAGAACCTCCCCTGCTGAAATTTTTTGTAATCCCACCAATGAAGTTACCGGCGTGGGAATATATCCAATCTGCAAAAATGTGGTCAGACCTGTCAAATCTGGTTCAGGATGGAAATTAGAAAATTCGAATACCCTTTGATAGGAACCTGTAAAAAATTCGTTAGTAAAATATATCATTCTTCCCCATTATGGTCACGAATAATTGTAGTCTTATCTGGCTCCTGGATAATGATGGAAAATTTCCCATTAAAACGCCGAAATTCTTTCACTCCTTCTTTTAAATATCATTCAAAAACAAGTTCTGCCGTATCAATCGTCTCTATGCTTATCGCGGACCGGATCTCTTCTATATTGTAAATCTGGTGACATAGATATAAATGTTGCAACCCCTTCTCAATATGACTATACCCATATGAATAAATATTACCCTGAACATCCTTTAATTCTTTATTTAAAAAAGATGGTTTGAGATCTCTTTGCGGGAATCAAATAAGCCGTAAAAAAATGGTCGTTTGGTTTTCATTATTTCCGATCTTTAAAAGCATTTTTAGCTAAATTACTAAGTTTTATTTGTTTATCGACAAATTTCTCATATTTGTTATCAGGTTTATTATTTATCTTTGTCTTTTTCTACGCCATACGTGGCCATTTTGGCTATCCAATCAATATCAATCTGGATATCATGAAGACACAACGTAAAATTACTCTACTTTTCTTTTTATTACTTGGACTTTTAATTCTGTTCTTTTTAATCCAATTTGAGATTCGTCATAGGGAGGAGACAATTTCTTTACAATCAGAAGAAAAAAGCGATAAACAGATTATTGACAACGTTCTTCAGATTAAAGTTAAAAGTTATCTCAACCCAACAAGGGAAACTGCCGATTGGGATAACCTTGTTGCTTTTACAAAATCGCATGATACTTCCTGGGCAAATACAACCCTTCGGCTGATACTTTCCACATTTGATTTCAGTTATATGGGTGTCTTTGATCCGACTGGAAGCCAGATTTCATCATTCACAGACACCGCTTCCAGGAATTTTTTTCTTTCAAAAGACCAAATAAGGGAAATGTTTATTAAAAAAAATATTATCCATTGCTTTTATTCTTTCAATGGAACCCTTTATGAGCTTTTTGGATCTTCAATTGTTCCTACAATAGATACTAGTCATAGAACTTCTCCTCGTGGATACCTTGTTTCTGCAAAAAAATGGGATAACAAATATAAAAAAGAACTTGAGAAGGCTATAGGTTTTATCATCATTATTCATCCTTCTCTCATTTCAATTCCTAAGAATATTGACAATAGTGAAGAAAAAATATTTAAACCGATTAATGATTGGGCTGATAACCAAGTTAGTGTTATTGAGTTCTCCAATAGAAATTTCTTATCCAATGAGTTTACCCGGTTTAAGTTGATCCTATTTACTGGAACTATTTTATTATTCATCTTCTTCATTATTGTTTTTTTCTGGACAAATGGGATGCTAAAAAGGACATTGAAGGCAATTACCCTGAGTCTTTCGGACAATTCTCTGGCTCCTTTAAAAAAATTGCTGGAAAAGAAAAATGAATTTGGTGATATTGCCAGAATGATATCCCAATACCATACGCAAAAAGGTGACCTAATTAAGAAAATTGAAGAAAAAGAAAAAGCAGATGAGGAAATCTTAAAACTGTCTATTGCCGTCGAACAAAGTGCTAATATCATCATGATTACTTCGATTGATGGTACTATTGAATATGTCAATAAGCAATTTTCAAAAATTTCCGGATATTCCAAAGAAGAGGTGCTGGGTAAGAACCTCAACATGCTGAAATCAGGATTCTATAATGATGATTTCTATAGAAATCTATGGGAAATTGTCTTCAGTGGAAAGGAATGGAAAGGAGAACTTTACAATTTAAAAAAGAATGGTGAGCATTATTGGACATCTTCAAATATTGCACCAATTAAAAATCAAAATGGGAAAATTAATAGCTTTATTGCAATTGATGAAGATATAACTGAAAAAAAGCAATCCGAAAGTGAATTAACAGAAGCCAAGGAATTTGCTGAAATGATTTACAATGTTTCGCCCAGTGCTATTTTTACAGTTGATGCCAATCAAATTATAACAAGTTGGAATTCCCAGGCAGAAAAAATCACGGGGTTCATGGCCTCCGAAATTATTGGGAAAAGTTGTCATGTATTTGCCGAAAAACCATGTGAAGAAAAATGTGGATTATATGATTATTCTATCTTAAAACCAATCCATGCAAAAGAATGCACCATCATTGATAAATTAGGAAAGCAACTTTTCATTTCAAAAAATGTTGATCTTTTAAGAAACAGAAACGGGCAATTAATTGGAGGCATTGAAAGTTTTGAAAATATTACTGAACGAAAAAAGGCAGAACTGGCCCTGAAGAATAGTGAGCAACGATATTCTTCTTTGGTTAATGAAATGCCAGATATGATGCTCATACATAAGGATGGAAAAATCCTTTTTGTCAATGAAGCGACTTTAAGTGTTTTACGACTACCTCTTAATGAAGTTATTGGTTCATCAATTTTGGATTATGTTATTCCTGAATATGTACCCATTGTATTAAATACAATACGAGACAGGAAAGAATCAAAGGGACAAATGAATGAGTATGAAATAAGAATCCGAACAAAACTTGGTGATGAGAGGGATGTACTCGTAAGAGCAGATAATATTATCTTTGAAGATGAACCGGCCGTATTGGCAATTTTAATTGACATCACGACTCGAAAAGCCGTTGAAAACGAATTAATGAAAGCAAAAGAAGCAGCGGAAAATGCTAGTAGGGCAAAGTCTGAATTCCTTGCAACCATGAGCCACGAGATTCGTACACCAATGAATGGAATCATTGGTATGACTGAATTGGCCCTGACAACAAAGCTCTCTTCAAGTCAACGTGACTACCTTGAATCTGTTCAGTCTTCTGCTTTCATGTTACTTGAAACCATTAATAATATTCTTGACTTTTCTAAACTTGAAGCGAATAAACTGGTATTAGAAAATTCGGAATTTCATCTGCGTGAGATTGTCGAAAGAACTATTGAAATTTTGACTGTAAAAGCTTTTGAGAAAAATCTTGAGATTTTATGTGATATCGAACCTGATACTCCTAATTCATTAATAGGTGACCATTTACGGATTCGTCAGGTATTGATTAACTTTATCAGCAATGCCATAAAATTTACGGATAAAGGAGAAATTTGTGTTTCCGCAAAAAGGATCAAAAAAAATGAAGGTTCTGAAGATACAACCTGGATCTGGTTTAGTGTAAAAGATACTGGAATTGGAATTTCAGAACAAAACCTTAAGAATGTTTTTGAAAGGTTTACTCAGGCTGATAGCTCCACTACGAGAAAATATGGAGGTTCTGGATTAGGGTTATCCATATCGAAGAAACTCATTGAGGTCATGGGAGGAAAGGTTTTTGTAGAAAGCGAACCAAACAAAGGGAGTGTTTTTTCCTTTGAAATCCCTCTTAAATTAGCTATTATCAATGATATTCCAACTCTTCCCGCTCCACTAAAGATACAAAAAGCACTTGTTGTTGATGATAACGCCACCAATCGACGGATTTTAACGGAAATATTGAATTATTGGGGAATTGAAACAACGACAGTTGAAGATGGCGTTAAAGCTATTGAGTTTCTTCAAAAAGAGAAAAATAAAATGCCTGGTTTTGATGTTATATTCATTGATATGCACATGCCCGTTATGAATGGATTAACACTTGCGGGAACGATCAAGCAGGACCTTGGGTTGTCATGGAAACCGGTTGTTATCATGTTTTCTTCTATTGAGAAAGAACAGATCCTTGAAATGGGTAAACAAGTTGGCATAGATTATTATCTTACCAAGCCAGTAAAAATGAAAGATTTACTCGATTTACTGCAAATAAAGAAGGAGAACATAACTCAATCCATCATGAATAAAGAGGACGGGAATAGTTTTGAAACAGGAGTTAAACCGGGCAAGAATATCTTAATTGCCGAGGATAACAATATAAACCTGAAACTATTGTCAGTAATGCTAACGAAAACCGGAGCCAATGTGATAACAGCAGTTGACGGGGCAAAAGCAGTTACTCAATACAAAGAGAATTCCGTTGACCTTATTTTTATGGATATTCATATGCCCGAACTTGACGGGTTTCAAGCCACAAAACTTATCCGTGAAGCAGAGCAAGGAATTAAACATACTCCGATCATTGCTTTGACTGCTATCGCCCTGGCGGGAGACCGGGAAAAATGTCTTGAAAATGGGATGGATGATTATCTTTCGAAACCCTTCCTGAAAGAAGATCTAATGAAAATCCTTGTTAAGTACCTTGGTTAATTCTTAGGTTTAACGAAGTTTCTGATTTTTTTTGCCAAATCATCTGGATTAAACGGTTTTGGAATGTAATCATTCATCCCTACAGAAAGACATTCTTCGATGACTCCCTTTACAACATTGGCTGTGACTGCTATTACGGGGACATCTAATTTTAATTCTGTTCTTATTTTAGAAGTTGCTTCCAACCCACCCATTTCAGGCATCTGAAGATCCATCAAAACAATGTGAAATGTCTGTTCCCTTAGTTTCTCTAATGCTTCCTTTCCATTGTTAGCGATAACTACAACCATGTTCCATTTTTCCATTATGGATTTTGCATAAATCTGGTTCAATTTGGTATCCTCAACCAGTAATGCCCTAACTCCCTGAAACAAATTAGTATATATTTTTACTGGTCCGATTTTCTTGGTTTTAACTTTGGTTCTTACTTTAATAAATGATAGGGTAAAGAAAAATTCACTTCCTTGATTTTTCTGGCTTTTCACTTCAAGTTTTCCTCCCATCAACTCTACCAATTGCATGCTAATAGCTAGACCTAAACCCATTCCGCCAAATCCTCTTGTTGTCCCCGTATATTCTTGATGAAAGCTTTGAAAAATTTTAGGAATATTTTCTTTTGTTATTCCAATACCAGTATCTGAAACATTAAAATATATAATATATGAATTTTTTGTAGACTTTACCAGACTACATTCAATGCAAACACACCCTTTTTGCGTAAACTTCAATGCATTATTCAGTAAATTGACAAAAACTTGTCTTAATCTGATCCTATCCCCCAGAAGAAGGCATTTGATTTCTTTATCAAACTTAATTTCAAGTTTGATTTTTTTTTCTGCTGCTGTATATTCAAAAGCATCGAAGACTTTTTTCAGCAAATCTTCCAAAGAAAATTCTGTTTCATTTAATTCAACTTGGCCTGCTTCAATTTCTGAGAATTCCAGAATGTCATTCACAATTCCCAAAAGCCCTTCGTAGGACTTATCAAGTCCTTTAATCAACTTTTTTTGTTCATCCGTCATCGGTGTCTCTTCCAATAAACGTGTTAACCCATTGATTGCATGTAACGGTGTCCTGATTTCATGGCTCATATTTACAAGAAACTGACTTTTTGCAATACTTGCCGAAATAGCTTCTAATTGTGCCTTTTTTAATTCCCTCTCAGCTTTTTTACGTGGAGTGATATCTGAATACCGCCAAAGATTACCCATAAATTTTATTCCTGAATACATAGGTAGGAAATCGCGTTCATACACATGACCATTTGTTAATTCGACTTCTTCATGAATCGCAAGTTGACGCAATGATAAAATTTTATCAACTTTTTTTTGGAATTTTAAGGGCTCTTTAACAAAGTCGGTTATCATTTCATGTGCAACAGAATAATCCAAACCCACCAATCTCTCGGGATCAAGAGGCACATTAAAAAGATGACAAAATTCGTTATTGACAAGAACAATTTTGCTATTTTCATCTTCAACAAGGATTCCATCGTGAAGATTACGCATGAGTGTACTTAACCTAGAGGTAGTCGATTCCAAATAGCTACGGTTCAAGATATGTCCATAAATTGATCCCGCCAGATTCCCAATAAGTGAGAAAAGAGCAATTTGTTCCTTGCTAAATTTATTCTTTTCCGGGCTAGCAATGCTAAAAACGCCTACTACATGTTCCCTGTTAAATACAGGAATACTAAGCCTTGTTCTAATTTGAAAACTCCTCTTACTGGTGATACTCAATGGCGGATTGTTGCTTTCAATATCAGGGACATAAAATGTTTTTCCAGTTTTGAAAACAAATCCAGGATGACGTTCCATTGCTGTCCTTTCAGCTTCAATCCTTTCTTCCTCGGAAAATCCCTTCGCATAATAAAGTTTAAGTTTTCTATCGTTAAAATCATATAAAAATAATCCATTATACTCCATATTAATCATTTCGTCGAGTATATGTTTAACCTCCATTGCCAATTCATGTATATCACGAATCTCAGTAGAACGTAACGTAAATTTGTTCAAAATGTCGAAAACATCTATTATATTACTAAAATTCATGCTAAAAAAGTTTGTGGTTTCCGATTAAACCTTTTCTCCTTCTATCTCAACCAGTGAAAATTTAAATCGGCTGCCTTCACCGGGTATACTTTCAACAGAAATCTGTCCTCCATTCTTAAGCAGAAATTCTCGACAAAGAATCAACCCTAACCCAGTTCCTGCCTCCATTTCTGTTCCAAGAGTACTAATCTTATTATCTATACGGAATAGTTTATCAATATCCTCCCTTTTTATTCCCACGCCACTATCTTCAATTGTAATTTCATGAAATCCATTCGCTGAATTTGAAAAAATGGATACCTTGCCACCCTTTGGTGTAAATTTAATGGCATTTGATATCAGGTTTCGAAATACTACGGAGATCATGTTTTTATCAGCCAATGTCCAAATTTCATAATGGATTTCATTCGTAACAATGATCTCTTTTTTTAGGGCTTCCCCTGACAAGATGGATAATGTTGATTCAACAATTTCCGCAATACTGAATTTCTCAGGATTATAATTAATCATGTTTGTTTGCGATCTTGCCCAATCAAGTAAGTTTGTCAGTAAATTAAATGCACTTTGTGCTGAATCGTTTATGTAACCTGTGTATTCATCGATTTCCTTCTTATCAAGATCTGCAAGGTTTTCTTTCAAATAATTTGAAAAACCGATCACTGCATTAAAAGGATTACGTAAATCATGCGCAATGATTGAGAAAAAAATATTTTTTGCATCAATGGCTTCCTGAAGCTTATGTTCTGACTTTAATAAAGCGTTTTCAACTTTTTTTCTTTCTTCAATTTCAAGTCTCAGTTTCCGGTTAGTATTCAGCAGTTCACTGGTCCGTAATTGGACTTTCTCCTCAAGCTCACTATTGATGTCACGTTCGCGTTCAAGAAAGCGAAAATACGTTTGAAGCATGTTAACAATCTGAACATCATCAATGGGTTTAGTTAGGTAATCAAGACCACCTGCATGCAGCCCTTTTTCCATCAGCATTTTATTTGGGTCAAATGCTGTAATGAAAATTACTGGAATATGAGCTGTTTTTGGTCGTGTTTTTATCAGCTTAGCGGTTTCAAAACCATCCATTTCTGGCATTTGAACATCCATCAGACAAAGGTCTATTGGTTGTTCATTAATTACTCGCAATGCCTCGAATCCAGAATTCGCTTCCACGATTTTCACAAGGAAATTCTCCTTGATCAATTCATTCAATGAAAAAAGGTTATTGGGATTATCATCCACAATAAGTATGTTAAGATTGGTTTGATTGTTCATCTTATTATTAAATTGATTGATAGAATTCTGGTAACTTGATTGTAAAAGTTGATCCAACACACAACTTGCTCTCAACAAATATTTTTCCTTCGTTCTTTTCAATAAATTCTTTACATAATATCAGCCCGAGCCCAGTTCCTTCTTCACCTTCTGTTCCATGGGAGGCTATGTTTACATCAATAGAGAAAAGGTTTTCCAACTTTTCCGGACTGATACCTACCCCATTGTCCTCCACGCTGATAGCTACTTTATCTTCAATCAAACGAGCAAATATTTTGACAAATCCACCTTTTCTTGTGAACTTTACCGCATTTAATAAGAGATTTCGTATGACTGTATTTATCATGTTTTTATCAGCAAAGACCTGAATAGTCTTGGGAATATCCATTTCCATTCCGATATTTTTGTTATCAGCTGATACTTTTACCAAATCTATGATTTCGTTGACAATGGGCTGTAGGTAAAATTGGGTTGGTTCAAAAACAATTTTTCCAGTTTGGGTTTGAGACCATTCAAGCAAGTTTTGTAATAAACGGTAAGTGTTTTCTGCAGATGATTTGATATTCATTAAGAAGTCCATTTGTTCCTCATGAGAAAAACTATCATAATCTTCAATCAGCATTGTGGCTAAACCTATAATTGCGTTAAATGGGTTCTTTAAGTCGTGGGCAATGATAGAGAAGAATTTATCTTTGGATGCATTTGCTGATTTAAGTTCTCTTTGTGAAAACTGAAGGGTTTGTTCGGTAGTTTTACGTTCTTCAATCTCTTCAATTAATTTCAGGTTCAATTCACGCAGATGAAGGTTCATCATAAACTCATGTTGGATGAACCGAAGGTACATTTTCAAGCGGTAAACCAGTTGAGTGTCATCAATTGGTTTAGCAAGATAATCGAATCCGCCTGCAGCAATTCCTTTTTCCAGTAACTTCTGAGTGGGATCATAAGCAGAGATAAAAATAATTGGAATATTACTGGTTTTTGGCCGATTTCTAATTAGTCGTGCCGTTTCAAAACCATCCATCCCGGGCATCATTACATCCATTAGGATCAGGTCAATGGTTCGTTCATTAATAATTCGTAGGACCTGCTCACCTGAAGTTGCTTCAATAATATTTGCATCGAAATGTGCTTCTATCAGTGTTCTGAGGGTAAAAATATTGTTTTCGACATCGTCGACTATCAATATTTCCGGTTTGAATTTTGCTTGCATCCTTGATTAGATTATTTTTTTAAAAATTTTATTCTGCTTATCGAAAACTTGAAATCCTATTGGATAAAAAGCAATGCTCTCGCTTTCTCCCAATACCAAAAACCCATTCATATCTAAAGAACGAAAAAATAATTCAAGAACGGTATTCTGTAAGTTATGGTCAAAATAAATCAGTACATTTCGGCAAAGGATCAAGTGAAACTCATTGAATACCCCTTTGTTAAGCAAGCTATGTTGGAAATACAAAATTCGTTCCAAAATATGAGGCTTCACCCGTGCACAAGCATCCTGAATTATAAAATAATTGGAAAAATCGGCTTTCCCTCCTGACAGGTGATAATTCTCCTTGCTTTTGTTCAAACTATCTAGGGAATAAATTGCATTTTGGGCTTCTTCAACCACATACGGATTGATATCGGAAGCATAAATTTGCGATTTATGAAGGATTCCAATTTCATCCAGTAGGATTGCGAGTGAAACTGCCTCTTGACCATTGGAACAACCCGCACTCCAAATCTTAATGTGTGGAAAAGAATCAAGGTAAGTTAGTACTTTCTCCCTGATAGTCAGGAAAGTTTCCGGATTCCTGAAAAACTCCGTCACATTGATAGAACATTCCAGGAACAAATTCTCAAACAAATCTCTGTCTTGCAGAATGAGTTCTTCAAACCTCTTGAAAGAATAGATGTGGTTATCTGTCATCACCCTTGAAATCCTTCGAATAGCACTTTGTGAGCTATAATGCCGATAATCGTAACCGTAATTTTCATGAAGCCTTTCGAGAAATAGTTTTAGCTCCATCTCTCCAATATTTGGTTTATCCGGTTCGATCATCCGTGATAAATAAGACACCAATTCAGGTAATGGAAATTTATAGTCGACAGTACCAGTATTCCACGCATTTACAAGCAAATCTTTTGCCTCGCAATCACCAGGATCTTCAATTATTATACGCGCTCCCGCTTTCTTTAGTAATGGGAGTGCCCGGATACCATCTTCTCCGTAACCGCATAACATTACAACTAAAAGTTGATCCTGATACTCGCTTACCAATGATTCGAAGGTGACCTGAATTGAAGGACGTGCAAAATTCTGTTTTGCTTCTTTGGTAAGGCGGACCACCCCATTTTCTGCTTTCATGTGAAATCCCGGTGGCGCAATATAAACACTCCCAGGTTTTATAGGAGTTCTATCAGATATTTGTGCAACCTTAAAAGAAGTGGCTCGTTGCAATATTTCTCCCAAATAATTGGGTTCTTCTTCAAGAATATGCTGAACAATAAATATACTAATTTCGCTACGAGGCAATTTTGCCATCACCGACATGATCTTATCAAGGCTTCCAGCAGATCCCCCCATAACTATGGCCCTGATCTTTTTTGATTCCCTTAGTTCAAAAGAATGTTGATTCAAGGAATGACAGCGTAATCCCAAACGAAAAAGATAGGAAGCAAGATAACGATGAAAAACGTTTATTTTAAGCTTGATATTTGGATTAGTTGCTATAAAATTCATCAAGTGGATAATTACATCAGGTGGTAAAATCCTGGCATCAAAGAAGGTCAATTCAAGTTCTGAATAATTTCCTGGTTTTAATTCATTAAATAGATCATCTCTGTCAGAAGTGAACTGTAGGTTACCTTGAACTGAAATTTGATGTGTTTTTGCAGTATCGACGGCATGCACGTTCATCGTTACATTTTTTTCTGGCACCAGGCTTCTACCAGGCCAATTAACATATCATAATCCACCGGTTTTGCAAGATAATCATCAGCACCAGCAGCAATACATTTTTCCCGATCCTCTTTAAGAGCTTTGGCTGTTAGTGCAATTACAGGTAGGTTTTTTGTCAGTGGATTTTCTCTGATTTTTTTAATCGCAGTATATCCATCCATTATTGGCATCATAATGTCCATCAACACCAAGTCAATCGTTTTATCGGAAAGAAGATTGAGTGCTTCCTGACCATTCTGTGCATCAATCACTTTCGCACCGTGTTCCTCTAGAGCTGTACTCATTACAAAAACATTCTTGATATCATCGTCAACAACCAAAATGGTTCGATTTGAAAGTCTTTTTTGTTTTTTGGAAATGTCTGATGATTCGGATGGATCAGAAATCTCTTTCTGTGTTTGATGTAAAAATAACATCAGTTCATCCAGCAAGCGGTTTTCGGAATGAACAGTTTTAATAATAATTCTGTCTGCAAACTTCTTTAGGGTTTTTTCTTCATCTGTACTTAACTGCTTCCCAGTATATACTATGATTGGAACTTTCATCTGTCTTTCCCGTGCAAATTTGCAAATGTTCATCCCATCTCCTGATTTTAATCCAAGATCAATGATCACAGCATCATAGATACCCTTTTGAAGTTCAACAATTGCTTGTTCTTCCGTTTCCACACCAGTAACCCTTAAATCGAGGCTTTTTATCAATTCTGCCAAGGCTTCACGGTGAACAACATTATCTTCGACTAAAAGCAAATCTTTAGGATTCTTCTCACTGAAGTCGAGAATTCCCTGAATAGCTTGTTGGATTTGTTCCTGATCAACTGGTTTTTGCAAAAAATCAAGAGCTCCCATTCTCATTAGTTCAGGATTCTTTTCATGGCCGGATATAATCTGTACAGGAATATGTCTATACTCCTTATAACTTTTCAACCGGCGCATAAAGTCAACGCCATTCATGTCGGGAAGTACCAGATCAAGAATAATCCCATTGACTTTATATTGATGAATAAGTTGGAGACCATCTTCGGCTGTTGTAGCTTTTAACACTCGCATCTTCATCTTAGTAATAACCATGGCAACAATATCCGAGAAGGTCAAGTCGTCCTCCACAATAAGGATAACTTTATCACCGGGTTTGATCTTTTTTCTATCGTCAATTAATTTTTCAGCAATAGGTACTGGCATTATGGCGGGCTTATTTTGTTTTGGAGGAATCACGTAGGAAATGTTTTCCGTCTCATGAAGTTCTCCTTCATCTGGGATCAAAACCGTCGGCAGGAGTAAAGAAAACTCACTGCCTTTTCCTAACTCACTCTCTAAAACGATATCACCATGAAGCAAAACAGCAAGTTTTTGTGAGATGGTAAGACCAAGTCCTGTCCCTCCAAATTCACGAGAGATAGAACTGTCGACCTGTTGGAAAGCATCGAAAATTAATTTATGTTTTGCTTCATCAATTCCAATTCCTGTATCTTTAACACTGAATTTTACAGGCTTATCCGGGTTTCCACTATCACTGACGCGAATTAGAATATTTCCGACTTTAGTAAATTTCACAGCGTTGGAAATAAAATTACGAAGTATTTGTGAAACTTTGTCCTTATCGCTGATGACCGTGGTCTTCAAATTATCATCAATTGAAATAGTAAGATCTTTATTCTTTGCCATCGAGGAGAAGAATTGCATTAATTCAATGATCAGGTCTTCCGTTTTAAATTTAGAAACGGAAAGCACTGATTTTCCTGCTTCTATTTTTGATATGTCGAGGATATCATTAATTAGTCTTAGTAATTCTTCTCCTGCTGAATAAATGACTTTTGCACGTTTGATGTCGTCCTTTTCCAGGTTCCCCCGTTCATTTTTCTGCATCATTTTTGAAAGAAGGATTATTGAATTCAAAGGTGTCCTGAGTTCATGTGACATGGTGGACAGGAAATCACTTTTATACTTGTTTGATAATTCCAGATCCTTTGCTTTTTGATCAAGATCATTTTTCGCCCGCTGAAGGTTATCATTCCCTAATTGAAGGTCCTCTTTTTGCTGCATTAAAACTTGTTGTTGTTCTTCCAGTTGGGCATTTGTCTGCTGAAGTTCTTCCGATTGTTGCTGGAGCTGCTGTTGCTGTTCTTCGAGTTGTGAATTGCTTTGTTGTAATTCTTCTGTTTGTTGTTGTATTTGCTGTGATTGCTCTTCCAACCGGGCGTTAGCTTCCTGTACCATCATGGTTTTCTCTTCAGCCTCTCGTTGGGCAATCTGCGATTTTTTGAGTAATTCGCCAATCTTAGATTTTTGAATAGCGGTAAATATTCCAGAAGCAACTACCTGACTTGATTGATCCAGAAACTCCATTTGAACATTGGTAAATGGCGTGAGGGATGCCAGTTCAATTACACCAATAAGTTCATCTTCATAAACAAGGGGATAAGTATAAGTATTATAAGGGACTGAGGAAATTGTTCCTGTGATAATTTGTGGTTCATCTTTAGGCAATGATGTAAGGCGGATAGGTTTCTTTTCAAGAGCAACCTGTCCCACCACTCCATTACCCAGTTTGTACAAATTAGAGAGGTTTTCGCGTTCGGTAAAAGCAAAGGAACTGATAAGATTGAGGATTTTCTTTTCATCATCAAAGCGGTAAATAACTCCCCTGCCTGCAGTTACATAATGGCCGATAAAATTGATGGCTTTTAAAGTAATCTGTTCCAAGTCCTTATCCCCTGATAGTTCAAAACTCAATCTATTCAATCCATCTTTAAGCCAATTTTGATCCTTGTTGATCTTTTCGTTTTTTTCCAATCCCTCACTCATCATGTTTATGGATTGAGAAACCATGTCATTGGCTCCTTTAATTTCAAGTTTGCGGGTAAAATTACCATGCGATATCTCTTCGGTGACCTGTTGAAGGTTCTTCAAAGTCTCAACCATTTTTTTAAGAGAATTGCCTAGTTGGTCATTTTCTGATCGGGGTTTGATTTCTATAGTAAAATCTCCATTGGCAATACTTTCTGCATTCTCCGCAACTTCCCGAAGGGTTTGATTGAGAATCTTCACTGACGAATATATTCCGTGGGTGACCTGAGGAAACCCAACAGTCAAGTCACCCTCAGTAATTTTTTTCGTTATTTCCCTAAGAACAACTGGTTCAATCCCTACTTGCGAAAAAACGAATCGTAAGACCGAAATAAAAACAACAATCCCGAAGAAAAAAAGTATTATTGCAGCCGTTATGATTATCCGGTTCATCCTTGAAAAAGAAGATGAGGATGTATTCTCATCATTTTTCAGTTGATTGCTGATTTGATCTGAATACCTTTGTAGTAACTCATCAAGTTTTTTGGAACTGATCAGAGAACCCATATTTACTAGCTCTTCATCAAGTTCAATAGTGGTCAACTTATTATTTCTTTCCAAATTCAACGCTTTCTTATAGGACTGAAAATAATCCTTATCAAGCATTCTTGAAAAATCATCAAATGACAGTTTTATCTGATTCAATGTAGAATTGCCTAGGGTATCGGGGCACTGTTCTAAAGAAATAATTTTATTTGTAATTTCTTCAAACTCTTTTCCAATTTTTCCCTTTATTTCCATTTTAGCTGGAGGTGATTGATTCAGGATCATATCTCTGGCATCTATGTCTATTATCTCCTTATCCTTCAGAATTGCTGCAGTAACCTGAGATTTCATAAACTCTGTTTCGACAACTGCAGTCGACTGATTATCAATATTATTAATATATGATATGGCGAAGATAACCCCAAAAATTAACATGAGTACAAATGCGCTAAAAAGAGTAGATAAAACCAAATTAATACTGAGTTTCATAAGTTAATTTTGTTTTGAATAAATCATTCGATCTCCACAACTGAACATGAGACGTGGATTAAAGAGAAATTTTTTAACTATTTAACTAATCAATGGCCACTATTTTGGCCAGCATGATTGTGCATACAAATATATAGATTATTATTTTGCCAGCCATTTCTTGATTATAGCATCAAGTTCAACTTCTTTGAAAGGTTTTGAAAGATAGTCTGTCATTCCTGCCTTTAAACAACGGTCTTTTTCCCCTTTAAGAGTTCCTGCTGTTAAGGCTATTATTGGAATCTTTTTATCTGAGGGATTTTCGAAGGCACGAATCTCACAAGTGGCTGAATAACCATCTTTTTCAGGCATTTGAATATCCATAAAAATTAAATCTGGTCGATTTTCCTTGAATAAATCGACCACCTCTGTTCCGTTAAACGCCTTAATGATTTTCGATTCTGGAAGAAGATGTAATATTTGTGTTTCTGCCAATATCATATTTATCCTATTATCTTCAGCAATGAGGATGATAAATTCGCCCAAAATTATTGATTGATCAGTCTTATCCTTAGGCTCGGCACCCAAGAATAAAAAGCCGGATGGTTTTATTTTGTCATCAAGCCAGTTGATGATTTCAATAAGTGCAGCTAGTTTTACTGGTTTCACAAGTTTGAACATCTTCCCTGATTCTCTGTTTTTCCTGGCTAACTTTACTTCTTCCGCTCCATTGACTAATAAAATTGCAGGAATCACAACTCCCTTTTGTTTCATTAGATCATTTATTTTTTTTATCACACTTAGCCCGTTCATTCCTGGCATTTGGTAATCAACAAGTAAAATATCAAAAATCTGACCACCTTGGATTTTTTTTATCCCTTCCAGGCCAGAGTATACTGTTTCGGTTTTAATTCCATAGTGATTGAGAATATTTCTGATAATTATGCAATTAGTCTTGTTATCATCAATTACAAGCGCCGTTTTTATTTTTGTGAATCCGGTCTTTATTTTTTCCTGTTTCCCTTCCACAAGTTCCAACTCCAATGTAAATGAGAAAGTGCTTCCGGTTCCTGGTTCACTAGTCAGATGCAACTGGTCACCCATTTTTCCCAACAACAGATTCGAGATGGTTAACCCTAACCCTGTACCACCATACTTTTTGGTAGTCGAAGGATCTGCTTGGGAAAAAGATTCAAAGATCTTCAATTGCTTTTCAGAAGGTATCCCAATACCTGTATCCCTCACAGAGAATCGGAAAAGAGCCAACTTTGAATTTTTACTAAACTTTTCTGCTCTGACATTTAGCTCTATCTCTCCATTAGCAGTAAACTTGATCGCATTACTAAGAAGATTCATAATGACTTGCCGAAGTCTTAATGAATCAATCATGACAAATTGAAAAACATCCGGAGAAACATCTAACAAAAGTTCGAGTCCTTTTCCATGTGCACTATATTTAATTACGTCCATTGTAGATTCTACAAGTTCGATTAAATCGGTTGTGTCATAAACCAATTCAAGTCGGCCAGCTTCAATTTTTGAAAAATCTAGAATGTCATTGATCAAACTCATCAGTGATTCTGCAGATGCTGATACATGCTGCATATATTGTTGCTGGATATCCGTAAGTTTTGTTTTTACCAATAACTCTGTGAACCCAATGATTCCATTTAATGGAGTACGGATTTCATGGCTCATGTTTGCAAGGAACTCACTTTTAGCTCTATTGGCATGTTCTGCTTCTCTCTTTGCTTTCTCAATGGTGGAGGCTTTATCTTCAAGTTCACGATTCAGAGCCAAAACACCCTTATTAGTTTCTTCGAGTTCCCTATTGATTGTTTCTATTTGATTATTTCTTTCCTGTAATTGAGAAAGAAGGTAGATCAATTCATTGTTTTGTGAATTGATTGTATCTACCATGCTGGAATCACCCCGAATAATAGTCTTCTGAAAGGCAGATTGAATCTGTTTTATACGTTCAGGGCTTATGGTAAGATTTTTTTTTGGCAACCACTTGGCAGCCGAAATAGTCGTTCCTTCACCTGAATGCGAACGGATATCAAAATCGTCCATGAGTCTTCGGGAACCACTTAATCCGACACCCATTCCTGTTTTGGACTGATATTTTCCCGATACAATTTTCTCAATTTCACTTATCCCCGGTCCTTTATCATCAAAAATGAGTACCAATCCATTTATTCCGTTTTTCTGCTCCCCAAGATAATAATGCAGTGATCCTCCTGAGGCATGTTCAATGATGTTTCTTGTCAATTCTGAAACTGCTGTCCCTATGCGGATACAGGTAATCTTATCGAATTGAACCTCTTTTGCCAGTAATGAACTGAGGTTACGTGCACGTATCACGTCAGTTTCATACTGTATAGACAACTCTCCTACATCATGTAATGTAACGGATGATAAGAACTGTGGCATCATCACTAATCCTTGAGTATTTGTTTACAATGTATTCGGCATTTTTCTGTGGATCTTGCAGCCAATCAATTTCATCATATTGCCAGCGTGATATGATCCCATCTGAATATAGACAAACATTATCTCCATTATAAAAATCAAATTCAAACGATCGAGGTGTACGTATATTATGACCAACAATTCCTCCATATGACATGAGGTTAGTCTTTTTTGGTTTAGAATAGATCTGTCCTTCAATATTGCCAATTCCAGAAAAGATCAATGTGTTGTTTCCGGTATCAATCCGAATGATACCTATTGTTGCCCCGCGTGTACCCCTGAGAGTTTGATGAACCAATTGGATCATTTCATCCACTGACTTTTCTGAGTTTGCAAGAAGTCGTTCTTTTGCTAGTTGTGAAGCCAGGTTTGCTTCTTTTCCATGTCCTAATCCATCAACAACTGCCGCAACTGTAACCTTATCAGAAAGATGTGTGATTACATAAGTATCACCATTGATTTGTTCACCAGGTTTTGACCGGGAGGAGACACCAATTAGAAGGTTCTTGTTCAATCCATTCCATTTTGACTTCTGCAACCATTTTCTAGTAAGAAGACATGTAGTAAAATCGTTTCTTCTTTCCGAAAATAATTCATTCAAATCATTACTTTTTTCCGGGTTGATAACAAATTCGTCTGAAAAGCGAAAGATGGCGCCCAAACCTATTCCCAATGACGTTGAATTTGTATATCCATCCTTCATTGCCTGGTCAATATTTTTAAAACCTTTACCATAATCACAACACCAGAATTCTAAACCTGTACCAAAAATCTTATCCTTTATTCTGCACATTAAAAAGACCCCTTTCCCACCTCCATGTTTGATTACATTTGAAACCAATTCTGTGATCATTATGGCAACTTCTCCGTTTTCGACGTCATTAAACCCGATCTGTTTGGCAAAAACAACTCCCTTCCTACGGCATTCACCAATATCAGATTCATCTTCAATAAGAAGCATTTGAACCATATCACGTCTCAGATCCATTTCACAACCTGTACCTTGGTCCCTTTATTAATCTCTGATTCAATGCTAAATTCATCAACCAATCGCTTTGCTCCAGGTAAACCAAATCCCATCCCTGCTCCTGAAGAATAACCATCAATCATTGCCTGATCCAGGTTTTCAATACCTGGACCCTGATCGATACAGGTAATGATTAATGCATGATGACCGGCAAAATCACCAAGATCAACATACACATCTCCTCCTCCGGCGTATTGATACATATTTCTGAATAATTCACTTACAGCAGTAGTAATCCTTGTTTGGTCAACAATACCCATCCCGAATTGCTTTGCATGGAAACGCACATATTGCCGAGCAAGAACAATATCGTTCTCTGTTTGAATCGTATAAGTAGCTATGCGATCCCGGTTTTTATCAATCTGCAATTCTGCCATAGCTATTCAAAGGTTATTGACTCTTTCGATAAGTATAACCTAACCGTTTTTCTAACATCTCCATCCCTTTTTCCATATTTAATGCTGTATCTACACCGGGCATTTCCAACCCAAGTTCAACAAGGGTAATGGCCACTGCAGGCTGCATTCCGACAATGACAACGGCAGCATCCATGATGGCTGCCATAGATGCCATCCCCGATAACATACGGCCTATAAAGGAATCTACCATTTCTAACACCGAAATATCAATCAATACCCCACGGGCGCCAGTTTTTCCAATCTCTGCTAATATCTGAGATTGCAATTGAATAGCGAGTTTATCATGCATATCTATCTGAATGGAAACAATCAGATAATCCCCGATTTTGATAATGGGAATACGTTTCTCTTGCAAAACGGAATCAATATTATCATTCCACTTCTTCATCCGGATGAGATATTTCGTTGTTCTTCCTAACCACAGGCTTGTTATTCTGATTCATAGCATAAATCATGGCATCCTGAAGGGTGGCTTTTGTGCGAATAGAAGTCAGGTCAATCCCCAGATGAACTATAGTTTGAGCTATTGCCGGACTTATTCCGGAAATAATACATTCTGCACCTAATAGGCGTGCTGCAGTAACTGTTTTAAGCAAATGATTTGCAACCTGGGTGTCAACGGTTAAAACTCCTGTAATATCCAGAATAGAAATAGTACATCCTGTCGATACAATTTTGTTCAACAGGTTTTCCATCATGATCTGCGTTCGCTGACTGTCAAGGGTTCCAATAACGGGCAGGATGAGTATATTATCCCATACCTTTGTTACAGGGCTAGATAATTCCATCAAATCCTCCTGTTGCTGGACAATTGTCTTTTGTTGCTCCTGGATCCTTTCTAGTTTTTCTTGCAATTCAAATTGTACTTTCTCCCTGTTTTTTAATTCATCTGTTAGGTCATCAATCAGAAGATCAATAGCAGATTCGATCCCTGTAAGATCATCTTCGATCTCGGAAGCAATTCTTGCATCCATATTGCCAGCTGCGACTGAAGAAAGGATGTCTTCAATTCTTTCAATACGACCTTTGATATTCTTTATTTTCACAGTTTCACTCATTTTTGCTTCCTCCTATTTATTAACCAGGTTAATGCTTCCTGCTCTGTTTTAAAAAAATCACTTTTTGCTTTGAGGTTGCCCAGTTTCATTAGGACTTTAACAATCATCCGGGTAGCTGATGTAACGCCTATGTATGCCACGTCTGTAATTGATGCATCATCCAAGGCTTTGTTTGCGATTGTTCGAGTTTCACGGCTTTCCATTTTTGTGCCTTGAGTAAGATCCACAATGATTTGCCTGAATGGTTTCCCTTGAAGTGCCTTCTCGTAGATTTGTCCTAAACCCAAAGCCTCTTCAGTGAAAAAATCCCCGATGATTTGCTGATGATAAACATCGGTTTTATCATCATACCAGAATTTATGTGTCATTATTTTCGTTTTATTGGTTTGATTAGATATAAGTTATCAAAAATTATCCTTATTACAGAGGATGTAAAGATATGACAAAATGAATCACAAAAGGAATTGTTACCGCTATTAAGAATAGCTTAATATCATCCCTTTTATTTATTGATGACAATTTTCCGGATCATCCAGTGGTTGGTATTTTTTAACGTCACCATATAGACTCCATCCTGCAAATCCTGCAGATCGATAGGCACTTCCATTTTACTTTGCATGTTCAAATTGGTTAGTTCAAAGACCTTTACTCCCATCATGTTGAAAACATCCAAAGCGCAATTACCGGAACATTCACATTGAATCAAAGCGATAAACTTTCCATTATTGGGATTTGGATACACGGTGAAATTGATAGTTGAATGGTTCCTATCAATCCCAGTAGTCATCGTATCAGGACAATTAATTGCATTAACATTAAGAACCGTTGGTGCTGGTGCCCTGCAACCTCCTGGGGTGGTATAATTTACACTTACTGTCTTAGCACCAGATAAGGTCCATTGAACTTCGATCTGATGGCTGGTAAATCCAGAATAAATAATTCCTCCGGAACCACCAAGTGTCCAGTTATAATTTGTCATCCCTGTTTCTGTTGAATAGTACTCGTATGCCCCAACGCAAGGGCTGCCTGGTCCAGTTATTGTCGGTGTAGGAATTGCATAAACGGTCACTGCCTTCACCGTTGGGGCCAGTACCTGACATCCAGTTAATGGGGTATAGGTCACCGAAATTGTATTTGCTCCCGCAGTATTCCAGAGTATATTGACCTGTCTGGTTCCGGCACCGGATGTGATGGTACCTCCTGATGAAACAGTCCACACATAGTTGGTCATGCCTGCTTCTGTGTTGTAGGTCACAGTTGTGTTGGTGCACAGGCTAAATATGCCATTGATTGAAGGAACAGGAGCCTGGTTTACAGTAACAGTGTATTGAACTGCCGTGGCCGCTGTACATCCTGCAGTATTTGAATAATTCACACCAACCCATTGTGCTCCATAACCTGTCCAGGATACGGTAATAGCATTTGTACCAGATCCTGCGGTAATGGTCCCACCGGTCGAAATGGTCCATGTATAGCCTGTCATTCCGGATTGCGTTGTATAAACGATGCCTGTTGATCCCTGACAAAGTGTTTTCTGTCCTGTTATGGTAGGTGCAGGCAGAGAATTTACAGTGATGTTAAATTGTGTATAGGTTGCCGCCCTGCACCCTGTAGAATTCGTATAATTAACCCTTACCCATTGAGGTCCTGTTGCGGTCCATTTTACTGTGATGGAACTGCTCATGCCACCTCCTCCTGAAACAATAGTTGCTCCGGAAGAAACGGTCCATGTATAATTGGTTTTTCCGGATTCTGTTGTATATATACCTGAAACACCTGAACAAAGTGTACTGCTTCCTGTGATCGTTGGTGTCGGTAATGCATTCACTGTGACGTTTAAAACTACTGGTAAAGCAGCCTGGCAACCACTGGCATTATGGTAATTAACAGATACATGTTGAGCCCCTGCTGTATTCCATGTTACAGTGACAGTACTGCTGGTAGAAGTACCGCCTGCCGTAATTGTTCCACCAGATGATACATACCAGGCATAATTACTCATTCCGGATTGTGTTGTATAGACAACTCCTGTAGTCCCGGCACAAATAGAAACCGAACCGGTAATGGTGGGTTGTGGCAAAGCGCTTACAGTGACCGGCAATGTCACCGGAGAAGTGGCAGTACAACCGGCAGTATTCGCGTAGTTTACAGATACAGTCTGTGCACCTGCTGTATTCCATGTAACGGTAACCGTATTATTAGTGGATGTGCCGCCTGCCGTGATTGTGCCGCCTGCAGAGACTGACCAGATATAGTTTATCATACCTGCCTGTGTCGTATACACTACACCAGTCGTGCCGGCACATACCTTATTGGCCCCTGTGATGGTTGGCACGGGTAGTGCATTTACAGTAACTGGGTAAATGGTTGCGGTTGCAGCACTACATCCGTAACTATTTGAATAGTTGACACTCACCCACTGCGATCCGGTGGAATTCCAACGGATGGTAACCGTATGACTGGATGTTGTTCCTCCTGAAGTGATGGTTCCACCTGATGAAATATGCCAGATGTAGTTTGACATCCCAGTCTCTGTTGTATAGACATAAGTTTGAGTGCTGATACAAAGAGTGCTGGTTCCTGTTATGGTAGGTACATAAATGGGATTAACGATAATGTTCTGAATGGTTGGTGAATTAGCAGTACATCCATTAGGATTAGTATAATTTACACTTACCGTTTGGGCCCCGGCAGTATTCCAGGTTACTGTGATTTGATTTGTTCCGGCACCTGCTGTGATGGTACCTCCGGCAGATACATTCCAAATGTATCCTGTCATGCCAGTTTCAGTTAAATAATTCACCCCTGATGTTCCTGCACATATCGAAGCCGAGCCTGTAATTGTTGGGACGGGCAGTGAATTTACTGTCACATTTTTTACTGTTGGTGCTATAGCAGTGCACCCATTACTGTTGGTATAATTCAAAGAAAGCGTTTGTTGACCAGGTGTATTCCAAGTAACTATAATACTATTGGAACCTGAGCCAGAAGTAATAATACCACCAGAGGAGATACTCCAGGAATAATTGGTCATTCCTGCTTGTGTAGTATAGTTGACGCCTGTCGTTCCAGCACACACTGAAGCAGCCCCAGTGATTGTCGGAACAGGTAAAGCATTCACAGTAACATTTTTTGTTGTTGCTGATGAGGCAGTACATCCGTTGGTATTGGTATAGTTTACACTTACGGTTTGTGAACCGGCAGTATTCCAGGTAATGGTAACGGTATTGCTTGTAGATGTTCCGCCTGCTGTTATTGTCCCACCAGTTGAGACAGTCCAGATATAGCCTGTCATACCTGTTTCAGTAGTGTAAATCACTCCGGTAGTGCCTGCACAAACTGAGGCTGAACCCGAAATTGTAGGTACAGGCAATGAATGTACAGTTACGTTATAAACTGTGGCAGTCGTTGCAGTACAACCATTCGTATTGGTATAATTCACGCTTACTGTTTGTGCACCTGTCGTATTCCAGGTAACAGTTACAGAATTACTTGTAGAGGTACCGCCTGCCGTGATCGCTCCCCCTGCAGAAACAGACCATAAATAGCTGCTCATTCCGGATTCTGTTGTATAGGTAATTCCTGATGAACCTACACATATTGCATTTGAACCTGTTATGGTTGGCACGGGAAGAGGATTTACGGTTACATTTTTTACCGTTGGCGATGCGCCGCTGCATCCGCTTGTATTCGTATAATTAACACTAACAGTTTGTGAGCCAACAGTAGTCCATGAAACTGTAATTGTTTTTGTTCCTGAACCTCCGGTGATGGTTCCGCCAGCAGATACTGCCCAGGTGTAGCCGGTCATACCGGTTTCGGTTGTATAGGTCACTCCGGTTGTTCCCGCACAAACTGCTGCTGAACCATTTATGGTGGGTACTGGGAGAGAATTGACAGTAACGTTTTTGACAGTAGGGGTTGATGCCATACATCCGTTTCCATTGGTATAATTGACGCTTACCGTTTGAGCGCCGGCAATATTCCAGGTAACGGTAATGCTGTTTGTACCGGAACCTGCGGTAATGGCACCTCCTGCAGAAACCGACCATGTGTAAGCAGTCATCCCGGCTTGAGTTGTATATACATTTCCTGTTGAATTCACACATGCAGCAGCAGTACCGGTAATTGTTGGAACCGGAAGGACATTAACGGTTACCGGTAAACTGGAACTTGATCCGCTCATACATGTATTAGTTCCATATACAACTACATTACCCGAAACTGCATTCAGAGCAAAGGTGACGGTAATAGAGTTGGTAGTACCACCAGAAGTTATTGTTGACCCGAAGGGTAGTGTCCAGATGTAACTTGTGGCTCCTGAAATTGGAGGCACAGTATAGACTACTCCGGTAGCTCCCTGGCAAACACTGGTCGCTCCTGTAATTGTTCCTGCGGGACTAACAGCACCGCCGGTAGTAAAGTTCAGATCAGTCCCATTGGTAGTGCCAGCGCTATTAAATCCCCTAAGCCGGTAATGGTAGAGTGTATTACACGAAAGCCCGGTAACCGTTGCTGAAACTGGTGTAGTTACACTGCCTGTCACCGGGGAAGGAATTGCAGAAATGGTTGTTCCGTAAGCATTAGTTAATCCATAATCAAAAAAGACTGTGGTACTCGCCCCGTTTGCATTAACCGTACCGTTAAGGGTCGCTCCATTAAAGGTAATCGCTGTTGCCGCCAGCGTCACTACTGATGGTGGGGCTGGAGGTGTTGTGAATGTCATGTCAAGACCATTGGAGGTGCCTGCTGAACTTGTGCCATTTATACGATAATGGTAGGTTGTGGCAAAAGAGAGACCGGTAATTGCGGCTGAAGATGTAGTCACAGTATTACCGGTCACGGGTGAAGGTATTCCGGGAACGGTTGTTCCATATGCAACAGTCAGACCATAATCGAAAGATACTGTTGCCGAGAGATTATTTGGATTTATTGTGCCGTTCAGCGTTGCAGTTGAGTAGGTAACCAAAGTTGCGGCTGTAGTAACAACCGTGGGGGGACAGGGAGGAGTAACTGTCATATCACTACCGTAAACAGTGACTCCACCAGAGGTGCCTTTAGCTCTGTAATGAGTGATCACATTAGCAGGTAAACCAGTTACAGAGGCATTTATCGATACCACTGTGCTCCCATTTACCGTCGATGGAACACCGGCAACAGATGTACCATAAGAAACGGTAGGGCCAAAATCAAAGCCAGTAGTTACAGTTGCATTGTTTGGATTGACAGTTCCATTAAAAGTCGCATTTCCACAAGACACACCTGAAGCCGCTGTTGTTGTCACGACCGGGTTGGAGGAAAATTCATAAGCGCCAATATCCGGTGCATTTGTACGCAAGGTTCCGGCAAAATCATCAGTGATTGATGAAATAGTAATTCCAGCCTTACTTAACCCGGTAGCTGTAGTATGCAGATCGGAGGTAGAAGTAAAAGCAGGATCGACATTCAAGGAAGCAGCATCCTGAGCTGATGCCGTTTGCCATGCTGCAAATGTTGCTACGTTTGCACTGTTTATATATCCAATATTTGCTCCCAAACCATCGTCCCAATAGTCATTGTTGTTTATCGTGCTGAAAGCTGTGTTTGCTGATGTACATAAGATATCATATGTAAAATCTGCCGGTGTACCTGAAACAGCAGTCATGGAATTCTTGAAAATATTATTGCGTATATCCAATGCAGTAATACCAGGATTTATTGAAAGGCAAGCGCTTAAAGCACCTGTATATGTTATTGACAAGTATGCACCGGAGAGATAAATTGAATTGAAATAAATCTGGCAATTTCCACCCGAGGCAATATAAATTCCATACGGGCTATCAGTTTGTGTAGTTACATAATACCCGTCACCTTTGATCAAATAAATCAGATTATTGGAGATTTCCGTAATGGTTGATGCATCTGAACCATAATAAATACCGTAACAACCATAACCAATGGTTCCAGTATAATACCAATCATGAATTTTATTTTTCCGGATCTTGGTATTTACTGATCCAGTTGTAATATAAATGCCCGTTTGGTAATAATTTGCATTTCCACTGGGACCACCCATTATTTCGTTTCCACTGATCAGTGTGCCATTGGCATATTGAACTGTGATCCCCCGATATTGGATAGATGTAGCATCAGTTGTTGAACCGATAATATTATTTGTGATTTGCCCGTTGTTAGCGACCAGTGTGGAAGCACCTCCAAAAAGGATTCCATTACGGGCGTTATATATCGTGTTATTGTTTATTACCGTGTTATCATAACCACCGCCTGAGGGGTTCATATAAATAGCATAGTTGTTGTTTGTCACTTGGCTGGTTGCTTCAATGTTGCAGTTCCGGATGATATTATTAGTGGCTGGGTCGGTGCCTCCAGCATTGGCAAGCCCAATAGCATAAGTGCTTGCGGCAGTATTTGTATTGATAATGGTAAGGCTTTTATCAGTTCCTCCGCTGTTTGATCCATCAAGAATAATATAATCAGCTCCGCTCAGGATAAGAACACCACTTGCTGAAGAACCTGTTATGGTTGAAGTGACACCACTTGCCGGATGTATTGTTACTGTATTTGTACTGCTGGAACCGAGAAGAGGGTTGATCGTGATTGGTAAGGTTTCTGCACTATAGGTGGCATCGGTTAGCTGTAAAACAACCGGACAAGTGATTTCTTTTGAATTTAATGCAGCTACTGCTAAAGTGAGTGTCGTATAGGTTTGGCCGGCGCCAACATTGTAGGTTCCACACATGCTTCCAACGATTGTGTATGTATTTGGCGTCGGAGGAGTTGAAACTGCCGGAGGGTTTATGGTATATCCGGAAGCTCCTAATGCAGGATTGGCAAATGCATTTGGCGTTGGTGTATCATTGTCCTGAGCCACAACATAGTAGGAAACTACATCCCCTAATACTACCCCTAAACCAAAGGTGAATGTATATTGGTTCCCTCCTATGGATGCACCAGACACAGAATTCCAGGTTCCAGCGTTGATTTTCCAGTATAATCTTGGAAGACCGACACCTGAAGTGGGGATCCCACTAACGTCGGTTATTGTTGCTGTGAGGGTCCGGGTTGCAAGTGATGAAGTGTTGGCAAATGTCGTGTAAACAATCACCGGGCCATTTACATCTAAGGGAATACCGCCAAATTCATCAGCACCAATGTCAGGGGCAGTGGCGGGATAACTTCCATTATTGGGATAGCCTGCATTCGGATACCTGGCATCTCCGTCATAATCTGAAACAATACTGATGGGTGTGGACACAATCGAGCCCCCGCTTTCGCATGAAGTGGCTATCGTTGTTTTAAGATGAAGGTCATATGGAGTAGATGTGATGTTTACAAAAGGTGGATTTTCACTTACTGATTGTCCATCCCTTGGTGCTATAAATGACTTCAACGAAGCCAGGGTTTGAATGGAATTAGTGCCATCATAGAAGAGCAAATTCGTTGCAGAAGGCGTTCCGGCATAAAAATCATTATTATTTGAAGTACTTGAATAAGTTGTCAGGGTTGTAGAACTTCTCCTGTAAGCAGCAGTTATTCCACCTGCACCAACCGGAGTTGACGCATTTACAACAATATTGTTGCGTAAATCCAGGGTTGGGGTTGTAACAGAATAAATACCGGAAGATCCAAAAGTTGCAGCAGAAGAGGTTGCATTCAGATAGATTGAATTATTGTAAATTCCAATCGCTGTTCCACCGTTTATGTAAATACCGCAAATGGCATTTAATCCGCTTGCAAGAGGGGTCGATAGATTGGATAGGAAATTATTATAAAAAGTAATTCCCGTGCCAGCGTTTACATAATAACCGTAAATCACTGAAGCAGCAACTGAACCTGTAATGTTATAAATCGAATTTTTAAAAACTGACACTGAAAGACCACCCCCTATATCCATTAAATAAGTAACCCCTGTATTTGAGTTCGTGATAGCATAAGCTGTATTTGAGTATATAGATGCCGACACTGTAGTAGCTGTACATAGGGGATAGGCAGCAATAGTGCCTGCCCCTGTACCACCATTCCCGTTGGTAATGGTATTTACTGTATTTCCATAAATAGAACAGGTATTTCCAGCTGTATTGTATATCCCGTAAATTATAGCCGACCCTCCAGTGATTCCTGAAATTGTATTGTAATAAATTGATTTGTTTTGAGTAGCAGATGATGTTCCTGAATAGATTCCGTAGAATGCAGTAGCCCCAGTAACCGTAATATTGGAGAATGTATTGCTGTTGATGGTCTCAGTTCCCCCACTGGGAGCGCCTAAACTGTAGTATCCATATATACTACCACCTGCTGAAGGTTTGGTAATCGAATTCATTGTATTGATGGATACTGTCACATTGGGAGTAGCTACACCATTGGAAATAAAATAAATAGTACCGGTGGTGCTCAAGCTGGGGCAATTAGAAAATATATTTCCCGAAAACGTAGAAGAATTCATTGCAACAGAACAATAAATACAATAGAGATTTCCAGAAGCTCCGCTGTTAAATAAAGCGGTGAAAGTATTGTTATTTGCATTCAGGGTGCCGTTGCCTCCTATAGATGATGAAATACAATAGACCCTGCTGGCATTATTTCCTTGCGAAAGGGTGATGGTATTATTATTCAGTGTACCTGTAGCATTGGTAGAAGTAGAATACTGGATCCCATATAAAACATTGGCTGAAACAACCCCTCCCCCAGCAATATTGCTGATGGTATTATAAGATATGTTGCATCCATTTTGGTAGATAACATTCACACCATATGCTGTTGTTGCCAATCCTCCGAAGTCCTGGATTGTGTTTCCCGTGGTTGTTGATGTTCCCCCGATATCATTATTTTGGTCATAATAAACATAAGGAGATGTGGGATCGTTGAACCCTGTAATTGAAATCCCAGTATTGACATTCTGAATAATGTTAGAATAGAACTTATTGTTTGAATTGGCTCCACTTGTTGCAGTTACAGTCAGCGCAGTGGAGGAAGTGGGTAATTGATTAGCTACAAAAATTCCAACTGCACTTGCATAACTACGTTGCATGGTGATCGTACAATTTGTGATCAGGACATTCTGGCAACCAGCGGTGCCTGAATTTTTCAATAATGCATATCCCCACTCCATCTGGGTGGTGGGAGTTGTATTTGTCACAGGATCTTTGAGATCGATTCCATTGAAGGTAATGTAATTGATCCCTTGCAAGATAATGATCCCGTCGAGTGTTGTACTTACTCCCGGAGATGCAGTGATCAGAGGATCGGTCCCTGTTCCGGATTTTTGAAAAACGATGGGATTCGCCAGTGTACCTGTTGCAGTTATGATAAGATTTGAGGCTGTTTCAGTATATCCCGCTGCGACATTAAAGGTTACACCTCCACTCCCGACCCCCTGCGTATTTAAAGCCGCGATAGCAGCAGTTATGGTAGCATAATTACCGGGGATCGTTTTAATTCCGGTCAATTGACCGAAACCTGCAAAATAAATAAAGAGGAAAGAAACTAAAACGTAAAGCTTTTTCATACCTGTGTTTTAATTCTGGTGAGACGTTTTTGTAATTTGACGTAAAAATATCACAGAATCAGGAGAAAAGCAAATATTATCTTTTTGAATCTTTCTGTACTTTCAACGAAGAGCACACATCTTTTTTGTGAATTGCTGAAATAGATCATATGAAGGAATGCAGGAATTTAGAATGCAGGAATGCTTAAATGAATGAGATGGCGAGTTGGCGAGTTGTTGAAAAATATTTTGTTTTTTCGTATTACATTTGGGTTGAAAGCCGATTAATGGAGATTTTATAAACCTAAATTATGGTTATAGCAAACGATAATGTAATTACAAGGATGTTACATGGGAGGATTGGTAATGTTATTTTCCGGAAGGTCGGGAAAAAGACCATTGCTTCAAAGGCTCACGACTACAGCAAGCAAAAGTGGAGCAAGGCCCAGATTGAGAACCGGAAGCGGTTTGGGAAGGCTTCGCTTAAGGTGAATAAGAAACTGCGGGATGATCCGGAGTTGAAGAAAAAGTATAAGAAGATGGCAAAGGGTAATCAGAATGCCAATAATGTTGCCATGTCAGATTATCTTAAGCCGCCAGAGATAACAGAGATAAATGTTAAGAATTATAAGGGACAAAAAGGGAATACCATTCGTGTTGGTGCCAAAGATAAGTACTTTGTTGCCGGGGTTATTGTGATGATCCTCAATGCCCAGGGGATTGAGGTTGAGAGTGGTATGGCCGTTGAGATGCCTTTTAGTGGTAGTGGCGTATGGATCTACAAGGCGATGGAGGATAATCCTTGCTGGAAGGGAGGAAGGGTTGTCGTTCGGGTTGCTGATTCACCGGGAAATGTTGTGACCAGAGCATTGACGTTGGACGGAACGTAGGTATTTACGATTTAGGATTTTAGAAATTCCCCAAATAAAAAATCCAATTCATTTCAGATAAAGATGCTAATTCAAGCCTGGGAGAGAAATGCCCAGGCTTCATATTTTATGTGAAAATTCCTTGTTTTTTCTGGTTTTTTGGTGCCTTTAGGGGTACAAATTTTGTTTGTTATCCCGAAAAAGGGTTGTATGATGGTTGGATACAGGTATGTTAATGCTAAAAGCCGGGAAAGCCGCAGGAAGGGCGCAGGAAGGGCGCAGGAAGGGTATAGAAAGTTTACTAAATGGGAAAAAGAATTCTAAACCTTTCATTTCCTGAATAAATTATTCAGGAAGTTCTTCATATCTTCCCACGAATCTTTATCAGCCATAGCATTGTATTCAATCGGCATATTAAACTGTTTACCAATACGCGTTGCGTCAGGATTGGTGAATGCATGAGTTGCATTGGCATACACTTTAAAAGTATATGTCGCCCCTATTGAATCCAGTTGATCTCTAAAAGAATCAACATCAGCCGGGGAAACAAATTTATCACTTCCTCCATGGCAAACCAAGATATTGGCCTTTAACAACTTTTTATCTGCAGGAACGCCCGAAAGACTTCCGTGAAAACTTACTACTCCTTTTAAATCCGCCCCCAACTTTGCTGAGTTCAGAACGACTCCACCGCCAAAACAATATCCAATGGCAGCAAGATTATCAGGATCAGCCTGCGGAAATTCTTTGATCCGTTTGATCGCTGCATTCAACCTGTTCATTGCCAATTGGGGATCCTTATAGAGTGGAGAAGTAAGTTCCTGTGCCTCTTTCGGGTTTGCTGCATTTTTTCCATTACCAAACATGTCTACAGCCATAGCCAGGTATCCCAGTGATGCAAGTTTCCGTGCTCTCATCTTTGTGTAATCATTCAGCCCCCACCATTCATGAACGACTAATACCACCGGACGTTTCCCTGTTATTTTTTCATCATAAGCCACAAACCCGATCATGGTAACATTACCAAACTTGTAGGTTATCATTTCTTCTTTGATGGTTGATGCCATGCTTTTTGTATTAATAACTGAACTGCTTATCACAATTGTTACAAAAATAAGAAAACTTTTAAAAAAATATTTTGCCTGCATAATCTATCTGGTCATTAGTTAATAATCAGTCTTCATGTTTCTTTTCATTTGTACCTCCATTATCACCAACGATAAGCCATTTGCCCCCTTGTTTCATCAGGATATCAGTCCATCTTCCTTCTTCCATCTTCTTTTTTCCATCCACATCGCTTAATGTTGAATAATAATCTGCGAACGCAAAATCTCCATATACTTTTATCCCAACTGGTTTTATCTCATAATCTAACACCTTTCTTCCGGACATATATAGCTGAAGCCACTTCTGTATTTCAGGTTTTGTTGATGGCAGAGGTGAATTATCATCCCATCCCATATAATCAGGATGAAAATATTCAAGAAACCCAGCTACATCCCCTTTTGCAAAAACAGCCCAGTAATCATTCACTCCTTTCCAAACCTCTTTTTGAGACGCAGACCATTCCTGTGCATTTATCTTATTTTGAACGCCCACACCGAGTATTAATAGAATAGTAGTCATAATTGTAAATCTCATGTTCTTTCTCATAACCAAATCTCCTATTATTAATTCTAATTATTTTATCAAAATTTAATTCAAAGGTAATGGCACAAAACTCTTTATTTGGAATGATTATTGTTAAAAATTGTTAATAGTAGTCCTTCTGCATATAAGGCAGTAATT
>Ga0364859_10006_pt1 | contig 212797 bp, 206 predicted proteins | sample ExccelAu500001D3_FD_206911 | JGI IMG/M metagenome (GOLD analysis project Ga0364859, IMG submission 206911) | Enriched cells from Trout Bog Lake Hypolimnion, Wisconsin, USA - BchlTB.Aug20.5000.01 .D3 | ecosystem: Environmental > Aquatic > Freshwater > Lake > Hypolimnion/Profundal zone | place... | reverse complement strand
AGTGCACAATGGCCGTAAGTTTATTTCAGTATTTGTTACTGAAAACATGGTCGGTCATTACTTGGGTGAATTTTCGCCAACACGTCTCTTCCGTGTTCATAGCGGTCAGCGTCAAGCGGGTGAAACGGGCGAAGGTACAGGAGCACCAGCGAATTTCACCTGATGGCATACGCAAAGTAGCATATTCGGCGGTTTTTGCCATTAACTGAGCTGAAGAACCGGCACTTCGTGCAATTTTTCCACCCGAACCTGGCTTAATTTCAATATTATGCACCATGAAACCTTCAGGAATATTGCGCAACGGAATTGCGTTCCCTACCCGGGGTTCAACTTGGTCACCCGCCATAACGGTAGTTCCAATGGTCAAACCATCGGGCAACAGCATATAATGCTTTGCGCCATTGGCATATTGTACTAATCCCAATCGAACATTACGATTTGGATCATATTCAATAGCTGCTACTCGTCCGGGTACATCTCGTTGTTCCCGCTTAAAATCGATAATGCGGTACTTTTGATACGCTCCACCGCCACGATGACGCACGGTAATACGACCATAGGCATTGCGCCCACCCCGTTTTTTTAATCCATACACCAGGGTTCGTTCAGGAGATTTTCTAGTAATTTCACTCGTATCAAGATACGTTTGAAATCTGAGTGAAGAATTTTGTGGTCTTCTTGTTTTTATTGTCATGATTTCAACCTTATTGTGATGGCCGTTGCACTGTTACGGCTGATTCAGCAGCAACACTATGGGCACCCGCCTGATCAAAGAGATCTAATTTGTGTCCCTTAACCAGGGTAACAATGGCTAATTTTTGATCGGATCCTTGAACAGTACGTCCGCGCACTCGACGAAATTTACCTTTGCGTATCATAATATTAATAGCCGCTACTTTGACACTAAAAAGTTTTTCAAGCGCCTCTTTTACCAAGGGTTTATTGGCCACAGGATGCACTTTCAACATCAATTTATTTTGGGTTTTATTAAGCTTATATGCTTTCTCAGAAATAATAGGCCCTACAATCACGTTGTACAAACTTAAAGCCATTGTGCCACCATTGTTTTAAAATGCTCGATATCTTTATCTAATATCACCCAGCGTTGTGCATTTGCTAAATCATACACATTGGGTTGATCAAAAAAGCGCACCTGAACATGGCCCAAATTTGCAAATGATGCAGCAGTCAATGCGTCATGAGACGGAATGAAAAGCAATATTTTCTCATTGAGCAATCCTGCATTATGCAATGCGGTACGAGCAGTACTCGTCTTTGGACGCTCAAGAGTCAATGCAGGAAGTGATACAACGCGCCCTGCTTGTAAAAATTCAGCAGCCAATGTACGCAATACATTTTTACGCATTGTTTTAGAAACTTGTAACATGCGGCTTCGCTCTTGCGGCCCAAATATCACACCACCACCACGCCATAATGGAGACCGTGCAGATCCAGCTCGTGCTCGACCAGTACCTTTTTGCTTCCATGGCTTTTTATTGGTGTATGCAACATCAGATCGGCCTTTACAAGCAACAGTGCCTTGGCGCCAATTTTGGCGTAAGGCACGAATGCATAGTGCGAAACCTTCTGAAGTGGCTGCCTGTTCAGGAGCAGTAAATGCTACCTGTTCAGAGGTAATAATCGTATGCCCAGCGGCTGTTTTTGTTTGTTTTTTAGTTGCTTTATTCATAATGCACCTATACCTTTGCAATCGACAGGAACGAACCTGCTTTGCCCGGCACGGATCCTTTAACAAAAACTACCGGTTCTTGCTCTTCAATTCTGATTACTTCAAGGTTCTTCATCACACGCACATCAACACCCATATGACCGGGGAATCGTTTTCCTTTGATAACCCGACCTTGAGAACGATATGAACTGCTTGATCCTGGCTTTTTACCCAGACATGATCCGTGACTTCCCGGTGGCCCATTAAAGCGATGGCGCTTTACAACCCCTTGGAATCCTCGACCCATCGTGGTTCCTGTGACATCAACGGTATCACCAACCGCTATCAATGTGCGAACATCAAAGGGTTTACCCACCGCATCAGCAGTTATTCCTTGCACAACTGACACTTCACAAATATATGCGAAATACTTTGGCAATTGTGTTAACCATTCGGGTGAGAATGGTTGCTGCGTAAAGCGAGCTTTAATGTTACCAATTTGTACTGCCTCATATCCGTCCTTCTCGGTAGTTTTTACCTGTAATACCACCCATTGAGAAACATCAATAGCGGTAACAGGAACTACTCGATCTTGTACAAAGAGCTGAGTCATTCCAATTTTTTTACCCCAAAATCCTGCAGCCATGTGAATGACCCTTCCTACTTAATCTCAACATCTACACCAGAAGAGATATTGAGCTTCATAAGAGCATCCATAGTCTGGTCTGATGGTGAAACAATATCTAAAATACGTCGATGCGTTGTAAGCTCAAATTGCTCACGTGATTTTTTATCAATATGCGGTGATCGCAATACGGTAAAACATCGTCGCTTATTGGGTAATGGAACAGGTCCCATCAAATGAGAACCTGTTCTTTTTACTGTTGAAACGATTTGTTTAATCGCTTTATCAAGCAACTGATGATCATATGATTTGAGCGTCAAACGGATTTTCTGCTTTTTCATCGATTTGCCTATTATTCAATGATTTGAGTGACAATACCGGATCCAACAGTTCGTCCACCTTCACGAATTGCAAAACGGAGATCTTTATCCATCGCAATTGGTGCAATTAAATCTACCGTCAATTCTACGTTATCACCGGGCATTACCATTTCTCGGCCAGCAGGCAAAGTAACGATACCCGTAACGTCGGTTGTACGGAAGTAAAATTGTGGTTTATAGCCATTAAAGAATGGACTATGACGACCGCCTTCATCTTTTGACAAGATGTAGACTTTGCATCCGAACTTCTTATGAGGGTTAATGCTGCCTGGTTTGGCACACACCATACCTCGTTCAATTTCTTCTTTCTTTGTACCGCGCAAGAGAAGACCAACGTTGTCTCCTGCTTGACCTTCATTCAAGGTTTTGCGGAACATTTCAACACCAGTAACCACCGATTTCAATGTTTTACCAAAACCGATAATTTCGATGTCTTCGCCCGCGTTTACTTTTCCTTGTTCAATTCTACCGGTAGCAACAGTACCACGGCCTGAAATTGAGAATACTGATTCAATCGGCATCAAGAATGGCTTCTCGATTTCGCGTTTTGGCAATGGAATATATTCATCAAGTGCATCGAGCAACTTTTGAATTGCGCCATAACCGATTTCGCCCTTATCGCCATTCAATGCTTTTAATGCAGAACCGCGAATCACAGGAATAGTATCGCCAGGGAAATCATATTTCTTTAAAATTTCGCGAATTTCTTCTTCAACCATGTCGATCATTTCTGGAGAATCAGAAACCATATCGACTTTGTTCAAGAACACTACCAAGGCAGGAACGTTTACGTTACGTGCCAAGACGATGTGTTCACGAGTTTGAGGCATCGCACCATCAGCGGCAGAAACAACCAAAATTGCGCCATCCATTTGCGCTGCACCGGTGATCATGTTTTTAACATAGTCAGCGTGACCAGGACAGTCAACGTGCGCGTAGTGACGCTTATCGGTTTCATATTCTACGTGTGAGGTTGCAATGGTAATACCACGTGCTTTTTCCTCAGGCGCATTATCGATTTCATCGAATTTTTTTGCCTGTGCCAAGCCCTTGGTAGCCAAGTAGCTAGTAATTGCTGCTGTTAAAGTAGTTTTACCATGGTCAACGTGACCAATGGTCCCCACGTTTACATGGGGTTTTTTTCGCTCAAATACATCTCTTGCCATCGTTGTAACTCCTAACCTATAAACAGAGATAATTAATTATTTCTTTTCCGCTATCGAATCTTGAATGTGTTTTGGTACTTCCCGGTAGCATTCAAATTCCATGGTATAACTTGCACGACCTTTAGTCATCGAACGCAAGTCAGTAGCATATCCAAACATTTCAGCCAACGGAACTTCTGCATTAATAACATGCGTTGCTCCGCGCCCTTCCATGCCTAAAATACGCCCTCTTTTTGCATTCAAGTTGCCCATTACATCTCCCATATATTCTTCTGGCGTTTCTACTTCAACCTTCATAATCGGCTCAAGCAGAACAGGAGACGCTTTTGCCACTCCCGCCTTAAACCCAATAGATGCTGCAATTTTAAATGCCATTTCAGATGAATCCACATCATGGTACGATCCATCGGTCAATGTCACTTTCAAATCTACTTCTGGATATCCTGCTAAAATACCGGTTTGCAATGCTTCTAACAAACCTTTTTCAACCGCGGGAATATATTCACGAGGAATAGAACCACCCACAATTGCATTCTCAAATTCATAGCCTTTACCGCGCGGCAATGGCTCGAGTTCAAGCCACACATGACCATACTGACCACGCCCACCCGACTGACGAATGAATTTTCCTTCAGCCTCAGAACGTTTTTGAATGGTTTCTTTGTATGCCACTTGCAACTTACCTTGAACCACGTCAATTTTATGATCACGACGCAAGAGATCTACTTTAATTTCCAAGTGCAATTCGCCCATTCCTTCAATCACGGTTTGCCCTGTCTCTTCATTATAAGAGAAGCGGAAGGATGGATCTTCTTGCATTAATTTTTTCAAGGTGAGTGTCATTTTTTCATAATCAGCTTTATTTTTTGGTTCAATAGAAGCCGAAATGACGGGCGCTGGAATATCAATTGATTCCAATAAGATAATATTATCTTCTGAACAAAGCGTATCACCTGTAATGGCTTCTTTTACTCCCACCACCGCAGCAATATCACCTGCTCCAATGACATCAATCTCTTCTCGTTGATTTGCATGCATTCGCACCAAACGACTCACACGCTCTTTGCTCCGCGTTCTTGCATTATAAACATATGACCCCGCCTTTAATTCACCCGAATAGACTCGAATGAAGTTCAAGACACCCACGAATGGATCGGTCATAATCTTAAATACTAATGCAGCAAAAGGACCTTTTGGATCCGTTGGCAATGAAACTTCTTTCTTGGTTCCCGGTTCCATACCGATTACCGGCGGCACATCCAATGGTGATGGTAAATAATCGATAACACCATCCAAGAGTAATTGCACACCTTTATTTTTGAAGGCAGTTCCTGCAAATGCTGGAATTACTTTACGTGCAATGACGCCCTTGCGAATGGCTGTTTTAATTTCTGCAAGACTTACTTCTTCTTCATGTAAAAACTTTTCTGCAACCTTTTCATCAAGATCTGCCGCTGCTTCTACGATCTTTTGGCGCGCTGCCTTAATTTTATCAGCATACTCAGCCGGTGCATCATGCCAGGTCATCACAGAACCCATTTCACCTTCGAAAGTAGCCATTTTACCGGTCAAGACATCGATGATAGCATTAAAATCTTCTGAATACCCAACTTGAATATGCATGTTCAATATATGCGCACCAAGCTTTGTGCGAACATCATCAAGCACACGCGCATAGTCACCGCCAATACGATCTAATTTATTAACAAAAATGACGCGAGGCACTTTATAACGATTTGCCTGACGCCAGACCGTTTCAGATTGTGGCTGCACACCTTCTACTCCACTAAACACCGCAACCACACCATCAAGTACGCGCAATGAGCGACCTACTTCAATGGTAAAGTCAACGTGTCCGGGGGTATCAATAATATTAATTTTATGATTTTTCCATTCGCAGGTAGTCGCTGCTGAAGTAATGGTAATACCACGCTCACGCTCTTGAACCATCCAGTCCATCGTGGTGGTACCTTCATGCACTTCGCCAATTTTATGGGAAATACCGGTGTAAAATAAAATTCGTTCAGTCACGGTTGTCTTGCCCGCATCAATGTGGGCAGCAATACCGATATTTCTACAACGCTCGAGGGGGATACTCATAATCTACCTTTAACTACCACGCAAAATGAGAGAAAGCTCTGTTTGCTTCCGCCATACGATGAACATCTGCTTTCTTCTTAATAGCACCACCGCGGCCTTCAATAGCATCTAAGAGCTCATAGGCTAAACGCTCACCCATTGTCTTGTTGCCTCGTTCAGCAGCAGCGTCGATCAACCAGCGCATTGCTAACGCACGGCCACGATCGGTATTAACTTCTACTGGAATTTGGTAAACAGAACCGCCCACTCGACGGGGACGAACTTCAATGATAGGAGTGATGTGATCTAAGGCACGAATAAAGATTTCTAATGCTTTATCAGTGTTACCTTGTGATTTTTTGACGAGAATTTCAATAGCATCATAGACAATGTCACGGGCAGCATTTTTCTTGCCACGCCACATAATGATGTTAATTAACTTTTGAACCACCGGTGATCCATAACGAGGATCGATGCCGATGTCACGCTTTAAAATCTGTTTTTTACGTCTTGGCATATCTTACCTTTTGTACTTTTCTTATTTAGGCCGCTTAGCGCCATATAATGAACGACTTTGACGACGTTTTTCTACCCCGGCTGAATCCAACGTTCCACGAACGATGTGATACTTAACACCAGGCAAGTCTTTTACTCTTCCACCACGAACTAAGACCACAGAGTGTTCTTGTAAATTATGCCCTTCACCCGGGATATATGCGGTGACTTCTATACCCGTTGACAACTTAACACGAGCCACTTTTCGCAATGCGGAGTTTGGCTTTTTTGGGGTAGTGGTAAATACACGTGTACAAACGCCTCGCGCTTGCGGATTATTCTTCAACGCAGGGCTTTTTGATTTAGAGTGAGAACTTTTTCGCCCAAAGCGACAAAGCTGATTTATAGTGGGCATAATCAATGAATCCTAGGTTTTTTGGTTAAAAACAGATAAAAAAAACAAGCAAAAACTAAATTTTTGCTCCAACCTCCGTTTTTTAGCTTCAAAGGCTAGGAACATTTTACCTATTTTATCAATTTTTTCAAGAACTATTTACAAAGGGGCCCACTGATCACGGTATTAGTAAGATCCATCGCTCCATTTTATTACGCCCCCTTCGGGACTCCATAAAACACTCGGGACGAAACGGAAAGAGATTGCCAAGTAGACTAAGGATGGTAATAGTGATACGTTATCAGCACGCAGTTTTTCAATAATTTCTTTCCCCGCAAGACCGATTTTTAAGGAGCTTATTTATATGATTACCCGCCTCTTTGCGTTACTTTCCCATAACCTTATCCCCACTCTTTTGGGAGTCTTAGGACTCACTTTTTTAGTCGCACTCCATGAATTCGGTCATTATTTATTTTGTAAGCTCTTCAAAATTAATACCCCTACCTTTTCCATTGGCATGGGCCCTCAATTGATCTCAAAACGCATTGGCGGCACTAATTTTGCAATTTCTGCGATTCCCTTGGGTGGCTATGTTGAAATTGCCGGACTCGCTGAAATAGGGCAAGGAGAACAAAAAGAAGCTCATCGCGCTGATGCTCATTCCTTTACCCGCAAGCCGTATTGGCAAAAATTACTCGTTATGGTCGGTGGCATTGGGTTTAACCTCATCTTCACCTACCTTATTATTACCCTCCTTTTTATCGTCGGCTTTCCAAAAACTCCCCTCCTGTATCCTTTAAATGGAAATACTACCCTCAAAGCAATATCGTCTGAATCTCCTGCGGCAGGCAAACTCCAGCCCGGAGATATCATTCTTGCAGTCAACGGCAAAGAATTGGATAACTCAGCCCTTGCTTTTAAAGAAGCGGTCAGTAATTATGCGAATCAAGAAGTGACCCTCACGGTTGAGCATGAAGGCTCTCAATTCACCCTTCCGGTCACCTTATCAAGCACCCAAGATGCCCATGATAAAAAGGTAGGAATGCTCGGCGTTGAATTTGAAATGGGAGATCTCAAGGCTCCTTCGATTGGCCAGGCTATTTCTCGCGGTTTTACCTTTACCAATAAAATGATTTGCAACATATTTAATGCATTTCTTCATATTTTTGCCAAAGGAGATATCAGTTCCATGGGCGGACCGGTACAAATTATCAGAACCACGGTCCATGGCGCTCATCAAAGTCTCTGGCTTTTTCTTTTCATTTTGGCCATGATCAGTGTCAATTTAGCAGTTTTAAATCTCATTCCACTGCCCATTTTAGATGGGGGCCAAATTCTCTATTTTACGATCGAAGCGATTGTTGGTCGACCGCTGCCCTTAAAAGTGCGAGAAGGTATCCATCTTGTCACCTGGATCGCAGTATTAGGTCTTATCATCTATTTAAGTGGCCAAGATATTTATCGACTCATCAAGCCATGGCTTATGCGGTCAACGAACTAAGGCCCAATAAATATATTTTGGCTAACCAAACGATTCAATGGGGGCCATGTAATCTCCTTATATTCGTGACAATGCCTTTGAGCATTATAGGCATTCTGGGCCGCTTCAAATGGTGACTCTTGCTCAGAATATATGGTAATAACCTTTTGGCACCCATATGCCCTTAAAAAAACTTCATTATGGAGAATATTGGTATAGGGACTATTGCCCCCATAATAATGATCTTGAAGTGCTCTTTTCACCCGAGCCCCCCAGGATAGAGGCTCCGTCTCCAAATTGATGGCGATATCAGGCCGTGCACCATTTTTATAGCGTGTATATGCCGCAAGCGCTGAGATATCGATATAGGTAATAGAGGAATCGCTTTCCTCCTTAATCAGTAGACTTGGTTCATTCATACCAGAAAGGCTACCTCCGATCACAAGGCCCATTATCATTACGCTTTTCATAATAAAATCTCCTATTATACTTGAATTTATAGCATCGGTACGCTCTTTTTCACCCCATAAGGACAATCTGTTGAAGAGAGATATAGCAATGATATATATTCAAACTGTAATTATATGAATGGTGTTCTGATAAGAGCATACAAAATAAGGACATATTATGAAAAGAATTATCATACTTCTCATGGGAATCGTAATATCGGTAACTTCTTTATTCGGCATGCTTCCTGAGGCGGGAGCACTTGCAGAAGCAGCCGCCAAAACAGTCAAGGTTGCAGAAAGAAGGGTTCCAACAGCAGCAGAACTCACTCAAGCAGAACAATTACAAGCTGCTCATGTTCAATTTGTTAAGTCTTTAGAAAGACATACCAAAACACCCCTGAACGGTCTCAGAGGCTATCGTTACGAAGCAAAGGAAATGGCTGACGATATGCGACAACGTCTGAAAGATCCACAACTCGCTCACTATGCACCAGCAGTCATAGAAGCAATGGTAGAAAAATTTACAATACCTACCGCAGAGGCAGTTGCTCTTTTAAATTTCCCTCCTGCAACCATGGCCTTTTTAGAAGATGTTCCCCATACACCTCGCTTACGTGAAAGTACCAAAACATGGATTTCATCGACTATTACTGCTCAGCTAAAGAATGGTCTTCTTGAGCCTGGTGAGAAAACTCTTTTGGAACAATTATTGCAAGGCGTTGAAACAGCAGAATTTAAGATCCCTCCCCTTATGAATAAAAAAGAATTCAGTGAACTAGCTATTTATCTTCCCTTACTTACTACTGTCGACAAATACCAAACTAACTTACTAAAACTGCTTTTAGGAGCTGGTCTCGATGTAAATCATGCCTACTATACTGTACCACAGGACAAATATTCCACTTTATTTCAATATGTCTTAAATCATGCAAGCAATCCCCCAGCCGATTTTATGTACGATTCAACGGGTAATTTTATAAGACTTCTTGCAGATGCAGGCGCTACCCTTTCGGATGCCAACTCGCGCGATACCGATGCTTTAATTGCATTTATAGAAAATACACATGTAAAAAATGAACAACCTCGCGATTCTCGTGAATACTTATCTTCGCTAAAAGAGTTACTGCAAGAAAATGCAAAGGGTAAAAATATACATTTTCTGATAGCACCATTTATTACAGAACTCAAAAGAAAATCATATTCTACGAATCCAATACTAGAGCAGCAGAAAATCAAATTATTAGAAACATATGCATCAAAACAGCCATCGACTTCAACATCATGGTGGTCATGGGGTAAAAAATGACAAGAATAGCGATATATGCACTTGTAGCATTTATGACCATATCTCCTTTATTGGGCATGGAAGCGGAAGTAAATTCGCTTGCAAAAGCAGCCGCTGAAGCTGCAGAGAAGGCTGCTCGTCAAGAAGCTGGATTGCGTACTGAGGCTCAAATACATTTGATTGCGGCGTTAGACCAAGCAAAAGAAAAGGCCGCTACTCCAGAAGTCATGGCCTATGCGCTACGACCCCGTTTGGAATGGCCTGAACTGGAACATTTCACCCCTGTGGTCATTGATGCAATGGTAGCAAAATTTAAAATACCTCGCGCGCAAGCGGTTGCCTTGTTAAATCTTCGTGCCGCTGATATTGCCTTCATGCAAGAGTTAGAGCTTGAAAAATTAACACAACAGAGGCCACTCACTGCAGAAGAACAAAAACATCTCTTAGCGCAAAGGGCAGTAATCGCTGAGGCAGAGAAAAGGCCATTCACAGAACAAGCGATAACAATCCCCAGAGAAACAGATTTGCAAAAGAGCACCAAAGAATGGATCGCAAAGACCTTAAATAAATTAGCTGATAGCAGAGTAAATACCACAGAGGGGGAAGAACACTTATTACAAAACCTATTGCGAGGTATAAGAGCTCCAGACGTTTCAATACCACCCTTCATGAAAGTTACTGATGCTTTAGATGCTGCTCAAAACGCAATCCCTTTTTCCATGGATGCCCGCCTTCGACTTGCTCCTCAATACCGCGCACTCAATAATGGAAATACCGATTTTATAACTTTTCTAAAACAATCTGGATTTAATATAAACCAACAACCTTATAGTTATCCTCAGTATACACTTTTAGAATATGCAACTGAAAATATAAATCCTTACAGCCTTCTTACCATACGTAAGCTTCTCCAAGAAGGCGCTACTTTATCCGACAATCTAGTGACTTATGGACATGTAGTATTAAATAATCTTCTAAAAAACCAACGTGAAGATTCAGTCGCTGTTCTTAAACTGTTATTAGAAGAAAATCAAAGAGGAACTCAAGTACACTTCAATCCCATTTCACTCATTACAGAATTAAATCAAATGAAAACCTCAGAATTGGGAAGAGTGCCATTGCCTCCAGAATTGTGGGCAAAAAAGATGGCGCTGCTTCAACAATATGTGCCAGAGATGAATCTTATTCAACAATATGCGCCACAAACCACTAAAGGTATTTGGCCGTGGAGTAAATAATGAAAAAATTAATGATATATGCACTTGTAGCATTTATGACTACATTTTCTTTATTCGGCATGGAAGCTGAAATGAGCGCACTTGCTAAAGCTGCAGGAAAAGCAGCAGAAACAACAAAAGCTGAAGCTGAGCGGCTTGCTTTAGAACGCTCACTGCGCAATAGAGATTATACTCAGTTTACTGATGATTTAATCAGGGAGAGAACAACTCCTCAAACCGATTTTCCCTCAGAATCTGCTCGCTCTACTGCTCTGAATTGGAGAGCACGCCTTCAATCTCCGATTTTCAGACATTATGCTCCCCAAGTTGCTGATGTATTAGCAAATAAATTTAAAATTCCCCTTGCTCAAGCGGTTGCTCTGCTTGGTGTACCAGCAGCAACTGAATCCTTCTTAGAAGCATTACCTCATAACCCTGTTTTGCGAGAAGAGACTAAACAATGGGCCATACAAGAACTTCAGAAATGGTCAAATAGTGCAGCACAAGAACAGTCCGAAAAAGATTTTTTATGGCCATTATTGCACGGAACTAAAACAAGCGAAGGGCTAATACCCCCCTTGCTAAATGCTGCAGAAATAAATGCATTAGCTTTAAAGCTTCCCCTCTTCGATGCCATAGATCATTCACGAGTTGGATTAATAAAACTCCTTTTAGGAGCAAAGCTCGACCCAAACTTCAGTTACACTACTACAAATATGGAGATTGGTCGTTTATCTTTACTACAATATGTATTGCTGCGAGCGCGCAAAGATCCCACTCTCTCAACTGCTGAATTTGTACGACTTCTTTCAGAAGCAGGAGCAACACTTTCAGATAAGACCGCCGGCGATAATTATATTTTAATGAGCTTTATTGAACGAGCAAAGCCGGATGATAACGATAACGATCTTTATCTATCGGCCTTACAAGAGCTTTTACTGCAAAATAAAAAAGGAAAAAATATACAATTTACCTTAGAACCATTTATCAAAGCATTTCGTGAAAAACGTTATCCAAGTAATTTAGATCTAGAAATAGTGAAGTTACTTCAACAATATGCACCACCAGCCGCTAAAGGCATTTGGCCATGGAGTAAATAATGAAAAGAATGTTGGTATATGCACTTGCAGTATTTATGACTACACCTTCTTTATTCAGTATGGAACCCGAGCTAGGAGCACTTGCAAAAGCGGCCGCAGAAGCTGCAGAGAAGGCTCGAGCAGACACAAATCCTGTCACAAAAAGAATTCCAACAGCAGAAGAACTTGCTACCGCCGAACGCTTACAAGCTCCTCAAATGCAATTTCTTGATCTTTTAGAGCGAGCAACTCGCGGCGACGATACTCCGGCAAAGATAGCACAAGCATTACGCCCATATCTTATAAAACAAGAATTTGAGCGTTATATTCCATTAGCTATTGATACACTCGTCAAAAGTAGCCCATTTGGCGATATTCCAGACGCAGTAGCCCTTTTAGACCTTCCTGCGGCAAATAGTTCCTTTTTACGAGACGTACAAAATAATTGGCTACTCCAGCGAGGTACTAACCAATGGGCAGCACGAGCACTGCATAAATGGTCTGATCAAAAACCTCTCCTGAGCGGCGAACAGAAGTTACTTCGCGATATACTTTTTGGCATTAATACTACCACAGAGCACATTCCTCCCCTGATTAAAGCGAATGATGCCATACTTACCGACGTAGTGTATGACATTATCAATAATAGGGGCCGCAATCTTTCTTTACTGACATTTTTAACAAAAGCAAAACTTATCGATGTTAATAAACCCATAGATAGGCTTCATGGAAACTCTTTCATGCAGGAATCCTTAACCCAAGTGATGCCTTCACCATTTAAACATGGTATTTATTCCAATGAAACTCCCACGATTGTCCGAGAACTTATAAAAGAAGGGGGAAAGATCATAGAAAGTAATGAAATGGATCAAGGTCTTCTTAAAGGGATTACTCTCAGCAATGATCCAGTTTCTCTCTCGGTATTAAAAATATTGTTAGATGAAAATGAAACCAATAATAATATACAAATCGATATTCCATCGCTTATAACAGAATTACAAGATCCCACTTTGAAAGTTGCAAAGGAATTTCCAGCATTACCCGCTGCATTAAAAGATGCAAAAATGAAATTATTGCAAGAATATTTACAACATAAATACACGATACCCTACAAACTACAAACTCTCTGGGGGAGCAAGAAATGAACAATAAAAAAATCTTCATACTTCTTATTGCCCTTGTCTCGAATGTGATTATCAGCATGGAACCTGCGGCGAATGATCTTATGCGGACATTGGCTAGTGCAAGAAAAACAACGCTCGCTGTGCCAAAGCCAGTGGTTCCTGATCCCTGGGGAATGGCCGTTATTGATAGGATTCCCCCTCAAACACCGGGTATGCCCGCTACCAATGGCCTTGCACTCTTGCCTCGAGAAATGCGTATCCTTCTTTCCCATTACCTGATGTCTACACCAGAAGCAATGGCCTTGAATCTCAGGCCCCTGTTAATATTACCTCAATTTGAAAAATTGATCCCAGAAGTCATTGATACCATGAGTAACAAATTTACGATTAAGCCTGCTGTAGCAGTTGCATTGCTCGACATTCCGAAAGCTCGCGAAGTTTTAATGAAAAAATTGGTAGAATCTCAATATACAAAGCCCCGAACCGTCCGTCCTTCTTTTTACCAAATGTCTACCTTGACGTGGGCTGCAAGCATGGCTCAAAAAATAGTTACTGATGGGCTTGAAAGCTTAGCACCAGGAGAAAAGAACTTATTGATGCCCCTCTTATTTGGTACCACCATTGGTAAGGAGTTTATTCGGCATCCCATTCATATTGACGATATCATCATAGCCAACACCCATGGACAAATTCCTGCTTTTTATATGGGTTTAAGTCACGGAAGTGTTGAGCTCACCGGTCTCTTTTTAACGGCCGATTATCCCATTACAAGTCGTTATGACGGCATGAAACCTTTGAATTTTTCTCTTATAAATCTGAATCCTCACAGTGCAGAAATTACGCGCCTTTTGCTTGAAGCGGGTGATGAGGTCGATAAACCTATGCTCACGCACGTTGTACTCTCTCGGGAACCGGTCTCATATGAAGTATTAGAAGTATTATTAAAGAAAATGAAGCCTGATCTCCGCGCTTCACTTGCTTCCTATCTCAATTTCCTTGCAAACCCTAAGGCAGTAAGCAAAATACCGATTGGCTTACGGGAAGCAAAAATAACATTGCTTAATGAATATAAATGAAAACGGCGCCTTTTCAGACGCCGTCTCTTATCTCTCTTTGTAGGTTAGTATTTACGCATGCGTGGCAGAATGTGCCGCTGGCTTATGCGCACTGTGCGGATGTTCAGCTCCGCCATATACTCGTAATTTTCGCAACAAATAACGACTTAAAACATTCTTTGGCAACATACCTTTGACTGCCAAACTAATCAAGCGATCAGGATGCTTTGCCAACATTTGTTCTGCAGTGGCCGATTTTAATCCGCCAATCCAGCCGGTATACCATTCATACTTTTTGCCTTTGAGCTTATTGCCAGTCAATACAATTTGCTGTGCATTGATAACAACCACATAATCACCAGAATCGGTATGAGGAGTGAAGGTTGCGCGATCTTTGCCGCGTAAAATATCACTGATTTCTGTCGCAAGACGACCTAATACTTTTCCTGATGCATCAATAACGCGCCACTGTGGACGTTCATTATCTTCTTTACGCAAGAAAAATGCTTTATTCATATCGGCAGCATGAGCAACTGGCTCGGCCTTTTTAGCTCTTTTGGGGGCAGCAACTTGCTTATTCATGAGCGAAACACCTTAATAATTAAACTTTTTGATTACTTATTTTAGACTTTTGTAGCGAACGAAGCTTATCTTAAACTTTACAAGAAAATGGTAATGTGGTCAAATGAGTAGAAATAAACAGAAACAAATAGCACTAAACAGAAATGAAAAAATCAGTCCGTTCGGGCTGAGGAGCACATCAGTGCGTCTCGAAGCCTCTTCAAAATGCCCCTTCGAGATGCCTTCGCAAAGCTCAGGCTCCTCAGGGCGAACGGTATTAACCCTTGAAGGTCCTTCCAATGACATCACTCATATACGCTCTTTTACCTACCTTCGTGGTAGTCACCGTCGCTCTGCTTACCCATCGATTAATGGCTGCCCTCATTGCAGGAATTGGAGTCTGCGCCCTGCTTGCCACGCACTGGTCTCCCTTTGCAGCTCTCAATCTTCTCAATACCCGAATCCTGGAACAAATTACCGATATCGATACTCTGTGCAACTATAGCTTTCTTTTCATCCTGGGTATCGTCATTACCATCATCGAATACACCGGCGGCGCTGCTGCCTGTGCCAAATTCTTGGCCGAACGCCTTTCCTCTGCTCGCTCAGCACAGTGTGCATCCATTCTTCTTTCATTTTCCCTTGCCATTGACGACTATTTAAGCGTTTTGAGTGTTGGCTATATCATGCGCCCCATTTTTGATCGTTTTGCTATCGCCCGCGTTAAATTAGCGTGGCTTATTCATGCCCTTTCTGGCCCGCTCGTGATTATTGCTCCCCTTTCTACCTGGTTAGCACTTGTTCTTACCCAGTTAGAAAATGCAGGAGTAAGCACCAAAGGAAATGGATTGGCAAAAATAGCCGAGGATCCGTATGTCTTATTCTTAAAGACGACCCCCTTTGTTATTTATTCACTGTTGACTATAGCAACCGTTCTTTTTATCGTAACCCGTAAAGTCTCATTCGGTCCCATGAAAGAGGCAGAAGAATCGGCCATAAAACCTGAAGCTACCACCGAGCTTCCCGTTCCTGCCAATGCAAGCGCTTTGACCCTCATTGCACCAATCATTACCCTCATTGCCTCCTTCATTCTGGGCATTGCCTATCGCGGCAATCATCGTATGTTTGGCGGTACTCATTCCATGGTTCAGGCATTGCAATCAGCTGATCACATTGCCGTCATTCTCCTTATCAGCGGATGCATCGCTCTGGTAGTAAGTATTATCGTCAGCCTTTCTAAGGGGGTTTTTAACCTCCGCACCATGTTCCCGGCAACGTTAAGTGGCATCACCGCCATAGCTCCTTCGATTTTGGTGGTATTTTTGGCCTCAGTGCTCGGATGCATGACTCGCCTTGACTTGCAGACGGGGACCATCCTTGCCAACGTTTTACAAGGAATTTTACACCCTTGGCTTCTTCCGGCGGCAACTTTTCTGGGCTCTTTGGGGATGGCATTGGCCACGGGATCTGCCTGGGGCACCATTGCATTGATGACTCCCATTGGTCTTGGCATGGTAACGACTCTTTCAGGCCTGGCATTACCGCTGACCGTAACCCAATTTCCCCTTATTTTGCCCGTTTTAGGGGCCATTTTCTCCGGAGCTGTCTGCGGCAATCACCTTTCTCCGTTTGCCGATATTAGTATCTTAGCTGCAACAAGTGCTGGATGTTCCGTGTTGGATCATTTGAAAACCCAAACATGGTATGCAATTCCTGCTGTAGTAGGAACGGTAGTAGGATTTTTAGTGGTAGGAATTGGTATAGGTCAGATGGGAATATATGCTTCTTTAATCACCGCATATGGACTGGGGCTTTTTACTACTCTTGGTCTCATGATGGTGTTAAGAAAGTGAACTATTAGGCCAACAATTTTTCCCATTCATCGCTCTCATTTTCCGTAGAAGAATTTGGATCTACAAAAATAAAGTCATCGCAGGGTAGGATTTCATCTGATATCTCTTCTTCTTCAAAGGGTCCATCTTGCCATTGCAATTTTGCAAGCTGACCGTATGCAGCTTGCAAAGCTTCCCATCGCACTCGAGCCTTTGTGCATAAACTCCTATTCAATGTCTCGCGGTAAAAATAATTTTTTATTGAAATAGACGGCCTATTATACGCTTCATAGCACAGTAGATCCGCACAGCAACGATTATACTTTAAAAGCAAGAATGCAATGGTGGTACTATATTTTTTTATCCCATTGAGAGCAACAAATAAGGGCTGCGCTGTTAAAGATATGTTTTTTTTATTCCACGCAAGAGAAGGATTGGCATTTAATTGTTGCTCAACAGCACGCCAGTCATCATTTTTGATATCGTGAAGCAATTGATCCTCTGCAGAAACTTTTCTTTTTTTCTGCGGTACATTTTTTGTAGTTTTCGTTCTTTTTTTGGGGACATCAGTAGTCATTGACAGGAGGCTACTATTCATACAAAAAGTAATCAATATAACCAAAATCATATGCATGCATTATTCCTTTATCCTCTATCCACTAGAGTATGTAAAAAAGTGATATAAAAAAGAAAGACCTGGGCAAATCCCCAGGTCCTTTTTTCTTATATCAGTGCAACTTTTTATTCTTGTGTTGCTGGTGCCTCATCCGCACACTTTACCGGTGCCGCTTCAGCTACACAGGGTGCATCGCAGGGAGCGCTTACCGATTCAACACTTTCATTTTTGGTTTGATTATCACACACAACATCGGTAGCATGTAATGCACCAAAACCTATTGTTGCAGCTGCTAATACGGCGAAATGTAATTTCATGTCTATCCCTTTCTGGAAAATATGTTTAAACAACAATAAAAAAAGAATGTTATTAGTATGCAAGAAAGTATGAAAAAGGCAACTGCAATCAGCAAAAATTAACTCTGTGCAATATCATATTCATCGGATTCAAAAGATACCGACACATCGTCGTCATCATTTTTCTTTTGAACGAGTGCTTCAATATCAGCGACTGACTTGGGCAATTCATCGCTTAAGCAGACTACGCCATCTTTTGTCATCCAATAGTTATCTTCAATACGAACGCCAATTTTTTCTGCAGCAATATAAATTCCTGGCTCTATGGTAAAGACATCACCCTCTTCTAATGGCTGGGTGCGATCGCCCACATCATGCACATCAAGACCAAGAAAATGGCCAATCCCATGAATAAAATATTTCTCATAGCCCCGTTTGGTCAAGAATTCTACCGCTCTATGATGCAAGGATTCTGCCGGTTTGTCTTTATTAAAAAGCCACATGCCTGGTTTTGCAATACTCGCCACATACTCCTGCGTATCAAGCACATGCTGATACACTTCTCTTTGCCGAGCAGTAAAGCTGCCAGAGACTGGATAAGTCCGCGTAATATCTGCGCAATAGTAGTTTGCTTCTGCTCCCATATCAACGACTACGACATCTCCCGCAGCAAGCGGCTGAGAATTAGCGTGATAATGAAGGACAGTACTATTTTTACCGCTTCCGACAATCGTAGGAAATGCCGGCCGTGATTGCGAACCGATCATAATATATTCTGCTGTTGCTTGAACTTCCGCTTCATTCATGCCTGGCTCCAACGCATGAGCTACCGCTTCATGGGCCGTCATAGTAATATCAACGGCATGATAGAGAGCTTCTATTTCAGAAACATCTTTATACCGGCGCATTGATGCAAGCAATGGTGCAATATCATGCACGCGCGCTTGCAGTCCCGGAACCCATGAACAGATTCGGGATAAAAAGATACGCTGCTCAACATACTCTCCCGGAGTATTGGGAGAAAATGCAAACAAGGTGTATCCAGCACTACTCAAAGTGGAAAGATGTGCAATTAATGATTCATATGCTTCTGCTGGCGTAAAGGGATGCATTTGAAAACCAGCAATGGATTTTCCTAACGGAATTACCTGTTCAATGTCCCATTCCTTGGGATGTTGTTGAATACGAGCAATATCACTGACCAACCATGCCGATCGATCCATATCACTGGCAGGCACAAAAAGCGTGGTCTTTCCACTCAACTCCATGAGCATAACCACACCGGGCTCAGTGATTCCGGTCAAGTAGTAAAAACTACTCTCTTGCCGAAATGGTGTACGTTCTGATTCAAAGCCCGCTGACAAAAGCACAACCCCTTGTTTTACTTGGGGATGGGCTTCTTTAATACGACTACGCAATTCAGCGCGTCGTAATTGATGTATCTTTGAAGTATCGGGAGTAACTAACGTATCTAACATATTTTTTCTCCATATTAAAAAGGTCGCCGTTCAGAGAGGGCTTTATATACCGTTACACGGTCAAGCGATTCTAATGAAATGCCCACTGGCACCCCTCGCGCCAAACAACTAATAGTAAAAGGTTTGCCCTTCAATTTACTGGCAATAAATGACGCTGTCGCTTCTCCTTCAGGAGTTTGCGACGTTGCCAAAATTAATTCTTTAATCTCTGTTTCTTGTAATCGACGTATCAGTGCTGCAATGGTCAAATCATCAGGACTCACCCCTTCTATTGGGCTAATTGCTCCACCCAACACATGATAGACCCCTTGATAACCGCCGGTTTTTTCTACTGCCAAAAGATCTTGCCAGGTCTCTACCGCACAGATAATGGTGCGGTCCCGCTTAGGTGCATGACAAAAAGAACATTTTCTATCGCGCTCTTGCCAGACAAAGCAAATTGGACATGCTACTACATTTTTTTTTGCCTCGAGCACCAACTTGCAAAAATGCTCTACCTTTGCCTGATCAGAATATAAAAAATAGCTCGCCACGCGATAAATATTTTTCGACGCTACATAGGGCACTTGTTGCAGTGCCTTAATCAATTGCGCAAGACTCGGAACATCATGAATCATGCCATTACACCAATTTAAGCCAGGTTCCTAAATAATTTTGCAACGCATTGAGTGCAAAACCAACCACCATATACAAACACGCTCCCGCTGCAAATCCTGCCGACATGGTCGCCATAAAGAGTGCAAATGCAATAAGAATCATGCGCTGCTTAATTTCCATACTCGAAGATTGTAAAATTACTGCTATCAAAATAATGATAGGCAATACGTAATAGGGATCAGCAGCAGAAAGATCTTTAATCCAGAACATGAATGGTGCTTGATAAAGCGTTAAAGAATTGGTGAGAACTTTGCTCAATGCAAAGAAAATAGGAAATTGAATAAGCTGCGGCAAGCATCCACCAAGAATAGGCATCCCATGCTTGGCCAGAAGATCGGCTTGTTCGCGCTGATATGCTTCAGGATCATTTTTATACCGCTGCTTGATATATTCCATTTTCTTTTGTAATTCGGTCGACTTTTTCATACTTTTCAACCGCTTAATATTCAACGGCAGCAATGCCAGATTGATTAAAAAAGTTAAGAGAATAATAGCCCACCCGTAATTGTGCACATACTCATAAATCCAATGCAGTATTTTAAATAAAATTTTCGAAATGGGTGCCAAAATGCCTGAATAGTCGAGTAAACCATCTAAAGATGTATCCACTGCATTGAGTGCCTTTTCTTCCTTAGGCCCCACATAGAAACTCAATTGCCATTGGGCTGGCGCATCAAGAGGCGGTCCTTGCACTACTGCCAGCAGATCAGAAGTTCCCATCAAGCGATAATAGGCACGATTAACAAAGGAATTAGAATCTTTGAAAAGCACGGTGGTAAAGAATTTATCTTCCACCCCAAAGAGTACCGGTGACCAAAAGTCATTTTCTTCTAATGAGGAACGCTGGGTTTTGGTAATAGAGCCCTTGGTTGTGCGTACCACTGCTTGCGGCACATCGTTCGAACCCAATCCTTGCAAATGCGGAGCGGGATAGAAAAGGCGCACGAAAAGCGAATCTTTTCCCTTTGGTGTTACTTTTAAGGTAAGGTCGATCTTGAATGAGCGTTTGTCTACGGTATAGGTTTTTTCAATGTTCGCAAGCTCAGCATTAACAGCATAGGTGATTACCGCTTTTTCATCATCTTCATCAACTCCTTTGAGGGTGTAATAATAGGGAGTCTTTTGGTCAAGCGCTACCAGGAAGGTGCGTCTTTCTCGTTCTTGTTGTTCCAACACCGGTAAAAAGGAAAAGGATGCCGGCGGTTGCTCTCGTTTATACACCACCTGTTCCAAACTTGCCCCATGGGTCGAAAAGGTCCAGGTCGCCAGTGGGGAATCAATCGTGGTAAGGGTCGCTGGGATTGACTGAGGCTCAGAATCGAACTCAATATTCTTTGCTAAAACCACCACCTCTTGCGCGGGTGCTTCTGATTTAAAAATAAATTTACGGGCTACATAGACCACGGCCGTTGAAGAAAGCCATGCAAAACAAAATATTAAACCAAAACGAAGAAAGGGGGGAATATTCATACGAAATACCTATAGAAATGGGAATGCATCGATTTGTATAATAAGGCATAAGATAGCATAGATTACTCAGTAGTACCAGAGTAAAATTACTCAAAATATAAAGAAAATAATGCACAAATAATCCTCTTTTGTTATACTTTGTTTCTCAACGTTGGTAGAAACCTCTTAATACACCCTCTTACGTATATAGATTAACCATGAATAAAATTGATGCATTTGATGTAAAAAAGGACTTGAGTATGAAAATGCAAAAACGGCAATTTAGAATAGGAGAATTAGCAAAGCAACTCGATGTAGAACGCTTTGTAATCCGGTTCTGGGAAAAAGAATTTGAAGTAAAAACCAGACGTTCTCATGGGGGTCAGCGCTGCTACACCCAAGAAGATGTGGATAAATTTACCCTTATCAAAGAGCTTCTCTACCATAAAGGCTTTACTATTGCCGGTGCAAAACAACAAATCACTACCCATAAAGCCAAACAAACTGATAGCGTGGATCGCGTTATTGGATCTCAAAAAACAACCTTTGAAATGCCAGAAGATACCGTTGAGCAACTTACGCATAAAATCTTACAACTCCAAGATAAGTTGAAAAAGCTCCGCATGTTACTTGATAAGTAATCATGTATCGAAAAAAAGCACATATTCACTTTGTCGGTATTGGCGGTATCGGTATGAGCGGTATCGCCCAAATATTAAAAAACCAGGGATATCGTATCTCTGGCTGCGATCTGGATATGGATCAGCAGAGCATCAAGGATCTTAAAGCCCTTGGGTGCTTAGTATTCGAAGGTAATAATACCCCTGAATGCAATGACGATTCTATTTCAATTCTGGTCTATTCTTCTGCCGTGCGAGCTCATAACCCTGAAATTGTAGCAGCGCAGCAACGAGGAATTCCTACCATCCCGCGCGCTCTCATGCTCGCGGAGCTTATGCGTACTAAATATAGCATTGCTATTGCCGGTGCTCATGGCAAAACAACCACTACTTCTTTAATGTCCCATATTCTTATTGAAGCCCATTTTGATCCAACGGTTATTATTGGTGGCCATCTTAAAAATATTGGTGCCAATGCTCGCTTTGGCGCCGGTGAATTTTTGGTAGCAGAAGCTGATGAAAGTGATCGCTCATTTCTCCACTTACAACCCACTTTTGCAATTCTCACCAACATCGATCTGGAGCATCTTGAGACCTATAAAGATTTGGATGATATTAAAGATAGTTTTAAACATTTTGTGGGCTCTCTGCCCTTCTATGGCACTGCAGTAGTCTGCATTGATGATGCCAATGTGCGGTCCATATTGCCCATTCCCCATGTCCGCACTCTAAAATATGGTCTTGATGCGCACGCTGATCTCCATGCGCAAGAGGTACAACTTTATGCTGATTATTCTACGTTTGCGGTGTACAAAAAAGATCATTGCCTGGGAACCATGCACTTTCACATGCCAGGGCGGCACAATGTGTTAAATGCACTCGGCGCCACCGCATTGGCACTCGACTTAGAAATTCCTTTTGATACCGTTGCTCGAGCAATCAGCACCTTTAAAGGGATTGATCGGCGATTTAGTTATAAAGGACGCTTACACGGAGCAGAAGTTTTTGATGATTATGGCCACCATCCGCAAGAAATTTATAATACCCTCTTGGTTGCACGCAAACGGGCTAAACGTAAGTTGACGGTGGTATTTCAACCCCATCGATATACCCGCACTGATGCTCTCTGGCAGCATTTTATTGATACATTTAAACAAAGTGAAATTGATCACCTGATTATTACTGATATATTTCCTGCAAGCGAAGCCCCTATTCCTAATGTGACAAGTCAAAATTTAGTTAATGATTTGATTGGCCATCATCCCGCATTTCCTGTAAGTTACGTTCCCTTTGAAAAAGATTTTACAAAGCTCAAAGAATTATTAAATCCGCTCTTAGCAGAAGATGATTTATTACTGTTGCTTGGAGCAGGTAAAATTAATAAACTTGCTGAAATTATTACTTCTGAATAGCCCAATTGGCTGGAATATGCGGACGAGAACTAGCCAGAAGAATGGGCTGTTGTGATCCATAGATTCCCCCAAACATCGCGGTTAAATCTTCTGGCCTATAGGCATCAGATGCAAGAATCTGGTCGGGTGCTAACCGCACCTGCTTGACCATCTGCCATCCTCCGTGATGTTCTGGATTATCAAGAACAATATACACGGGAGTACTTCCTAGTTTTACCTTATACTTCGCCGGCATAGTTTCCACGGGTTTTGCCACCAAAGGAATATAGGGCAATATTCTATGAGCTATATCCTTATGCGTTACCGTAGCTCGATCACCCTGCCAATCTAATGCCATTTTTCGTTCATTGATCTTGCATTTCAGGGTGGCCTGCGCACATGCATCCGAATTCGGGTGTACATTCACTACTTGATGTATTAAGGCCGCAAATAAGGCCATTGATTCGATGGTGACCTCATAGCGAGTATCATCGCATTCTTTCGTCTCTTGCTCTCTACAAATAACACCTACAAAGATCTTTTCCTCTTCCATTGCCAGAGCTACACACGATAAAAAAGTAACCAAGAGCATATAACGCTTCATAGAACCTCTCCTCTTCAAAGGAAATCTTAAAATTTTGACATAGTATATATATACCTCTCTTTCAATACAAAGAAAATACGGAAAAAGCCTCTTTTATTAACATAAAGAAATTCTTTATTAATTATAAAGAAAACCCCTATGAAATCATTGATTTTTAGCCAACAAATTGGCGATACTAAAGGTAGAACATTATAAGTAATAGAAAAAGGAGAAACTAAGTATGATGAACAAAAAACAAGCAATAGGCATTGCCTTTATTGCATTCATTTTCGTAGCGCTCTTGGGCTTAACTGCTGATCAAAAAATTCATGCCAAAGGCGGTCACGGTGGTGGACACCATGGCGGTGGGCATCATGGTAATTATGGCGGTGGTGGACGCAGAGGCGGCGGTTATGGCTATGGATATGGTGAAGGTGCCGCAATTGGCGCTGGCGTAGGCCTTGGCTTTATAGCCGGGAGTGCTATAGCATCTGGCGATGGCTACTACGACGATGAAGGCCCGGTAGAAGTAGAATATGGTTATGGTCCTGAAGACGAAGGCCTCTACTTTGATAATGGTTACTATAGCCGCAGATAGACATTGATAACCTGCTACAGAGGCTTGGCCAATTCTAGGACCCATAAAAGAATGGTCCAGCCATTCCGCTTGCTCGTGCGCATAATGGAAATGTGGCAATATTTATCGGGTTTGCCAAATAACATGAGGGTATGAAAGCTATTGAGCTCTCGTACCTGAATCCAGCCTGTATATTCCATGTGTCGCTGGTACCAATCAATAATCATTGCCGGCTGGGCAGTAATCTCATATTCAAGAAGCCATTGAGTTCCTTTTCGATCATCGCTTTCCATGGAGCCTCGTTTTAGTTGAGCCCCCATAATTGGGGTAATATCAACTAAATGAGCTTCATATTCGCGTAATATACGAGGATCCGTAATGGTGGGTATAGGCTGAATGGATACATGATCAGGAGCTGATACTTCATGAGGCTCAAGATGCAAGGAGCGTTTTACGTGAGAACCGCAGCCTGATACTACGATAAGAATTAGTAATAAAAATGCTTTATGCATACGGAGCTCCTGCCAAGATGATGCAATTTCCTAATGAAAAAGGCCCACTTTTCAGCGGGCCCTTATTTGTTACTGTTGCGCTTCTTTTTCTTCGCGCGTCAGTATCTTTTCTTTTACACGTGCTGCCTTACCGGAACGATCGCGCATGTAATATAATTTTGCACGACACACATCGCCTTTACGAACTAATGCGATAGTATCAATTTTAGGAGAATAGAGTGGAAAAATTCTTTCTACCGGAACTGAGTTAGCACCAATTCGACGGATAGTGAAGGTGCTTGAAATGCCATAGTTACGAACTTTGATAACATCGCCTTCAAATACTTGAAGCCGTTCTTTATCGCCTTCTTTGATTCGCTGGCTTACCGCAACGGTATCCCCTACTTCAAAATTGGGATATTTTTTATCACTCGTGCCTACGTGGCGAATTGTTTCTCTCGTTAATCGTGACGCTTTCATAGAAATCCTTACTGATAATTCTGCTCAAAATATCCCTAATCTTACACAAAAACCTTCATTTTGCCAAGGCCAGATTAAGTCCTAACCATCGATCCAGTATAATAGCAACTGCTGATCGCACCGAAAGATGATTATAGGAGGTCAATCCCTGGACTGGCACAAGGACAAAATCAGCTTTTGCTATACATTCTGCCGTAAGCCCTTTGCCGGTGCCAAAGAGCAATAGCACTGGCCTTTTTTGTTTCCATACTTTTCCTTGATCAAAAAAACTAATGGTGTTTTCATGGCTCATAGTGCGTGCCGAGGTTACTACCACCAGTGGCTTTATACCTTCTTTCCGCTCAATAGCAGCAATCACTTCATCCAGTTGACTTACCAACTCAACGTGTTTCACCGCTTCATAGCGACTTGCATTATAGGCATGGCCGCCCCCTGTTTGCCAAAAATCAAGCAAAGTTCTGACTATTTTTTGCTGATCAATCAAAGGAGTCACGATAAAATAGCGCTCAATACCGTAGGTTTTACAGGAGCGCGCAATATCATGAATATCGAGTGAAGTGACCGAGGTGGTCCCCGGTTTATCCCCATCGCCAATGAGCACTTGCGTATGCATAAGGGCAACATAATGAGCAGGTATTTTTTCTTCTATACATTTTTTTTCTGCATCAGTTAATACACTCGATCGAGTCCATTGCCAGTGACCTTCTATACTGCGTTCTACCGCTTGATCTTGTCGCCACGTTTGCAATGCAGCATGATTGCCCGATCGTATCACTTCGGGAACTTCTTTACCCTGCCAGACAATCGGATGAGTATATTCAGGGTAATCCACAAAAGGCCCTGAAAAAGAATCTGCGTGCACCGATTCTTGCCTTCCCACTACTCCAGGAATAAGACGTAAAAATCCTTCCAAAAACATCATCGCCGGAATATCGCCCCCCATAAGCACAAAATCGCCTACTGAGAGTATCTCATCTGCATAGACTTGCTCTACCCGCGCATCCATTCCTTCATAGCGCGAAGCTACGAGCATAAGATGATCATATGAGGAAATACGCGCTGCAAGATCCTGCAACATGCGCTGATCTAATTTTTTACCATGGGGAGAGAAAAAGATTTTAAAGGCTTTTCCTTTTTGCTCTTGCACCGCATCAATGGCTTTTTCGACCACTTCAGGCCGAATGAGCATACCTGCTCCATGCCCAAGGGTGGGAGCATCAATGCGCTCTTTAGGCTGCACAAAAGAACGAAACTCGCGCACATCAATGGTGATAATGCCATCTTGTTGTGCTCGAGCAATCAAACTCGTTTTCACAAACGGTTCGTAGAGTTGGGAAAAAACAGAAAGGATAGAAATATTCATAGAACGGATTTAAAAATACCCCACAATAAAAAAGCAGCTCCTTGAGCAAAGGAACTGCTCATATATATTCACGATTAGAATTACTTAGCGCGCCTTGCTGTGATTTTTATAGATACGTTTGACCGTATCAGTAGGAACAGCACCAAGGGCGATCCAGTGCTTTACTCGATCTTCATGAAAGGTTACCAACGCGCTTTTAAGAGCATCATAAGTTCCCAAATCTTCTAAGCATGCACCATCGCGCTTTTTACGCGAATCAACTGCCACAATTTTATAGAAAGGAGCATTTTTTTTACCAATGCGGGAAAGACGAATTTTGACTGCCATGCAATCTACCTTATAGAAGAAAATGAATTACTAATTACTTAAACATACCCGGAAAACGTCCGAACTTCTTTAAAAGCTTAACATATTGTTGACTTTGTTCAAAGCGCTGCAGCAACAAATTTACATCCGCTAGCTGCACTCCTGCCCCTTTTGCAATGCGATTTTTCCGCGATCCATTCAAAATATGAGGCAAAATACGTTCTTTTGGGGTCATAGAACCAATAATAGCTTGAAATCGCTTTAATTCAACCTCAGTCTTTTCTGCCATCTCAGGAGTTATCTGAGCACCCCCCATGCCAGGGACATATCTAACCAAGTCCATAAAAGAACCCATTTTTTTCATCATTGCCAATTGTTGCGCAAAATCCTGCAGGGTGAATCGGCCTGAAGCCATCGATTTTTCCAAGGAGGCTTGCTCTGACTGTTGAATGTGGGTATTTGCCTTCTCTAAGAGTGTCTTCAGATCCCCCATACCCAGTAATCGATTGGCAATTCGATCCGGGTGAAATCCTTCTAAATCAGTTAATTTTTCTCCCATTCCCACATACCAGATTGGCTTTTTGAGCATATAGGCAAAGGCAAATGCTGCCCCCCCCCGACTATCGCTATCAAATTTGGTCAAAAGCGCGCCATCAAATCCTATAGCTTCATTGAAAGTCTGCGCCACGGATAATGACTCCTGACCAGTCATAGCATCAAGCACAAGAAGAGTAGCTCGCGGATGGAGTATTTCTTTGATACTGCGTAATTCCTGTAAAAGGGGTTCATCTACCTGTAGACGCCCCGCAGTATCGATATATAAGAAATCGATCCCCTGCTCTTTGCTATAATGAAGAATTTCTTGCGTCGCCTTGAGAGGCTCACGCGCAAGCGAACGGTAAAAAGAAACGCCGGCTTGCTGAGCCACCATTTCCAATTGATCAATGGCTGCAGGCCGATGAAAATCAACCGAAGAAAGAAGTATTTTTTTCGGTTTTCCCTTATCGCGCCATTCTCTGGCCAATGCAAGGGCTAATTTACCGGTTGTAGTGGTCTTGCCTGACCCCTGCAATCCCACCATAAGAAAGGTAGAGGGTATGGGGAAAGAGGGCATCTGTTGCCCACTACCCGCAAGAAAATTTTTAATTTTATCATGCACTATTTTAATAAGATGCTCGGTTGGCTTTAAGCTCCCTATCACTTTTTGGCCACTTACCTCTTGTTCAATTTCACGTGAAAACTGTTCAACAACGGCATAGGGGACATCGGCACTAATAAGGGCATCTTTTATCTGAACCAAAGCCTCTTGCACCTGACTTTCTGTAAGGGTTCCTTTGCGAGCAAGGGCTGAAAAAAGAGAGGAAAATTTAGACGTTAACAGCGAAAACATGGGCACAACACCATAAAAAGGGGACCTATAAATATTAAGAGTCAGTGTATCAAACCTTCATTATAATGAAAACTCTGTTATAATGGTTTTTTAAAGATAATATTGCTTGTTTGAAAATTTTTAATCATATGGAGAAACATCTTATGAAATATGCAGCACTCCTTTCCTGCATAATCGCATCCACAATAGCACAGGGCATGGAAACAAATCCTCTTTCAATCCTTGCTCGCGCAGCCCAGCAAGCTCGTCGAGCAAAAGAACGATATCTTAAAATAGATGGTCGATTAGTCTGCCCTGATGAAAAATGCGGGGGAATCTCTTATAAATCTCGTTCTGCAATAAATAAACATATCAGTGCGCGCCATCCTCAATCAAAAACATTAAAAGACTCAAGAAAAAATCGATACTACCGTCAGCATTATCGCACAATGCGCTCCCGATATGCGTGTCCTTTACAAGATCCCCGGTGTGCAGATGCGCCCCTTCCTTTTCCTTCCACGGTTATAAGACACATGAGAAAAGCGCACAAAATCACTATATCTATTATAGAAGCGCGTAATGCTTTGAGAGAGCTTATCACCGATAATAATACCTTCCAACAAACAGAAGACGTGCTACAGCAAATGCAATTAGAGGCGATTCTCGCAAGCTTTATGGCATCACAAAAACCTACCGCTGCTGCTGCTGAAAAAATACAGAATTTTTAATCTCTGGGAAACTTACTCATGAAATACCTGAACTTATTTTTTTGTCTTACGGTAACAACGACCATAGTGTATAGTATGGAACCGGATCCTTTTTCTGTACTGCTAAAAGCATCTGAGTTGAGAGCATTCGAACGGGCTCTTGAAGAAGACTACCAAGCTTCCGCTGCACACTATTTCCAGATGGGTAATCGATTCGGTTTAAAACGTCCTTTGTCTGCTCAAAAAGCGGAACGCAAACGCGAACAAAATCGTGCATGTGCCCGAAGGCATTATTACAAAGTACGCACAAAATATAAGTGTCCCGTGCATGATCCCAAGTGCAAAAATGCTGTACTTCCCTACCCTTCCTGGGTTCGAGCACATATGCAAAGGACCCATAGAATCACGATATCTCTCATAGAAACATATGAAATATTGAAGATCTCTGCCGCGAATAACACGCCACAAGAAATAGAAATTGTTCTGCAGCCAGATGACAAAGAAACCGTTAGGGGAACTTACGTATGAACTATATAAGCTTAGTTTTTTGCCTTACGGTAACAACGACCATGATTTACAGTATGGGACCGGATTCTCTTTCTACCTTAGTGAAAGCATCTGAATTCAAAGCGCTTGAGCAGGCTCTTGAAGAAGATCACTCTACTCCTCCCTATTATCTTACAATAGGTAATCGATTGGGCTGTCCTCATGCCGAATGTGCGGGGCTCACGTATTCAAGTCATACCGGCATAAGAAGACATTTAAATAGCGTCCATCACGAAAAAACTTTGCGACAGCTCACGTATGATCGAGAAATAAAATTGAATGCCAAAACAAAGCTTTCTGCACAAAAAAATCGGTATTATCACAAAATGCGCGCAAAACATAGGTGTCCCTTACAGGATCCCGACTGCGAAGATGCCACATTTCCCTACCCTTCCTGGGTTCAGAGACACATGCAAAGGGCCCATGGAATTAAGATACCTCTGGAAGACATATACATCCTGTTGAACCTTCCTCTCACGACTCATGCATCTCAAGAAACGGAAATTGTGCTACAGCCCCTGCACTCAGAGGAAGCAAAAACCACCATTGATGCCGAGAAAATGGAGAACTTTTAAGAAAAGTATGGTAGAGTACTCCCATGGCACATAATAAAAACGGTTACCTCACTCATTCTCATCCCAAAACACTTATTATAGGAGTGCACGCTCCTTATAATAAAACGACCAATATTGATTCCTATTTTCAGGAATTTGTTCACTTGGTACAAACTAATCGAACCTCATATAATCACGAGCTTTTTTTGCGCTTGAGAGAAATTGATCCGCGCACCTTTTTCACAAAGGGAAAATTAGCCGAAATTAAAGCACTCTGTGATAAAGAAGAAATTGAAGAAATTATTATTTCAGAACCGCTCACCGTACAACAAGAGCGTAATTTAAAAGAATATCTCCATCTCAAAATTTATGATCGCACCCGCTTAATTTTAGAAATTTTTGAAAAGAATGCCCACTCAGCCGAAGGCAAACTCCAAGTTGCTATTGCAATGCTCACCTTTGATAAATCTCGCTTAGCCGGCCAAGGAATTTTCCTCTCCCAACAAGCAGGAAAAATTGGTAACCGTGGCCCGGGTGAAACATTAAAAGAGCGCGAAACCCGCCATATTGAAGACACTATTTTGAAATTGAAACGCCAATTGGCAACTTCTCATAAAGCCCGTGAAACACAACGCAAACGAAGAATGGTCGCACGCGTTCCCCTAGTCTGTTTAATTGGATATACCAATGCAGGCAAATCCACCATTTTAAATACTTTGACCAAAAGTTCTGTGCTTGCTGAAAACAAACTCTTTGCAACCCTTGATACCACCACGCGCGAATTATTCGTCGATCACAAAAAAATAGGCATTATTTCAGATACCGTTGGTTTTATTCAGCAATTGCCCCATCAACTTATTGATGCGTTTAAATCAACCCTTTCTGAATTGCAGTATGCGGATTTATTGCTCCATGTAGTAGATATCTCTGATCCTAATTGGCAATCTCATATTAAAGTAGTGCATGGCATTCTCCAAGAATTAGACATTGATAAACAAATGCTCTTTGTGTTTAATAAAGCCGATCGCATTACCATTGATGAACCATTGCAACAAGCCTTGGAACATTACATTCCCCACGTCATTATTGCAGCAACCGATAAAGAAAAAACAAAGCCCCTCAAGGATTTTTTGCAACTTTGGCATTCTCAACTTCCTACCACTTTTTAACTCTCTTGTTTTTTTAGTTTTTTTCTGAGTAGACTAACGATGATTTTTTCATCCCCCTAAAAGGAGTCCTCATGAAGATAACTCTCACACTTCCTCTTGTTTTATTATTTTCCACCGTAGCAACAACAATTGTTGCTATGGAAGACAGTGGCGATTTAACAGCAACAACGGCATTAACTGATGATGCTGCCGCTGCCCTCAGAAAAAAAGCTGATCTAGTAGCACAAAGAGCAGAACTCGACAAAGAAATAGCTGAGACAACCGCAAAACTTTCTGCAGGCACTCTTAAATTACAAGAACGTTTAACCGCTAAAGAACAAGCAGTCGCTACCCTTGCAGCAAAACAGAAAGCACTTTCAACAGCGCTTGCCACACGCCAAGCAGAAAAAGACAGGGTTCTTGCAGCACTCGTAATCCAGTATAGAGCTGCAGAAGCTGCAGCTACTAAAGAGCAAGATGCGTCAATTGCAAAAGCAGAAACTGATGTTAAAAAATGTGCAACCGAGCTAGAAAAAGCAACTAAAGATAAGGATGGTCTTGCAGCTGAACTTGAAAAAGCTCTTGCAGCAGGTAAAAATCCTGAATCAAAAGGCTTCTCATTATTAGGTCTTTTTGGCTTATAATCATTCGATGGTTAATATATAAAAATTAGGCCGTACCCTGTACGGCCTCCTTATTAAGGAGGGGATATGAAAATCTCATTACTCAAAATAGGTATAATAACCAGTATTGTAATAAATCTCGGCGCAGCACAAATGGATGGGCCTGAAGAATGGAAATGCGCTTTGAATAAAAAACAACAGAAATTACAAAGAGAGATAGCAGATCTTTTTCAAGATACAGTATTATCAGAGACCAAACGCTATGAACAACTCAGTGTTCTCTATGAGCGATTATCCATTTCTTTTAAAAGCAAAAACTTGTCACGAGAAGCATGGATTGCAGGAGACAGATCAGAGAAATGTAGAAAAGCCGCAATCACTGCAGCAGTAAACAGAATAGAAAATGAACGTAGTCAGAAAGAAGTCGATCTTCTCCTTATTGAAGCAAGTAAAGCAACCCCACTTGCTAAAGCACTGCAAAAAATAGCAGTGTGCAAGGTTCTTTGTGAATTATATCCGTCGGAATCAGAAGGATATAAAAAGTGGGAAAACGAATTACAAAATCTTGAACTTGAAAAACTAGTCTGCGAAAGACGAGAAGCATTAGAACCCCAATTAGCTGCGTCAAGAGAAACAATAGCAAAATTACCCGCAGCAGCGTCTCAAGAAGCTCGCTTTCAGGCATTTTATGCGCATACGCAAGTGTTAATAGCGTTGCGCACCACCTATCTCCCTGCACAATATCAATATGAGGACTATGATAAGCAAGTAAAATCATTTGCAGGACGCGCTCGTTTACTTACTTCGGATACAACATTGCAAGATAAAATTTTTAACGATGCGTATCAATTTGACCAGTAAAATGAAGCGCACAACGGCTTAAAAGCCGTTGTATCAGCGCTGAAATTCTTCGAAGCCGTACCCTACTTCGCTCCTACGGAGCTACGAAGGGCTACTTGCCTCACATCCCCAGGCTAAAGCCTTGGGTATTTCGGCGAAGTAGAATAATTTTGCCTAAAGTAAAAAACCTCGCAATACAATGCGGGGTTTTTTACTTTTTAATATTCATACTGCGTATTTACGGTTATATTAAAATGGATCAAAAAAATCTTTACCGTGAAGCTCACCATGAAAATATCATCACCCGCTGACATTACTTCTTTTATTGCCAATGCACTCAATGAACCGCAACGCAAAGCCGTTATGCATGATCGTGGATCATTGCTTATCATTGCCGGTGCAGGATCGGGGAAAACACGCGTTATTACTACTCGAATTGCCTATCTTATTACTCAATGCAATGTAGAACCGCACAATATTCTCGCGCTCACTTTTACCAATAAAGCCGCATTAGAAATGCGCGGACGCATTGCTCATTTCATTGGCAATGAAAGAAAAATGCCTTTTATTGGTACGTTTCATGCCTACTGCTTACGATTTTTAAAAACGCATGCTGATTTACTACCCCATGGATTTCTCACTATCCTTGATGAAGATGATCAACACAAATTATTACAATCAATTATCACACGAAGTGGGCTGACTAAAAAGACCACACCAAAGCAAATTAGTTATCAAATTTCACAAATTAAGAATCAATCATTATCTCCCGATGATCATTCGCCCTATGAAAGCAATCCCTTATTATTTGAAATTTTTAAAGCGTATGAGCATGAAAAGAGATTAAGCAAATCCCTTGATTTTGACGATCTCCTGCTTGAAACGTTAGCAGTATTTCAAAAAAATCCTGCATTGCGCTCGCAATATCAGCAATCATTGCATCATATTCTGGTTGATGAATATCAAGATACCAATATTGTGCAGCACGAACTTTTGAAATATTTAGCACTTACTCCACAAAAAAAACTAGCGGCCCATTCGTTGTGCGCGGTTGGTGATGAAGATCAATCGATTTATTCCTGGCGTGGAGCAACTATTGCTAACATGCTCAATTTTACTGATGATTTTCCCCATTTGAATATTATAAAAATTGAACAAAATTATCGCTCAGTACAACCTATTCTTGAAGTTGCCAATCAAGTCATTAGTTATAATCGTAATCGCAATCCGAAAAGTTTATGGTCAGAAAAAAAGGGCACTGATCGCATTCGCATTGGCATATGCCTTTCGGAATATCAAGAAGCTGATCTCATTGCGCAATACATCAAGGCACATCAGAATAAAAAAAATTCACTCCAAGATATTGCCATCTTATATCGTGCTCATTACCAATCCCGTGCTCTTGAAGAAGCACTCCTCAAACAAGGATTACCCTATAAAATTGTGGGCGGCATTCAATTTTATGAACGCAAAGAAATAAAAGATATTCTGGCCTATCTGCGCTTAGTTATTAATCCCTATGATCGCATCTCATTTTTCCGCGTTATCAATACCCCTTCCCGCGGTATTGGAGCTAAAGGTGAAGAATCGTTGCTCGCCTGCTGGGATCATGAACCCTTTGCTTCTTTTGATACTATTATTGCCCATGCTTTTGAGCGAGAACTTTTTACTGGCACAAAAGGGGAGGTACTTTTACAATTTGCAGCACTCTTGAAAGCAATTGACCCTAACCAACCACCAAGCAAAGCAGTGGCGCTTATTTTAGAAAAAACACAGTACTTTATGCATTTAAAAAATACCTATGATGCACAAGAAGCATTAGATCGTATTGATAACGTCAAAGAATTGCTCGAAGCAATGCTTCATCATGAATCTGAGAAAAAAACTACCATTGCCTCATTCCTCGATGAAGTAGCACTCATGCAAACTAACCCCAAAGATAAAGAAAAGTCAGTAGAAACGGTCACCCTCATGACATTACATGCTGCAAAAGGATTAGAATTTAAAAATGTTATTATCACGGGTCTGGAAGAAGGATTATTGCCCAGCTCTCGTTCCCTCTCTGATGAAGATGCCATTGAAGAAGAGCGCCGTTTGCTTTATGTAGGTATCACGCGCGCCGAAGAACGCTTACTGATCACTCATGCTCGTTATCGTTATCTTTATGGCGCCATGAACGATAGCCGCCCTTCTCGCTTCTTAAAAGAAATTCCCGAATCATTAGCCCCCTCCTTTGACTATTCTTATTGGACGAGCGCACAAGTCTATCAAACGGTAAGTGCGTGGATTGGTGGCACTGATAAAACACCACCAGCCAGTATCAAAAAATCCGCAACGCTTACTCCTGCAACTACCACCAAAAGTCCGTGGAAGAAAAATCAACCCGTTATGCATCATACGTTTGGCGTTGGTATCATTCAAGATATTGAATTAAAAAATAATCAGAAAACTTATTTAACGGTCACTTTTAAAACGGGCAAGAAAAAATTGGCCGCAGAATTTTTAAAAGCAGTGTAGTGGTTAATAATTCAATTTCATTGCCTGGCGCACTTGCTGCATCGTATTCTCTGCAACTTCCCGCGTTTTGGCACTTCCTTGCAAAATAATATCCATCACCGCTTGAGGATCTTTGGCATATTCAGTGCGCTTTTTTCGAATAGGATCTAAGAAAGCATTGAGCACATCTATTAAGCGTTTTTTGATTACGACATCACCCAAGCCACCCTTTTGATAATGCTCTTTCAGACGCGCAACTTCTGCTGTATCAGAATCAAAGGCATCAAGATACATAAATACAGAATTGCCTTCGACTTGCCCCGGGTCTTCGACGCGAAGATGATTCGGATCGGTATACATACTCATGACTTTTTGCTTGACCACATCGGCAGAATCGGAAAGAAAAATAGCATTATTCAATGATTTGCTCATTTTATGCTTCCCATCAGTACCGACCAACCGAGGACATGCAGAGATAAGAACTTTTGGCTCTACTAACACCGATGTATTATAGGTACGATTGAATGCGCGCACTAATTCATGGGCCTGTTCAATCATAGGAATTTGGTCTGCACCAACCGGCACCAAATTTGCTTTCACTATCGTGATATCAGCAACTTGATGAATAGGATACATAAGAAAGCCGGCAGTAACCGTATCCCCATATCCCTTCTGGAGCATTTCTGCTTTTACCGTTGGATTTCGTTGCAAACGTGCTACTGTCACAAAATTTAAGTAATAGATCGTTAATTCTGCAATCTGGGGAATCATAGATTGAATAAAAATAGTGCTTTTTTTCGGATCAATGCCAATAGCAAGATAATCAAGCCCTAATTGCAACACATTATCGTGTACTTTTTCCGGATGATCATAATTATCGGTGAGCGCCTGCACATCAGCAATGAGAATGAATTGTTGATATTCATCTTGTAAACGTATTCGATTAGCTAATGAACCGATATAATGCCCGAGATGAAGAGGGCCAGTTGGTCTATCACCGGTTAAGATAATTTTTTTCTGCATGGTATTTTCCTTACTTTCCTCCTATCATACCAAATAATACACAATAAGACCCCTCAAACGGACATCGTTATACTTCATAGGAAAAACTAAAGGGGGCTATCGTTACTGTAGCACCACTCGGATCAGGAAATTGCGTAATACCTGAATTATTAACAATTTGAAACAGGGTAAATTGCTCATTGACATTGACAATACTAATATAAGCAGGATAAAAGAAATCAGTACTATAAAATACTACCGCTCGAATAACACTGGGATTTGCAGGGTTTGGTAAGAAACGAGTTGGAATGGTTGACGCATTACTGCTAATGGTACTGGCCCCACTGATACCAACCCATTGAATTTGAGCAAAATTTGCGGTCACAATATTACCAATACGTATAAATGTTACATTGGCACTCGTGGTATTTGCTCCCCAATTCCACGTAACGCTAATGGGAGAAGCTTCTTCATAATAATTTAATGCTGTCGGAGTACCACCCACCGTCGGCAAATATAAAGAACCACCTCCCTGACTGGTTGAAACATACACGCTCATTGTAGCAGTCCCTAATTGAATCGCATTACTCGTGATAGCACTTGCCCCTTCCCCAATCGCAGTGGCTGATGAGATAGTGGAAGCGATACTTGTATTAGCGCCAAGGGTAACATTATCACTTTCATTATTATTTTCTGCACTGGCAAAACCGATGAAGACATTGGAGCTTCCTGCCTCACTTTGCCCCGCAGCTACACCAATAAAGACGGAATCATTCACCGTACCCGAGGTGTTATTTGCCGTAGTATAGCCAATGGCCACATTATCTGAACCATCTACATTTGCTCCTGCTTGAGAACCAATAAAAGTATTACTCGAATCTGAGGCTGCACTCGTACCACTGCCCGATTCAAAGCCAATGAGCGTATTATTGGAACCATTGCTCACCTTATTGCCGGCATCAACACCTGCCATGGTGTTACCCGATCCACTACTTAATTCTTGCCCTGCGCGCAAACCCTGGGCCGTATTATTGGTCCCTGAGCTATTGGTCTGGCCTGCAAAATCTCCTACCAATGTATTGCCACTGCCAACGGCAGCACTACCTGCACTATCTCCCAATGAAAGATTGGTCCCTTCTCCTAATAAAAAGGGCTGGCTATTGATTACAAAACGATAATCGGTAAAGGTATTAATGTATCCGCACACATTCAGATTTCCGCCAATACCAACGCCACCATTCACTACCAATGCTCCGGAAGTACATCCCGTTGACGCGCCCGTTCCGAGAATCTGTAAAGATCCTCCCGTAATACTTAATGGTCCAATAGGCCCGGTGGGGCCCACGGGGCCTCGTGCACCAGTAGGGCCTTGTATTCCCGTTGATCCCGTTAAGTTAGTAGGGCCGGTTACCGAAACTCCATTGAGAAGAAATTGACCACATATAGTAAGATTTCCGCCGGTGCAGCCACTACAAGAACAACCAATGAATACATCAGTAAAAAAAGCTGGTTGTATTTGTGTCCAACTCCCCCCTACATTCATGTTTCCATCCACCGTAAGGTTATTATGAATAGCAGCACTCGAAAGAACATTAAGATTTCCCAATATAGTAGCAGAACCGTCGACCGATAATGTACGCGCACGCAAAGCATGCTGCACCCATAAATCAAGTAACGTGAGAAATCGAATTTCTTTGGGACTGGTTCCATGGATACCAGCGGCAATGAATCCCAACAGTATAATAGATACTTTCTTTCGTATGGATATCATGGTTATACCGTATAAGAAAAGCTAAAAGGAGAAACTGTTACTGTCGCGCCGCTCGGATCAGGGAATTGAGTAATATTTTGATTGTTCACAATCTGAGATAAGGAAAATTGTCGATTTACATTAGTAATACCGATATAGGCCGGATAAAAGAAGTCGGTACTATAAAAGACGACGGCACAAATTATGCTTGGATTAGCATTGGCAGGCAAAAAGCGAGTTGGAATGGTAAGGGTGTTACTGGTAATAATACTCGCACCACTGATACTTGCCCATTGAATTTGAGCCATACTCACGATGACTATATTTCCAATACGCATAAATGTTACATTTGCAGTAGTTTGATTTGCACCCCAATTCCACGTAACACTAATAGTATCTTCTTCATAATAATTTAGTGCACTCGGAGTACCACCCACCGTTGGTAAATATAAAGAACCACCTCCCTGATCGGTTGAAACATACACACTCGTTGCAGAAGTTCCTAATTGAATCGCATTACTCGTTATAGCGGCAGCACTAGTACCAATAGCAGTTGCATTACTAATACCTGAATTAATACTTGTCCCTGCGCCCAAAGCTGTATTATTACTGCCATTATTACTTTGGCCTGATTGATAGCCAATAAACGTATTATTGGTTCCTTGAGAACTTGCACCTGCTCCATATCCAATAAAGACTGATTGAGAAACGGTAGAACTGGTTGAGGTCCCTGCAGATTGACCAATCACTACGTTTTCATTCCCACTTAATGATTGACCTGCTTGAGTGCCCACAAAGGTATTTTCTGCCGATGCAGCAGCAGCACTTTGACCTGCTAAATATCCTACCCACGTATTATCTGAGCCACTCGTCAAAGCTTGGCCTGCTTGCGCACCTATTACTACATTATTGCTTCCGCTACTTAATGCATCAGCAGCAGCCGATCCCATAATAGTATTACTGGTAGCGCTATTGGTAATCGCCGCTCCTGCCTGATTTCCTACAACCGTATTACCACTTCCCTGAGTTGGATTGGCAGCACTAAAACCAAGGGCAAGATTGGTACCCGTAGCATTTAATATCACCATGCTATTGAGTTCATAATCGGTAAAGGTATTGATATAACCACACACATTTAAATTGCCACCGACTCCCATACCACCAGCAACAATAAGCGTCCCACTATTACAACTGTTACTATTAGTGGTATCCACTAAGATCAGTGAAGGTGCAGTAGCTCCCAAAAATCCTGGAGGACCTTGCGGACCTGCTGATCCTTGGGGTCCGGTTGCTCCTGCAGGACCAGTAGCTCCTTGGGGGCCCAATGGACCGGTAATACTAATACCATTAATGGTCAAGGTGCCGCATACTTCTAATAAGCCTGATCCTCCGGTGCACCCACTCGGACCACCAATGAAAACATCTTCAAAATAGGCCGGGCCATTAACCGTTAAAGTGCCACCAATATTCACATTATTGCCCACAGAAAGATTATCACTGATATACGCAGAGCCGCCCACATTAAGAAATCCATTAATGGTGGCATTGGTATCAACGGTCAATAATTGTGCGCGCAACGAATGCTGCACCCATACATCGAGGAGCACCTGATATTCTGCCGGATGCGCTCTGCGAGAAATAGTATTATCATCTTCAAAAGATTCGGAATCAGTAATCCAACTTTCTGGAAGATCAATGTATTTTTCATACTCTTCTAAATAGGCTTGAGCTATACGAAATTGATCAGGAGTAAGATCATCTTCATGGTTGTGCAACATGAAAAGGGCATCAGACACCATATCATGGGCTGATGAACGAGAAAGAATTGTTTTAGAAGGAACTTCTTGAATAATAGCATGCGTTTTTAACAGCTCTAATACTTGCTTAACATCAGCAGGAAGTATCACAAATTGTTCATCAAAAATAGGATCGGTATATCCATAGATCGGTAAAAACATACTGAAGATACATAGTAATGATTTGATCCCGCGCATCATTATTCCTTTTTTCATGCAAAATTTATTTACCGCAACGTATCATAAATCTAAAAAAAGAGTCAATTAGTTACACGGCACGCCACCGTATATTTCTTGATACAGAGTAACAAAAGGATTGGCTACATCGGGAGCAAAAACAATCGACACCGTATTAGTTGAAGTACAACCATTGGCATCGGTGACAGAATACATAAAGCTACCGGTACCAATATAATCAGGCGTTTTGGTAAAAGTATAATTACCATTGGCTGCATTCATGCTCACCGTGCCACCAATTGGCGTACCCACTACCGCATAGGTATAGGGAGGAGTTCCTCCCGATGATGAGGATGCTACTGATCCATTAATATTGGTATTAGTACAATTGGTCAGTGATTGAGGGGCTGCAGATGGTGATGGATACACCGTAATATTTCCCGTTGCGATATTAGAAGTACAGCCATTATTATCTCTTACATCAAATTGAAATGAAGCAACCCCCGAGAAACTGCTATTGGGAGTAAATTGAAATGCACCGGTGCTTGGATTGGTAATGGCTATAGCACCCTGGGATGGTGGCGGAAAGGTCGTAATGGTAAAGGTAAAAGGAGCGGTTCCTCCGGTTTCAGTCAAGGTTCCATCTAATACTGAATTACTACAAACGCTCCCACTATAATTATTGGCAACCGGACTTTGCACAATAGTAAAATTAGTCGTAACGCAATTGGTAGAGGGAATCGTCGTTATTATTTGACCTGAATTAGTGATAGGAGTATTTCCAGCCACCGCTCCTGCATTGCAGGTAATGGTAAGAGTCCAGGTTGTGGTTGCAGGCACTGGAATTCCCAAGGTCCAAGCACCAACACCGGGAGCACCGGAAGTAGGGCATCCACCACTCGTACCCGCCAGACTATTAAAACTTCCTGCAGTGGGCGTACTTGCTGACGCAAAGGTAACATTAGCATTCGTAGGAATGAGGCCATCGAAAGAGATTACATCGTATCCCGTCGGTGTCGCATTGGGGTTTGTAATGGTTGCTGTAATAGTAAAAGGTTGGCCACCACATATGGTATCTGGCACCGCTACCGTTACTGTAATAGGCGTTATACCATCAGTAACAATAATACTACTCGTACTCCGTGTTATATATTCAGAAGGAGAATCGGGCAAATCAGCCAAGGCATCTTGCAGAGAAAGAATTTCAAAGGTCTCACTGGGCATGCAAAACATACTTATCAGAAATGGAATGTACCACACTATTCGATTCATTATTTCTATCCTTTAAAAACTATAGGATGCTCGCGCCCATACTCCCCATTGGCGCAATGCATTGACCGGCCCATTCACTTCAACCGATCCGCAAAAGCCAACGGCCGCCGGCATCTCCTTTGCACTATACATACACCCTGCATATATTTTCATATACACCGTACTTGGTTTTGTTGCTGAACTAAGATTTAAATCAGAATTGGTTATTGCTATAGGAGTTGCATCGGTCGGCAAACCATTCGGTTGAGGAACTCCCTGACAAATTTGCGCTTGGGAGAAGGAAGTTTTTGGACAACACCCCGTTAAAGAATAGATTACTGCTTGCAATGATTGGCCGGGTACTAAGCTTTGAGTAAATGCAGGGATAGCAAATGCAAGCGGTTGACTATTGGCAGGCAGTGTCACTCTTTCGCGTTGTTTCCACCATAAATCATATCCAACTTCCATCGTAAAAGGCTCACGATTATAATTAAGTGAAAGCAAAAAATCGAGAGTATTGCGGGGGGTGACACTCGCATCACGCGTTAAAAAGTTTACACCAGGAATAGGATCAAGAGTGTTATTAATACTCGCAACGAGCAAAAATCGAGACCAATCGCCATTAGTAAGATCAAATGTTCTCCGCTCAGTACCATTCATAAGATAGTTCCATCGCATTTCTGCAGTAAGCGATGCACGAACCCGAGGAGTATTCCAAAAGGCGTAACTTCCCACCAAGGAAAGCCCCGGGCCCCAGTGACCACCATTACCCACCGTTGGCTCAAATAAATAACGTGCAGTATTCCGTTTTCCTAACGGAATAAAAAGCACAAAGGATAATGAAGCAAAGGTATTTTTTGCTCGATGAAAATTCCACCCTAATCGCCATTGCATATCATCAGGTGCTGTTGCAGTCAGCACATTAACGGCAAGAATCCCAAATTGATATTCCGGTGAATTTAATGCCTGGATCGCCGTTTGAAACCCGGGAGTAAGACCCACGCCTCCTAACAGTTGTTCCGTCAGATTCAAGTTGTGTTTTACATGGGTCACCGGCACATAGATGGAAGTCCACATATTTTTTAATGCCGATTCAAGATCGGGAAAAAGAGCACCAAAATCAACGAGTGCTTTAAAAGTACCGCCCCAAACTTGGCGAAAGGGATTAATACTGACAATCGACTCAAAAGGATCGGAAGGGGAACTTAATACCCCAATCCAGGAAGAGCTGACATCACTATCATTATTTTGGCCAATAATGATACTCGCCTGATCATCAGGAAAAAAAGCTTTTGCCTGATTCGTGCCATTAAAACTTTGAAAGTAAAAAATCGACCAATCAGTATAAAGCCATGTCTTATTTTTAGCGCCGCCACCAGGCCCTTGGCCTTTATAACTTACTTTAAAACTCTGCAATGCTGTTTCTAATGACAATGATTGCGACAAATTTTGCGCATTAAAGATAGTGATATCGGTCGAGCTATCGCACGAAGCAAAGAGAAGCGGGGTTATCATGTGCATGCATAATAACAAGCGCCAGTGTTTTATCATTTTTCCTTCATCCTTATTCTCCCCTCCTTGAGTTTTTGTATCACGTTAGGAAAAAATAAGTCAATTAAACTCTCTTCCTTCATTTTCTTACATGCTCGCAATGATAAGAGCTAAAAGAAGTGCAATTTATGTTAAATTAAGCCCATTCAATAATGTACCTTTGTTGGCTTTATAAAGCCTTTTATCTTTCATTTTTTTCTTTTCATAGCCCTTCTCTTTTTAAATGTGCTATATTCAAATTGCAATATTATAATTAGGCAAAAAATGGGGACAAAAATGAAGATACTCGCATTACTTCTTTCACTGACTATTGGAACACTCTTTGCTGCAGAATTTCCTGAACGGGCAGCAGCAGAAGCGGCCGAAGCTGCTGCAAAAAAGGCTGCGGCAGAATGGATCACGGGAGAACGGCTTATCGACTATTCAGCAGAAAAAGCTGAGGCAGCTGGAAAGGCGGCACAAGAGGCTGCAGAATACGAACACTATGAAAGCACCCTCATAGATCCCAATGAGAATATCCATGAAACACCCGTCATGGAACAAGCCCGCAGACGAGCAGAAATGGAAGAGGCTGCTCTGGAAAACACACGACGAGCACAGCAAGCAAGACAAAAAATTAAAACGATACTTTTTTCTCCCTATCAAGAAAATGCGGGCATATTTCCACAACAAGTATACCAGCCTGATGAACTGGACAAGCCAATGCCTGCTACTGTCAAAACCTTACCAACACTGCCTACTGAATTAAAATCATTAATTTTGGGAATAAGTTCTTTAGGAGAAACTCTTAATTCACTTGATGGGCTTGGTCAAATCTTGCGCAAATTATCTCGTACTTCAGCTCGGTTACGCAACATTATTAATACGACTGAATTTACCCAAGACTGGCTTGCATTGGCCCAAGAGCTACAAGAAAATGAATTACGAAAATCCATAAAGGCAACACTTTTTCTGTATAAAGGGCGGAGAAATGTACCTGCTTATGAAATGGCTATTGATGAATTACGGTCAAATTATCAAAACAAATTACTTAAATTACAGGATAAAGCACTGTTATGGCTTGGAACCACTAATGCCGTGGATAGGTATATTGGGCATACCGGCTCTCAACAATTGGCAGAAGAATTTAGAAAAGGCTTTCAATACCTGAGTCAGGTGGGAAGCAACCCGGGCCTTGATAGACACCCAAAGCCCCTTGATAAACAATATGTCCCCTTAGTAGATCGGCTACTCCAAAGAAAATATTGGAATTTTAAAGAGTGGACTATGCCAATTTCCGAGGGGCCTGGTGATTATGATTTACACCATCAAGAACTCCTCACCTACATGCTTTTTTGGAATAATAATCCCACTTTAATCAAAGCATTACTCGATGCTGGATGCGATGCAACGGGCCACAATAAATACATGTCAAACCTTGAAGCTGCCACTCGATTAATTGATAAGAATACATTACAAGTTGTTAAACTTCTTTTGGAAAGAAAAGCCGATATTAAAACCAGTGGAAGAGCTCTTGGATTTGCATTAAGCAGTAATGCTCCTGAATCAGTACAAGTGTTAGGTACCCTTTTAGAAAACGGGGCAAAAGTTGATTCAAGATTACTCCGAACACTGGAAGCAGTACGCACATTAGTAGAAAATCCGGAACGAGAGCCAGACGCAGTAAAACGTGAAGAAAATATACTGCGCTTTGAACTCAAAGCAAATCTTATTAAACAATATACTGGGACGATGGCAAGAGTCGGCGCAAGAGTAGGAATATAAAAAAACAAGAGGAGAATTTATATGAAGTTATATTTTTATAGCATAGTCATCACATTACTATTTACTAGTAAGCTGCACTGCGCAGAAACATTCGCCCATGGGTTTGAAGAAATATCGCTTCATGACACACCAAGGGCTCCATTACCATCCCATGTTCCTGATATTCCACCAGCACCTTCTTACACTGTGGTAAAACCAAGTTTTGAAATACCAAAATACAATCTTTTTGCTAATCCTGCCTTTCGCCATGCATTTGATAACATTATTGCAGGAGCATCGGATATATGGAGAGCGGGAAACAGTTTAAATTCACATATCACAAGCCTGGTAGCCCGATCTTCTACCGCCTATGGTGATCTTCTGAGTCCCACGTTTAATGAATATTTAGTACAACAATTGATACGCCGCTTTTCCACAGCCCAAGCAGTAATTGATAGACCGGCAGCACTTTTAGCATTGCATACTCCCTATGCTCTTGATCAATACATCCCCACCATTTTAGAAGCAGACGGTACACTCAAACCAAATATCCATACATCAAATGGCTTTCATTATTTAGTAAATCCCAAAGAATTTGCCGTACTTCCACCGGCAAAAAGAGCCCTTATTTCCGCAGAACGGGATCTTGCAGCACGCTTAATCAAAAGAAAATTTTTCTTCAGCAATCCACGATCTGCAAATCTTTATTTAGAAGAAGCACTTCAAAATACTCCTGACCCTTTCTTAATAGAATCATTGATGTCTGCAGGTGCACAACCAGGCCCGCAAGACTTAGCACTTGCTATGCACTGGATGAATCCCCAAGTTATAGGGCAATTATTGCATCGCAATGGCGCGCTGGCAAAAACACTCAATCCCTCTTATTTAGTCCCTGTGCTTGAAAATACTGAAAGAGATTCGATACAACTCTTGGGCATGCTTCTAGAAAATGGAACTCAACTGCCCGATAATGCACTTCAAATGTTAGATGAACTCGAAGCGGGATACCAAGAAACTCCCAATATATATACCCTGAAAAAAGATCTTATTACCCAGGTATACCAGCCAAAGCAATCTTCATCGATCGTGGAGCGTATTAAAGGAGCATTCTAAATAGCAGCCGAAAAAAGCGCGATATAACTGCATTTTTGCTCACCATTGAATATTGGTAAAAGGCCGTGGTATGAATGGTCATAAATACCACAGCATCTTTCAAAAAAGGAGCATAATGCATGATCGCCCATATACTTTCAGGATTGCAGACCATCGGCGTCTATGACTGGCGCGATGGCGTTGAAATCGCCATTCTTTCAATAGGTTTTTATCAATTAAGCCTTTGGTTAAAGCAGGATCAGACCAAACCATTATTAAGTCTCTTTTATGGCTATTGCTTGCTGGGTATTGCCTGCAAACTGCTCGGGCTTACAACCCTGCTGGCCCTGGTGCTCTATAGCGGACCAATATGGGCAATTTTTGCGTTATTGGTACACCACGATTCGTTGCAACGGCGACTGATTATGTATCGCAGCCGCAGCAATTATACCAAAGCAACCTCTTCCGACTGGCTTGAAGTTATTATGCGTTCCGGATTGATTGCCCTCAATCAAAAAAAAGAATGGGGCATCATTATCGAGCATCACCATGAATTAGAAGCGGCGCTTATTGCTCCGTATATCATTAAAGCTCCGTTACAAGAATCATTGCTCACGGTTATCGCCAGCAGTTCTTGTTATCAAGCAACTGCCTATTTATGGATAAAAAATAATGGCATTCTTCATGCCTGCAATGCGCAATGGAACTTAGTAGATGCAGGGCAATGGCATGATCAGCCGGTAAAAGATTTAGCGGTATGGAAACAAGATGCATTGCTCATGACTTTGAAAACAGATGCGATTGTCTGCAGAGCACTGCCTGAAGCACGCGCTTTTGATATCATCATTGCCGGAAAAATTTTTGAACAAATCAGCGCAACCCAAGCGTTGACACTGATGAAAAAACATCTTCATTATCAGCCGCATGCGGCACAAGGAGGCCCTGTTTATGAAGCAAATACAACATCTCATTCTGAGCAACGCTCTTCTTAAGTTGCTCTCGCTCGTGATTGCCTATGCCTGTTGGGCACATTTTTCTACGCATCGAGAATACGAACAAGAGTTTCAAGCACCCATATGTTTTTTTGGCGCTGATCAAGAGTACGTCAGCAAAGCTCCTACTGCGATTGCCGTAACCTTAAAAGGAACGCGCCAAGCTCTTGCATCGGTGGATACAGAAAATATTGCAGTGCATATCGATAGCACAACATTGCCTGAAGGAACGCATGAAAAAGTAATACAAAGTGCAGATTTACTTTTACCAGCCAGTTTGAAGTTGGTACACTATTCACCGAATAATATTCTTATCACCAAGGGTTAATGGTTTAATACATGCGTAATCTTTTTGGTACCGATGGCATTAGAAAGCCCATCGGATCAGAGCCTTTTACCGATGCAGGGCTTGAACAGTTGAGTCATGCCCTTGCTCATTGGTTGCTTCTTACCACTCCTTCACCTTCTTTATTACTCGCTCATGATACGCGTGAATCGGTGTCGTGGGTAAAAGCAGTGCTCAAAACTCATCTTTTGCGCTATGGCATCACTCTCTATGATATGCATGTGGCTCCGACTCCTGCAGCCTATGCCCTCATGCAGCTAAAACCAGAACTTTCGGCCGCTCTTATTATTTCTGCTTCTCACAATCCCTATCATGATAATGGCATTAAAATTGTTGATAGAAAAAATAGTAAACTGAGCCTCGTTGATGAGTTACACATTTCTCAATTATACGAGCAGCAATTATCAAAACCAAGCTCCTACACTGTGCTGGGCACTGATGAACTAAGCATTCACTGGATCCATTTTTATTATGACTATATGCTCAGCCAATTTCCTGCCAATTTTTTGCACGGCGTAACTGTCGTACTTGATTGCGCTCATGGCGCGACCGCAACAACAGCCCCCTTTATTTTTAAAACACTCGGTGCGCAGGTTATTATCCTTAACGATGCACCCAATGGTCGCAATATTAATGAGGACTGCGGTGCAGTGCATCCAGAACGACTCGCGCAAGCAATCATTACTCACAAAGCTCATATTGGATTTGCCTTCGATGGTGATGGCGATCGCGTGATTGCAGTAACCCATGATGGAACCATAAAAAATGGCGATGATATTTTGGCACTCTTGCTCGATCATCCCGATTACCACGCTACCCCCACCGTAGTCGGTACTGTTATGAGCAACTATGGTTTGGAACATTATTTATCCAAACGCCAGTGCACCTTGGCGCGAACTTGCGTGGGCGATAAATATATTTGCGAATATTTAAATGTTCATCAACTTCTCATGGGTGGTGAGCAATCAGGCCATATCATCTTAAAAGATTATTTAGGCACCGGTGATGGTGTATTTACCGCATTGCGCGTTGTACAAACGATATTGCTCACCAATAATTGGAATATTGAGACCTTTACTAAGTATCCTCAAATTACTATTTCAGTCCCCGTCACTCAAAAGCACGACCTTCAATCTCCCCATTTAGCCCTGCTCATTCAAGAATATCAGAGTCAATTACAAGCAGGCAGATTATTGGTTCGTTATTCTGGCACTGAAAATGTATTACGCGTCATGGTTGAAGATCAAGATCAACACAATGCAGAACGCATTTGTCAGAAATTATCCGAATTATTGCAAAAAGAATTGATGTAATCCTTCGAGACGCACTTTACAGTGCTCCTCAGGACGAACGGAGAAAAAACGAATGTATCCAAACCGTTCGGGCTGAGGAGCGTAGCGTCTCGAAGCCTAATTCCTTAAAAAATCGTACTAATCAGAAGCTGCTGAAGATGAAGATGTTGAGGATGTCGAAGGCACTCTGCATTCCCCTTCTACTTGAAACCCTGCTGCTTGTAATGCGGGAATAATTTGAGAACCTTTTGCAGGCACTAATTCACTATTGCTATTAGAAGTGTAAATAGTAACACCCCCCGGACAATCTTCTACCATCAAACGACTTGGCGGCCGATAGGTGCGTGCTTTTGTTCCCGTGACCGTATATTTTTGCATTTGAGGTGGTTGAGGTTTCGAAGGTCCTGATGGGCCTGCACCAAATGATTGTGGTATTGGTCCAACTACACTCGATGGTCCCGATGGGCCTCCATTAAATGATCGTGGCATCGGTTTGACCATATTAGGATTTGGTCCACCCAATGGTGGCGCAACAGTCGGTATCGGTCCAACTTCACGTTCGGTTGGTGAAGTGGATGCTCTCATAATAGGAGCTGGAACGTGCGGGCCTCGTTTTACTTCTGATGAGAGCGCATCAAGCGAGCATAGGAGCATTGCAATGCTTAATACTGCTGGTATAGACGAGCGTAATTGCATAGAAAATTCCTTTGGTTTTATACCATAAAATCACTTCTGTTGTTATACTGCATTATCATAAATAATACAAGCATGCTATCTGGTGCTTTAAAGGAACTATTTTTCATGAAAACCATACGTAATTTGATCGCGTACATCAGTTCAATTTTTATTACGGGAATTATTTCTCTGCTTCCCCTTACTTTGACTATAAGCTTATTTCATTTTAGCTATAACATCTTAAAAAGCTGGCTTCGTCCCTTATATCTTTTGGAACCGGCATGGCTTCACCGTATTCCTTATTCAGAATTTTTACTCGCACTTATCCTCATACTTTTTGTAGGACTCATTCTTAATTTTCTTTTTTTACGCCCTATTTTTTATGCGATTGAAAACACTATCAATAAAGTGCCTTTGATTCGGCCGGTTTATACCGGCTTTAAACAATTGATACAAGCGTTTAATCCAAGCAATAGAGAGAGCTTTAAACAGGTCGTCCTTATTGAATTTCCTCGAGCAGGTATTTATAGCATTGGTTTTGTTACTCGAGAATTACCACCCGACTTAACACCCAATCCTGCTGAACAATATGTGAGTGTCTTTATTCCAACCACTCCGATGCCTACCACCGGTTATTTTTTGGTCGTAGCAACATCACACATTAAAGTACTGAATATTTCCCGCCAAGAAGCAATGACCTTAATCATTTCGGGCGGCATTATTCAGCCCGATCGTTTTATGAATCATCAAGCAGCGGAAAAATGAAGCGCACAACGGCTTTTAAGCCGTTGTATCAGCGCTGAAATTCTTCGAAGCCGGACCCTACTTTATTTGTTCTGCTTAGTTTTACTTCGCAGAACAATCAACTACACGACTTGTCCTACGAAGCTTTAGCGAAGTAGGAAGGGCTACTTACCTCACATCCCCCGGCTAAAGCCGTGGGTATTTCGGCGAAGTAGAATAACGGGAAAAAAATTGGGCATAAAAAAGTTCTATCATCTCAGGATCGGCTCCATTTTTGAACCGATGATCATAGAGATAGAGCGCCTGATGGGCGCGCATTAATTCTTGATAGGTATAATTTTTAGCGCCATGAGAAAGAAAAGAAAAAGGAAGGCGAAATCCTATTTTTTTCATAGCAGCCGCATTATCAGCTTTTTTGTACTGCACAAAGCAGGCTGCCTTAAAAAGCTGATCACTCCAATAACTAACCCAAAAGGGAGCCTGATAGCGATCTTTTAAGCGATGCCACACTATCCCAAATGCGGTGGCGTTTCGTTCAAAAAAATGTTGACTCAATGTAAACAAAGAGGGAGGAGTATCGAGCAAATGATCAAGCCATTGCTCATTAAAATGGGAAATATCATTCCCCAAGACCATGCCATAGGCAAAAAGCAAGCAGACTGTTTCTAAAGAAAGTGTGGTTGACTTAGTGGCAATCATTTTTAAAAATCGTTGGGCTGAAACTAATCGATGAAAACCCAATGCTTGGGCCAATACAACCATCAAGGGTTGATCAATTTTTTCGGGCATTCGCACCATCGAATTGGCCAATTCTGCCACGGATATTGAATCAGGAAGCCAGAGTATCAAAGCATGAGGACCTTGATAAGAGGCAAGAAAAGAAATTATTTTTTTTATCTTTTTAGCATCGAGAAGATGTATCCCTTTGATATGGTAAACCAATGATTGACCGAGAAATGAAGTAGTAATACTCCCTTCTATGAGCGGCCATTCAGTAGTAACAGCATCAATTGAGTGAATCGGAGTTCCATGGTGCGCATAGGCTTTGTATAAAAGCGTGAAAAAAAGAAGAGGATATTCTTCTGCTCCTTGAAAACAGAGCACTGATTGAGTGGTACTATTCTGCGGTTGTTGAGTATACGCTTGCAACCACGTGGTCAGTGTTTTTGCCTTCATGGCGCATCAATAGTGGCAGACTTAAAACGAGATTGTAATGAAAATAAGGGAATTTTTGAGACAGAAGATCCGTGCTCATCGGCAATTTTAGACGCCCCTTTGCGTTCTTTCTTGTCATGAAACTCATCAATACGCGTAAAAAGATCGTGCACTGCAAGACGCGCTGCATCCATCAAAAGTGCAAAATCGTCCCATGCGAGGGGCACTCGTTCTGCAGTTCCCTGAATTTCAATAATGTTACCTGATCGGGTCAACACCACATTATAATCAACATCAAATTGACTATCTTCAGCATAATCTAAATCAACAAACACATTCCCTTCTCGACATCCAACAGAAACAGCAGCAATAGCCTCTTTAAGAAAAGGAACTTGTATTTCTTTATTGGCAATCCAGGTTTGCATTGCTTGGGATAACGCAAGATAAGCACCAGTAATAGCCGCAGTACGCGTACTGCCATCGGCTTGTAACACATCGCAATCAACCACAATAGTACGCTCGCCAATGGTCGTTAAATCAACGACAGCGCGCAGTGATCGTCCAATCAATCGCGATATTTCAATAGCACGGTCATTTCTTTTGTGTTGCGAATCGCGAGAAGAACGAAAAGCAGTAGAAGTGGGCAATAAGGCATATTCTGCCGTAAGCCAGCCTTCCTTTTTCCCCTTGAGAAATTGAGGAACTCCAGGCTGCAAGCTCACGCTGCACAATACTTTGGTATTACCTAATTCAAAAAGAACAGAACCGGGAGCATATCCAAAGACATGATAGGAAATAGAAAGGGGGCGTAATTGATGAGCCAATCGCCCCTGAGCTCTGTGCAATGCCTGCATAAGAGATATTATCCGTTATCGAGCAACTCGAGTCTAATACGACCTGTTGCTTCATCGTAATCAAGCACGCGAACCGATACTTGATCATCGGGTTTAAAGTCACGGAGGAAGGTACGTTGTTTTGCTTTTGGAATTTGCGAAATATGGACCAAGCCATCGACACCCGGCACCAATTCCACGAAAATACCAAACTCTGCCAATTTACGTACTTTTCCTTTATAGATAGCACCAATTTCCATTTGGCCAGACAGGGTTTTAACCCAATTAACGGCCATATCCATATTGGAACCAAGAGGACCAAATACTTTAACCGTACCGTCACTTTCGATATCAATCATAGTGCCGGTTACTTTGATGATTTCGCGGATTACTTTACCGCCAGTACCAATAATAGCGCCAATCTTATCAGGATTTACTTTCAAGCTGATTAATTTAGGAACTAATTCGGACAAGGTTGGGTTTGGTTGCGTCATCACTTTGCGCATTTCGCCTAAGATATGAAGGCGTCCTTGGCGCGCTTGCGTCAATGCTACTTGGAAAATATCTCGAGAGAGACCACCTTTATATTTAATATCCATTTGAATAGCGGTAATACCCTTATCGGTACCCACTACTTTAAAGTCCATTAAGCCAAAGGCATCTTCAAAACCAGAAATATCAGATAAGACCGCAAAACGACCGGTGTTACTCTTTAATAATCCCATGGCAACACCACCGACCATTCCCGTAAGAGGAACACCCGCTTGCATCAATGCCATAGTAGAACCACACGCAGTAGCCATAGAGGTAGAGCCATCAGATTCTAACATATCCGCTACAATACGGATGGTATAAGGAAAATCTTTATTATTGGGCAATACTGCCTTGAGTGCAGAGGCTGCAAGATGACCATGCCCTACTTCGCGACGGCCAGGGCCGCGCATTGGACGAACTTCACCCACTGAGAACGGAGGAAAGTTATAATGGAGCATGAAAGTACCGGTTTGCTCAGCCGCATCCATGATGGATTCAAGCTTTTGCTCATCAGAACCACCGCCAAGGGTGACCGAAACTAATGCCTGAGTTCTTCCTCGAGTAAATAATGAGGAACCATGGGTATAGGGCAACAAGCCTACTTCTACAGAAATATCTCGAATTTGATCAAATTTTCTACCATCAATACGATTATTTAAAGCAAAAAGAAGTTCAGTTAATTTGTCTTTTAAGACGTAATCAAAAATATAGGTGATAACGGCTGGCAATGCTTCATGCGCTTTAGATTCTTCTTTGTATTGATCTGCAAATTCTGTCTGAAGCTTACTAATCTGGGCATTGCGATCTACTTTATCAGGCAGATTAACACTGCGTACTCGTTCTTCAGTCAAGAACGTTTCGATACGTGATTGCCAGGTTTGCCATTGATAGGTATCGGCAATAGGTTCTTTTGCCAGTCCCATTTCAGCAATAATTTCACGCTGCCATGCTACTAATTTTTTAATATGTCCATGGGCCATGAAGAGAGTATCAACAAATTCATCTTCAGAAATTTCTTGGCATGATCCTTCGACCATGGTGATACCTTCATCAGTTCCTGACATTACTAGGCGCGCATCGGCACGAAGAACGTCTTGGTGATTAGGATTGACTTGCCAGGTACCATCAACACGCGCAACTTCTACTGCGCCGAGAGGTTCTAAGAAAGGGATTTTTGAAAGGCATAATGCAAGCGAAACAGAATTTAACGCAAGCATAGCGGGAGAATTTTCTTTATCGACTGAATAGACAGTAGAAAGAGATTGCAACTGATCAAAATAATTGATGGGGAAAAGAGGACGAATAGAACGATCAATCAATCTGCTGATAAGCACTTCACGATCGCTTGATTTCCCTTCGCGCTTGTAATAACCGCCAGGAATTTTACCCGCTGCTGAGAAATGTTCACGATAATCTACCGTTAATGGTAAAAATCCGGGAAAATCTTTAGAGGGCGCTGAGACTACGGTTGAGAGAACCACGGTGCCGCCTTTTTGAATCCATACTGCACCATCAGCTTGTTTTGCATACTTACCGATAGTTACTTCATAATTATAATCAGGCAAGCTAAATTTTTTTACCATTCTTAAAAACCTATTCTATTTGTTTCTTATTTTCTTAAGCCCAATTGCTCAAGAATCGTTCGATATTGTTTTTCATCATTTTTTTGCAGATATGCTAACAAACCACGTCGGTTTGCTACTGCTTGCAACAAGCCTCGTTTGCATGAAAAATCCTTAGGATTCTTGGTGCAATGATCTTGCAATTGTGTGATTTGTTCAGTAAGTAATGCGATTTGCACATTGGTTGAACCAGTATCAGATGCTGATACTGCAAATTCTTGGATTACTTTTTTCTTTTGTGTGGTGTCGAGTGCCATAATTTACCTAGTCCTATACTTATTTAACATACTTATCAGTATAACCTATTCCATGAGAAGGTCTATTCATACCTAGGCGCGAGCGGGATTGAACCGCTGACCCTTGCTACGTCAAAGCAATGCTCTACCACTGAGCTACGCGCCTAAAATTATCTATGCTACGGGCGCAGTATGACCCCGTTGGCTTCGCAATTCTTCGTCGCGTGCTTGGCGTTCCAAGTCTGAGATATCTTCGCCCAGATACTTTCTTCTAAACGATTCAATACCAGTACCCGCAGGGATATGTTTTCCAATAATAACGTTCTCTTTTAACCCGAGAAGTTTGTCTTCTTGGCCGGCTATCGCCGCCTCGGTTAAAATACGCGTTGTTTCTTGGAAAGAACTTGCGGATAAGAAGCTTTCAGTGCCCAAGGATGCCTGGGTAATGCCCATTAAGATCGGTTTTGCCACCGCAGGACGCTTCCCTTCTGCCTTGATCAGGTCATTCACCATTTTAAAGTGAATCTTATCCACTGAATCACCCATGAGGAAATCAGTATCACCCGGGTCAATAACTCTTACTTTACGTAACATTTGACGCACAATAAGCTCAATATGACGGTCGTTGATATCAACCCCCTGCAAACGATAAATTTGCTGGATTTGATCACCTAAGTACCGCTGCACCATATCAGGTCCCATAATACGCAAAATGTCATGCAATACCGGGAATCCAGACGTTAATTGATCGCCAGCACTTACTCGATCTCCATGCCCTACGGTCAATTGCTTGCCCCGTGGAACAAAGTAATCTATTGATTGAGTGCCCGATACAACCGTCACTTTACGCATACCTCGATGCAATCCACCGACTACGATTTCGCCATCGATATCACTCAATATCGCAGGATCTTTAGGAGCTCGCGCTTCAAAGAGTTCTGCAATACGCGGTAAACCGGTTGCAATATCCTTAATACGGGACATTTCTCGAGGGATTCTCACCAATACGTCACCAACTAACAGCGTTTGCCCTTTGGTTACGTTCAAGTAAGAACCGGCAGGTAAGAAGTATTGTGCAATTTCTTCTTCGCCCTGTACTACCGTGATAGCCGGTTGATATTTCTCAGTTTTATGTTCAAGAACAATGTATTGAGACTTATTGGTTGTTTCATCAAACCATTCTTGGAAGGTAACGTTTTCAATAAGGTCGGTAAATTGTACGGTACCTGCTTTTTCGGTAATCAATACCTTTGAGTTAGGATCCCATTCAGCAAGCTTAGTACCCACCTTAATCGGTTGGCCATCTTCTACCAATAAAACCGTTCCATATTCTAAATCATTTCGTTGCAATTCGCGCCCATCGGGAGTAACGATCAAGACGCGAGCCTTACGGCTTAAAAGCATCATTTGACCATGGCGATTTTTCACCATACGAGCGCCTCGCAGGGCAATGGTACCATCGTGTTTTGCGACGAAATAAGGTTGTTCAGAAAGACCACTTGCGGTACCACCAATGTGGAATGTTCTCATGGTTAACTGTGTACCTGGTTCTCCGATCGATTGAGCTGCAATAATACCAACGGTAGTACCAATATCCACCAATTCACCTTTAGAAAGGTCATAGCCATAACAAAGGGCACATACCCCTCGTTTTGCTTGGCAGGTCAATACTGAACGCACGGGTATTTTTGATGCCGCTGATTCTGCAATACGAACCACATCTTCACGGGTAACAATATCACCTTGTTTTAACAATAAGTGTCCCGTAATAGGATCTTTCACATCAGAAGCAATAACACGACCAAAGATACGGCTTGCCAATGGAATAATAACGTCGCCGGCTTCTTTTAAATCATCGATTTCTACAAAGCCAAGCGCTCCGCAATCTTCCATAGTAACGACCGCATTTTGAGCCACGTCAACTAATCGACGAGTCAAGTATCCAGAGTTTGCTGTTTTCAACGCGGTATCAGACTGACCTTTACGAGCACCATTGGTAGAAATAAAGTATTCAAAAACACTTAATCCCGATTTGAAGTTACTCTTCACGGGAGTTTCAATAATTTCACCATTTGGTTTTGCCATCAGACCACGCATACCCATAACCTGTTTAATTTGGTCACGAGATCCACGAGCGCCTGATTCCAACATCATAAATATCGGATTAAAGGGCTGAAAGCCTTTATTTTCATTATTGTAGGCCAATTTATCTTGCGTTTCGAGCTCTTTGGACATCGCTGCGGCGACTTCATCAGCAGCATGGCCCCATACCCCGAGAACCTTGTTATAGCGTTCTCCATTGGTAATGACACCGTCCATATAAAGCTCTTCAATGCGCGCAACTTCTTTTTCTGCAGTATGAACGATTTCTTCTTTACGATCAGGAGTCATTAAATCGTTTAATGAGAATGAAATACCTGCAATAGTAGAGTGATAAAAACCAAGCTTTTTGATCTTATCCAAGGATTCAACCGCCGCTTTTGGTCCAAAGCGATAATAGACCTTCTCAACCATCTTAACGAGATCACTTTTCTTCATGATCTTATTAACCCAGCTGAAATCAGAACCATCTGGCAATGCTTCAAACAACAATACGCGTCCGACTGTTGTTTGAACATTCGCATCTTGAAGACGTACGGTAATTTTTGCTTGCAATGCCGCTTGACCTGCTTGATATGCCATAATAACTTCTTGTGCGGAAGAGAAGATAATGCCTTCACCTTCTGCGCCACAGCGTACTTTGGTCATATAGTGCAAGCCTAAAACCATATCTTGCGATGGAACGGTCAATGGACGACCATTTGCCGGAGAAAGAATATTATTCACGGAAAGAATCAATGAACGACATTCTTGCTGCGCACGGCTACTGAGCGGTATATGCACCGCCATTTGGTCACCGTCAAAGTCTGCGTTAAATGCTGCGCACACAAGCGGATGAATTTTAATCGCTTTACCATCAACTAAAATAGGGAAGAAGGCTTGAATACCCAATCGATGCAAGGTTGGTGCACGATTGAGAAGTACTGGTCGATCTTTAACGACATCTTCCAACACATCCCATACTTCAGGAGATAATTCTTCAACCATACGCTTTGCTACCCGAAGGTTCGGCGCTATTTCATATTGAATAAGGCCCGCTAAGACATACGGCTTGAATAGTTCGAGCGCCATAATTTTTGGCAACCCGCAACGGTCCATGCGCAATTCTGGATCAACGACAATAACCGAACGACCCGAATAATCAACACGACGACCCAATAAGTTTTGGCGGAAGCGACCTTGTTTACCACGCAACATTTCACTCAATGATTTGAGCGAACGGCGATTGGTACCGCGCACTGGCTGTCCGCGACGACCATTATCAATCAAGGCATCTACCGCTTCTTGCAGCATACGCTTCTCATTTTTGATAATCACCGAAGGCGCTTCAATTTCTAATAATCTTTGTAAGCGAATGTTTCGGTTTAATACTCGACGATATAATTCATTTAAATCTGAACTGGCAAAACGGCCCCCTTCTAAGGGAACCAATGGGCGCAAATCAGGCGGGAGCACTGGCAGCACTTCCATGATCATCCATTCAGGCCGTAAATTTGCCTGCAACAATCCAGTAAATACCTTTACACGACGCATAATTTTGTGCCGAATCGCCACAGAACTCGTTTTACGATATTCTTCTTGCAAACGTTCCACTTCAAGCTTTAAATCAAGCAAGCTTAAGAGCATTTTAATAGCAAGTGCACCGGTTTCAACCACAAATTCAGTATCATCGCTATGAGTTTCTAAATAACTTTCATATTCAGCATTGGTCAATAATGTTTTGCGAGGATATGGCGATTTTCCTTGGTGAATAACCACTGAAGCATCAAAATAAATAATGCGTTCCAGATCTTTAACCGGCATATCCAAAATAAGTCCAAGATAACTTGGAATTCCTTTGAGATACCAAATATGACACACCGGAGAAACTAATTCGATATGAGCCATACGTTCACGACGAACGCGCGATTGAATGACTTCAACACCGCATTTTTCGCAGGTTACACCCCGATGCTTCATACGCTTATACTTACCACAATTACATTCCCAGTCCTTTTGGGGACCAAAAATACGGGCACAGAATAAGCCATCGCGTTCAGGCTTTAACGTACGATAGTTTATCGTTTCAATCTTCTTTACTTCGCCATATGACCACGATCTGACCTTTTCTGGCGATGCAAGGCTTAATCGGAGTGCATTAAATTGCGTAATATTTACATACTCGCGAAAGCGATCTAGCATTCGATTATTCACTGACCTTCTCCTTGCCAATCTTTAAAAGATCTACCTGCAATGACAAACTTTGAAGTTCTTTAATAAGAACATTGAATGATTCAGGGACTCCAGGCTCTGGAATATCCTCACCTCGAACAATCGCTTCATACACTTTATGACGGCCTGAGACATCGTCAGACTTATACGTTAACATTTCTTGCAACGTATAGGCCGCACCATATGCCTCTAATGCCCATACTTCCATTTCTCCCAGACGCTGACCACCCAGTTGCGCTTTACCGCCCAATGGCTGTTGCGTTACGAGTGAGTATGGCCCGACTGATCGAGCATGTACTTTATCGTCAACCATGTGGATCAATTTCATCATGTAAATTGCTCCCACCGTGACCGGCTGATCAAAGTACTGACCAGTTCGCCCGTCGCGGATTTTAAAGGAGCCAGCCTCAGGCAATTGTAATTCGCTTACTAATGGCTTAATATCGGCGTCATAATCAGCACCATCAAAGACTGGTGTTTTAAATTGAACACCATGACGAGCTGTTTTACGCGCTAACTCTACGATGCCATCTTTGCCATATTCTTTTTCATATGACTCGATTAAATCATCGCCATATATCTGTTTTAAATATTTCTTTACTTCCGGCATTCCCGCGGTATCCATCAACGCTTGAATTTTTTGGCCATAGACACGACCCGCAAGTCCTAATACTGTTTCCAGAATTTGACCGACGTTCATACGAGAAGGAACACCTAACGGGTTCAAGACTATATCAACGGGCGTACCATCATCCAAGAATGGCATATCTTCTTGCGGTACAATCGTTGAAACAACCCCTTTATTACCGTGGCGACCTGCTAATTTATCACCAATTTGAATTGGACGTTTCATCGCAATATAGACTTTTACCATTTTGATAACGCCTGATTGCAATACATCGCCCTTTTTGAGCATATTAATACGCTCTTCTTTCAAGCCCATTAAGATACGGACTTGATTTTCATAAGACTCTTTGAGCTGAGCAACTTCTTGCGCAATTTCTTTTTCTGATACTTTTAATGCAAAAAGTTCATTGAGCGGCTTGCTCATGAGCTTTTCTTTATCAAACTTACCATTTGAAACTACTGCTTTTGGCGCCTGTGCTCCGGCCTTTTTACCATCCAATAAACCAGCAATCTTTTGAACCAGCATGGTTTCAAGGAAATGCAAATGATCTTTGAAATCGGATTCAAATTTGGCAACGTGTTTTGCAATTTCATCTTTATAGCGTTTATCTTTACGAACACCACTGCGTGAGAAGATTTTCACATCTACAATGGTTCCTTCAATACCTGGCGGTACCCGCAATGAAGTATCTCGAACTTCTCGTGATTTTTCACCAAAAATAGCGCGAAGCAATTTTTCTTCTGGGGAGTATTGAATATCACCCTTCAAGGTAACTTTACCCACCAAAATATCACCAGGCTTTACCCGAGTACCAATGCGCACAATGCCATCTTCATCCAGACCAGCAAGTGCAATTTCACTCACATTAGGAATATCGCGAGTAATTTCTTCAGGCCCCAGCTTGGTTTCCCGTGCATCTACTTTATATTCTTCAATATGAACCGAGGTTAAAGAATCATCGGCTACTAATCGACGACTCAAGACAATTGCGTCCTCAAAGTTATAGCCATGCCATGGCATAAATGCCACCAAAAGGTTAGAACCCAAGGCCAATTCGGCATCTTTAATAGCAGGACCATCGGTTAAAATATCTCCTGCTTTGACACGATCGCCTCGTTTGACAATCGGCGTATGATGAATCCAGGTGCTAAAACTGGATCGTTCAAATTTACGTAAATGATAGGTATCAATTGCTTGAGAAATCCAATCATCGGTAGTGCGGAATTCTGATTCATCGGCACGAATAATAATTTTTTCTGAAGAAACATATTCTACAATACCATCTCGCTTTGCGGTGACTACACTGCCCGAAGCGCGCACAATCGATTGTTCCATACCCGTACCCACTAGTGTAGTTTGCGGAATAATCAATGGAACTGCTTGGCGCTGCATGTTGGCACCCATTAACGCACGACTTGCATCATCATGCTCTAAGAATGGGATCAATGCAGAGGAAACAGATACCAATTGCTTTGGAGAAAGATCGATATAACTGATCTTATCGGCATCCACGAACGCAAAATTTCCTTGATGACGCGCAAATACCTTATCATGAGCCAGGGTATTGTCTTTACCTGATTCATCGGCTTGTGCAATATATTGCGTCGATTCTTCAAAAGCATCTAAAAAGACAACATCATCATTAATCTTACCGTTATCAACTTTACGATAGGCAGTCTCAATAAAGCCTAAATCGTTTACCATAGCATAGGTTGCCAAAGAAGAAATCAATCCAATAGTTTGACCTTCTGGCGTTTCAATCGGACAAATTCTGCCATAGTGAGATGTATGAACGTCACGAATTTCGTATGTTGCACGATCTTTCATAACGCCACCGGGCCCGAGAGCGGATAAGCGACGTTTATGAGCAACTTCTGACAATGGATTGGTTTGATCCATAAATTGGGACAATTGGCCTAATCCAAAGAATTCTCGTAAGACCACACTCAATGGTTTTACATTCAAGAAATCTTGTGGCATTAATGCGCCATGTTGCTCTTGTACTCTGAATTTTTCACGAATAATACGTTCGATACGCAAGAATCCTAAATGAATCTGATTCGTGAGCAATTCACCCACTAAACGCACCCGACGATTACCCAAATGATCGATATCATCGAGTTCACCTTCACCCCGTTCGCGTAAGTTCACCAAATAGCGAATCGTGGCAATGATGTCCTCTTTGGTAAGTACCAACACATCATGAGGCGTAGAAAGACCGAGTTTGCGATTAATGCGAATACGACCTACTTTGGTCAAATCATATAAGCGAGGATTGAAAAATAATCCTTCAAATCGCTCTTTAACTTCTTTTAATGAAGAACTATCACCCGGGAAAATACGCGTATGAATTTCCCGAAGAGCATCTTCTTCATTCATGCTCTTGTCTTCATTCAAAGTCATGGCAATAGTTGGCTGGAATACATAGCCAGAAGACTGAATCAGATCAAAAGATAATGATTTATATTTTTTGAAGAGTTCGTAGTGCTCTTCAGTAAATAATGCCCCTTGTTCTACCAAGATTTCGCCCGTTTCTGGGTCAATAACATCTTTGGCAAATACACGGCTTAATAATGCGGTTTTACGCACTACCAATTCTTCAATACCCGCTTTAGTCAATCGAGTTACCGTATCTTTGGTTACTCGAGTGCCTAAAAATGGCTTTTCGTCTTTTTCCGGCAACATTCCTTTTTCTATTCGTTGACCAATTAAACTGCTATCTACCCCTCGATAAAACTCACCTTTACGAGCGGTCACTGATTCAAATTGGTAGAAAAGAGGAATAATGCTATCGCGAGAAAAACCTAAGGCTTGTAAGAAGGTAGTAACCAAGATTTTTTTCTTCTTATCAATACGAACATAACAGACATCATTGCTGTCAAATTCAAAATCAAGCCATGATCCTCGCATTGGAATAATACGAGCTAAGTAATAAGGGCGTCCTCGATAATCTTTTACTTTTTTACTTTGAGAGAAAACAACCCCTGGTGAACGATGCAACTGGCTCACAATTACGCGATCAACACCATTAATAAGGAATGTTCCTAAATTGCCAAGCTTAAAACGTCCATGCTCTTCATAAACATCGGCCATCACCGGAATATCGGCAAAGAAAATATCTTGTTCTTTAATATCATGAACTATTTTCTTGCCATTAGCGTCAAGAGACCAGCTAATTAATTGGATCTTAATTTTGAGCGGCATAGAGAGAGTTTGTTCACTAGAACGCAATTCATCAAGCGTCATAGGAAGCTTAACAACAACGCGCGCTAAGCAATTAGAACAGGTTTTGTACTTTGCGGTATTTTTTTTGCAATGAGTACATTGATAATGTTCATTTAAACGACTTGTTCCCGACTTTTTACAGGAAGAGCAGCTCCAATGGTACCGGTTTTCAATACCCGTGACTTTACCACAGGTACATGCCCAATTACCCAATTCATAGCTAACATATTCCAAGGACATTTTATCATTGTATTCAATGGGAAAAATATCCTTAAGAACTCGCTCAAGACCGACTAATTTTCGCTCTTCAGGCAAAAAATCCAGTTGCGCAAATTCATTAAACGAAGTTGATTGAATTTCAATCAAATTAGGCACTGGCACAATATCCCGAATCTTATCAAACGATTTTCGGATATTGTTTTTGAGTAACTGCACCTTGGTCATCAAGCCGCTCCTTAGAAAATGCATAGGTTATCTTAAAAAAGACAACCTATTGCCGGTGAACTATAGTATAAAAAAACGTGAAGATAAGAAGATAAACCCGAACTATGAGAGTTCGACTTTAGCGCCTGCTGCTTCGAGTTCTTTTTTAATTTTTTCTGCATCAGCTTTTGAAGCGCCTTCAACAATAACTGAAGGAACTTTTTCAACCTTATCTTTCGCTTCTGCTAAGGAAAGATTCGGCATCGCCGCTTTCACTGCTTTGATCACTTTGATCTTTTCAGCGCCTGCTTCTTTCAGAGTAACTTTATATTCAGTCTTCTCTGCTTCTGCAGCTACTGCGCCTGCAGCAGGTGCCGCTGCGCTTGCAACTGGCATTGCGCCAGTAACGCCAAACTTTTCTTCAATCGCTTTTACGAAATCAGACAATTCAAGAACGGACATATTACCAATTTCTTGAATCAATTTTTCATGTGTATTAGATGCCATAGCCATCTCCGTGAGTCTAAGATAAACCTATTTATTTCCGCTTATTATTACTTACTGCTTTTTTTCTTGTACTTGTTTGAGTACATATGCCAATTTAACCAGCGGCGCCTTTAGGGTGCCACACACCATAGCCAGAAGCACTTCGCGAGATGGAAGCATTGCTAAGGTGGTCATCATCGCTTTATCGACTAATTTCGATTCCAAAGAACCGGCGATCAGCGTTAATGCCTCGTTATCTTTTGAAAAATCATGCAAGAATTTCAAAACAGCTTGTGCTTGTGCATCTTTGGGAACAAACACTATGCCTACTTGACCCTTGCAAAAAGGAATCAAATCATGCACCTGAGTATTATCATCAGCAGCCCGTTTTAAAAGACGTGCCTTGGCAATTTTGAAGCTGCCACCAGTAGAGGTCAATCCTCGACGCAATTTTTGCAATTGAGCTACGGTAAGTCCCTTATACTGAACAATAACTGAACTCGGTGCACCAGAAAACTGAGATTTCAAATGTTCAACAAGTTCTTTTTTTTCATGACGATTCATGAGTTGCTACCTTTCTATGCCTCTGTGGCCAATAATTCATCAGGATTTACCTGAATACCAACACCCATTGTTGAAGCAACCGTCATTTTCTTTAAGAATCTTCCCTTAGAACTTGCAGGCTTTGCACTTGCCAATGCACGGGTAAATGCCGTTAAGTTATCTTTAAGCGCTTCTGGCGCAAAAGACACTTTCCCAAAGGAAAAATGAACGATACCACTTTTGTCATTTTTAAAGAAAACGCGTCCTTTTTTCAAATCTGCAACTACTTCCGCAATGTCAAAAGTAACGGTTCCAAGCTTTTTATTAGGAAGTAATCCACGAGGTCCGAGAATTTTTGCTACCTTACCGACAAGTCCCATAACATCAGGAGTTGCGACAGCGTAGTCAAAATCCATCCAACCACCATTGATTTTTTCTACCAGATCATCGCTGCCAATAAAATCAGCGCCCGCTTTTTTTGCTTGATCGGTGTAATCACCTTTAGCAAATACTAAAATACGAGGAGCAGCTCCTAATGATTTAGGAAGTACTAATGAACCTCGTACTACTTGTTCGCCTTTGGCCACATCAATGCCCAGGTTTACATGCACATCAACTGATTCATCGAATTTAGCATATGCCAATTCTTTGACCTTTTTGAGCGCTTGATCCACGGGTAAAACCGTCCCTTTGGCGATTACTTCGGCAGATTTTAAATATTTTTTTCCATGCTTAGTCATTGCAATGCACCTATCCCTCAAATAACATCTACGCCCATACTTCGTGCGGTACCGGCAATAATTTTCTTTGCTTGTTCAATATCATTCGCGTTTAAATCAATCATTTTTATTTTGGCAATTTCTTCTATGTCTTTCCACGAAATTTTACCGACTTTTTCAGTGTTAGGGCGAGAAGAACCACTTTCAATATTAATTTTTTTCTTGATCAACTCACTTGCTGGAGGTGTTTTTAATTCAAAACTGAACGTGCTATCAACGTAAATGGTAATAAGAGTTGGAACTGTTTGCCCTTTACGCGTAGCAGTAGCAGCATTGAATTGCTTGCAAAACTCCATAATGTTTACCTTGTGTTGACCAAGGTTGTTACCCACTGGAGGAGCTGGTGTTGCAGAGCCACCGCTCAACAACAATTTAAGGGTAGCTTTTATCGCTTTTGCCATTGTAAGATCTACCTATCACTTAACTTGATTAAAACTCAATTCTACTGGTGTCATACGACCAAAAATACTTACCATTACCGTCAAACGCTCATTTTCATCATCAACTCGATCGATGATGCCCATAAAGCCTGCAAATGGTCCGTCAGTAATTTCCGCTTCGGAACCAACCGTAAACTCACTCTTCTTACTCGTTACTACTACTTCGCCCTTCATCTGGGAAAGAATGCGTTCAATTTCTTGTTTAGAGAGGGGGGCCGGCTCTTTACCGCCCAAAAATTTAATTACTTTTGAACTACTGGTCACCAATCGGATTGTTGGTGATTCTAACTCCATTTCAATAAGCATATAGCCGGGAAAAAGTTGGGTATCTTTTAATTCTTCGCCTTCAAAAAGCTGCCGTAACCGAACAGACGGAATTAAAACTTGCCCAAACTTTTCTTCAAGACCGTCAGTCTTGATGTGTTTGAGAAGTTCATTCTTAACAGCTTCTTCGTATCCAGCGTATACCTGGACTACATACCAACGCTTCATGCAAAAAATCCCACCCTAATGACTATAAGTTTTAAAAATAAAGCCAGCAAGCTTTGCAAAGCCAAAATCTATAACACCGAGATATATAGAAAAAAAGAGAACCAATACGAGCATTATCAGTGTTGATCCGATCCATTCCTCGTACTTAGGCCAGATCACCTTGCTCAATTCGGTTCTTACTTCACTCAAAAATGTTATGACATTGTTCATGTGCTATCCGCCATTCCCATGTGACTTATTACCAGCGTGTCCATTATACTTTTTCACATCTATTAACTATCTAGGACCCACGATAGTGTAGATGAATTGGCAGGCCAGGAGGGATTCGAACCCCCAACCCGCAGATTTGGAGTCTGCCGCTCTACCAATTAGAGCTACTGGCCTACAAAATTTCAAACTATTTAGTTTCTTTATGCGCAGTATGCTTACGGCAGCGTGCACAGAACTTTTGTAAGGCCAATGAGCCAACCGATCTCTTTTTGGAGATAACTTGGCTGTAATTTCTTTCTTTACATTCTCCGCATGCGAGATGCGTTGTTACTCTATTTTTTGCCATCGCAATCTAATCCTTAAAAATTTTTGATTTCACCAGCTGCTCTTAGCCTTATAAATCTTTCTTCAGTACTGGCCCGCTCCTCCTACGCCAAGGCTTCGGAGGACAGGTGCGCTTTCGCTTCCCTGTGCTATTAATATCAATTGCCATTCCTTAGTACATGGCCTGCCAGCTGTAGCTTGAGCGAAAGCTGGAGCCCGCGACCGGATTTGAACCGGTGACCTCTCCCTTACCAAGGAAGTGCTCTACCACCTGAGCTACGTGGGCACTCTCTTTTTAAAAAAATTAGCATTTATCGTATAGGGTAAAGTAAAAAAACAAAAAAAACAACTATAAAAGCTATAAGAATGAGCTGGCGACTGGACTTGAACCAGTGACCTGCTGATTACAAATCAGCTGCTCTACCAACTGAGCTACGCCAGCATTATCTTTCCTGTACTCCTTAAGAGCCTCCAGATACAGGTATAAATTTCAATTTTTTCATCGATTTACGAGCGGGAAACGGGACTCGAACCCGCAACCTACAGCTTGGAAGGCTGCCGCTCTACCAATTGAGCTACTCCCGCGTATTATAAAAATTTTTTGTATACGAAACTGGCAGCGCCAGCCCAGGCTTCGTTTTTACTACGAAGATATGCTCAAAGAAGTTTTAAACTACGCCGGGCAGTCTTCCGCGTGTACTATCAAAGATTATTGAAATTCCTCAAGTAGTGGCGGCGCCAGGCGTAGCCCCTTAGGGCGAAGCCTGGTGAGAGTAGGATTCGAACCTACGTAGCACTATGTACAATGGATTTACAGTCCATCCCCTTTAACCACTCGGGCATCTCACCAAATTTTATGCACTTATATTTCAATATGTTTGAATATAATAGAGTTAATCCACACAGATTTCAATAGGAATGTTTGTTACGCTGAGCAAACCACTCTTTAATCATGGCATGGACCTCTTCCACACAGCTACTGCAGCCGGTTCCAACCCCCAGTGATTGTGAGAGCTTTTCAAAGGTGGTATCACCCGCATCTAATGCCTTTACAATCTGGCTATGAAAGACCTCCATACAAGTGCATACCACGTAATCAGGGCGATTATAGAGCGGGCTCGGTGGTATAGATGTCATTTTTTTCCTTACTCAAGAGTATAATCCAAAATTCGCTCATTATGATCCCCATAATCAAGGCTCACTCGGCATACCCTGCCCTTCAAGAGGGGCTCTATGCTCTCCGGCCATTCAATCAGGCACCACGCTGATGGCGCATATAAATATTCATGAAAGCCGAGCGCCACAAATTCTTCCAGACCTCCCAATCGATAGAGATCAAAGTGATAAAAGCGCTCACCCTGCGCATTGGTATAGATATTAAGCAATGAAAATGTAGGGCTGACAACCGGCTCTGCTACCCCCCACTGAGCAAGCAATGCCCCAATAAGCGTTGTTTTTCCTGCTCCTAAGGGTCCGGTAAAGGTATAGAGAGCAACCTTATCTTTGACGGCATCCAAAGAGGTTACCGCTTGATGTAAGGACTCGAGAGTAACATTCATAGTTTTTTGACCTTTTCCAACAACTGGCGTTCATGCTTCGAGCTTTTTCGCGCTAAGCCCTTCTGGGGCCGAGCAGCAGAAGCCATTTCTTCCTTATGAAAAGGCGCGTGAGCCGCTTCTTGCATCAAAGCATCGATCATATCATTTTCTTGTTCTAAAGTCTTTACCAGCCCTGTTTGGGGCGATTTCGCTTCTGACGCTCGCTCATGGAGCATGGCCATAAAGACTTCTGGGTCCAGAATGATCGCTCCTGCATTGGCAGCCTTACGCCCTAATTGGCGATCGGCAGAGACCACTACCATCGATTTTCCCGGATGTTTCTGCACATAGGCAATCAAGGCATCATCGGCGCTTTTGCCGCTCCCTGCATAGAGCACCTCAACAGGACCCATTCGCTCTCGATGACCCCGAGGGCTATCGCCTCCATCAAAGATCACAAGAATAGAGTGCTTTTTATGGGTTGCATATCGCTTTAAGCTGGTCACGAATTGCTGACGAGTATGTTCATCAATATCATGCCGAAAATGGCGTTTGAGTACGTTATACCCATCAATTACTATAATCATATTAATCCCCAGTTTTTTGGTTTCTAGTCTACCGAGCAAGAGGGCTGAAAGTATAGAATTATTGCTAATCCCATAATTCGCGAGTAGGCTTTATCCTAAGCTTATTATAAAAGGCCTTTGCTATGTCACAACTTATTCAATTACGCGGACGCATTAAAGCAATAGAAACTATTAAGAAAATAACTCATGCAATGCGTCTTATTTCTATGTCCTCTCATACCCGCATGCGCAGCAAAGATGATGGGTATCGAGAATATCTGCAAGCCCTCAGTTCATTAGCCACCTTAGTCAAACAAGAATGCCCGACATGGCAGCATCCCCGCCTTACCCCCAGTCAAACATCAGACCAAAACAATCTCATCATCCTGGTTGGTTCTCAGCGCGGTTTATGTGGTAACTTTAATACCGTGCTCTTCCATTTCTTTGAAAATACCATTAAAGCAGAAAATACTGTCACCATTCCCATTGGAAAAAAGGCAGTCACCTATCTCGCTTCAAAGAAAAACCGTAAAGCATTGCACATTCATTCAGACTTAACCATCTCAGAAATACCGCGTATTACTGAAAGCTTGATTGAGCTCATTATGCAGGCGCCCCAGCCCTATTCCAGTGTTACGGTCATAAGCAATAAACTGAAAACATTTTTTGTACAAAAACCCCAGATAACTCAATTAATACCCTATACCTATAGCGCTCCAATCTCAGCGCCAGAAAAACAGCTTTTTGATTATCATTGGGAACAAGATCCTGCGCAATTACTTGAATATTTATCACAAGAAGCGCTTAAAGCTCGTATAAAATATCTTCTTTTTCAATCGTTGCTTGCTGAACAAGCAGCACGATTCATTTCTATGGATAATGCCACGCGGAATGCTCAATCTATTTTGGATACCACGAAATTGAGCTACAACAAATTGCGCCAGGCGAAAATAACCAAAGAATTAACGGAATTAAGCGGCATTTTATAGAACTACTTCTGAATCGGATATTCGGCGGTATACGGTGCAATAAGCGGATTGAACATATCATCAGACATCAATTCCATGCGTGCACCCACTGCTTTGAGCTTCTTTTCCAAGCCATCATATCCCCGAGTCCAATGATGCAAACCGGTCATGGTAGTAACTCCATGGGCCACTAATCCTGCAAGTGCTAAGGCACAGGATGCCCGGATATCGGTTGCAATGACTGCCGTGCCGTAGAGATCATCAACCCCGGTAATCGTTGCTTTGGTATATTCCACCTTAATCTGCGCTCCCATTTTTTGCAGTTCGCGCACATGAAGAAGTCTATTTTCAAAGACCGTTTCTTCCACGATACTCACTCCCTGCGCCAAACATTGGGCCGCCATCATAGGAGCCTGCAAATCGGTAGGAAAACCGGGATAGGGTCCTGTTTTAAAGGATACGGCATAGGGATCGGCGGTGGCCTGCAAGGTCAGTCCCGCAGCAGAAACCGTAATCACATGCCCCATTTCTTCTAATTTGGCCAAAAAGACATCCATAATATCAGACCGGGCATTGGTAATAGTAAGAGAGCCATTGGTCACTGCAGCAGCTAATAATAAAGCCCCAGCCTCCAAACGATCAACAACAACTTCATGTTCTACGGGGTGAAAGTCGGTAACACCAGTAATACTAATGATAGCGGGAGCATGGATTTCGATATGTGCACCCATTTTACGGAGCACCACAATTAAATCGAGTACTTCTGGCTCTAAGGCCGCATTAATAATTTCGGTGGTTCCCGGCGTAGCAACCGCTGCCATGAGTACATTTTCGGTGGCACCAACGCTCGGATATTCCAACACAATGCGCGCCGGATGTATATGAGAGGCATAGGCATGGAGGTATTCTGCCTGCTGTTCAAAAATAACGCCCATTTTTTTAAAGTTTTTTACATGATAATCAATCGGGCGCTCTCCAATGACACATCCTCCAGGAACAGCCACATGGGCACGGCCAAAGCGAGCGAGTAAAGGACCCATTACCAAAATAGAGGCACGCATTTTTTTCATGAGACTGGGAGACACTGACCATTTATCAAGAGCTGAAGTATCTACCACCAGAGTGTGGGTTTCTTTATCAAAATGAGCCTGAGCATTTAAACTTCTCAGCACTTCGATCATGTTAAAAACATCATCTGAAGCGGGCACATTTTTTAAAATCGATTTGCCTCGGGTTAAAATAAGACTCGCAATAATCACGAGCACGGCATTTTTAGCACCGAGTAATGAAACAGTACCGTGCAAAGGGGGTGATTGTTCGATACGAAGTACAGAGGATTTCATAGGCTCACTTTTTTTTAGCTTCTTTTATTACAGCAGTTCCCGCAATTTTTTGTAATTTTTCCAGTTCAAAAGCGGTGAGATGTCGCCATTGGCCCACGCGTAATCCTTTTTTATTAAGGCCTGCATAATTCGTGCGATCAAGCTTTTCAATAAAATAACCCAGCGCTTCAAACAATCGGCGCACAATGCGATTTTTTCCACTGTGCAATTCAATATGCAGACATGTTTTTGGTGCACCACGCATATATTCAATCGAATCAACACGGATCATACCATCATTAAGACGAATGCCTTTTGCTATATGCTCTTTATCTTCTTCACTGAGAGGCCGATGTAAAACAACCGAATATGATTTTGCAACGTTGTAGCGAGGATGGGCGAGTTTTTGCGCTAATTCACCATCATTGGTTAACAGCAATAATCCGGTCGTATTCCGATCAAGTCTTCCCACGGGATACAGACGCGCATTGGGTACTTTTACGATATCCAATACGGTGTTTCTTGATTCTTCATCATGCACTGTCGTAATCACGTTGGTGGGTTTATTGAGCAAAATATAGACTAATGCTTCTTTCTTGAGCGGTTTGCCTTTAATGCGCACCGTATCATTCGGCTTTACACGATAGGCGGGTGAAGTTACCTTGGCATGATTTACGGTAACTACACCACTTTTTATTAATTCAACCGCTTTTCTTCGCGATGCATATCCTGCATGGGCAATATAACTATTTAATGTCATCATATTTTTCATTTTATTCCGGAATCCTTGTTTTACCTTCATCAACCCATTGCTGACGCTGCTGAAATGCTGCTAATGCTTTTGTAAGTTCTTTTTCATAGTTCTGCACCACCTTCTTGCCATACCCTTCCCTCAAAGCGTCTTTTCTGCGTATTAAGAGACGACGTGCTGCATCAACATCAGCAATAAATTGCCGATAATCATGTTTCATCAAATTTTTGCAATCACAATGCGTATTAAATCGAATTGTTTCACCCTGCAAAAAATGTCGTACTTGATTAACAGTCCATACCCTCGTGTCTTGCATTGCATTACATCCATACGTAATGCTCATTAATAACACACTATACAATATTGCTCTCATAGAGATTTTCCTCATTTTATATTTTTATTACCATGCTATATTACCAACTACTGCTGCTTTATAAAACAAAATATGAAAAAAGGTTACAATATGCATCGCACAAAAAGCAAAGGTTCATTAGAAGTTATTTGCGGTCCTATGTTTTCGGGAAAATCAGAAGAATTAATTCGTCGCGTGCGCCGTGCAAAAATTGCGCGTCAAAAAGTAATGACCTTCAAACATCGGCTTGATGATCGTCATTGCATTGAATATGTAGTATCTCACGATGGAAATAAAGTAGAAACATATCCGATTGATCGCGTAGAAAAAATATTAGAATTGGTATTGACTCAAGAAGAAGTCCAGGTTATTGGCATTGATGAAGCACAGTTCTTTTCGCAAGATATTATCCCTATTATTTGTCAGCTCGTTGATTCAGGAAAAAGAATTATTGTAGCAGGACTCGATCTTGATTTTCGTGCTATACCCTTTAGCAGTATGCCTATTTTATTAGCCATCGCTGATCAGGTCACCAAATTGCAGGCCATTTGCACTGAATGTGGTGACAATGCAAGTCTGAGTCAACGATTAGTCAATGGAGTACCGGCAAAATTTAATGATCCGATTATTTTACCCGGTGCACAAGAAAGTTATCAGGCACGTTGTCGCGATTGTTATACTATTGATAGGAAAATGTAATCCTCATGGCAAAACAAACGGCATCATATCGCTGCTCTGCATGCAATTATCAAACACTCAAATGGATGGGCTGTTGTCCTGAATGCAATCAATGGGACACCTTAGCACAAGCAGCCATTCCCACCACTACTGCATCCAAAAGTTTTCATGGTGCGCAATCAACGGCAATGACCACTCTTTCTGCTATTGCCACCACCACCAAAGAGCGCATGCTTTCGGGAATCGATGAATGGGATCGCGTTATGGGTGGCGGCATTATGCCCAGCTCTTTACTCATTGTTACTGGTGATCCGGGCATTGGAAAATCAACACTCTTGCTCCAAATTGCCCACCGATTAGCAGAACAATATCGAGTTTTTTATTTCTCAACCGAAGAATCATTGGCTCAAGTTAAACAACGAGCCTCACGCTTAGATTGCATTAATGATAAATTATTTTTCTCCGATCAAGCAGAATTGCAAACCATTTTGGCAACTGCACAACAAGAGAAACCAGATCTTGTTATTATTGATTCGATTCAAAATTGTTATACCGGTGATCATGAAAGTTTCCCCGGAAGCACCGCACAATTACGAGAATCGGCCTTTCACTTAATGCGATTAGCAAAAGAACAAGGCATTACCGTGATTGTCAGTGGTCATATTACCAAAGAAGGTAATATCGCCGGCCCCAAGACCTTAGAGCATATGGTCGATGGCGTTTTCTATTTGCAAGGAGAAGATCGCTGGCAAACTCGCGTGTTGCGCTCAGTGAAAAATCGATTTGGAACCGTCAATGAATTAGGTTTTTTTGAAATGGGCGAGCATGGTTTGCAAGAAGTACCCAATATCAACGCCTATTTACTCAACGAACATTCTCACGCACCGGGTTCGGCATTGGTGAGCATCATGGAAGGATCACGACCATTATTACTGGAACTGCAAGCACTCACCATTGAAACAAAATTGGGCATTGCACAGCGCGTGGTAACTGGCTTAGAACACAAGCAAGTTATTTTAATTGCCGCAATTTTAGAAAAATATTTACACATCAAATTAAGCAGCCATGATATCTTTTTCAAAGTAAGCGGTGGATTTAAAGCAAAAGATAGTTCTACTGACTTAGGCATTGCTCTTGCCTTGCTTTCCAGTTATTTTCAGCAACCGTTGCCCGAAAAATCTATTGCACTCGGAGAAATTAATTTAACCGGCGCCATCAAACCCATTAATCACATCAATCTTTTCATTCGTGAAGCAGAAAAATTTGGTATTCATCAAGTTTTAGTTGCAAAACATCAGAAAATAGAGAGTAGTGCTGCACGATGCCAAACCCTCAGTTCAGTCTATGAATTATTGAGTCTTTTCAAAGCGTAAAAAATACTTGTTTTTGCCTGCCTTGCTTATGGTACAGTGGAGTAAAAAGAAAGGAACAAGTATGAACGCATTCTATCGCTCTCTTGCGAGCGGATTTTTATTCTTATTGCCACATTTTTATCTTGCGGCAGAGCCCCCTGCTATTGCCCATTTTCAAGCGGACACTCAATGGGCAGTCGTAGGAGCAGGTCCTGCAGGCATTATTTGTATTGGATTGCTTCTTGATTTAGGAGTAAATCCTACTGATATAACCTGGATTGACCCTGAATTTAAAGTGGGCAGAATTGGCAAGTATTATCAGCATGTCCCTGCCAATGTCGAAGCTCGCATTTTTTGTGAATTTTTAAATGCTTGCCGAACGTTCCGTCAATGTGCGGCCGAGGCAATCGATCAGCTCATGGCACTCGATCTTGATCAATGCTATCCACTCGAAATCGTTGTCACTCCTCTTCAAATAATTACCGATAGTTTATGCGGGTCAATTATAAAGAAAGAGTCCCGTTTAACCTCATTACATTTTTATCACGATGTCTGGCAAGTGGGTATTGAGAAGGAATCTTTCACTGCAGCTCACGTTATTTTAGCAACGGGAGCAAAACCAAAGACCTTAGATTTCGATTGTAAAAATACCATTCCCTTAGATTTTGCTCTTGATAAACCCACTTTAGCCACTGTTGTTACCGAGAAAGATACCGTTGCTGTCGTCGGTAGTGCCCACTCAGCCATTTTGATTCTTAAGTATCTCTCAGAACTCCCTGTAGGCCGCATTATTAATTTTTACTTGCACGAGCCAGAATTTCATCATCCAGAATCGGGATTAGGTGGTATTACCGCAGAATGGGCAAAAAAAGTATTATTATCCAATCCACCGATCAATTTAATTCGTATTCATAATAAGACTAATACTACGTTGACCACTTGGCTTCCCCTGTGCACAAAGATAGTATATGCCATCGGATATGAACGAGAACCATTACCACCTATTAATAACAATAATCCGATCAGTTACGATGAAAAATCGGGGGTTATTGCACCACGCTTATTTGGTATCGGTATCGCATTTCCGGAAAAATATGTCGATGATCAGGGTGTATTAGTGAGTAAAATTGGGTTAGAAAATTTCATGAACTATGCCCAACGAGTACTTCCTCAATGGATTGCTACCAAAGATACCTGTAAAAATCTAACTGCTTTTGATGAGTTGTTTGATATTCGAGTACTATAAAAGAAGGGAATAATGCCGTGCGTGTCATACTCTTCAAAATACTATTTTTTACAATTTCCTGGATGGCGATTGCTACACATGCTACGTCACCCTATCAATGGGCAGTTATTGGGGCGGGCCCTGCAGGCGTCATCGCTATTGGCATCTTATTAGAACAAAAGATACCCGCTCATCAGATTATATGGTTCGATCCAGAATTTAACGTCGGAAGAGTGGGTAAATACTATCAACAAGTTCCCGCCAATAGCCGTGCTCAAGAAATTGTTGCTCTCATTAAAAATTCTCCCATTTTTGCACCCTGCCAAAAAGCATCAATTGCTGAGCTTAATGCTTACCCTCCATATGCCGAATTTTATTTAGGCATGATTGCCCGGCCCTTCTATGATCTTACTCGCTATGTATGGGAACAAGGAGTACACCATCTCCAAGAAACGGTCACTGACATTACTTTGCAAACTGATATATGGAGCCTTACCACCGATTGCGGCACTTATACCGCAGAAAAAGTGATCTTGGCAATCGGCGCGGAGCCTCGATCATTAAATCTACCCGGCATTTCTCTCATCCCATTGGATGAAGCGTTAGATAAAGAGCGATTGGCTACCTACGTTACTGATCAAGATACGGTAGCAGTGTTTGGCAGCGGTGCTTCTGCGATGTTATTACTCAAATATCTCACCGAATTACCGGTTAAAAATATCATCAATTTTTACAAACATCATCATACGCAAGCCCGCAAAAGATCACTCATTCGAGGCGCTACCGCCCATTGGATCAAAGAGGTACTTGAAAAATCTCCGCCTTCCCATTTAACGCGAGTTTTAAATACCCCTGAAAATCGGGAACAGTATTTGCCACAATGTACCAAAGCCATTTACGCCATTGGCTACCGTCGACCCTCACTCCCTGCTATTCATGGCCCCTTTGAACTTGAATGCCCTAATAAAACTGGGATCTTAGGATACCATCTCTATGGTTTTGGTTTTGCCTTTCCCGAAGAATTACAGTATCAGTCTCATCAAGGACCGGTGACGGTTCCTTTGGTAGGGCTTACTTCATTTACAAAATTTGGTAAACGAGTGGTGCCACAATGGATTGCAGAATGAAATTTTTTATCGCGCTGATGATACCTTCAGCACTCTGTGCTCTTAACCAGGCCATCACCTATAATCCTAATGGTGGCCGACTGGGCGATGACATTAGCACCTATGCAAAAACAAAACTGCTTTCCTATCAATATGATATACCATTGCTGTATAAGCCCTTTACCTACAGCAATTGCTTTGCTCTGGATCATCTTGAATGCCGCTACACAAAAGAAAAGGCCGCTTCGTTTGCACATCAGGTAATCGTTAAAAAAGAAAGCGATCTTCGTCGCTCTCTTCATCAAGATAACACCTTATTTATTTGTACTTTTTACACGAAAACTCAGTCCTGCTATCAGGTCATGCTCAAAGATCCATTTTTTGCAGAGATTATTGAGAAGGCCTTCACCCCTCTTATTGACCTCGATATTCCTGAGATTTCTTTTGATACGCATACGGTAGCAATGCACATTCGCTTAGGAGGCGGTTTTGATAGCCCTCTTTCTTCTGCCCCCTGGGCGCCTTCTTATAGTGAGCGAAAAACTACGCGCACAATAGCCGCAGACATACAATGGCCTACAAAATTCCCACCGTTGCAGTATTACTACGATCAACTGGTTGCATTGAAAAAAAGATTACCGCCCCAAGAACCATTACTGGTATATCTTTTGACGGATGACCAAACACCAGAAAAAATTGTAGAGCAATTTCGCGCTCGATTACAGGATCCAACGATCCAATTTTGGTATCGGACTACAAGCGGTCCTAACACTGCGGTGATAGAAGATCTTTTTATTATGAGTCGCACCCGCTATCTTATTCGCTCGAGCTCTTTGTTTGCTCAGGCGGCACAACTACTCGGAAAGCATGAATTGATCTATGTTCCCCAAACGTATCATTGGGATAATAATTACTTATCGATTGATACGGTGGCAATTATTCAACGTCCTGCCACTTCTTAATTTCTTTTTCGCGCGCTCCCTCTTTGCGCTCTTCAAGCAATCGATCTTTTTCTTTGCGTAATTTGGAATACATTGCATCAATGACTTCATCCATGATCTGATAAAAATGGGGACCTTCTTTTTCTATGAAGAGGTCATAATGAGGAGTTTTAAGGATAAATTCAACTTTAAAATGGGCATGTAATTTACCATCATGAAAGATTAACTCAAGATGAATAGGCTCGCGCTCATGGGTTAAAAACTCTTCAATCTTAACGAGCTGAGCATTTGCATGTGCTTCAATAGCAGGGGTGGGTTCCATATGGCGATGGGTAAATTTTTTATTCATTACTGTTCCTCAGAATAATTTCGTAAAAAATAGCTCTCTTATAGTAACAAAGCGAAAAGAAAGGCTCAAGGAAGTGAAAAAATCAACCCCCTTTACGGATAACAAACTTAATAGGAGCGCCTTTTAAATCATATTCATCGCGCATTAGTTTTTCAAAAAAGGCACATTGAGAATCGCCAAACCATTGGGGAACATTTACAATTAATAATAACGTAATCGGCGCATTGCCAATTTGTTTTACCGTATGCAATTTCAATAATTGAGTCTTATGATAGAGCGGTTTTTCTCGTAATGCTTCTTTGAATAAAAGATTCAATTCCTCATTGATAAAACGCTGGTTATGATGTGCCCACACTTTTTGTACCAGAGGTAAAATTTTGCCAATATTCTTACCGGTTTTACAAGAAATAGATAATGATGGAACTTTATCTAAGAAATATTCATAGGGCGTACTTGCTACTGCCAACGCTTTCTTATGCGCCTGATCGGCAATATCATCTTTATTATAAAGAATAATTAATGCCTTATGATGTTCAAAGGCATAAAATGCTAACTTTAATTCTTGATCACTCAGCTCACCCGCCGATTCATCAATGAGCAGCAATACGATATCTGCAGCATCGAGCGCTTTGAAAGAGGTTCGCACCATGAGTGTTTCAAGAGGCTCATCAATAGATCGTTTTCGTCGAATGCCGGGTGTATCAGTTAATAGAATATCTTCTTGATAAAACGTTATTCGTTCACTGATTGGTTCACGCGTAGTTCCTGCTTGCGGTGTCACAATAGAACGCTCTTGATTAAGCAATAAATTCATAAGAGATGATTTGCCGACATTGGGTTTACCCAAAAAGACAACCCGAAACCCTGGTTCAGCCGTTACTGCCGTTGTTTGAGCAGGCAATACGGCACAGATTGCATCAAAGAGTTCATTAATTCCTTTGCCATGAATAGCAGAAATATCGACAATAGTTTCAAACCCGAGTTCTGCAAGTTCATCCCGATTTTCACGGGCTTGTTTAGTATCCATTTTGTTAGCAACCACAATAATAGGTTTGCCTTGTTTGCGTAATTCTGACGCAATTTCAAAATCTTCAGCAGTCAATTCTACTGATGGATCAACCACAAATAAGAGCAATGAAGCATGCTGAATCATCTCGCGTGCTTTTACCTTTACCTGCTCTTGTATCACATCTGAACTTTTTCTGAAACTTAAACCACCCGTATCGACCAGCTCAAATACTCGATCACGCCAGGCTACTTCATCAGTAATAAAATCTCGCGTTACACCTGCCACATCGTAGGTAATACTGCGCGCTGAGGTAGATAATCTATTAAATAAGGAAGATTTTCCTACGTTGGTTCTTCCTACCAACACTACGATAGGTAAGCCCTTCATGATCGCTCCTGCACTTCAGTTACGGTTCCCGGAAAATATTGCAACACTAAATGAGCCAACTTCCACTGCTCTTTATCTGATATATCAAGTGCTGGTTCTTTGCGCACTGGAGCAATGCTCGCTTTTTTCAGCGGATATCGCGCTGGCATTGCTTGCTGTGGCCGTGGGACTGCTTGTGTTGGTGTGCGCACCGACGCAGAGATTGTTTTCACTTCTTCAGAGTGCTGCACTTTTGCTGCAACAGAAGGCTTTGCTTCGCCGCCAGAAAATTGAGCTTCAAGGATTAACGCATCACCAAATGCCTCTTGTAAGAAACGGGCAAGTACTGTTGCTGACTCTTCTAAGACATTTTTGAAAAAAGAAAGTTGTTGGGGAAATTGAACTGTTATATTTTTTGTCTGTGTATTAACTGCTAAAACCTTTGCCTGACCAAATACCGAAAGAAGCAACGGATCTTCTAAGGATGCTATTGCTTTCATAAAGTTTTTCCATGCAGCTCCCTGTGCATCATCGGTAGGAAGTTCTTCTTCCTCCTCTTCTTCTTCATTTTCGTCATCAACCGATTCATCATGGGCCCGGACTAATGGAGCGGCGGACGCTATGCTCGGCGCTGATTGCAGCGGCATAGCAGAATTATTATCGTTATTATGCGATTGACACATTTTTAAGAGCAACATTTCAAAAAAAGAATATGATGCGGTAGTTTTTGCAAATAGGAGTTCATGATCATAGAGCATTTCAATCATGGCAATAAGACGAGTAACGGGAATTGAACGCAATAAAAATTCCAGTTGAGTGCGATGTTCAGAAAATAAAGGAGAAGGAACATGGTACTTTGTCCAGAGGCATGCGCGCAAGAGCGTCAGCCATCGATTCCATAAAAATTCGGGCGAATAACTTTCTAATTTCATTTCTTGCAGTGCATGCAATAAAGCATCAGGAGATTTATGAAGCACAAGCTCTAATAGTTGTAATAATCGACCATCATCCACATGTCCTAATACCGTATGTACATCAGCTGCAGTGATAGCGGAAGAAGTAAAACGCACCTGTTCTAAAAGATTTAAGGCATCTCGTACTGATCCGCCCGTTTCTTTTGCAATTAACTGCAATGCAGGCTGATCAATAGCAATATGCTCCTTCATACAAATTTCTTCCAGATGATTTACCAAAATATCACATTCTACCGGCCGGAAAAAAAGCTGAAAACAACGAGACCGCACGGTATCGATAATTTTATGCGGATCAGTAGTTGCAAGCATGAAAAGGACCGACATTGGCGGCTCTTCCAAAATCTTTAAAAAGGCATTAAACGCTGCCTTAGAAAGCATGTGTGCTTCATCAATTAAATATATTTTTTTACGCCCCATTAAAGGAAGCAATGAAGAAGATTCCACAATCATGCGCACATTATCGACACCAGTATAAGAAGCAGCATCGATCTCAATAACATCAGGATGATTTCCTGCGGCTAACGCTTGGCACGATGTACATTGCAAACAGGGAATAGTAACTTGTTTTGGATCTTTTTGAAATTTAGATAATTCTAGACAATTTACCGCCGCTGCAAAAATGCGAGCAGTACTGGTCTTTCCACATCCCCGTTGGCCGGCAAAAAGATATACCGGAAAATAATGATTGGTATATAAGCTGTTTTTCAGCATTTTAATGGCAAGATCTTGACCTATCATTGTTTCAAAGGTCTTTGATCGCCATTTCCGCGCAAGATTCAGTGTTTGCATGTTCATAGGTGCTACTTTTTAGTATTTGAATCTAAGAATATTACTTTAAAAAAGGAAGAAGATACAAGATTCATTACCCCTGCTGCTTCCTTTCAGATCTGACAGAGTAAGCAACTACTCCTTATCTTCTTCCTTTACATCTGCCATCACTCTTACGAATGGAGGCAGATAGATTCTTTTCTTTGACGAAGCGCCCTGCCAGCTGTAGCTTTAGCGCAAGCTGGTGGAGAGAGAGGGATTCGAACCCTCGATGCCCCGTTAAGAACATACACGATTTCCAATCGTGCTCCTTCGACCACTCAGACATCTCTCCGATTTCAATTATTCACTTTTTGGCGTTGGCTTACGATGAGGACGTCGGCCAGCATCATGGTCTCGTCGACGCACCGGCGCTTTTGGACGTGCCGTTGCTTCAACTTTTTTGCGGCGTCCTGCAGCATCATCTTCTTCGCTAGTAGCCTCCATCAATGAAAGATCGAGTCCTTCTTGTTGAAGTTGCTCTGCGGTCTTTTCAACCGGACGTTCTGCCGCGACTGCCACACCTTTTGCGGTCGCTTGAGCCAAGTACTCTACCACCAATTTAACGGCGCGAGGAGCATCATCATTCCCCGGAATCACGTAGTCAACCAAGGAAGGATCTGCATTGGTATCAACCAAGGCAACCACGGGAATTCCCATCGCTGCAGCTTCTTTAAGTGCAGAATGTTCCTTGATAATATCGATAATAACAATAGCACCAACAGGCCATGTCAAACCTTTAATACCACCAATATTTTTACGCAAACGTTCAATAGTTTTCTGTAATACATTTAATTCTTTTTTGGTGTAATGATAGCGATCTGCTTTTGCAATAACATCTTCATAGTGCAAAAGCTTGGTTACCGACTTTTTAACTTGGGCATAATTACTTAAGGTTCCCCCGATCCATCGATGGGTTACCGAAGGCATATTAAGCTGAGCAGCTGCGGTCACAATTGCTTCTTGTGCTGGCTTTTTAGTGCCAACCCACAAAATGATATTCCCTTGCGACGCTTGCTGCTCTAAAAACTGAGCTGCTTTAGCAAGTTGAGAAGCTGTTTTGGAAACATCAATGAGATTAACGTTATTTTTATGGCCCCAGATATAGGGTTCCATTTTAGGGTTGCGTCGCGCGCGGCGATGGCCCCAATAAATGCCTGATTTTATTAATGTTTGTAGAAAAGAACGATCGATCATATATATCCTTGCGGGGTTATAAACAGGATACCTTTTGGTCTTACTCGATTGCTGCAAGTAACCACCCCGTAAAAAAGGCATCACAACTATAATGAATAATGTTTGTTATTGTACCAAAAACCCCTCAAAATGCAATGTTAAGAGGTCACCTCTTCACTGCCAATCACTTCATTATTGGCGACCGCCTTATCAAAACGACGCCCCAAGAGGAACGCTGCCAAGGTCCAGGTTCCAATAATAGCCGCTGAAAAGGCAGCAAATGCTATTGATTGGCCCAGGTAGCAGACCATCATGTTAAAGAGAGAGCCGGTACTTTTGGCAAATTTACTGCCAAAGGCATCAATCCAATTCTTGGATTTAAACTTAATCTCCTTCACCGTAGGAATATACAAGCTTTCGCGTACTGGATAGCTAAAGCCATAATTAATTGCTCGCATGATTACAAACACAATCAGCAAGCCCACAGAGGAGTAATTAAGAATAAAGAAGAAGAGCAAGAGACCGGTTGTTAATGGTATGAGAAGTAGGCACCGTTTTTCTCCCAAACGAGCTAATAATGAGCGAGTACCAAAGAGAGAAATTAAGAATCCTACCAGGTGGGTAAAAAAGACAATTTTAAAGAGATATGAACTCACATCAGAAACTGAATTTGCATTGGCCTGCGCAATAAATACCCGCTGATAACTGAGCACGGTATTGATCACCTCGTAAAAGAAGACCATACAAAAAATACCCAATAAGTAAGGGTATTTTATAAACATATACAGGCCTGAAAAGACACTTGTCTGCGTGGTACCCTGCTTTGCCCGTTCCTTTTCAATCTTATAGGCTGCCTCATACCCATGGAGATGGCGACCTGATACATTCTTAATGAGCGCCTTGACCACAAAAGGCACAATAAGCACCATCACTGCCGCGAAGGCCAATAAAAATTGATGCTTTGCAATATCCTGGCTTACAAACATAGCAACGGGATTAGAAGCACTTAAAACGAGCCAGGCAAGGGCGGCACTAAACATTCCCCCCAACTTAGATCCTGAAACCATAATCCCATAATTTTTCTTCGCCTCATCAGGATCAGAAATAGAGTTGGCAAAGGCCCAAAATACACTAACCACGAAGGGAGAATACCCTTCGATAAAGAAATAAAATAACCATCCAAAGATGCGGTGAGGACCCGCAACTTCATTGGGCAAACCAATGATAGGATGGCTTAAAAAATAGGCAAATCCAAGTCCAAAAACGCCATAAATAATACTGTAAAAAGTAAGCAACTGATAGCGCCGTAATCGATCGACCAGGTAGGAATAGCCCAAGATGGCTGGGATCAGGACGAGCATCGTCATTGTTTTGGCAACAGGAATATAAGAACTGCCCACTATAGCGGTAAAAATGGAATCTTTCAGCTCTTTGACAATCGTATATGCGGCAATAACAAAAAAGAATGTGAGGGTAAGATAGAGCAGCTTTAATCGTTCGCTCTCATCAACCTTGAGAAGCGACCAAAGCCATTTACCAATCCTCATAGAACACCTCATAGTCACCAGACACCCAGAAAAAACAGCCTACCTCTCTACTATACCCACTTTTTATATATAAAAAAGGCCTTTTATAGGAAAAAGGCCTTTCATTTTCAGGAATCAGTTTGATTTATTGGTTAGCACACCACACGGTTTTCTGAAACCGCTTTTTCATAGGTTTTGCCCAGATAGAATGCTACTAATACCCATGCAGCAATAAGACCGAATGAGAAGTAGGTAGAAACTGCAAGATACATTGCCAAGCCATCAATGGCGCCCCATTTTGCTTGAAATGGCTTCATCAGCATATTAATGCCAGATCCACCCGCTTTGGAGCTGCGTGAACCGAAGGTTTCAATCCATGCCGTCGCTTTATACTTAACTTCATGGCTTGTAGGAACATAGAGAGTTTTCAAAGCTGGTCCATTCAAGGCATAGTTGATCGCTTTTGCTGCAACCATGATCCAGAAAAGAACTTTCACTTGAGGGTACCACCAGAAGCTGAAAACCATCACTAAAACAATAAATGGCATTAAAACCAATGAGGCCTTGAGGCCTAAACGACGTTGAATATTGCTAATACCAAAGAATAAACAGAAGAAGGAGACCACGTTTACCCACACCGCATAATCGCCTAAGTAAGCAGAACGCTCCGCTTCAGTAGCAAAGCCATCAAAAACCTTATACTTAAAGTTAAAGTCGATGATAGTAATAATAATTTCATAGATAGAAATAGCGGCAAAGATTGCCAAGAGATACGGCTGACTTACCAGGAGTTTGAGTCCTTCTAAGAATCCTGGTTCTGCATGCGCTTCGCCTTTGTGAGTTTGGTAGCCTTGCATTTGTGACCGAGGAGTCGTGGTCATGAAGAAGTAGACCGCTACCATGAAAAGCAGCATGAAAAGACCGCAAATAACGACCGTTGGCGCACTGTTACCAAAGAAATTTTTACCGAGCGGAGTCAGATAGAGAGGCCCGAAAATAGCTCCTAATTGTCCAATCATAACTACCAAAGGAAACCCTCTGCGTGCTGAATCGGGATTGACCATATCTGCAGCGAAAGCCCAGAATAAGGCCACTAAAATAGAGCCGTAGGCTTCTACAAACACATACCATGCCCATGCAGTCCATCGGGAAGCATCGATTGTGGTATTAGCGAGACCAATAGTTGGATGCCAGAAAAGCGCCCCAAAAATAACCGTTCCTATGCAAAAGACAGTGCCTAACACATAGAAAAGGCGGTGGCGCGGAAATTTATCAACTAATTTAGAATAAATAATGACCAAAGGAAGCATCACGAGAAGGGAAATCCACTTTGCCAGAGGTTGGTTGCTTGCATGAACCATGGAGCTGAAAATAGAGTCCTTTAAAGGACGCATGGTCCAATAGACTCCAATAACTAAGGCAAAAATAATACCCAATTTAATGAATTTTTTGAGCTCTTCCCGTTCAAAATGCCCAAACCAGGCTTGAAGAAAGGAAATAACTCTACTCTTGAGAGATGAGATCATACATGATTCCTTTGGTAGAAAAAGAATAAGAATGTTGAACTAAAAATGATAACCAACGCCTAACATAGCACAATCACCGGCACTTGTAAAAAGGTCGCCTTGAAAAGGGGCATCTACCCTTAATCTATCAAGACAATGCTCAAATAATATGCTATAGTAAACTCAAAAAAGAAGAGAGTATATCTTCACGATATTAAATGGACAAGGAAATTATATGGAACTCGGATCATTAGCGCCTTCTCACAACTCTCCTATAGCTTTGTTGCCTCTTAAATCAGTGGTAATTTTACCCAAAAGTATCATTCCAGTCATTGTTGGACGACAATCTTCCATTGCGGCCGTTGAGCACGCCTTAAAGCACAATCAAACGGTGTTTATTACTGCGCAAAAAGATGCCAATATTGAAACTCCCGCTCTTACTGATGTCTTTCAACACGGCACTCGGTCGCTCATATTACAAGTTATTCGCATGCCGAATGGTGCTATTAAACTTTTGGTAGAAGGTGTGTGTCGCGCACAGATAACCGCATCAGATCAAACTATTACCGATTTCATGGCAGTCTATTGTCATGATGTTCCTACGACCAATAATGAACTCACGCAAGAAATTGAAGCACTCTGGCGTCAATTAAAAAATCTTTATATCGATTATTCAAAACTCAATGAAAAAGCTGCGGCAGAATTAAGTGCCACGATCAAAACAGTACATGATATGGATCATATGACTGATACCATCGCAGTACAAATTAAAAGTCTTACGTTTGATGATCGTCAGCGAATTTTAGAAACGCCTGATCTTAAAGAGCGCATGCTCATACTCTGCGCTTACATCACCAAAGAAATAGAGATTTTAGAAACTGAACGCCGCATTCGCGGGCATATTCAAAGCCAAGTAGAAAAAAGCCAAAAAGAATATTACTTAACCGAACAAATCAAGGCAATTCAAAAAGAATTAGGTCGAGAAGATCAGTCTGCAGAAATTACAACCATGAGAAACAAAGTCAAAACCTTGGGACTTTCCGCAGAGGCTTCTGAAAAGGTAGAAAAGGAATTAAAACGCCTTGAGCAAATGCCTTCCTTTTCTTCTGAAGCGGTAGTTAGTCGAAGCTACATTGATTGGATCATTTCTTTGCCCTGGAAAAATGCAAGCAAAGATACCATTAGTATTTCTCAAGCTGAAAAAATTCTCAATAAAAAACACGCCGGTCTTCTGAAACCAAAAGAACGCATTATTGAATTTTTAGCCGCAAAAAAATTCTCTCAGAAAACAGGCCGCTCGCCCATCATTTGTTTAGTCGGGCCGCCAGGAGTTGGCAAGACCTCATTAGCAAGTTCTATCGCAGAAAGTTTAGGCAGAGAATTTGTCCGCATTTCATTAGGTGGTGTTCGTGATGAAGCAGAAATTAGAGGCCATCGACGCACCTATATTGGAGCTTTGCCGGGTAAAATTATTCAAGCAATGCGCAAAGCAAAAACTATTAATCCTGTGATTCTCCTCGATGAAGTAGACAAAATGAGTCGCGATCTCCAAGGTGATCCTGCTGCAGCATTGTTGGAGGTATTAGATCCGGAACAAAACAAAACCTTTATGGATCATTACTTAGATACCGAATATGATCTTTCACAAGTAATGTTTATTGCAACCGCTAATATGCTTGACGGTATTCCCTATCCTCTTTTTGATCGCATGGAAATTATTACCCTCTCTGGATATACCGAAGATGAAAAGATCGCCATCGCTCAAGAATTTTTGATGGAAAAAAATCTGACTGAGTTAAATCTGACTTCAGAGCAATTTAGCATTAGTGAACCCTTGCTCCGCGTTATTATTGCTCAATACACCAAAGAGGCAGGAGTACGGCAATTAGAACGAGTACTTTCCAAGCTCATGCGCAAAACTATTCAAGCATTACTAAATGATTCAACATTGCCCGGCATTACTATTACTGAAGCCATTATCAAGGAATGGTTGGGGCATCCAAAATATCGCAAAACAAGTCTTTCTCACGCAGAAAAGAAAATTGGTATTGCCACAGGATTGGCGTGGACAGAAATGGGTGGCGACGTGATGGAAATTGAAACGACGATATTGCCCGGAAAAGGTGCATTAACCTTAACAGGTCAATTAGGCGAAGTCATGCAAGAATCTGCTCAGGCAGCGCTTAGTTATATTCGTGAACGCTCGGCAACTCTTGGTTTAAAAAGTTCTTTTTATTCCAATAAAGATATTCATATTCATATTCCCGAAGGAGCAACACCAAAAGATGGCCCTTCTGCGGGTATTACTATGTGCAATGCTCTCATTTCTGCACTTACTAAAAGTCCCATTAAATCTGATCTGGCAATGACCGGAGAAATCACCTTGCAAGGCAGGGTTCTTTCAGTCGGTGGCTTAAAAGAGAAATTATTGGCCGCCAAGCAGCATGATTTTAAAACGGTTATTGTGCCCCAAGAAAATTATGATGATATCCAAGAAGTATTAAAAGATACTGATATCAGCGGGGTTTCTTTAGTATATGTGAACTCTATGGATGATGTTCTTGCCACAGCATTTGCTACCAAACCTATGATAAAGCATGCTCCAAGAAGAGTAGCAGTAAAAAAACACAAAAAACGTCGCTAGTGCAAAACTCCGTATAAAATATTGCATATGCCAAACACACTTGTTTATAGTACGTGCAGCACATTGCACTATCTCTAAGGAGTTTTCATATGAAAAAAATGCTGTATGTAAGCATGCTATTATTTGTTTCGTTTCCCTCTCTATTAGACGCTAAACTATTTTGTAGAAATCGTTCAGCAGTATGCCGATGCGAATGCCATCGCCCCCAAGAAGAATCCTATGAACCCTATCAACCCCTTGAGCGTATGGTAGCTCGAAATCCAGATCCTTCCCTCCCTATGATGGAAGAACAATCTACTTCCGAGAACATGCTTCCTGATGATAATGATAATACCTCCATGATGCCCGATACCGATGATGACAATTTAGAATTAGAGTTACTTATTGAGCCATTGCCTGAATTGCCGGATGATGAAGCATTTGCTCCTTTCGCAGAAATACGCAAGAAATACACGCCAGAACAACGAAAATCTATTCTACAGGCTATGGATGAAATAGATAAACTGAACACCGCTATCGCAGAACATTCCTATAATCAAAAGAAACTAAAAGAACTCATGGGCGTTACTGATGATTCGCAAGACCCATCAATGGCACCGCCAGCAGTTCCTGCTGTTCCTATGCCTATGCCATCCACACCAGGCAATGACACTTCACTCGATGATGCGCTCAAACAATTAGAAGATAGCCTGGGCAATGCGGATGCTATGCCGCAAGATATGCCATCTCCTTTAGATGATTCTCTTATAAACATGAATGCTGAAGGCGATGCAACAACTCAGGGTCAAATCACACCCCCTATTTTGCCACCAATCACTATCGAGCCAATTTCCATTCCTCCACTGGAATTGGACAACACAATGGCTGCACCCGATTCAGAAATTTCAGCTCCTTCTACGGATATGATGCCAGAAGATTCTATGATGCCGACTTCATCAATGCCTCCGATTATGGATGAGCCATTGAATCTTACTCCTGAAAACATGGATATGCCGTACCCAGACATGTCTCCCGATATGACTTCTATGCCCGCCGATGCTATGATGCCTTCTTATGATTCGGCAATGCCCCCAATGCCATCCACCGTGCCAGATGAGATGGAGGGCGCAGATCTTGCCCTACAAAAGCCTTCTCTTGCTCCAGAATCAATTGCACAGCCAATGATGCCAGCCCTTATGGACGAAGATGCATCCACAATGCCTTCAGATCTGATCAGTGATATGGATAATGATGGCATAGACAAGGAACTGGATATGACCGATGAGGATGATGAAGAAACCACACCGGCACCAACCTATCCTCGAAGAATGGTCTCTATGCCGAGCAATCTGACCTTTGATGAAGAAGATGACATCGATGAAGATGATATTGAGACATAAAATCACGCAATAAGACAAAAAAGAAAGGGCGGTGATTTGATCACCGCCCTCTTACTTTCTAGAAGTTATCTATCTTTAGGCAAGATAAGAAATTTGTGGTTTTGGTTGAGGTTGAGCTTCAAACTTTTCTGGATGTTTGTTGCGAAAATCATTAATTGCTGATTTTACACATACCACTGTAAGAATCCCGCATGGCACTGCCACAATACCATAAAGAATGGTCATGAGCCCAAAAGAGGCAGTAACAACGCCACCTGTCATTGCTGCCGCTTCAGCAGTAGCTCCCTTACCACTAGCAGCAATAGCAGCAGTTGCCCCACCGCTAAAGAGAGTTACTACAAGACAAACACCCGCTGGTATACCTGTTTTGAGAGTTACGAATCCAAAAAGTGCTCCAAGGCCTAATTTTAAGGTACCTTTGGTATAGCGCCATCCCTCAGAAGATTCTTCTGCCGGGGCCTGTGGCGTTCCAAAAGCCATAGTCGGCGTGTTGAGACTCGCTGCACTTAAAAAAGGTGCAAAAGTTGCAATACAAAGTGTTGCTAAAACTATGATGTTTTTTTTCATTATGAATTATCCTTATCTAATGCTTGAATGCCATCGTGCATTGAGGTAGCGGCACATATCGCGCATACTACAGCACAAAAAGTGGTTATTGTTCCCTCAACTATGGTACGTCCCCATGATGGCTTCACCATATCGAGAGCCACTGTCCCATTAGAAAGTTGACCAAACGTTGGAATTCCTATTCGGTGTCTTTTAACCACTCTCCATGTTTGATATGAACAGAAGGCCGACAACAAAAAAGCAAGGCCAGCTGGAATAAAGTGGTCAACAACCGCTTTGGTTTTATTTGATTGATAGGGGATAGAATTCGCTCTGCGAGTAGGTGCGGATGCTCCTACAGGCATAGTTGAGATTCCTACTATGAGTGATAAAAAAAGTAATAATTTTTTCATGAATTACTCGTTTACCGTACTTGGTGTGTGAAATATGCAAGATTCAGGGTGTACAAGTTCTTCACAATCTTCCACGTTAATTTCTCTCCACTCAGCATTTTTAAATTCATCGCAACCTTGAGCTTGAGGAGTACATGCAAGTTTGATCAGAAGGATTCCTGTTGCACCCAAAATAAGAGCAACGGGAGGAAGCACTACTGATGCTGCAAATTTACCGGTATATTTTCCTGTTGACTTCAGATAATCCAAGAAGACTGTTGATCGTTTCACGTCTGGACCACTATGATCGGGTAATGCTGCAGGAATATACATGCCTGCTTCATAGAAGCCATAGCCTGATGCTGCTGATAACGTTACGAGTAAAAGACCTGCTGCTGCCATTCCTGTGCGAGCACCGGCAGTCATTGAGACTACCTGAGGCTGTGCACGAACCACTCCTGGTTCTTCCGTATTTGCATCATATGACCATTCAACCGGCACTTGTGCAAAAGATTGCATACACACTGCTGAACTTAAGAAAGCTAAACTCAACATCATTGTTTTATTCATAAAAAAGTCCTTTAATCAGAGGTTTTTGGTATATTCCTAGTATTACAAAACTCTTCAAAAAGTCCATCCCTTCTTATTTTTAGTTACTTAACATAATGCAAAAGATCTAAAAATATCCCTTTCTATCGATTTTTTAGCCCCCAAGAGCCCTATTTCCCCCTCTTTTTATGTAATAATAATTTCTATTTGAATAAACTATTGATTTCGCCTATCTCGAATTGTTACAGTGAGAATAGGAACAAATGTATTGTTTAACCCTAAACCTAAGGAGAAAAGGATGAAGAACGTCCTTAAACTCGGTCTTGTTGCCGTATCACTTATTTTAACTGTTTCTGCTTTTGCAGCAGGTTGTTGCGCAAAACGTTGTGAAGTAAAACGTTGCGAAGCACCTTGCAAACTTCCTGCACCTAAATGTGCTGAAGTTACCGTAAACTACTCGTGTGACTCAGCTCCACGTTATGAGTGGGTTTGCGAAAAGCGTTACTTGCCTTGCCCAATGAAACAAAGCACATCTACCCGTCGCGTGATGGAAGAGTGCGTAGGCGTTGTAACTCCAAACGAAAGCAAAGACAATGCTAAAGCCGCTGGTGCTGGTTATGGCGTAGAAAAAGGTTACGCTTCTAAGCCTGCAAAAAGAAAAATGAAAAAGAACTACAGTTTTTAAGTAGATCTTTTTAGTTTTTCTTCCTCAGAAAATAGAGGTCTTATGGGTTTCGGCTCATAAGGCCTCGTTTTTTTATACAAGAACATTTCTCTTTTTGAAGTCTTGCATCACTCACCTCTGATCATGTAGGGTGATTACAGATTGTCTCACCCCCTTTTATTTAAATACAAGGAGTCTCTTATGAAACGTTTTAATGCGCTCTTAACAGCCTGTTTATCGCTGTTATTAGTTCCTGCACTCTGTTTTGGTGGTTGTAAAACCTGCAAACGCCCTTGCAAAACATGCCCAACCGGTGAACAACGCCGTAGTGATGGTGAAGGCAGAAAATCATACAAAAAAAGACACTCGATGAAAAATAAGTCCATGAAAGAAGACATGTCACAAGATGATGGTGAAGGTGACAATATGCCAATGGGCAACGGTGACGATATGAGCGATGACATGTCCATGAATGGCGATTACGAATAAGAGAACAGTCTAAATTCTCAAAAAAGGGCGAGTAGTTACTCGCTCTTTTTTTTATCCAAAAATGATTGGGTAGCAGTAATCATATATTCCACTGTTTGCTCTACTGTCAAAGTAGAATTATCAACAACTGTTGCTCCCCGGGGAATAATCAAAGGCGCTAATGTCCGGGTCGTATCCCTTCTATCGCGTTCTTGTATTCGAGCATATGCTTCTTGATGGGTAAATTGATTTCCTTTTTTTGACTGGTCGCGTTGCCATCGCTGCGCACGAATTTCATCGCAAGCAGTAAGAAAAAATTTTATCGCCGCTTGCGCAAATACGGTTGAACCGCAATCGCGCCCTTCTACCACCGCATCTTTGCCCTGCGCCAACCGGTGCTGCCATGCATTGATTGCATTGCGAACTATGGCAGTCATAGCAATACGAGAGGCATAATCATCAATTTCAGGAGTTTTTAAATTGGTGGTGATATCAACACCATGCAATAGTACTCGTTCACCGACACTGCTCGTTTCATACGAAAGTGCTTTCATATCATGAACACATCGTGCAATATCATCAGCATGCGGATCCTGCATTTGTTCTGGAGTATACTGACACTCAGCATGCAAACAATAAGCAAGGCCTCGATACAATAGCCCTGATGAGAGATATAAAAATCCTAATGAACGCGCTAACTCTCGTGCTACCGTTGATTTGCCACTTGCTGTTGGTCCATCGATGGTAATAATCATGATTCATTCCTTCGTGCAATATCTAATCCCAATAATTCGATAGAAACTTTTCCCTGCCAATAATTTTCCTGCACTTGCACCGCCATATCAAGCGGATCATGCGGATTATGCTCAGAAAGAAAGGCATATAATTCAGGTCGGTTGAAGAAAATAACCGGCTTGATAACCCCATCAGCAAAGATGGAACATTTTACATGAGCATCTTTGAGCAATTTTGGCTGTTGCACTATCATCACCTGCTGCGCATGAAAAACGGGATACGGATTGCTATTACCAAACGGTTCTAAAAATCCTAAATCATCCACAAACTTTTTGGTCAAATCACTTAATTTAATCGGTGCATCAACAGTCAACCGTGGTCTCAATTCTGCCTTATCAACTGTTGCGCCAAGAAGCTGTTCTAATTTTGTTTTCAATAATGGCAGATTATCGATGGGCAAACTCAATCCTGCAGCCATCGCATGCCCTCCAAACTGCGTCACCAAGTCTTTTGCTTCTTGTAATGCAAGAAACATATTAAATTCGGGAATAGAACGGCATGAACCTTTTGCCAACCCATTAGCAGTCCGATGAAAAAGAAGCGCAGGCTTGCCATATGCGCCCACTAATCGCGAAGCTACTAATCCAATGACTCCCGGCGGCCACTGATCACTGGAAGCCACAATAATATTTTCTTGGTCAAGGTCAATACTTTTGGTTGCAATGAGCAGTTCAATTTCTGCCAATATACCTTGCTCAATCTGTTTGCGCGCCTCATTTAACTCCAATAAAATCGCACCAATGCGATTAACATGCGCTGTATCTGATCCGATTAAAAAGAAAACTGCTTGCCGCGCATCTTCTAATCGGCCCAAGGCATTAATTTGAGGTGTAATAGAAAAGCCAATATCTGAAGCGGAAAGCCTCGGTTTGGTTACTCTGCCATTTGATTTTAAAACTTTCAAGCAGGCACTTTCTATGCCATTGACTTGATGCAATCCATGACGCACCCAAAATCGATTTTCTCCCAAAAGAGGAACCACATCGGCAATAGTACCCAACAAGAGCAATTCATATGCTTTTACTGGCATGGGTAAATTTTTACGTTCATAGAGCAATGATAAAACTTTAAAAATTACTCCAACTCCGGCAAAAAATTTAAAAGGGTAAGGGCATATTAATTGATGGGGATTCACAATCGCATAAGCATCAGGCAATTGCTCATGGGGGCGGTGATGATCGGTAATAATAAGATCAATGCCCAATTCTTTGGCACGCGCTGCAGGTGCCATCGCAGTAATGCCATTATCAACGGTAATCACCACAGAATATTTATTAGCTGCTGCGCGTTCAATAATTTTAGTCGATAAACCATACCCATCTCGCGCACGATGCGGCAAGAAGAAATTAACATCCGCACCCAAAGGAGCCAAACAAATCATCATCAGTGCAGAAGAAGTAATACCATCAACGTCATAATCGCCGCATACTAATATTTTTTCCTTGCGGGCAATGGCATCAATAATACGGTCAACTGCTTTTGCCGCATCTTTTAATAATCCAGGATGGGCAACATCTTTTTCTAAAGAACTGAATAAAAAAGAATCCAATTGTTCTTTGCTCGTATAGCCACGGGCACATAATGTTTGTGCAACAGCAACGGAAAGATTATAAGAAGCGGCAATATCAAGCGCATTCCCATGAGCAGGATGGAGCTTCCAGCGATACTTCAGTCCTTGAAGGGTGGTCATTGTTATACTCTTATGAAGGTATACATTGTATCCTTCGAGACGTTTCGCTTCGCGTCACTCCTCAGGACGAACGGTACTGAGACCCGTTCGTGGTGAGGAGCCCAAAGGGCGTCTCGAACCATGCTCACTATTCCTTACGCTTGAGCGTCGGAAATAAAATAACATCCTTAATGGAATGTGCATTGGTCAACAACATCGTCAATCGATCGATGCCAATTGCCATACCTACTGTTGGCGGTAAACCATATTCAAGAGCTTGCACATAATCAGCATCATAATGATGCGCTTCAACATCTCCCGCTTCGCGTGCCGCTAATTGTTGTTTAAAACGTTCTGCTTGTTCAAAGGGATCATTCAATTCATTAAAACCGTTACTAAATTCCATACCAACAATAAATAATTCAAACCGAGCCGCAAATCGAGGATCTTCAGCATCCCGTTTTGCCAAAGGAGAAACTTCCACCGGATATTGAGTAATAAAAGTAGGCTGTATCAATTGATGTTCTGCCACTTTCTCAAAGAGAGCGAATAATTTTTCTCCCCAGGATGCTTTAGTATGGGGTGGCTTTACCTGGTGCTCTTCTAATCTTTTATCAATATTGGCTTCATTAATCTGCTCAGGACTATATCGACCATATTCGCATACCGCTTGTTCAATAGTTTTTCGCGCAAAAGGCTTAGAGAAATCAATGTCATGATTGCCCCATTTAATAAGCGTGCGTTGGCACACTGTCTGCACAATGGCTTTCATGAGAAGTTCTATTAAATCCATCATGTAATGATAATCATGGTACGCCAAATAAAGTTCAATCGTAGTAAATTCAGGATTATGCCGGGTAGACACTCCTTCATTGCGAAAACTTCTATTAATTTCATAGACACGATCAAATCCACCAATGACCAACCGTTTTAAATATAATTCAGGGGCAATGCGTAAGTATAACTGTTCATCAAGAGCATTATGATGGGTTACAAAAGGCCGCGCTGCTGCACCACCGGGAATGGGATGAAGCATGGGTGTTTCCACTTCTAAAAAGCCTTGTTGATCCAACCATTGCCGCATAGTACGAATGATGAGGGTCCGACATATAAATCGCGCGCGACTATCTGCAGAAACAATTAAATCTAAATAACGCTGGCGATAAATGGTCTCAATATCGGTCAATCCATGAAATTTTTCCGGTAAAGCATGGAGTGATTTGCTCATGAGGCACCAATCTTCTACCTTCAGAGTTGGTTGCCCCGTCTTGGTAAGGAATGATTCTCCCGTTGCCCAGATAATATCACCTGTATCTAAATACTGCTGAAATAATTCGTAGCCTGCTTGGCCCAACACATCTTGCTGCACATAGAGCTGCAAGCGTCCAGTGACATCCTGAATAATCACAAACGAGGCTTTACCATGATGACGAATTGCCATCACCCGGCCGGCAATTTTATAATGATGCCCCGGTCCTTTTGTTCTGAATTCATCTAAGATTTGAAAAACCGTTGCATTCACCTGCCGTGATTGCGGCCACGGCTCAATATGCCGTGCGCGTAAATCGGCTACTTTTTGTAGACGAACCTGATCTTCAGAACTTTCAGGTCGTGATTCTAAGTCTTTTTTAAATTGCATAATCTGTGTTCACTTTATTTGAGATGGTCCGACAAGCTCGCCATGAAAGTATGAAGAGCCAAAGAATAGGTATTATTTTAGCGATTTTAGAGAGATTTTGCCACTCGATAATGTTCGGCAACCTTATCCCAGTTAATGACATTCCAAAAAGCAGCGATATAATCGGGGCGTTTATTCTGATACTTCAGATAATAGGCATGCTCCCAGACATCCAGGGCCAGAATGGGTTTGAGTCCTTGGGAAATAGGAGTATCTTGGTTGCTTGTCGAAATGATCACCAAAGTATCAGTATCATCCAGGCACAACCATGCCCACCCACTACCAAATACTTTTTTAGCAGCAGCATTAAATTGTTCCTGAAATTTTTCAAAGGAGCCAAAAGTTTCTTCAATATCTCCCAGCAGAGGCATGCAAGGTTTACCGCCACCGCCCTTTTTCATAAGCGGCCAGAAGAAAGTATGGTTGTAATGCCCCCCGCCTTGATTACGCACTGCGGTGCGAACTGCTTCAGGCAATTGGGGTAACGAAGTGAGTAACTCTACTAAACTTTTTTTATGGAGTGCAGGATACTCTTTTAATGCAGCATTGAGATTGTCTACATATCCTTGATGATGCTTGGTGTAGTGAATCTCCATGGTGCGTGCATCGATATGTGGTTCAAGTGCGTCATACGCATACGGCAATGGGCCAAGAGTAAAAGGGTAGAGTAGAAGTGCCATGGTCATATACGCTCCTCGCTTAAAAGTAATAAATCAGCTCTTGAGGATCTGCCATTTGCAAATCTACTCGAGCTATACTCTCTTTATAATACGGATAACGATGCCATGCAAGAATTCGTTCTGATAAAGCAGCATTTTCTGCTTTTATTGTTACAATATCGCGATCAATGGTTTCAATTTCTTTTTCTAAATGCCATACGTAACAGATACCATGAGGGCCGACGCCATAGATGCCGAGGAATATGATGAGCTCAAGAGTGAAAAAAAGGCGCAGCATTTTTTTCTTAACTTCTTTCATAGAAACCTCCTTTTTATATTAGGTCTTAGTTTCAGTATATTTGGTTTTTATTCTTGTGCGCTACGATTATTTTTATCTTTTTATGCTTCCCATAGGAATGCGTAGCATAAAAAGAAGCAGATATATTACACTGTTACACACTCATTTACCAAGCAAAAAAGAGAGGTAAAAATGAAATTTCTAAAGTCCCTATTGGTAATAAGCTGTTGCGCCCTTTTTGCCGAGCCCCAAAAAGAAGAAGCCCCTTTTGATGAACAAGTTTTCACCTGGGCGCGCACCATTGCAGAAGTCATGCACCAAATGCATCAAAAGCATTATAAAGTAACCAACTTTGATCAATGTGTTATTAAAGGTCTTGATGCCATTTTAAACACCGCCGACCCCCATTCAAATATTTTAGATCCCAAAACCTATAAAATGATGCTTGAAGCCACCAGCGGCGAATTTTTTGGTATTGGTATTGTGATTGATAATACTCGTAGCAGTAAAGATAAATTCCTCGTGGTAGTTGATACGATTGCTGATGGGCCTGCCGATAAAGCTGGAGTAAAACAGTTTGATAAAATCGTAGAAATAGATGGCACCTCTTTAGAAGGTATCACCACCGATGAAGCAACGGCAAAATTAAAAGGGGAACGCAACACCAAAGTAACTATCAAAGTATTGCGCGAAGGCCATAGTGAATTACTTTCTTTTGATATCACCCGCGATGTCATTAAGGAACAACATTCTCTTTGCTTTTATATCGAAGATCAACACATCTACTACCTTTCTTTGAGCATGTTTTCTGACACCTCTGCTTCCCAGTTAGAAAAGTTACTCCAAAAGGCAAAACGCACTTCCTGCAAAGGACTGATCCTCGATTTACGCAATAATTCTGGCGGACTCTTGAATTCTGCGGTCGATATTGCAGGCCTTTTCTTACAAAAAGGAAGCACGGTGGTGATCACTAAAGATAAATCAGGAGAAGTAACCGATTCTTATAAAACAAATCGGGAACCCATTGCTCATGACATTCCTATCTTTATCCTTATTAATAATTTTACTGCATCTGCTGCTGAAATATTGGCCGGCGCACTTAAAATTCATGCCGATCAGTCATCGAGCAAAAAAAGTAATCATATGGTCTTTTTAGTAGGCACTAAAACTTTTGGTAAAGGTTCAGTACAAGAAGTAATTCCCCTGCAAAGTGCGGTTGCCACCGATGCAAAACTTCCCACCAATCATAATTGCGCTATTAAAATTACTACTTCTCTTTACTTCTTACCCAATGATACCACCGTACAAGGAGAAGGCATCACTCCCGATTTTGATATCGAACGGCGCACACCACCGACCGATTCACAGCTCTGGTTTACGAAAAATTATGGACGCGAAAGCGCGCTGCCTAATTATATAAAGGCAAAGCCTGAGGATGAAAAGGAAAAAAAGAAAAAAGAAGAAGAAGAGAAAAATAAAAAGAAAGAAAGAAAAACCTGGTCCGAGCGAGCACAGCATATGCTTGAAACTGATAATCAACTACGCGAAGCAATTAATCTTATCAATTTACTTGATATGGCTCATCATACCTGCATCGCCCAGGTTAAGACTCGGCAGGATGCTCTCAACTTTATGCAAAATATAGTTGTTACCGGCAAGCAATTAAAGTTAGTAGAAATTAAGGTGTAACCACTTTGGGTTTCTTATAGAGAGACAGGAGCTTTTTGCCCCCTGCATAGAGTAATGTAAATATGCCAGTCGCAATAAAAATACCCGCTAAAGCAGAAAATGCTCGGGTAGTATGGAAATAGAGGGGATAGGAAGTCTCATTCAATTCATGAGATTGCGGAGATTTAAACCATTTTGCTTCTTTTTCAAATGACTGAGAAAGATCAATTCCTTTATCGTGTCGCTCTGCGTCATTAAATTGTCTATATTTCGTTGCGACATGCTTATTTCGCGCCCTTACTTGTCCCAAATAATAGGAAGCAAGTCCAGGAACTAGAAAAAAAGCCCCGGTACCAAAACTATATTTGGCTACTTTTTGCCATGTAAGACCTTTGGGCTGATTTTGAGGAGTAGAATTTGCAGGTGAGGGCCGTGTAACTATCACAGTGGAACAGATTAAAAAGAATAGTAATAACTTTTTCATAACAACCTTTCATTCTAAAGAAGTTGATATCTAGAATAGCCTATTTTGAGCAGATAGCCTAATTGCTCTCTGTTTCTGCTGGTTCAGTTTTATAGTATTCAATGGCTTTATGAATGCCATAACCAGTAGCTGCTACTGCAAGAACTATGCCAGCATACATAAGAAGGCGATATCGTTGCAGAGGAGCATGTAATGATTCCCAAGCTGTTTTATTTTGCGCAACAATCGGTGCTGTTTGCTCAATAATACCCGTAGCAATATTCACTTCATGTGCTGCATTTCGTATCGGCGCAATTGCTTTATCAATGTTCAATGCCTCTTTTTCGGCAGCCTCTTGCGCATGTTTTATTCCCCAGTAGTTGTCTTCCACATTGTAGCGATATCGATCTCTACCACATTGTTCAACTTCTTTCCTCTTTCTTTCCAGGGAGTTCTCGTGAAGCTGCAACCACCCTTTGGGCTTACTATCTACTATTGCTTGATGTGTTCGTACTGTCTCACGCGCTGTCTGTAATTCGATGTTGGAACTATTATAGACCTCAAAAGCAGCGTTTACGGGTCCCCGCAATGTAGCAACCTTTGCATATCCCACTAAAGCCATGATAGTTCCTGCAATTCCTGCAACACCAACCGCAATTTCTGCTGGCTTATCCTTCAGAAATTGAATTGCTTTTTTGCGATCTATCTTTGGCAAGTCTACTGCATTTGATACACACGGTATAAAAAGCCCGGTGAGCAATGTCAGCGTTATTATTCGTTTCATCGATATCCTTAGGCAGCTAATTCAGCGGCTGTTTTTTTCTTTGCTTTAGAGTGTTCAATGGCTTTATGAATGCCATAGCCGATGCCAGTGACCGCAGCGGCTGCTGCAAGCACTATGCCTGCATACATAAGAAGGCGATACCGTTGCAGAGAGGCATGAGGCAGCAATTCATGATGTGCTCTACTGAGTTCGGTAATACGGCTCTCACGTTCTGGTATAATGTTTTTTTCATACTCGGGGATCATACGCACTGCGTCTTCTGCCGCTGCAATCCCATTGGCAATTTTAACTGCTTTTTTCTCACATTCATCTTCCATTGCCTTTAATTTATAAAATTCTGGTACAGTAAGAAGAGAATTGTGGTGTCTGAGATTATAATGCTCATTTGTTAAATCTTGCCATTGTCTGAGCACTGCTTTCCGCTCTTCTATCCATCCTACTGGATTATCTGCTATTATTTGCGCGCTTCTCAATTTCGCACGAGCACACTGTAAATAAAACTGGTGATAACTCAAATGATGAGAAGAAACAGTTGCAACAGGTCCTTGTTTTTTACCTCCTCCTGCATATCCCACTAAAGCCATGATAGTTCCTGCGATTCCTGCAACACCAACCGCAATTTCTGCTGGTTTATCTTTCAGAAATTGAATTACTTTTTTGCGATCTATCTTTGGCAAGTCCACTGCACTTGATACACACGGCATAAAAAGCCCGGTGAGCAATGTCAGCATTATTATTCGTTTCATTGATATCCTTATGCAACCACTATTGCTTTTTTCTTTGCTTTAGAATGTTCAATGGCTTTATGAATGCCATAGCCAATGCCAGTTACCGTAGCTGCTGCCGCGATACTTACACCAACCCATTTCGCAATATTCCAGTAGCCAGAACGCTCAAGGTGATAATGACTATCCTCAAGGGCAGCATTAACCGCACGTTGTGCATTTTCGAAAAGATTATCAATGCGATCTATTCTCGCGATCAAATTTTCATGTTCTTTTTTGAAGGCTTGAAGCACTTGAGGCTTTTCTTCCCCTTTATTTAATACGGGAACTATCAACTCATTATTCATTCTTAACGCTAGAGATCGAATATGACGATCTGCTGACAATGTATCTTGTTTACTGCGATATAAATCTAAAAAAGTGACTGATAGCTGGGCATGGCTCTCTGCAGCTCCGCGAGCTATGGTTGCTAGCCAAAGACCGCCCACTCCTGTTCCTGCTACCAATTTACCCCAGTGATTTTTGAAAAACTGAGTTACTGGGTTGGGAGCTTTATTCAATTCGACGGCAATTGAGAGGGATGGGAGTAATAAGACTAATAAAAGTGCTTTTCCAAATATTTGTTTCATCGATATCCTTATGCAGCTATTTCAGCGGCTGTTTTTTCTTTGCTTTATAATGTTCAATGGCCTTATGAATGCCGTAGCCGATGCCAGTGACCGCAGCTGCTGCTGCGATACCTACACCAACCCACATTGCAATGTTCCAATTAAAAGCTCGATTTCGATAATAAGTAACATTGTCATTATAAGCATTAATAATTGTTTCTCGTTCACTTAAATCGCTTCCTATAGCAAGAAACTTTTTTCTCAATTCCCCATCTTCTTTATAGATATTCTCCATGGAAACTGACCATGCTGATGGTAATTCCAAAGTTGGATACTTTACCTTCAGTGCTACCAACGGTTCGGCAACCTCCTTATGACGCCTGTCCATCTGTTCTGCCACAGATCTCAATGCATTTACTGTCTCTCTCTTGCTGAGCGCTACATCATGATTTGCAATCATGAGTTCTTCATTTCCTTCTTGGCAAATATTGGCTATAACCGCCAACCACACCCCTGCTATTCCTGTTCCTGCTACCAATTTACCCCAATGATTTTTGAAAAACTGAGTTACTGGGTTGGGAGCTTTATTCGATTCGACGGCAATTGAGAGGGATGGCATTAAGAAGGTACTCATCACGAGCACCAATAGAAACTTTTTCATCAAATATCCTTTAACCGGGGCAACAAACAATGAATTGATATACTTTCTAATTGTATTTAACAGGGGTAAAAAGTCAATGAGAAAACTTGATCCAGAAGGCTTTTATGTAAAGGTGAAGGGTAATGATCGCAAGCAATAGTCCTTCTTCTCCTGCAAGTCCTGTTCGTCGCGCCCGCCCAGATTAAGCAGCATATAGCGAAAACTGCTGCCATCTTGGAGAAAATAAGAAAGTTTTTTGCCCTGCGTAGCACAAATATAAATGCGTGCATCAGGAATATGTTTCATCACTGCCTGTATCTCTTTTTCAGACGGTATATGCACCACTTTTTTATCTTCAAAAAGACGCATAACAAAGCTACTGCTTACTCGATGCGTACCCTGTTTGCGCTTAAAATTCGGCGTCTGCCCTCCGGCAATAGTCAGCGCAATCTCATAGGCATTGGTCCCATCCGCTTTTTCATACAGATCGGAAAAATATTGCGCCATGCGAGGATTGATTTCAATAATGGAGATGCGATCGGTTGCGAGATCATACATCATTTCGATATTAAAAAGCATAGTATTGAGATTTGCGCCCAGAATTGCCCGTTCTGCTATCGCTCCCATGCGTTCTTGCACGGAAATATCAAGATGGGAAGGATACCGAAATCGTTCAAAACTAATAGTGCCCGGATACATCAAGGAATCCACTATGCCCATAATAGTAACCGTGTGATTAAAGACAAATCCTTCAACCGTCACCTGAAAACCATGCAATACTTCTTCCGCAATAAATCCCTGCGCATCATATTCAGTTGCACCATAATGCCGCAAAAACCACTGGTATTGATAGAGAAAATCAGAAGGCATGGCCTGAGTACTCACGCGATGGTGCAATTCTTCTTTGTTCGTCACAATACCAGCATTGACTGAAAAATAAGATTTGAGCGGTTTTAAAAATAAAGGATAGGGAAAATGAAAATGGGAGACATTCTTTTGATGCACCAAGGCAAAAGGAGGAGTTGCTTCAGGCACCACGCGACGCTGCAAACAACGCGATAAATATTTATGGGAACAGTGGAGTAATGCGGCTATATGAGGACCGGGAAATTGGCAAACAGAAGCAATAATACTTGCATATAAACAGCCGGGATAATCGTCGGTACTCATAACCCCATCAATATGATATTCCTCTACCAACGCCAATAACGACTCCTGCAGGTCAACGGGAGACGTGCGCTCAAAATCCCCAGCTATACCGGTTGATAAAATGCGCTCAAAATAAGTGCCTTCATACGGTTGCAAAATAGGCTGGGTAGTGCCCCATAATTCCGGGCGTTGCAACTCATAGGTATCGCTGCCCGTGGGCGCGATTACTAATATCCTTTTTTTCATTAAATTATTCTACCGTCACTGATTTGGCTAAATTACGCGGCTTATCAATCGGACATCCTAATTCTTTTGCAATTTCATACACAAAAAATTGCACTAATCCTGACATTGCCAAGGGCCCGAGCAACGGCTTTACTCGAGGAATCACAAAAACGGTATCTGCTAAATGCGCCAGTTCTTGTTGCCCTTCAAAGACAAAAGCAACCAAGTGCCCATCGCGCGCTTTTACTTCCTGTGCATTGCTCAACAATTTTTGGTAAATGAGAGCATCCTGATGAGAAAATATAAATACGGGCGTTTGAGCATCGACTAAAGCAAGCGGACCATGCTTTAATTCCCCTGCTGGATAGCACTGGGAAAAAATATAGGAAATTTCTTTTAACTTCAACGCCGCTTCCATCGCAAAGGGATAGCTCACATGACGACCCAAAAAGATAGCGCGTTTATAAACAGCATACTTTTTGGCCAATGACATTTGAATTTCTCGTTTATAATTTTCAATACTACTTTCCAATACTTCAGCGGCAATAAATAAATCGTCTTCGGCCGCTTCCATTTGAGATTGTGCAATAATGCCCTTCTCGAGAGCGAGTCGATGGGCAAGCCAATAGAGTGCTGCCAATTGCGTAGTAAATGCTTTGGTTGAAGCAACAGCAATTTCTTGCCCTGCTTGGGTAAGTAAAAAGCCGTCTGCTTCCCTAACCATGGTACTGGAAGGAACATTGGTCAATGCAATGGTAGACAAATCGAGACTATTAACCAAACGGAGTGCTTCTAAGGTATCTGCAGTCTCCCCTGATTGAGACACCGCAATAAACACAGCATTCCGTTCGGGGAAAAAGGGCATATATCGAAATTCTGAGGCTAAATGCACCCGCGCTGGCAATAAGCATATTTGTTCAAAATAAAATTGTGCAATACGGGCTGCATGCCACGATGTCCCGCAGGCAACTAAATGAATTTTATCCAGATTTTTTACTTGTTCTGCGGTTAATGAAACATGATCCCACACTCTATTGGTAATAGAGCGCAAATAAGTAACAGTGGCATACACCGCATTTTTTTGCTCATAAATTTCTTTGAGCATGTAGTGCTCATGTCCCTTTTTTTCTTGATCTTTCCAATCAAGAATTACTTCCTGATCAGCAACGGTTAATGGCGCTCCAGTAAAATCAAAAAGTTCGATTGAATCTTTTTTTACCAGAGCAAAACTTTCATCAGGCATAAATAAAACACGGTTTGTCTTACCCGCAAAGGCTAATGCATCGGATGCGATGAACATTTCATCAGTACCAATGCCAATGCATAACGGAGAGCGCCGCCGAATAAGTACTATTTGATCAGGATATTTCTGCACCAAGGCAATAACTGCATAGGCTCCTTGCATTGCATGAATCACCGCTACGATTGCTGCTGGCAATGTCTTTTCGACTTGTAATACGGATTCAAAAAGATGCGCAATACATTCAGTATCGGTTTGAGATTGAAAGGCATGTCCCGTTTGCTGCAATTGTTTACGAATTTCATGGTGATTTTCAATAATACCATTATGCACCACAGAAACCGTTTTCTCGCAATCAAACTGAGGATGGGCATTGGCTATTGTTGAAATGCCGTGAGTGGACCAGCGAGTATGACCCATTCCCAGAAAGCCATCAATGGGCGTATGATCAAGTTGCTGCACCAGGTTATGCAATCTGCCGGGGGTTTTTGCATATAAAATACGATTATCATGCGGATTAATACAGGCAAAGCCTGCTGAATCGTACCCCCGATATTCCAGTCGACTTAAACCATCGAGCACATTGGATTTACAATAGTTTTTACCTATATATCCCACAACGCTACACATGTTTGTTGAACCTTTGCATTAGAAGCGCTTTTTTGAGTAAAAATGAAGCGCGCACAAACCTTTGAGCCTGTGTATCGCGCTGAAATTCTTCGAAGCCTGACCCTACTTCGCTCCCTACGGGAGCTACGAAGGGCTACTTGCCTTTCATCCCCAGGTTAAAACCTTGGGATTCAGGCGAAGTAGAAAGAACAGTATTGAGTCTATCGCAAGGATGGATGTTGTAAAGTTCCAGCCTTCGTTTGTCCTGCGAAGATATGCTCAAAGAAGTTTCAAACTACGGCGGACTAGATAGAGAAAAAATGGCATAAGAAAAAGCCCCACATAGTTGTGGGGCTTTCTTTATATAACAATCTGAAATGGAGAATTAACGTTTTACGAATTGGAACTTACGACGTGCTGCTTTTTGACCGTATTTTTTACGTTCTTTTACGCGTGCATCGACTGTCAACAAGCCATTTTCTCGCAATTTTGACTTATAAGACTCGTCAAAAGCCACTAAGGCTCGCGAGATGCCTAATTTTACCGCATCTGCTTGTCCTGGCAACCCACCGCCTTCAGCCGAAGCTTCTACGTCATAATTTCCGATGGAAAGCACTCGAAACGGCGTCGATGCCGCAAGGCGCGCAAGATCGGTATCAAAATAATCTTTATAATCTTTACCATTTACTATGATAGTGCCACTACCACGTCGCAACCATACTCTGGCAATCGCCTTTTTACGACGACCAACACCATGAGCCAATGGAGGCACTGTAGCGACTTTCTTTTTTGGAGCTGCTGCTGGTTTAGCAGGAGCCTTTGGGGCAACTTTGGTTTTTGGAGCGGTTGCTTTTTTCATATTGAACTAAAACCTATGAAATGAAAACATTGTTACAGACTGTCTATTGAATAAATACCAGGATAATGAGGGATGGGCTAAATGTCAAAAATATTAAACGAGCCTGCTCGCCGAAGCCTTGGCGTAGGCTGAGCCGATGATCGGACTTGAACCGACGACCTACTGATTACGAATCAGTTGCTCTACCACTGAGCTACATCGGCATAATTTAGCAATTACTATCGCACATGAGCGGGATTGTCATGGGAGATTTCCGCCCGTGCATATCCCGATCCTTTAAAGGGCATAGGCCGAGTTTGTATCTTCTTAGAAAGCATGGCAGCTACCTCGTGAAGATCACGTTGCTGCGCAACCTCTATAGCAGAATATGAACCCCCTCTATAGACCGTTTGCTCATACACATCCGCTCCCTCACGACACAACACCTCTAAGACATGGTATGTCTTATTCCATTCAACCTCAGGAGGGGTTATATACGCGCATTTTACCAAATAAAGCAACGGGGTTTCTCGTACGCTGGTAAATCCCATCACACATCTCGCGCGCGCTCCATGAAACAGCAACTGTTCTATAATTTTAGCTCTTCGTTCAGAAATATAGGGACGGTCTTCTTTGATTCCCGTTATTTTTTCGGCATTGAATATGGTCACCGCCAAAGGGGTAAGAATACGAGCTCCCGCAATAGACGGATTAATAACTGCCGCAACTTGATGAGCCGGTATTCCTGCTTCAAGCAGCGTTATCACATTTTCTAAAGCCCCATAGCGGCCTGCTGCAAAAAGCGGATTAATATCATGACGCCCCTTGGGTCCCTCGGTCATAGGAAATCGCCCCGAGGATATCATTTTTTTCAGAAGAGTATTGCAGATAGGTAAGGTTGCCACTCGCGCCATTAATGACCATTCACGAATTCCCACTTCTTCGGGGAGCTCCCGAAAATCCTCATAGCGCTCTTCAAGTACTTCTTTGAATTCTTGAGCCAATTGTTCAGAATCATGCAATTGGCTAAAGCCATAACCTTCTGGGTCCTGTTTCATTGCTCCCAGTGATATCGCCATGCACAAAAGCAATCCCATTGCTGTTAATAATTTCATGCAAGTTCCTCGCTTTCGCGGGATTCTTCATAGGCTTCTTGACAGGCAATGCAACGGGTTGCATCCGGATACATTTTCAGTCGTTTTTCTGAAATAGGATTGCTACAATCGGCACAGATGCCATAGGTCCCCTCTTCGATCATAGAAAGGGCTTTTACCAGCCGATTATATTCATTGAGTTTGCTATCTTGCATCGAGCTACGCAGGCTTTCCATCGTGGAGGTCAAGGCCTGATCACCCGGATCTTGCACTTGATCATCAGAAAATTTTTCTTGGGGTAATCGTGCCAATTCTTCTTCTAATGCAATTTTCTGTTCCATTAAGTGCTTCTTAATCGCCTTTAATTCAGTTGGCGAGAGAAGGCCTTTCTTTTCTTCATGTATCATGATTATGCCTCTTTTGAGTAAAAAATTTTTTCATCAGTTCTGCTATGTATGCAGCATAGAGACCCGATTCAATATGAATAATGTCTTTCTTGTATAACGAATGAATAGCATCATTGTCAACAAGATGGTAACCAAAGAGTGGGGATTCCACCCCATATATTACTCCCTGGCATCGACTTAACTGTATATATGCCATACACATGCCACAGGGCTGCACCGTCACATACACCCAACAGCCAATCAAGCGCCAATCCTTATTCTGCTGGCATGCTTGATCCAGCGCAAGCATTTCTGCATGGGCTGCTTGCGAATGGCGCCTTTCCACCTGATTATAGCCCCGACCAATGATAGCACCCTGAGCATTCACCACAATAGCCCCAATGGGAACTTCATCGGCCTCAAAGGCCTCTTGGGCTTGGGCAAATGCCTCTTTCATAAAAAAAGTATCCTGTTCTACGCCAAAAGGACTTGGCATATGTAATTCTCCTTCGCATGTACAAGGGAAATATTGGTAGAATAAAAGGCCTATTTTTGCTATACTATAAAAGTCTTTTTATTTCGTGGTAAATCCAAGTATAACAAAAAAAGAACCGTCTTTTAAATACGGATCATGCGTAGGCATTTGTTATAAAGACTTTTGACCGGAGATTTTCCTATGGCAACGCCCCCCTCATCCCCTAAAGATTACAAAGCAACGTCTATACGAGTTTTAGAAGGACTCGAAGCCGTTAGAAAACGCCCGGCAATGTATATTGGTTCAACCGGTGCTGCAGGCGTTGCCCATTTAGTCTATGAATTAGTTGATAACTCCGTCGATGAAGCATTGGCCGGTCATTGCGACAATATCAAAGTACTGCTTCATACCGATGGTTCTTGCTCCGTAGAAGATAATGGTCGCGGTATTCCTACCGATATTCACCCCACTGAAAAAATATCTGCCGCTGAAGTAGTTTTAACAAAACTCCATGCCGGTGGAAAATTTGATAAAGATTCCTATAAATATTCTGGCGGTCTTCACGGCGTTGGTGTCTCAGTAGTCAATGCCCTTTCAAGCCGCTTAGAGATGACCATTTGGCAAGATGGAAAAGCTCATTTTCAAGTCTATGAAAAAGGCAAACCGCTTGCCCCTTTAAAAGTCATTGGCGATAGCGATAAACGCGGAACCATGATCAAATTCTGGCCCGATCCAGAAATTTTCTTAGAAACAACAGCATTTAGCTTTGATACCTTATCAGCACGCATGCGGGAACTTGCTTTCTTAAATAAAAGTTTGCGCATCACAATCGTAGATGAAGTCAATGGCAAGAGTCATGATTTCTTTTTTGAAGGTGGCATTGTTTCATTTGTACAAACCCTCAATGCAAAAAAGGAACCGCTTTTTCCTGAAGTACTCCATTTATTAAAAGATGATGAGACTTATGTGCTCGAAATAGCCATGCAATACAATGAAGGCTATGGCGAGCAAATGTTTTCTTTCGTGAACAACATTAATACGGTTGATGGCGGGACTCACGTGGCTGGTTTTCGATCAGCACTCACTAAAATCTGTAATAAAAAGGGCACCGAGTTTAACATCGTTAAAGGCGAAGATATATTCTCAAGTGAAGACGTTCGTGAAGGATTGGTCTGCGTGCTGAGTATTAAAGTACCAGAACCGCAATTTGAAGGCCAAACCAAAGGTAAGCTAGGCAACAGTGATATTAAAGGGGTCGTCGATTCCTGGACCTTTGCCTTCTTGGAAACGTACTTTGAAGAAAATCCAACGATTGCCCGTAAAATTTTGCAAAAAGCAGAAATTGCCCGCCGTGCGCGTGAAGCAGCCAAAAAAGCCCGCGATTTAACGCGCCGTAAAACTGCGCTAGAATCTGCCATTCTTCCGGGTAAACTTGCTGATTGCTCGAATGAAAATCCGGTCGATACCGAATTATTCATCGTTGAGGGTGATTCTGCAGGCGGCTCAGCTAAAGGAGCTCGCGATCGTTTTAATCAAGCAGTGCTTCCGTTACGCGGTAAAATTCTCAATGTAGAAAAAGCACGCCTTGATAAAATTCTTTCCAACGAAGAAATTAAAGCACTCATTGCCGCCATTGGCTGTGGCATTGAAAAAGAAGAATTTGATGTGAGCAAAGCGCGGTATCATAAAATCATTCTCATGACCGATGCTGACGTTGACGGCGCTCATATTCGCACGCTTCTTCTTACGTTCTTCTTCCGTTATATGAAACCTATTATTGAAAGCGGCTATCTGTATATTGCCCAACCGCCTCTTTATAAAGCAAAACTGGGCAAAAAAGAACAATACTTAAAAGATGACGCTGCCTTTAAACAATTTTTATTAGATTGGGCCTCGGATCAAACCCAGCTCATCGTCAACAATAAACCACTCAATGATGCGAACTGGGCAACTATTTTGGAACTGATCAGTCGCTATGATGAGCAAATACAAAAAACGAGTGCACACTTTAAAATAACTTATGAACACGTGCACGAATTTGCTGCAGCATTGATGCAAAAGCCATGGAATAAGAGCCAAGGCTATGCTACCCTTCTGACTATTTTACAAGCCCATTTAAAGAAATATGTATTCTCTCTCAAAGTGGTACAACCGGTCGGTTCTCTTGAAGGATCGGTGGAGCCAACCCATTTGCATTTCAAGTTAGAAAATAGAGAATGGCTGGTTTCACTGGAGTTCTTCTCCAGTCCTGAAATTGCATTATTGGCAACAGAGCTTACCCAATATGCAACCCTTGTCTCAGGCATTTGGAAACTGCAAGTCATTGAAAAAGAACGCTTTATTCAAGGTCAAGGTCCCGTAGCATTACTCCTGGCCATTGAAAACATCAGCAAGCCATACATGGTGGTCCAACGCTATAAAGGTCTTGGTGAAATGAACCCGGATCAATTAGGCGAAACGGCTATGAACCCTGATTCTCGCCAGCTTTTGAAAGTAAAATTAGAAGATGCGCTTGAAGCAGATTCTTGGTTTACTACCCTCATGGGCGATGATGTTGCCGGACGCCGACAATATATCGAAGAGTATGGCCATTTTGTAAAAAATCTTGATGTATAAGTTTAAAAAAGGAATTGTATGAAGCACTCTTACTCTGCCTTAGTGGTGGGATATCTTTTTTTTCCCGTTTTTTTGAATGCTATGCATGCTGATAATCTCTTACTCCAATTAGATGAAAACGAGAGGGCTCCTCTTGCTGAAACTGTAGCAACTCTTAATACACTCACTGAACGTTATCACGAACTCTCTCGAGAAGAATGTTCTTTTAGAAAAAGGATGGTTCTGGGTTTTACAGCAGGCGGCGGAATCATTGCAGCAGCACCATTAGCCTATGGTATTACAAGAATACAAAAACGTCGTTTCCAACCTGTTGATTTAGCACCGTATACCTATCCATTGGCCGTTGCCTTCGCGAGTGGAGCAGCTGCCGGAGCTGTACTTACTAAATGTGCCCTTACTAAAACTATGAGCGATGAAGAGATGGGTGCTTTGGCGGTAAGTGGATTGGCATATTTTTACGCAGCACTTCTTATAGACCATAAACTACGTTTTAATAATTAATGCCCTCTGCCATCCATACACTTCATAAGAAGTGTGGCAAATGCTGCTGGATTTTCATTACTCAGCTCAATCACTTCATGAGAATCAAGGGTAAAGCCTCTTTTTTGCACATATTTTTCCACCATTTCCATATGATTACCTCCAGCAGAAATGACCACTCGATTATAGGTGGCAAAGGCCTGGGCAGCTCTAGAAAGCAAAGTAATATCCCCCAATACTACTGACATCACACTAAAGGGCTTATAGATAGCATCTTCAAAGGTTTGTAGTGATTGCTGTTGCAATAAATGGTAAAGAATGACCCCATTAATGATCTCGCCATACGGCATTCCCGATTTTCGATAAGCATCGGTCAACGTATCAATAGTTGCTAATGAACTGGTATACCGCTGCTTTAATTCTTGAATAATCTCATCAGGAACCTGGTGCTTGGCAGTCAATTCTTGCAGGTACTGTTCATAGCGCTTTAATGCCGCTTGATAATCTGCTATAGAAATGGGCGCCACTGACCAAAAACCCATTTTTTGCTGCTCTTCTGTTAATCGATGGCCTAGAAGCGCTGCTTTGACCGCTTCTTTTACTTCATGATGAAAAGAGTCAGGATGTGCCTCTGAAAAAAAATCGCGCGCCGCATGCTCATCAAACCAGGCAACGCAGGTAGTCTCAGCCGTACAGCCATATTTCTTTTGATACAGTTGCGCCACCATATCGATGGTATTGGCAAGGGCCCATGAAACATTCCGGTGAGCCTGATCTCGCTCATCCCAGGTATCAACGGTTACTGATCCCCAGCGCGACTTTCCCTGCACTAAATGGTAACCAAGCTGCTTGCGAAATGAAAGTTTCTCAAAAGAAAAGCGATTCATGGCACCCAATTTTTTGCGCTCACTCCGGCTTAATTCTAATAAGAATAAGGTTGGTTCTTTATCAAGCGTCAGTTTCTTAAAAAAGTGCCATAATGGCTCTCGTTGCACGTCATCCAAGTGTTTCATATCAATAAAATCCTGGGTGCCGCGATGTTGATCCGAGAATAAGATACCGCGTTTGGTGACGCTGGTGGCACAGGTAACTTTAATAACTGCAGCATTGATGGTGCTGCATACCATTAACAGCCCTAGCAATAAGTAGATCATGGTACTAAAACCCCTTTTTTATTTCAGACTTGTATTTTACAAGTAAAAACCTGTATCATTAATTAATAAGTAGCAAGTTTTGCAAATGGAGGACAAGTATATGCAAAAAAAACAAAATTTTTGGTATGCAATTATTGTGTATCTTCTTTTACAGACAATAAACATCACTCCCGCTGAATTCGTTGAGTCAGCTATTAGAAAAATTCCAAGCCATTATGACATCTTGGGAGTGCCGAAAACTGCTTCGCAGGAAGAAATTAAGGAGGCATATAAAAAATTAACCCTTCAATATCATCCTGATAAAAACCCCGATCCAGCAGCCACGGAAAAGTTTAAAATCATCAAAGATAGTTATGAAACATTATCAGACTCAGGTAAACGCCTATTATATGATACTCAACAAGCTGGAAGAGGAGTAAAAAGGCCTGCCCCTTCTACACCAACCTGGGAATTTCAACCCGTACCAACAAGGGGAGAAGCACTTGCCCGGAATGCTTTTTTTAATCAACTTCCTCCTTCGATAAAAATTGCATTTAATGGGAATATAGAAGAATGGGCACAAGTAGTACGGAAAGCATATGAAACGAATCCTGCTATACGACATTTTCTTGATAGTGATTTTGGCATGGAAGCACTTGCCAATGCCTTACAAGAAGGTTATTCAAATTATGCTGAAGAAGGATTGGTCTACTTGGGAACTGGTAAAGCTTTAGAGTTTTATCTTAAAAAATATAGAAATAACCCTGCTGCCTTAAGAAATGCTGTACAACGAGGAACAGAGTACCTTGCAACCTATCATGAACCTCCCACGAACTTTTTTGCTAGCCGCGCTAAGCGATATCATATGTATCTTCCCCTTGTAGTCAAAATCCTTGAGCAGCGATTAGTTAATCCTGATCGTGTAGTTACAAGACTGCCTATGGTAAATAGAATTGAACCTTCTTTATTAACTCTCTTGCGCTATAATGCACCAACTTCGTGGATAGACCTCTGGCTCAAAGCAGGAGCTAATCCTACAAAGGCAACAAGTTTTAAACCCAAATTTACTACTCTTGACGCGGCATTATCAAGTTCCATTAATGCCAATACCCGGGATAATATACAGCTTCTACTTTCTGCAGGAGCTGACGTAAAACAGGCAAGTCCACTGATACTCCAAAGAATCTTGCAAAGTAATGCACCGGAATCGTTAGACATCCTGGCATTATTGCTTGCTAAAAAACTACCGATATCTCCTGAATACATCACTCTGTTAAACAGATTACGTACTCCTCAAAACCCAAATCCCGCACTCTTTGAAGCGAAATCTGTTCTTTTGAATCAGGCTTTTACCGCGCCTCAATAGGGAACAGATAATAAATACTTCTTTGGGCCTACTCGGCCCGAGAGTTTGGGCTGCTCGCCCGGAGGGAAGAGGATGCTTGTCCATCCTCCTCCACCTCAAGACCTCGGGCTTACGCCCGAACCCACCACTTTTTGCCTCAGCGTTGCAGTCCCTACGGGAACTGACAACGCTTTACACAGGAAAAAGTGATGAGGAACGAACACTGTACGCGGTACTGCGTTGGGTATGAGGATGGCTAGTGCAGGAATGATCTCATTTGCCTATGCCAGATACTGGACTCCTCTTACTATTTTTTCCCTGCGTAAAAGCTTCCGTCTTCGCTAAAGCTACGCCGGACTACGCAGGATCAAAAATCACTTCGGAGCGCTTAGGAAAATTTATTTCCCGTTCATGGTGAGTAATTTTTGAACATAGTGAAAAAATTGTATCGAACCATACGGAATCCCTCGCTACATTCTACTTCGCTCCTATGGAGCTTCGTAGAACACTCGGGACGAACGGATAGAAGAGTAAGCCTTTTTATTAATTATTATTGTAATCCTAAATATGACGAGCGCGTGACTAGGAGCTGCTTTCGCAGCGATCGCAGGCCATGCGAGTCATCCGACCGAAAAAATGGATAAAGGTCAAAAAAGTCCGGTGAGGATTCCCTGTATGATCCGCCGTCGCCAAGGCTATGGCGGACGCAGGGGGTTGTCCGAGCCTGTCCGCCGTAGTTTGCCGAGTCGGAAGACCCGGATAAACGTAGGCTGGGTCTATCCGGTTGAAAGGGGATTTAAAAGGGGTTCCCCCTTTTATGTGCAGAGTCCAGAGGGGGTCACAAAACCCCCTTTGGCCTTCCGCTGGAAGCGGTAAAATTAAAAAGAAAAAAAAGATATAAAGGAAAAAAATTGTTATTACTACCAAAAACCGCTATATTTTAAATCAAAAACATAAACTTATGCTTAAACAAATCAATAATTATATTAAGAAAAACAACCTTATTCCCGACAATAGCCGAATCATCATCGCACTATCGGGCGGCCCCGATTCTGTCTTCCTACTCCATTACCTTGATACCATCAAAACAACCCACAACCTTACGGTAGTTGCCGCTCATTTAGATCATGAATGGCGCCCCGATTCTGGAAACGACGTTCAATTTTGCCACACATTGTGTGAAAAGAGGGGCATCCCATTCGTAACCCGAAAAATTTCAGAACTTTCAATCTCGGGTAAATATAATGGCTCCAAGGAAGATTTAGGCCGCCAGTATCGGCGTCATTTTTTAAAAAACGTAGCTCGTGAGTATCAAGCTGATAGTATCGCCCTTGGTCATCATGCCGATGACCAGCAAGAGACCTTTTTTATTCGCTTAGTGCGCGGTGCCAGTCTAACGGGATTGACCAGCATGAAGCCCCACCAGGATCTTTTTATTCGTCCTCTTCTGGCTATCAGCAAGACTGATATTGTGCAGTATCTACAAGCACACAATATCCCTTTCTTGCAGGATCCAAGTAATGATACAGCGACCTTTTTGCGCAATAGAATTCGATTGAATGTCATTCCTGCATTGAAAGCATGCGATAGTCGATTTGAAAAGAATTTTAATCATACGCTGCAGAGATTGCAGGAAACTGAAGAATTATTAGAACAACTCACTCAAGACACATTTCACACTCTTACTAAAACCGAAGAAGGGAAATTATTGCTCTCTATTCCCCTCTTTTCAGAACAACATCCGGTCATGCAATATCGCATTCTCACCCTGTGGCTGTGCAGCCACCGCCAATCATTCCCGGTATCGCAAGCATTTTATGACGAATTGATGCGTTTTTTGCGTGAAGGGAAAAGCCCATCGCATCAACTGACATCCACCTTATCGGTGCATCGCAGTGACCAATGGGCCTATTTACAATAAATACTATTCTCCATTTGAATTCAATGCTGAAGCCGCAGCTATGATCCTCTGCCCAGCAGGTCGATAATACCGTCTTCTTGTTTCTTTTCCCCCCGACAGTTGGTCTGCTATACTGTGCATAACTGCATGAGTCTCTATACCAAGACAACAACATAAAAATGCGGCAGTTCCCGTAAGGCAGCAACAGGGGTTGCATCCACAATGAGCACATATCACATAGGTTAAAACAGTTCCTGTACATTCCATGCCTAATGCTCCCATCCAGGTCTCACACCCTCCGCACTTGCGTATAAAAAATTTTACTGCCGCAACCTGCGCATCATCAGTTCGCTTAATCCAATCAGGTTCTTTCGCAAGTCTTTGTTCCATTGCCGTGCCAGGATCTTCCATACTTTCTGGTCCTGCATTTTTTGCTTCCATACCAACTATTAAATATGGTACCAATATCAGTAGTAAAAAACGTTTCATAGATAATCCCTTCTTAATGATTTTCTGAGTTGATAAGTGTGCTGAGATCTTCGAACAGAGCAACGCCGCCGCTCTGCCAAGTTTCGTAGAGCCATATGATCTGTTATTCCAAGGTTGCAACAGCAAAAAGTCGCTGCAGTAGATATCCAACAGCATGGATTGCATCCACAATGAGCACAAGCAACTAAAGTACATAAAGTGCCCACACAAATTTCTGCATCCGCAATTGTAGTAACAGTAGAAGAACCCAATTGTCGACAGAGTACTTCGGTATTGGCAATAACCACTTCAGGCAGAATCATACTGCGAAGTCCTTCATTATTTTCTACCATACCAGCTATTAAGTATGGCACTAACACCAATACTAAAAAACGTTTCATGATAATCCTTTCACTATCTTTTTTTCCGGTGATTCTTCTGTTTTTTTCGCAAAATACCATAACCGCGCATGTTCTGCGGCAACTACCGCGCAACAGAAAGCCATTGCATAAGTATTTCCACTATTGGTTTCCAGTGCTCGATTCACTAATGCAGCACTGCCTACCCCATAGAGCGCTGCGCTGATGCTCAAGAAATTTTTCGCTCCAGAATTGGCCATACACACGGCAATCCGTTTTTCTTCAGTAACAATCTGGTCTACCCATTGTGCAACAAATGATGGTGGTTTTTTATTTGATCGAACGTTAGGATCTCGCTCCAGAGCCTGAGCAGCAAATGGCAATAAAAGTACTATGCCAAGACAATATCTCATGTAAAATCCTTTCAGGTATTAGTGTTGTTTTGAATCACAGTGCGGAAAATAAAGTGTAGTCGAACCGGTGCTTATCTGCAAATGATCATGCGTACCGGTAAATACTTCTTTCCGAGAAGCCATATATACCATCAACAATGCTGACACGACTTGTAACATTTCAATACCGAGTGAACCATGTTCTTTCACAGCACCATATTGCATATTTAACAGCAGGTAAGACCACATGCTCAGTGGAAACATGATATTGGTAAAAGTCCTTTCAGTGGCAAGGGATGTTTTTATTCCCAAACCCCGCAATAATAATGAAGGGGAACACATGCGTTCTGCTTCTGCACTTATTTGGCGCTTCAATAGCGCCCCAATGGGAGGCAAGGTAATTCTGCATCGTTGAAACGCACCCTGATTTAATTGTGAAAAGCACCCCGGCTCAATAACAGTGATTGGATTTTTTCCCAACAAAAGCGTGAAATCATGCGTCGGCATATCTTGGAACATTGATCGAGTCAATGTAGTAATACGATTGTTTCTCAAATCCAATGATCTCAATGATCGTAAATGAGCAAAATCACTGCATGCAAAGGTCGCAAGCTCATTGCCAAAAAAGGAAATTACATTCAAGTCTCGATACGGAGTAAGGCATAATAACGAGCCATACAAGGCAAGTTTTTTGCTTGTCGGTAAATCCGGAGGTCGTATACAGCAATGTTTTATTTCTTGACCGCCCTCTTTTTCTGGCCATATTGTCAGCAATTGTTCTTGAGTAAGATACTCTTGCAATGAACAACAATGGGTATGTCGATAACTAAGATTCAGCAAAGCTCGATTTTTTGTTCCTTGCTCTTGCAACCGCACCGCAAGAAGCTGCATAGTAGAGGCCGGGCCACCAAGATAGTGCCCCACCTGAAAAATGGAAGCTACTTGATGAGATTTCAACCTCCCAATCCCAGACTGATCCTCGACACATTGAATGAATAATTTCAGGTTCCCCGCCTGCATGTAGGGCGTACTCTTTTTACTCCAAAGGCTTGCTCTTGCATCGAGCTTCGGCGCATCGTCACTAAAAAAATCGCGCAGAGCTTCACATTCACGCAATATTGTCTGTTCTCTTGGATCAAAATAAACAGCGCGCCCATCAACATCCATTATTTTGGCCAAAAATGGCTTTTCAGCAGCAGCAATACAAAAGGGAACTATAAAAAGCAATAGTATAAAAAACATAGCGGTTTTCAGTGTATAAGGTTTATCACGTGTGTCAAAAAAAGGCAGAGTATAGTATTTACTTTAAAAATAATAGCAAAAGCCTATACTGGAACATGAATTTTAGAATATATCCTAAGGAAGCCCTATGCATAAAACATCGTATTATACGCTACTTTTTCTTGCCTTCATCACTGTTACACCCCATAACATTATTATTGGCTGCGAAGACGAATCGCCATTAAAAAAACAGTGTTCGCATGACGCAAAAGATATCCCATCCAATCCCGTTCCACCCTCGCAGGAAGATATTGATAACTCCATGTGTGGCTGGTTTAAGGAGCGCTATTGGCAAACCGATAATCCTCATCGAACCCTCTACTTTCTTGCTCATGCACAGCAGAGAGAAAACAATGCTACCTTTGCTCTCTCAGAAACTGCCAAAGAAAAATTAACACTGGAACTCTTACAAGCAGGAGCTAACGGCTTTTTTTGCATGGCCTGTTATGATCCTGAAAAACCACTGCCAGAGATGCTCACCTATAGCCTCAACAATAATCACTTTCATTCTGATTTAGAAGTTTCTACAGAAGAGGAGGGAAGAATACAACCTTATTCCTCGGGTCTTGCCCATTTTGAATTACAACAAGAAGAAGAACATGAGGATCGCTACAACGGAAACTCTCATTCGAGCCTGGTAACCATGTTCGAAAGAGATGAGAATGATTTTGTTGGCGTGGATTCCAATCGGCGATGGACTATAGCAGCCGCTGCACTCAATGCAGGAAATGTTACCGTTTTCACTACCTTGGTCAATAATTATCATACCGAACCTCGTTATAAACAGGATCTTTTGCAAGATTATGCAGGGCTTGCTCTTCAGATGCATCCGAGCAAAGCTCAAATTCAGGTATTAGACTATCTACATCAGCAAGGAGCAGCTCGTTACAGTGTTGAAGACACAGACGACTTCTTTTCAGGTTATGCTGAATGCACGTGTGTTTTACCTGAATTTCGCCAACACATGGCACAAGCAGCATCATGGCTTGCAGATCATAGTGCCCCCCTTCATTTTGACAGCAATTTCTATACCGCAAGCCCCGCATCTCCTATCATGCTTGCCTATGCTCATGGCGATCAATTCATGATAGAGGCGCTTGAATCACGGGGCATTCATTTAATGGTTGCACCCGTTTCTCGCGATGAACCCGATTCCGATACTACTACCGATTATAAAGGAAGAAGATTAATTAATGCGGCCTTGCTTGCTCTGTGGCGCAATGATACTACTCCTTTAGAAGCATATGGCCTCACTACACTGACTCAAAAAAAGAATGGAACCAAAACACTTAATTTGAAAGCGCGCAGCTATTATAAAGACAGCACCATTCTTCATATTCTTAATAAATGGACCGCTGAATGTCTGCCCACTGAGCGATTTAGTAAATGTTGGCAATGGGTCAGCTTTGCATTGCAGAATAAATTACTGGATCCAGAAGAAATTAATCGTTTCTTAGAAGTTCCCGAACGAGATTTTCATCCTAAAATGGGCAACTGCGAAGAATTAGCCTTTATCACCTTGTTACAAACAATGCCTCATCGCGCTGAACAACGTCTGATAAAAGCAGCATGGAACATTGCACCCGATGATTTACAGAAAGTCCTTCTCTGGTGCCAACAAAGCCCAACAGAATATGCTTCAACAATTACCATGATACAAAAGATCCTTGCTGAACGTGCACCGCGATTCCAACCAGCATATTATATGAAGATCTTTCAACAATTGAGATCACTTAACACGCAAAATATTCCGTACTAATTTTTTACCAATAAGGGCTGCTGCAACAATGACAGGATCTTGTTCATAGAAAGGGCTGGCGAGTATCTTCATAATGAGTTAGTATACCAGGTTAAAAGGGAACCTAGTAATGAGCACTTCTGGCCAAGGGTCGCGCCGCACGGCACTTATCATTCTTATTGCACTCTGTATTCACCTGCTCTTACTCGTAGTACTTTTGATTCCCGATTTTCAAAATAATTTCATAATCACACCCGAACTTCAGGGATCTGATACTCCCGTCATTTTCGATTCCCCTTCCTCATCAACTACTCCCCCCTCCCCTGCTCCTTCACTCTCGCACGAAGATTGGGGAAATATGACGGCTGCACCTTCCACCTTTGGGATACCTCCCGATGAGGAAAGTGATACTGTTTCTCCTCCAGCACCAATTCCGCACACTGAACAAAATGCCGATGATGAAACCGATCCTACCGACTCTGATTCTGAAACATCTCAAGAAGTACCATTACCTTCGCCATCAGAACAAAATACTAAAATGGCCCCTACCCAATTTATTGATGACCCATCAATTGCACCACCCGCCTCAAATCGCAAAGGCCGCACGAGAAAATCATTATTACAAGCAATACCACTCAGTGAAGAGCAAAAAAAGATTGCGCAACAACTGGCACAATTAAAAGAGGGATATATACAACAAACTAAAACGATGGGCACCCATCTTATTACTATGGTTGGCGGTGATCCGTCAAAAATGGCAACAGCAGATCAGATAAAATACAGTCGGTATGCGGCCAAAATGCAATGGAGTTTACAGCAATCATTCTATGGCAATGGTCATAAATTTAAGTACACAAAACCAATTATGAGCACCATTCGAGTGTTTTGCAGTCTAGCGCGTAATGGATCATTGCAAGAAGTGCAACTTCTTAATGGCTCAGGCAATGCAGCCTTTGATCAGTATGTGAAATATGTATTTGCCCAAGCAGCACTTTCATTCCCACCAGTGCCCGGCTTTATAAAAGAAGAACCGTACAACACGATATGGCTTATTGACGTGAATGTACACGGACCTATTGGATGGCCGCCCTATTAAGATACTTTTTTCGGTTTCCATGGAAATAATGCACTCGTGCGCTGTTGATAGGCTGCATATTCTGGCTTGGATGCCATCATCTGTTCATTCTGCGGAATAGCCACCAATAATAACCATGCTGTCAATGCAACAGGCGCAATCAAACCATAGATACCATGGGGCACTGAAAGTGCCATAATGCTGATACCACTCCAGAGCACCAGTTCACCAAAATAATTGGGATGGCGAGAAAAGCGCCAAAGTCCTTGGGTGCAGACTGCATCAGGGGCAGTGCGGGTGGCGCGATTGCGTTGCCAATCACTGATTACTTCAATGAGAAAGCCAAGTGACCATACTACCGACCCTATACTATCAAGCACACCAAAGCCGGGAGAGCACATGCGCGTAATAAGGTAGACTGGCGTCCCCATAAGTATCATAAAAGGAATTTTCAGAGCGATATTTTGCACTTGTTGCCCCGTGGATTGCTCAATTCTTGGCATTCGAAACCAATGTATCAGCAGTCGCAATGCCCAGAGGGAAATAAGTATCATGCCAATCATGGGACGCGTTAAAAACATATGGGACCAAACGAGCGTAAAAATCCCAATAAGCCATACGCCGCCGATCCACAATGCATGGGCAATGCGCCCATCTCGAGTAAAGAGGGCAAGTAATGCCATGCCAAGGGTATAAAAGCCGATAACAGCTGCTCCAGTGAGCATAAATGTATTCATGAAAGCTCCTTAATTATATGAACCATTAGAGCGTAGCATGGTGCTAGACTTTTTCTCCATATTCTTTATAACTATGGTTCGAGACACGCACGTTTCTAGCATCCCTCACGCCGTCGCTCAAAGAGCTATGGCGCGCAGGCACCATGAGCGGCGAATCAAAAAAGAAAAGGAAGAGTGAATGGCGCGCATCGTCATCTTAGGAGCAGGACTAACCGGCCTTTCAGCAGCATATCATTTAGAAAAAAAAGGCTTTACCGATTACGCACTTTTTGAAAAAGAAACAACCGTTGGCGGACTCTGCCGATCGGTACAACAAGATGGCTTTACCTTTGATTTCACCGGCCATTTACTCCATATCAATGATCCCTATTTTCAGCAATTCATTGAATCATTAGTCGGTCTCGATTTTTTTAATGCTATTACGCGGCGCTCTTTTATTTATACTCACGGCGTTTATACCAAATACCCTTTTCAAATGAATCTCTATGGCCTTCCTATTCCCATTATTGCTGAATGCATTGAAGGATTTGTAAAACGGAAAAAAGGCAAACGGACACCCTTAATGTTCAAGGAATGGGTCGCTCAATCCTTTGGCAGTGGCTTTGGAAAATATTTTTTTCATCCGTATCAACAAAAGATTTTTGCCTGCAATCTCAACACTCTCACTGCTGATTGGACCGGCCGTTTTGTCCCAAGCACATCATTGAATGCTATTATTGAGGGTGCATTAACAGATCAGCAAGAAACAGTGGGCTATAATGCACATTTTTATTACCCCAAACAGGGTGGCATTGTCAGCTGGGTAGAAAAGATTGGCCACGCCCTTGAAAAACAGATTTATACCGATTATACCGTCACTCGCATTGATGCAAAGCGCAAAGTGGTCTTTTTTGCCAACGGCCATGAAGAATCCTATGAACATCTTATCACTACCCTGCCTCTTGATACCTTTCTTTCTCTCCTTCATGAACCAGCCCATACTTCATTGCAAAGAGCACGGCATCATCTGCGCTGCAATGCAGTCATTAATTTTAATCTTGGTATTGCACGAGAAAATATTAGTGATAAACATTGGATCTATTTTCCTGAAACCCACTTTCCCTTTTATCGCTTGGGTTTTGCCCATAATTTTTCGAGCTCTATGGCTCCTGCTGGATGCAGCTCACTCTATGGGGAATTTTCCCATATTCATAAATCAAAACGCTGGATCAATGCTACCCTTAAAAAATCGATCGCGGCAACAAAAAAATTGCTTGCTATTGCCGATCATGAAATAATTACAGAAAAGGTAATGCACATTCCTCATGCCTACGTTATTTATGATCAATGGCGCAAACGCAATCTACCTCGCTTGCTTGCACAGCTTTCTGCATTACATATAGAAAGTGTGGGGCGATATGGCGCATGGAAATATTCCAGCATGCAAGAAGGAGTACTCGATGGCAAAAAAATTGCAGAACAATTGGTTATCAAACCGGCTACTAAGAGTTGGATTGCCCCTGAAGTGGGACCTACTCCTCAACCCCAATCTCGCGTGAGCTCACCATGAAACATAAAAAAGTGCTCGTTACTGGAGGCGCTGGTTTTATTGGTTCCCATCTGGTAGAAGCATTAGTAAACCAAGGCGCACAGGTAACCGTATTAGATAATTTTTCTACCGGCTCTTTGGACAATCTTGCACATCTTACCTCATCCATCACCCTTATCAGCGGCGACATCACCAATTTCAATGACTGCTTAAAAGTTACCTCTCACGCAGACATAGTATTTCATCTTGCTGCCCAACTTTCAGTATCTCAATCAATTACCAATCCGTTGCATTGTCATGCTACCAATGTGGACGGCACTTTCAATATGTTGCGCGCAAGTAAAGAGCAGGGAGTGCGGCGTTTCATTTTTGCTTCTTCAGCAGCAGTATATGGCAACCATGAAGGAATCTGTTCTGAAAATCTTTCCTGCAAGCCTACTTCTATGTATGGGCTGAGCAAAATAATCGGTGAAGAATATTGCCGCATGTTCTCAAAACTCTATAATCTCCCTACCATTTGTTTGCGCTATTTTAATGTCTATGGCCCCCGCCAACGATCTGATCTTCCTGATGCAGGATTTATTGCCCGTATTCGCCATCAGATGGCCCATAATGAATCCATTACCCTCTATGGAACCGGTGAACAAACGCGTGATTTTGTCCCTGTGAGCACTATTGTGCAGGCAAATCTTCTCGCTGCAACTCTTGATCCCTCTTATTGCACCGGCATTCCTCTAAATGTAGCAAGTGGAAAAAGTGCTTCATTATTGCATATGATTGACGTCATCAAGAAAGAATTTCCGCACTATGCAAAAGATATTACCTTTGCCCCTGCTCGAACCGGCGATATTATTCACTCACAGGCGGATACCAAACGACTCGAGAAATATTTAAGCAATTTTCAGTAGCTTTTTCATGTTATAGGAAAACTCTCTTAAACGCCCATATACATCCCGCGGAACAACATAAGAATGGTTGTTAATGGCAATTCGATATTTTACAAATTGCTCAGAATCAGTGATAGAACCATATTGGTTATAAAGCACATGATCAAAGACATAAGGTTGAGGATTGAGAATCTCATTAATAACAGTAAAAATAGTTTTACCGGTTTGATCATCAGCTCTATACGCATCAAATTCAGGATGATTTAATAACAATTCAATCATTTGATAATAAACAGATGTTTTATCTTTTTCTTGGGTGCAGCAGACATATGCCACCAATGAAGTAAAACCCCCAGCAAAACAAGAAAAACATATTGCCATAGCTACTACTGCACCTACATCAGAAGAATTGGCATTAGAGGGAGCACATGCACAAAACAAGAGGGATCCTAACGCAGTAATTGTCCCCACTGTTAGGCCTAATACTATGCTGCGTTTTTTAATAGAGTGATATGTTTCTTCGCTATGAAGGTTCATATGAGGCACCATTTTTTCCATAAGGGCAATTAAAGGCGTGCATCCTTTGGTTTCGTGATAAGCATTTACATCCGCCTTTCTTGCAAAAGCAGATTGCATAAGCTGTGGATCACATTTATCGATGGCAACAAAAAGATCTCTTGTTGCCTCTGAATTGGCTTGTAAGGACACTATTGCTAAGCAATGTAGTAGTACAATGATGTATGCGTATATTTTATTCATAAAATCCCTATTCGATACCTTGTAAAATAACAATGCCTTTTCCATCACGGGTAATTACAATTTCTTTATAACCTTTTTCACGTAACGCATCCCATTGATCAAGCACTTCAATAAATTGGGGTATGGCAATAACAAAAGAATCGTCATCTTCTACTATCGAATTATGAATAGAAATCATGCCATTGTATTTTCTTAAATAGGTACGATTACCGCCACAAGAATTCCATTCTTTTTTTAATATTATATTTATCCATGCCTCACTGCTTCCCGATGTTTCGCTAGTAAGAAAAGCACCCAAAAGCTCAATTGCAGCATTACTGTAATCCTGAATCAAATAGGTATCAATAGGAGTCCGTGCAATAATAACTTTTTCCATAATTTTCCTAAATAGGGTACGAACCAAGCACCACGTTAGTAGAACAATTAATGATATATTCTATTTTAATTTTCGATATAGGGTCAATTCCATTAAATATTTTTAAGCCTTGTGAAGTAGTTTTAGCAAGAAAGATTTGATCAAGTGCGCGCACTTTAATATCAAAAATTTCTTTCGCAGTTAGTAAATCCGGAAATAAGGTTTTAACATCACATAGTTGACCAAAAATATATACTTCTGCTCTATAAGCTCCCCCCTCTAAAGAAGCAATCTTTTTAAGTTCGATAATTCCTGCGGCCTGATATGCTCCATTGGGATCATGATGAAATCCATTTAATCGATGCTCAATATTTCCCGTTAAAGCATCCACTCTGTCATCACTAAATTTAATATGACAAGTATGTTTAATATCTTTTAAAAATGAAAGCGATGCAGCGCCAAGATCAGGATTATTATGTTCTACTTTAGCAGCAACCTTAGCTAATGATTGCACAACTTTATCGGTATTGAGCACCGTTTTGGCAGACGTTTGAATATAGAGTTTATCTGATTTCGTAAAATATTTACCTAAACTCCAACCCGAAGGCGGTGAAATTTTATCAGTAAGGGAAGCTGATGAGGCACTATTAGACAACTGATTTATCGCATCTTTAGGCAACAATAAAGGAGTATTGCCACCTGCAATTGCTAGCTTTATTCGAGGAGTAAATTTAAACCAACTCCCCATTTTGGAGAATCCAGAGCGCAGATATATTGCACTTTTCGCTACCGCACGATTAAATGCCGCTGCAATTCCTATATTGGTTGCCATCCCTCCTGCTCTATAGGCCAGATTATGCTTATCTTTGGCAAAAAATATTTCAGCTCCGTTATAGAGAATCTGTGCTCCCATTACTGCAATCTTCAAGCGAGGGCTGTTTTCCAATAAACGAGAAAATGCATATCCCAATGTCATGGATGCTGCAACAGTAGCAGGCCTATGAAGACACATGTCCGCAAAATGAAAAAGCTCATCCCTACTTCCTGCGGTAAAAGATTTGCTGATATCACCTACTTCATACCCCATTGCGATTAATTGATGCGTTATCCTACGAGCCAGAGGAGAGGAATGATCTTGCACTGCAATTTCACCCCCTAATTCTAATACTTTAGCAATATAATCAGCTCGAACGTGGTCAAAAGCATTTTTATCAGAACTTGCGGTGTGATTTAAAATATCAATCAAACCAGCATGCATCATATGATCAAGAGATACTCCATAAGAATGCTGCGCAAGATTAGGATCCAATCCTCGCGCTAATAATTCTTGTACTGCCGCATCTTTCAATAAAAAGGAAATATGAGTAGATGATTCATTCCCCTGCTGCAATCGTTCATAGGCCAAGGCATAAAATTGGGCATATAATTTTGCATTCAGCATTCCTAATCGATCAGCCGGCATCGCATGATTCATTTGCTCATTAAAAATTCCTTGCATCTTCCGTACAAAATCTCCATAACTGCCCCGATGGGCACTATCTGAGCATGCATGCACCAAATATCCTAGTGCCACTCTTCCAAAAGAATGGCTTGCAGGAGATTTACCCATAGAAACTATTAACTCATTCAACATGAGTCGTTCTGGTTCATATGCCTGCGTATGAATAACATCTGAGAAATGAATGCCTGCCATACAAGGAGCATCATATGAAATAAAACGCGCTATGCCACGCTCATCCATCCATTGTTGATATAAAAGAGGATTTTTATCCTGAGAAAGAATATGTGTCAAACGAGCTATTTGTTCGGATAATGGCTTATCAATAAGCTGATAGGTTATTGCCCGCGTTTCTGCACTTGGATTAGTAATACCTGCTGATTTTTCAATTGCCAAAGCTTGTTCTAGTCTTTGCTGTAATGTTTCATTAATACATTGGGGTATGGGGCAATTATTTAAAGATTTAGAAGTTATGCAGGGATCTTGAGCGCAGTTACGTAAAATACCGTGCTCATTATAGCGAACGTCAAAATAGTGGTGATATATCTTATTCACATGATGATAATCAGCCTGAGCCCTTTGACTCCAACTTTGCACAATAACATACGCTTGTTCAAAATTTCCCGCTTTACACAAGCTATGAATAGCCTGAGAATCATGTTCAAATTGTATGATTCCTGCTCGGGCAGCAGAAGGAGTGTGATGATGGGGGCGCACGCGCCTGAGTTTATTAAATCCACTCTCCACAGCGTCACTAAAGCCCTCCATGCCCCTCTCAAAATAGCCCCATACACTTGCAACAGCTCGGGCTACAGAAGGATCGTGTTTCGCAGGATTAGCGCCTTCTAACTGACGTGCTACCACATTGGGATCAGCTGACCTATTAGATAAAGCCTGTTCGGCAGAATAGTAGTTATTATTCGTAGAAGAGGTATTTGAAAACTGAGATCCCAATGAAACATGTATTTGGTGAGGAATGGACAGGGCAGAAAAATCACCCCCATACACTGATAAAATGACAAAAGAAAAAAATATATTAAGTAGGAAATGCGATATCATTTTTGTCACTATTTTTTTTCAATTAACTGATTCTCTTCTGTTATGGGAAGAGAAGCATCTTTCATAAACTTTTCATAATTTTCTTTCGCCTCTTTACCCAAAACCCCTGCAATTACCAAAGGAATTATCACTATGCCGCCAACAACCATCACTCCTCCCACAAAACTTAGAAGTCCGACTCTATAAGCCCACTCTTTTATACCCCATGTACTTCTTAACTCTGCTTCAACTTCATCGCAAGAAGAACAAAAATCAGAGTAAGCAATATGCGACGATGAAAGCTTTGAAACAGTCCGTTCCAGCAATTTTTTTAAAGAGCCACCTCCTCGTAATTGCCAATAATAGTAGAACAAACATGCAGGAACATCTTCTTTTTTAAAGATAAATCCCATTTTTTTTAAGTGAAAACATATGATCTTAAGATCACGCTCTTCACGACTGCCCTCATAGTCTTCGAAGTCAATACAATATGGCGCTACTACATTCCTTGCCTCTTTTTTCAACATATCTATATCTTCAACAGTCCATATAGGAATTACCGTATCATTGGTTCGTACACCTTCTTTCATCTCCTGAAATAATTTAACCATCTGATTAAAAGTAGTGGGATTATACCAATCTAAATACTCCAAGCCCTGGCACAGAAGCAGTGATTTTCGCTCATGATGATGAAGCTTCAAAAATAGTTGTCCAATAATAGTAGGAGTTTCAGCCTTATGCTTTTCTAACAAATCTGGAATAACAACTTTAATACAATCTCTTTCTAATTCGTGTGCTAATGCAAAAGCAGCAGCCTCTCTTCCTGATCCTTTTCTCCCTGAAAAGACATAGAGGGGTTCATAGTACCGGTTTAATCTGCTATGAGAACCACTGAGAAATTCCATTGCCCTCTTTAATTTTAAAGGTGCTGTATCTAACACTACACGCGCAAGATCATCTTGCATCTCTTTTTGTAAATGAACTAAAAAGGGCGCGATTCTTACTTCTTTCTGCTCCTCTTCGTAAATACGTTGCCGCTCTTTTTCTTCTTGTAATCGCTTCATTCTTTGTTGATGCATAGCTTCATTATGTCGCGCAGCTTCTTGATGAATTAAAAAGACTTGTTGCAAAGGAGTCAAATTTTCATCATTAACAATTTGATATGCCTTTGCCATTCCCGTGGTTCTTTCAGCTTCCATAGCCATAGAATGTGAAGAAACCCATAACATTCCTGATAACGTTAATAATAATATCAACATACAAATATTCCCCATACATCGATTCTAAGTTGTAATAATTTTTATTTATTCCCTGCTGCCGCTCGAGCAGCTGCACCTTGTATAGCACCGCTAACCCCTATTCCTAGCAAACTGGTAAGGGTTTGAACTCCCAAACCCCATAAAGCATAGGTTTCCTGGGTATCATGCGCTCTATCTGCATGTCGATTATTGGATGCTAATCCATCCGCTTGTCCTCGTTCAGCTTGAAGCAATGACCGTTCGGAACAACGCTCATTGAAAACTTGATTTTCTCTAACATGTACTTCACTTAATTGCACCCCAGATTCATGGAGTTGATTGCTATTGAAAAGCGATCCAGCTCCTTGCAATATTTGAACACTCATACTTTCTTTATGATTTTGCTTGAGGAGTGCCATTTGTTGATTGTGATGCAAAGTTGCAAGTGCCAATGATGCTTGGGAACTTGCATATTGCATATAAATGCCAATGATAATACCCACTGCTTGTAAAATGAGAGGGGCAGCAGTTTGAAGAGTTTGCTTGTTCTTTTCCCACCAATCTTCCTTTTTAAGCGATGCGTGCTGCGCCATAACGACCTTGCAGGCTTCTCTCAATTCTTCTTCGGTACATTGAACATTCCTATAGATCTCATTGCGAAGCCTTGACTCTTGGACCCCTGCTACTTGTACGATATTTCTCAGTTCCCGATAACTTAATCCCTCTGCTTCCTCAGCTATCTCATAGAAGGCCGCATTAGAAATCGGACATTCTTCTAAGAAGTGTTTTAATATACGCGCACGTGCACAGGTATGCAGGAAGGGGAATATAGTAGATACACTTTCCAAAACGGTCTTTTAAGGTAATGGGAAGCTTCTCAATATCATTAGCCGTCACAATAAAAAGCACATGCGGCATTTTTTCTAACTTATCAAGCATCGTCCAAAAGACTTCAATTACCCCAATATTAGAATTATCATTTTTGAATTTATCAGTCAGGGAAGTAATCTCATCAAAAATAACCACACAAGGCATTTTTGATTTACCAAGAAATTCGGTCAAGCGTTGTAAACTGCCAATACCAGAATCTTTAAATTCATTACAAATAGTTGCAGCGGTTATAAATAAATAAGGACGGCGTAAACGATAGGCTATTGTCTTTGCTAAAGAGCTTTTACCACTCCCCGGAGGACCGAGTAATAAGATTTTTTTAAGAGCCATTTTAGCGCGTGGTATGGATTCTTCGTAATTAAAATAAAAGACATTCGCGATCATGCGAATGCCAAATAACAATTCTCGAGAACAGTTATCCAACTGCTCTTTCATCATAAATTCATCAAACTCTTCCTGCACCCGGGTACAAGAGGTCCATTCAATAGAAGAAAAGGCACCAGGAGGTGCCGATTGCAAAGGAGTATTCGATTCGGATGAGTCTGCTATTACGGGAGAACACCGCAGACTACCCAATATAATAACAACGGGAATAACTAATTTTTTAAAGACGCTACGCACTGTTGTATCACCTGTAGAAAATAAGACCGAAGTTGTATATAAGATTAAAATTGATATAATCTTACACTAGTACTTTAAATTGTCAACGCGTATTGGTATCAACTTAGGAAATTATGGCATCATTCAAAAATATCATCCTCTTGATCATAAGCATAACCCTTATTCAATCCGCATATTCTTTCAGTTTTTTTACTTCAACCCCTAATGACTATGCGCTCTATTCCGTCAAAGAATTGTATTGCTTTTCTCAAAAAATTCCTGACTTTTTCAAGACCCACCGTTTGAATTTGCTCAATCACGAAAATGAGTATTTAAAGATGCTGGACACCAAAATTCAGAAAAGAATAGGTTCAGGTCCCAAAGCTAATCAAGTCATTAATGTCACCAAGGCCAGTTTTGGGTTGGCCCTTTTGGGAATAGGCGCTCTCGGTGCCAATGCAGCCTATTTTGCTCTTTATCGAATATATCTTCAGGGCTTTACTCGTACACCATTGTTGCAACGTTATTTAGTATTGCCGCTTGGTGCACTTGCCACGTTACTTGGATTTACCAAAGGGACTGCTCAATTTTATAAGGGCCTTCGCTATAAAAAACGCATGCAAGAGAAATATACACGTGATCGCTATTTGCAACGTCATATTCGAGATACTTTGGGACTGCTTGATTTTAATGAATGGGTTAATCCCAATGAAGGCCTCTGGTATGATGAATTCATAGAAGCTAACGAAAAAACTCAAAAACGGCTTGCAGAAATTCATCGCAACGCCGCCGCCTCTGCATAAAAATTGTACTGCTTTTCCATGCCGATATTATTCACTCGCAGGCGGATGTGCGGGCTTTAAAAAAATATTTTCAGTGGGAGGTTGATCCACCAATAATCGGCGAAGTCCCAGAGCAATGCGCATAGTCACTGCCAAATGATCATTGGTTTTCATGGGATCTTTTGCTGCGCATATTAAAGTACGCATGGTGACTCCCGCATTATTTTTTTCATCAACCGATGCTCCGCGCGCCAAAAGAAATTCGGCCATCAATGAGGCATTATAAGGACGCCTTTGCCAGAGCAAATGCAAGAGAGTATTTTTTCTTTCATCTTTCCAATCAACCGATTGACCGTGATCAACACAGTAGGCTAATGATATCAGATCACCATTGATGATCATATCAGTATTCAAGGATGGTTCTTCATGAGGACCAGGATTAATAAGTTCTGCCATTTTTTCTCGCGTGTTCATATAATCTATAGGAGTATGTCCCCCTACATCAACATCTCTTTTATTCACTCCACAGGAAATTAATAATCTAATGATATCGCTATGACGTCTATAGAGTCGATTTCGAGCCTGAGTACTGCGTCGATTTTGTAGAAAAAGAGCCTGCGTTCGGCCCCACACAGCATAATGTAATAAATTGCTCTGCCTCTCATCGGACCAGTCTGCACAATCAAAACCCGCTTCTATCAATGCTAAAAGCCCTCCCATATATCCGCATTGAATATACGTACATACCAAGTCCACATAGGGTTGCAATCCATACGTACAAATACCCAGTCGAGTAAGGATATAACTTCTATAAAGATTGGGCGGTGCATCATCTTCTGCCGAGAATGATAAAAAAGTACGTACCATTCCTAACCGATTCAATTGGTAGGCAAGCTGCTCAAAACTTGCACATTCATGTTGCCATTCATCCAAGATAAGAAAGACCATATTTCTTTTGCCTGCTGCCGCTTTTTTGAGTGCTTTGATACCATCTTCCGATGACACACCACACCGCTCCATTATTGCTGCCTCAGAGGGAATGCCAAACATATTTAAAGCATAACAAAGCTCTAATGGTCTATGAGGATGGGCAACAACCGCAAAATCGTGGCCATATAAGAGCGATCGTTTTTCACCATCAGGATAGATTTTTTGCAGCGCAGCAATAACTGCGGCAGTATTTTTTTGGAGCCAGACAAATCCACGCCGATGGCTCGAAAAAAATGCTTTCATAGTGTTGATTGCTTCATATACCGGAAGTCTTTCTTTGGATACTATAACGGGATGGGCGGATGATTCGCCTTTTGCAGAACGAACTGGCCAAGGTGCTCTCAAAGTATATTCCATTAAAAGACCATAGAGATCATCAGGACAGGTTCTTTCCCACAATACTGGCCACCATGCAGGCCATTGGGAGGTTTCAGAAGGAATTGCTATTGGCAGGGGAGAGGCAGTTCGTTGGCATTTGCTTTCCACCTCTTCTACCGAAGTTGCCAAAGAAGGCGTGGACATTTCTCGCTTCATTGCAAGAAGTGAAAAAGAAGCAAGCGCTCCAAGAATACCCATCCCTATTATTTGCTTCATAAACTTCCTTTTTTAGAACTCCAATCACCATTGCAACAACAAGCGTAATCCTATTGCTCGATATATTGCGACCCTCAATGCATCTTGTACCACAAAAGGATCTGATTTTGTGAGTGCTTGATCAAGAATGTCTTGTACCGCGATACCAGCCTTATTTTGCTGAAGAGTATCAGCGCCATGCGCTATAACATATTCTGCAATAGCACATGCATTGAAGGGACGATGCTTTAAAAGAAGGTGTACTATAGTATCACCATCTTCATTAGACCAATTTACCGGTGCTCCATGCCGCAGACAATGATCAATGTGTGCAAAATTACCCGACTTAACCGAACGAGTGCTTAAAGTATAATCACTCTGCATTAAACGTTGTTGGCGAACATGCCATGTATTGGTGGATCCTTGCGTCTCAGCAGTATCAAAGGCACGCAATCCCGCTTCATTTCGCGCTTGAATATTAATACCGCGTACCAATAATAAATCAATAATTGATCGATGGATGTGAAGCCAATGAGAAGAAAGATTATGCTGTCGACGCTTGGCATTCATCATCAGATGTAAGAGAGTATTTTTATGTTCATCAGTAGCTGCCAAATGAGCGGGCGTCTCTAATAAAAAGGCAATTTTGCCGAGTAATTGACTCCCTATCCAGTGTAGATCACTTACTGTTAGTCGTTTATGTTCAGTAGTAAGCGGAGGAGAAGGAGTATAATGCTGAAAGATCTTATGGCCGATATAAGACATTCCCTCTGGCCGAGAAATCAGAAGCTCATTTTCACACATTAACATTGGCTCTCCTTTATATTCACACTCTGTACGTACTCGAGGAACATTTTTATAGTCAAAAAGACGCCATTGCAATACAAAGTGGATAAAACGAAGACGTTGCATATGATAGAGAATGTCGAGTGCAGTAGTACCCGTAACCCTTTCATGCATCATTTCCAAAACATGTTTCGTTTTTTTGACGCATGCCTCACGAATACGCTGAAGTCTTTGATCAAGAGTTGGCTTATCGGGAGTATCATCAACTCTGTACAAATGCCATTGAGACCTATCTGAAAATGCTCTTTCTGTTTCTGCTGCTCTTTCTTGTGTAAAATAATAAAAACTGCGCTCTCTGAGCGATTGAGCCACTTTTTCTGTACACCATGCTAAGGCCCCTTGCGTATTTAAAGCATAGGCAGTTTCAACTAAGGGATCCACGCGAGAGCCATCCTGCTTTGTTGTTTTTGTTTTTTTATATTCATCCTCATCTTGCACCATCAAGCGAGGAATCAATAATTCATGGTAATGCTGACTTTTTAATAAGAGACCGCCTCTCCGATTCGTCATCAAAAAAGCTCGTATTGTGGTAAGGGTGTCTTGAAAAGTCTCTCCTTTGATTCTCGCTACCACTTCCCCATATATCTCAACGGGTAGTTTCATCATTTCACTCAGATCCACTGCAGGTACTGTTGGCGTATCAAGCAATGCCACTGCAGGAGTTTCAATACGAAGCCTCTTGGATGCCGGCTCTTGCATAGCACATAGAGTGCCTATTACAAGAACCAGGGGGATAGAAAAAAGAATCCTCATCGAGGGTATCCTTTGGGTTATATTATGAATAAGGGCTGTTATATTGTATGGAAGAATATGCTATAATAAAAGAAAAAATCTATCTTTTTACCCTAGATGACCATGACCAAACGAGATTTTTATGACGTGCTGGGTGTCAGTAAAACTGCCTCAGCCGATGACATTAAAGCTGCCTATCGCAAGCTTGCATTAAAGTACCATCCTGACCGGAATCCCGGCAATAAAGAGTCAGAAGAAAAGTTCAAAGAGGCTGCTGAAGCCTATGAGATCCTTTCTGATGCTGATAAACGGCGCAAATATGATCAATTTGGCCACGCTGGTATGAATGCGGGCGGCCCTGGTATGGGCGGCCACGGCATGAGCATGGATGATATTTTCGAGCATTTTGGTGACATTTTTGGTGATCTTTTTAGCGAACAAAAACGAGCCAGAAAAAAGAGTGGGCCAGAACCTCGCCGCGGGCATGATCTTCACAAAGATATTCAAATTTCCTTAAAAGAAGCCTACTTAGGCACCAAGCAAGAAATTAGTTATTATCGCTTTGCTGAATGTGAAACCTGTAAAGGCAAAGGGACCAAGCCCGGGACTAAACCAGTCCCCTGCGCCCAGTGTAAAGGAACCGGCCAATTGAATTATAGCCAAGGTTTCTTTATGTATTCCCAACCCTGTGGTGCATGTGGCGGACAAGGATACACCATCCCTTCCCCCTGTCCTGACTGCAGAGGCCAATCACGCAAACAAATCTATGATAAATTTACCGTTACCATTCCTGCCGGCATTTTTGATGGCGCTGAACTGCGCATTAGTAGTAAGGGCGATGCGGGCATTTATGGCGGCCAGACCGGTGATCTTTATCTCAAAATCACCATTGCAGCCGATAAGCGCTTTAAACGGGTAGATGACGATCTTACCTGCACCGTGGTGCTCACCTATCCTCAACTCGTATTAGGCAGCCAAATTGATATAGAAAATATTGATGGCACAAAAGAAAGCATTAAAATTCCAAAAGGATGCCCGGTTGGTGAGCGGATTATAGTAGCCGGTAAAGGCTTTACTCGCTTGCGTACCAATGGCCGAGGCAATTTGGTGGTCATTACTACCTGCGATATTCCCAAAAAACTCTCTGCGGAAGCCAAAGAAGTACTTGTTCAATACTCTCAGCTTATTGGCAATACGGTCACCGAAGCTTCTGGGGGCATTGTAGGATTTTTTAAGAAATTCTTGGGCTAAATACAGAAAGCCGCGCGATCCCCGCTCGCCCTGAGCCTGTCGAAGGGTTCTTCAAACTTTCTTAGATTAAATACCCAAACCACGCTTCTTAATACTTTTCTGCGAAGGCATCACTCGCTTTTTCTGTTCAAAGGCTAACTTTTGAATAAGTTGGTAAAAAAATTCTCGATCAGGGCCTTTCACCACCGCCTGTTCATGCGCTTCTGCCAAAGCTACCGGATAGCCATTTCCTTTAATACTTTGATCAAGAATCAATGCCGCCACTTGATCCACTAATGCAGTATCCTGAGCAATCCAGCCAGGAATTTCTACCCGCCCTATTTCATGGCCCACATGGAGATAAAAAAAATGGGGTGCTATGGGCGCAGGATAGAGCATAGTGATACGTGCCATACTTTTAAACACCGTTGATCGCTCAGAGGGCTGCAGAAAAAACCCCGCTACTGCAGTATCAACTACCTGATCAACCGCTTCCTGTGCCACACATCCCTGCATAGAGAAATTGCACAATTCGGCCCGAATTAACGAAACGACTTCTTTGCTCTTAGCCAGACTAATATACCCCGCACAGGCAATACGTGCCGCATGAAATGCCTGTAAACTTTGAATATATTTTCCTAAATAGCGCTCCTTAATATCAGCATCATGAGCTTCAAGGTGCCAAAAGATTAATGACCCATCAAACAAAAAAAGAAATGGTTGACCTGCCTTTGCTTGTGCAGTGCGGGCATATTCGTAGCCTGCAGTAAATTCCAATTCCTGGCGTTTGCAATTCACCATATCAGTAGGAGCACCTTCTTCTTGCTCAGAAGCAGTGAATACAAAGGGACGGTTTTCAAAATGCACCGGTATTGCAGTGCCATATGAGAAATGAGTCAATCCAATATTAATGAGAAAACATCCCGTTCCCTGATGTTTATCCGGATAAATCTGGGAACCATCAATACCAATGACGCTATAGGCAGAAGAAGAGGTTGCAACCGGAACGACCGCATCTAAGGGGCCATTCCATTGGGGCACTGCCCATGAACCGGTAAGATTTTTTATTTTTTCAGATAGTTGAGAATCGGCACAAAGACGAGCAAAAGAAGCTCGCGCAATGGCATATTGTTCTGAGTGGTCAAGGAAAAGTGCATTGCTCACTGCTTGCAATTGAGCAAGGACTTGCGAATGATTTAACATTGCTGCATTCCAGCGCGCAGCGCCTCCAATGAAAGTAATGCACATCGTGCTCGATTCGGACCAAGCGGCATTTTAAGAAGAGCCATAATATCATCAGCAGTAAGTGCTTGAATTTCTGCCGTTGTTTTGCCTATTACTGCATGGGCCAACAATGATGCCGTCGCCTGGCTAATGACGCAGCCGACTCCTTCAAATTTAAGCTCCATGAGGCGATCTCCTTCCATGCGCCCTTGAAAACGAAGGGAATCGCCGCAAGAAGGATTAAAGGCATTGGAGCTCCAGGAAGGATGCTCCATATGCCCTTTATATATGGATGATCGATAATGAGAAAGTAACTCTTCTTCGTACCATTGATTCATACTGCTTATGCCAATTTTCTGCGCACCGTTTTTTTACGCACGATACCGATGGCTATATGGTCTCACCGGCTCTGGTTCTGGGTGTAAATATTCATAGATAGCATAGCCTACCAAAGCAATCCCGGTAATGACAATACCACCAACGATAAAAGCACTTCGAGTGGGATGATCACGGCGTTGTTGTTCTATAAAACTACCTGCTTGATTGATGCTTGCATTAATATTATCTCGCGTTGTTTTATAGATTTCTTTTCCGCGGTTTATCATAGTGTCCTTAGCTTCAACCGCTTTATCGCGCGCTGTTTGTGCTGTAGCACGAATCCCTTCTTTGATAGACTTTGTAAATGAAGAAACGGTTGGTTCAGTACGATTATAGGCATCTTTACCTTTAGCAACCACGACATCTTTTACATCAAGTGTCTTATCCCGAGTCACTGCTACCGCATGTTTCAGATCTTCTTTGACCGTACGTGCCGCAGAAGTAACTTTTGGTTTTGCTTGTTCATAACCTTCTTTCCCTTTTGCCACAATGGCATCCATTGCTTCTACGGCCTTATCATGAGCAGCAGTAGCAACAGCACGAACATCAGTCGGTTCAGTATCAAGATGGAAAGGAACTGGAACAGGAATGGCCACCGATTGCGATGGAGAAGTATCCAGAGAGAGCAGAAGAGTGGGTGAGAGAACAGCGATAACAATAAGACTTTTTATAGTGTGTGTCATAAAACAGCCTCCTTGAAAATACATGATGATATTTTAACGTGCTGTCACTACAACACTCCCTTTCTCTATGCATAGTTAATTTTCAGTATAGGCCAGGAGAAGCTCAAGTCAATGGGTGATTCCATCCTAAAAAAAGGGGATGCCTTTATGGGCATCCCCTTATCTCATGCACTATATAAAATTTTGTTATGACTTTACTACTGCCGATGGCTCAGGTTGTGCACGGCGAATGCGGCGATGTTTATTCTGAGCTGGTTTTTCGGTTAAGACTTGATAGAGCTTTATTCCACCAAGCGTTAATCCAGTTGCTGCAGTGACCGCAATGATCGTAGTCCATACCCAATGTTCTCTCATCGAATGGAATAGGCCTCTCGGTTTTACCACCGTATCAACTATAACTGGTATGGGAAGGGCTCCACTTGCCTGTTCATTACTTGTTGGCGGACTAAAAAGCACAGGATTAGGTAATCTTCTTCGCTCGTCTGCATTTGCCGCTGCTGCAGCTGCAGATCCACCATTTATCTTATCAAGCTCTTTCCATTCTCTTGCATCGATAGGACCAGTTTGCTCGCCTCGATGTGCAGTTGGCGCGGGAATATCAGAAGCTGCTGCAGCCGCCGCTGCCGCACTTGGAGAAGATGTGGTATTTGCTGTACCATCTGGCTGCTCAACAACAGCTGCTGTTGCAGCGGGCGATAATCCCGGAGCATCACCACTATCGCTTGAAGTTGGATCAAAAAGAGGAAGCTGTCTTACTTGCTCACCGAGGGTAAAATTGGCAGGAGTAGCCGTAGCTCCATTGCTTGAATCAGAAGTTAAAGGAACAGAAACCATACCGCCCCCGGAAGAAGTAGCAGCAGTTGGAGAAACTGCGGAGCCTGTATCTTCGTGATGGACAACAACAATAGGCAATGCTGCTGCGGCCTCTGCCTCATTTACTGGTGGAGTAAAACGTGAACTTGAGGCAGCTGCGCTTGAAGCAGAAGAATTCAATGGTGCGGTCATCCCATCTTGCAGATTTTCAAAGTTTATATCATCAGGCAAGTCAGATGCAGATGAAGCGGTACCGTTCGATGAATCCGTCGAGCTGAAAACAATACTTGAAACAGTACTTCCCGATGATTGAGCACTGCCCGTAGGAGGAGCAGGTGGCTCTGAATCGGTGGTCACATAGTTTGCATCGACAGAAGGAACAGTAGCACTGACTACTGCCGAGGGAATCGAAATTGGTGGTACTGGAAGTGGCGGAACTGGGGTTGATGGCTTAATAGCAGCCACATTACCATCAGAACTCGAAGATAGTGATGATTGAGTAGAAGGTGACGCGTTTGCAATCACCGAACCAGTGGAAGAAGTCATATCAGCAGAAGATACTGCCACCGCTGGTGGCACAAGATTGGCACCTGGTTCTTGTTCCATGGCAGAGGCTATTGATGCCACTACCAGAAGAGAAAAAATTAAAAAAGAACGAAATTTCATAATGTGATCCTATCGAGGATGGTGATGGTGAGGTTTTGCAGGTTTTGGGCTCTTCTTCAGAAGACGGTGAATGCCATAGCCAACGCCGGTTGCAACACCTGCTACTGCTACTGCTGCAAGCGTACATCCTACAATCTGAAAACCAGTTTTATGATTTTGATACAATTTCCAATTATTGAATGATGAAAAGACTTTATCAAGGTGACCGGTAGCAGTGGCGCCATTTACTGATGAATTATCTGAACCATCTCGGTCAACATCGGCCGCGGAAGAACCTCCTGGGACTGGATCTAATGTCGTGGTACCTGTTACAGGTCCTAGCAAATCATCTGCTCTGGTTGTATCTCCTGTTGCTAAGTCTGAACTTCTACGTTCCATGGCATATACACCGCCTATGGAGACAAGCATGAGAAGGGAAAGTAATTGTATACGATTCATGGTGAACCTCATTGATTAAATGTTGTAAAAATATCGATCTACTAAGTTTTCTCACATTTAAAATTAACATTTTTAGTATAAAGATGCGCAGGAGTAAGTCAACGGTCAACTCTCTCCTGCACATCTCTTTGAATTGTTATAAGGACACCTCTGCTCTCACCTGAGTTCGACATGTAGGACAGGTTGGATTTTTTAAAATCCATCGGCACACACACGTTACATGCGGAGTGACATCTAAGGGATGACCACAGTCAAATAAAGTGCCCGCTTTCAAAGGTGGATTTGTTGCCGAAAATTCATCGGTACAAATAAGGCATAACTTGCCATAGGTTTCTGGATTAAAATTCCCCAATCGCTCAAGGCGTGCTTGCGTAATTGCTTGTGCAATTAAATGTTGATTAATAAGGTGACCTGGAATATAAAAAGCTAAAAAGACACACCAGACACCTCCTACAATGATAAGAAGCCGCATATGGGGATCTTGCCATTGTTTTTTAACAAAGGCTTTGATTGATTGGGTTTTTTCTTTCAGAGATTGTTTCCATGATAATGGTTCGGGAGTAGATACTGTTGTGGTAACAAGAGGATAAGAAAGAGCAAGAAGAGTTATACAACTTACTCGTAGCACTGCTGATTTCATAAGAAGACTCCTCGCTGAGACTCTGTCTTCTGAGAAAATCGTTACTCGTTTGCCTCACAGCCACTCTTCTCTTTCAGACATGATACTTAACTGTATAGAAAAACGATTCAGTCGTCAAAAAGGAGTGTTTATCGTTGTTATAACGCCACTAATCAGGATTTAGGAAAAATTTATTCATGCGCTTTTCTCAGATTTTTTTTATTTTCGGCGTCAAAATATACTGCTATACCAGCAGCAGTTGCAGCTACTACAACGATTACTACTACCGCAATTGCCATGCTCCATCTATACGATCGTTGAGCTGATTGCTCTAATACTCTGAGAGCAGCAACCTCTTGCTCCCTAGCCCTACTTTCAGCTTCTATACGCTCCATTCTTTCATTATTTCTGTCCATGTGCGCAGTATTCTCTTCCATTTCCATAAGATTTCTTTCACGAATCAGGTTTAATCCTGGTAAAGCCTCTTCCATAGTTTGAGCCAGTTCTGCCGCATCAACTATTGCTGGAGGAATTATGAAAGGACGTTCTGTCTGTTCTCTTTGGCGCATCATTCCTTGCACGCTGCAAGTAATAGCCAGGGTTGCCAATGACAATATCTTTATTATTTTCATAGAGTATTCTCTATTTTTTTATTTTTGTGCTTATAGAGATAGAGTCCTATACCGCCAATAATTGCTACCCCAATAACTACCACAGCGACAATATGATATTTATATATCGTCAATACACCGGGCTCTTCATAATAGCGTCCGCCTTTGTGCATTACATGACTATTAACACCTTGTAACTCTTGTCGCGTGCAAATTCGCTCTATATCAATATACGCCGTTCCGGTATCTGGATGACGACCTGCTTTAGCTTCTACATCAGTATCAGGAACAGAAACTAGCGTAGGTGGAGCCCCTACTTCAGCGATAGGAACAGATATTTGAGAAGATCTTGTTGAACCATCTTGATCTTGGGTATGGAGTACCCCATATGCAGTAGTTCCATATACCCTAACATTTTCCAAGGTAAGATCATTCCTCATTGCATGAAGGCTGGGAACTATCCCAAGCCCTACGAGAAAAAGCACTCTAAAAAATTTCATACTATAGCCCCTCATGAGATTTTTGTTTCTGTTCTTTAGATTTTTTGTGTGCATACCATACAAGAATACCAAGCACGGTAGTAGTAATTACAACACCAGTACCAATCATGATCGGCCATTTATAGGTACCGAGAAATGATTTATCCGTCTCCTGACGATGATGCCATTCAAGTTTATCTATTGTACCTTTGTATTGAGGACTTCCTTGAACCGATTGACGATATATCTCTCTCCCTTCTTGTACCACATCTATTGTCAGTGTGCCCTTGCTTGCATCGCCTGTAATACTAAGAACAGTACTCGCAGAATCATTGGCACCTAAATCACGTAATAATCGCTCTTGGTCTCCGGGCATATTAACAGTAGGCAATGGTCTAAGTAATCGAGGTTCAGTCGGAGTAAATGATATTTCTGAGTTCTGCGCAAAGGGCAATTCTTGATTAAAAATTTTAGCTCTCTCACATTCTTGATTTACTTGATGCACCTGTTCCAAAAAAGGCACCCCCTCTTGAAAAGGTATTGCGGAGGTAGGTTTTGTGGGATTTTCGTAATGAGTTAAAATTTCATCTTGTAGACCATATAATTCTTGCTCAAATGAATTCAGAGGTGGTTGCGGCAAATAAGCTCTCACCGCTTCCCTAATATTCTCTCTTTCCATTCCCATCACCGCGGGAACTATCCCAAGCGCTATGAGAAAAAGTACTCTTAAAAATTTCACCTTGAAACTCCATTTCATCGTAATAATGAGCATTTTTATATAAAACTTAGCCTATCACATCAACGAAAAGAGGGCAAATGAAGCTGGTATGCCATAGTTAACATAAGTAAGGCCTTCCAACTTGCAATCGCCATATAATAAGGTACTATTAATTACATACAGTAATTTTAAAGAATGGGATCAATTCATGCATTATAGAGCACTTGCAGGAACACTCGCTTTCTGTGCTTTTTCTCTCCTTGCCCAGCCTAAAGCCATTATTTGCGATTTGGGGGGCGTTTTGCTCGATACTCATATGCCTTCTGCATTCTGGCACGTGGGACCGGCCAAGTACCTTGCCTACGCGGCAAGCACTGGCTACAATATGCGCTTTCCCCGCCAAATTCTCTATCAAACAATGAATGCCATCAGGCCTCGTAATCCCGATGAAACACTCGCCTGTGATTGCCATGGTTTTATATTGCCCCAATTAATGTGCGACTGGTTAAAGGGAACCCAAACCCCTGCTGAAATTTTAACTACCCTCCAAAAAGCCTGCGATGAACATCCTGAGTACTTCATTTGCACGGCAGAAAAAAATCTCTTTTTATCCATCACTGCCCTTCTTTTTGAACCCTCTCTTTTTATTAGCACCCGCACCTGGCTTTCTGCCGGATTGCAGACCTTAGATTGGATCCAAGAACAAGGATATAAGGTTTATTTACTTTCTAATTGGGATGCCGTTTCATTTTCAGAACTGGAAAATCAGTATGGCCATATCTTAGAACGATTTGATGGCATTCTTATTTCCGGCGATTGCGGCCTCATCAAGCCCGATCCGGCTATTTTTGAGTTACTTTTAAAGACCTATCAGCTGCAAGCGAGTGATTGTATGTTTCTTGATGATCAGCCAGAGAATGTGGCTGCTGCGCAATCATTGGGCATTGAGAGTATTTTGATTCAGAATGCGGCATCATTTGAGACCTTTAAGATGAGCGCGATCTCGCTCGCCAGCGCTCAATAAGTACCGGCACAATTCCCACCACTATAATAGCCCCAAAGACCATTAAAATACGAGGCGTGAGAATATCATGCCAGCTATGAATAGTCGCCAATTGTCTTCCTGCATAGGCAAGCACAATGGTCATAGGAATTACTCCCACAATCGTGGTAATAGCAAAGGTTTTCCAGGAAATGGGCAAGCATGAAGCCACCATATTTACCACAAAAAAGGGAATCACAGGAATTAAGCGCACTAAGAATAAATAGCGATAGCCATAGCGCTGCACGGCCGCATTAAAATTATGCAAATGAGCAGCATAATGCTGCTGCACAAATTCAGCAAATAAATAGCGCATGATGAAAAATGAACCCAAGGCGCCGATCGATGCAGCAATAATGGTGTAAATGACAGCAGGCACAAATCCAAAGAGCATCGAGGCATTAATGGTGAGCATGGAAGCCGCGGGAATAGCAAAGAGTGCCGTGCCAATAAAGAGCACAAAGAAAATAAAGACACTGAGCATGTGATGCCCATGTACAAAAAGCTGCAGATTACTGGCATGAGCCCGCAACTGCTCAAAAGTAAGGAATTTAGTCATGCCAGAAAAGGAAAGCAACATCATGCTTCCAAAAAATAAAATACCGATAATAAATCGCGTCTTTGCGTTCATGAATACCTTTCTATAATCCTACATGATGTTTGTAACGACGGAGAAAGATGGGAAGTATTGCAATAATAATGAGGATTGCCAAAATGACAAGTACTTTGGTGGAAAAAATATCATGCACTGATTGCACCGTGGCCAATTGTTTTCCCGTCCAACTGTATAAGATAAGCAATGGCGCACTTCCCACGATGAGAGTCCAGACAAAGGTACTTAAGGGCACATTTGCTAAGGATGCTAATACGGTAATCACCACATAGGGAATAATAGAAAGAAAATGGAGCATCAAAAGATAACTTGCTCCATACTTTTTAAATTGTTCATTAAATTTTTCTACCCGCGGCGTATAGTGAGTCATCCATCGTTTGACCACATAACGAATCACTAAAAATGAAATGGTAGCGCCAAGAATACAGGCAATAAAAGAATAGGTAAAACCGGCTAAAAATCCAAAAAGATAGCTTCCAAGTAACGTAAATGCAGGACTGACTGGCAATGCTGCTGCAATTACTGCGGTATAAATGGCAACAAAGACAATCGCTGCCATAATGTAGTTATCGGCAATCATTTGTTGCAATGAAAGCGCATGGGATTTCAATAAATCAAAGGTAATAATCTTATTAAGGCCGCCCACATACCACCAGGCTACAAAGCCGGCGACAACAGCGATTAAGAGAGCAAGTTTGAGTGTAGCGTATTTCATGACCATCCTTTTTTAAAAAGTTTCTCGCCCCATCATAAATAAAAAATTACCCCCGCGCTACCATTTGGGCTTTTCTCGAATAACCCCTCGCTACATTCTACTTTGCTCCTACGGAGCTTGGTAGAACACTCGGGGCGAACGGATGTAAGTTACTATCCTATGTATCCCAGCAAACTCCCCATAGCACTTGTTCAATTCTCTTACCCCGTTCATCCCGAGTATCCGGCGTAGCTTTTGCGAAGACGGATGTAGCGAGGGATTCTTTACACAATTTCTCAGGATTAAAGATAATTTCGCAGAACATTCATGGCAAATGGTGTTACCTAAAAAATTCTCTATCCGTTCGTCCCGAGTAATCGCGTCAGCGATTGTAGCGAGGGATCACCTTTTAAACTTTTTCTTACAATATAACAAAAGACTTTTGGAATCTTTTCTTATAAGAGCTTCTTTTTTATTACGAGACCAATTTTTTATTTTTCTTTCTGCTTCCAATGCTTCTGCACGGGAAGCAAAGTTTTCGATATACACCACCTCTACAGGCAAACGAGTAGTGGTATAACATACATATTCTCCAGAATTATGTTGTGCTATACGCAAATCAAGATTATCCGTATGTCCTACATAATAAGAACTGTCAGCACATTTTAAAATATAGAGATAGAAATCTTGCATAATAACCCCAAATATTTTTAACACCCCTCGCTACATTCTACTTCGCTCCTACGGAGCTTCGTAGAACACTCGGGGCGAACGGATGAGTATCATAAATGAAGCGCACAACGGCTTAAAAGCCGTTGTATCGCGCTGAAATTCTTCGAAGCCGGACCCTACTTCGCTCCTATGGAGCTTCGAAGGGCTACTTGCCTTACATCCCCAGGCTAAAGCCTTGGGTATTTCGGCGAAGTAGAATAAAAAATTACCCCCGCGCTACCTTTTGCCCTAAAGCATGCGCAACACTTCTTCTATGCTTCTCTCCCCCGTTCGTCCCGAGTATCCGGCTGAGCTTTACGAAGACGGATGTAGCGAGGGATCACCTTATCTTATAGCTAAAGCACGCGCAACACTTCTTCTATGCCTTGTAATAATAAATCCACATCATCGGCCGTATTATAAATATAAAAACTAGCGCGAATTAATCCTTCTAAGCCCAATTTTTTTGCCAATGGCTGCGCGCATAAATTGCCCGCGCGTACGCAAATGCCATGCGCACCCAATAATGCTGCTGCATCATGCGCAGGAACGCCAGATAATGAAAAACTTACTAAGTGGCCTTGTTGTTGCAGTTGTGTCCGCGGCCCATGCACTTGTGCGCGTGGCATAAGGGCCAAGCCTTTGATAAGTCGGGAACACAGTTCTGCCTCCTGAGCACGCATTTGTTTAAAATTTACTTTTTGCGTCAAATAGGTCATCGCGGCTGCCAAGCCAATGGCCTGCACAAAAGGAGGAGTGCCTGCTTCAAAACGATGAGGAGCTGGCCGCCAGGAACTACTCGTAAAACTTGCTTCATACACCATACCACCGCCTAAGTGATAGGCGGGCATGGATTTTTGTAATGCACCATTGAGATATAAGACACCAATACCAGTAGGCCCGCACATCTTATGCCCCGAAAAAACTAACGCATCAACGGTGATATCTTGGACATTCACCATACCATGGGGCACTGATTGCGCGGCATCAAGGAAAAAATGCGCACCGACCGCTTTTGCTTGTTGTGCTATTCTTTCTATTGCAATGGTAGTACCAAAGACATTGGATACATGAGATATCACCACCACTTTGGTGCGCGCATTTAATAATTCTTCATAGGATGCATAATCAAGGGCACCATCAGGAAATACAGGAATATATACAATTTTTGCTTTTTTTTCTGCGGCAAGATGTTGCCACGGAAGTAATGTGGAATGGTGTTCCCATTCTGCCAATATAATTTCATCACCTGCTTTGATATGGGCATTGCCCCATCCATGGGCCAGCATATTCATGCCATGGGTACTACCACTGGTAAATACGATATCTTGCGGTTGCGCACCAATAAAAGCAGCAGCAGTAGCCCGTGCTGCTTCATAGCGGGCAGTTGCGTTTTCTGCTAATGCATATAAGCCACGCCCCACGCTCGCATATTCCTGCGCATAAAATTGATAGAGGGTATCAAGGACTACTTTTGGCTTTTGCGTCGTGGCAGCATTATCTAAATACACCAGCGGATATTCATTGAGAGTAGTTTGCAAGAGAGGAAAATCAGAACGAATTGCATTCATAGAGGCTCCAGCGCTCGAGGTTTGAGTACGGTATCAATCAGAGCAAGGCTATCACGATCAGTAATATCAGGAAAAGATTGTGCAAAAAAGCCATACATCAAAAGTTCTTGAGCCGCGTGCAATGATAATCCTCGGCCGCACAGAAACTGCACCATTTCCTTATCAAGCCGCCCTACTGCACTGCCATGCGCACAATGTACTTTATTGGCAAGCACCTGCAAACTGGGTACCGAATGCACCCGCGCATGGTCAGAAAAAAGTAAGGTCTTATTACTTTGCAATGCAGTGCTCTGTTGCGCCTGCGCATCGATATGGATAAGGCCACTATAATTCAGCTGAGCCTGATCATACATGATTCCATGAAAGGAAAAGGAGCTGCTCGTGTTTTGCACTTCATGTATTTGTTGCGTAGTAACCAAAACCTGGGCTGCACCATTCAGGTTATAAAGGCCAATGCACTCTGCAGAGGCATGGGCTCCCTTGAGAAGCAGTGTAATAGTCAGCGATATTTTCTGATTGCCCGTTATAATGAGCCGATAAAAGCACTGACTTTTTTCATGCAATTGCAGAGTAATATGATGCTCACCATCTTGGGATGCAAGCATATGAACCATCTGCACAGTAACTCCTGCAGCAATGGTATATGAATTGCGCGGCGTGGCAACCACAATCGGCATATCATGTGCAACCATCATCCGATAGATCCTTGCATATGATGGGCAATCAATCGATTAATTTCTACCGCATATTCCATGGGCAATTCTTTGGTAAAAGTATCAATAAAGCCATTAATAATAAGTGCTCGCGCTTGCGCAGCAGTCAATCCCCGTGCCATTACATAGTGCAATTGTTCTTCATCTAAGGCACTCACTGATGCTTCATGGCCCACATCAGCAGTTGGGCAATCAACCTGCACGGTCGGATAGGTATCAGTTCTTGATTGCGCATCGAGCAATAAAGCATCGCATTGCACCCGCGCATAGGAATCTGAAGCATTTTTAGTAATTTTTAATAATCCGCGATAACTTGAACGGCCACCCTGCCGACTGATCGATTTAGAAATAACATGCGATCGGGTATGCGGTGCCAGATGCACTACTTTAGCACCGGCATCAAGATGTTGCCCTGCTCCTGCAACCGCAATAGAAATAATTTGTGCCTTTGAGTGCGCACCTTTTAATATGACACACGGGTATTTCATGGTTACCGAGCTGCCAAAATTACCATCGATCCATTCAATGCATGCATTTTCATGGGCAATGCCCCGCTTGGTGACTAAGTTATACACATTGGTCGACCAATTTTGAATCGTGGTATACCGAATATGAGAACCGGGTAATGCTATTAATTCAACCACAGCGCTGTGCAATGAACTTTTACGATAGACGGGCGCACTACACCCTTCCACATAATGCACAAAACTTCCCGGAGCAGCAATAATCAAAGTACGCTCAAATTGCCCCATACTTTGGGCATTAATTCTAAAATAAGCCTGCAAAGGCATATCAATATGCACCCCTTCGGGGACATACACAAAACTTCCCCCACTCCAGACGGCACTATTAAGCGCTGCGAATTTATTATCATGGGCCGGAATCACGGTAGAAAAATAGCGCTTGAATAAGGTTTCATGCTCTTTAAGGCCACGGTCCATATCAAGAAAAATCACTCCCGCGTCCCGCCATTTCTTTTTTAACTGCTGATAGATAACTTCTGACTCATATTGCGCCCCAACCCCTGCCAAATATTGGCGCTCTGCCTGAGGAATGCCCAAGGCATCAAAGGTTTTTTTGATTTCTGGCGGCATATTCTGCCAGGAATCTTCCTGTTTTTCAAATGGCTTTAAATAATAGTAAAGATCATCAAAAGGCAGTCCTGATAAATCGGCGCCCCATTTTGGCATGGGCATGCGTTCGAAAATTTCTAGGGAAGAAAGGCGAAAATCGGTCATCCAACCCGGCTCATTTTTTTGATCAGAAATGGCCTGCACGATGGATTTATGCAATCCTTTACGCTCCATGTTCCATACCTTTTTGGGTCAGAGAAGAAAGAGGTAAAGGAGAGTCGGAAAGCACCAAGAAACCCGCTTGCATAGTATGGCTTTGATCGAGCGGAATATATTCTGAAATGCGAGCATTATGAGAAATGATAAGAGTGGTAACCTGCGAAGAATAAGCACGGACTGCTTGCAAGGCGGTATTAATAAGATGCAATCCTTGGGCATCAAGGCCAGAATCGATCTCATCAAGAATTATTAATGAGGGTCGCAAGAGTACCATCTGGGCCAATTCAAATCGCTTTTTTTCACCGCCGGAAAATCCCACATTCACCGCACGCTGCGCAAAAGAAAGAGGCAAGCCTACTAACTGCAATGCTGCATGCAACTGTTCTTGAATGAAAGTTGGCGTATCTTTGCCCCCAAAGCGCGCTTGATAGAGTTGCATTGCAAATCGCTCTACGCTCACCCCCGGAATTTCCAACGGATGTTGAAATCCCATGAAAATGCCCGCAAGCGCCCGCTCTGTCAATGAAAGATCATTAAGAACTTTTCCATTCCAGCTCAGAGTACCGGCAGTAATCTGATACCGAGGATGGCCCATAAGGGTATAGGCCAAAGTACTTTTGCCCGAACCGTTTGCTCCCATGAGAAGATGGGTAGTTCCTGGGGCCACAGAAAGAGAAATATTTTTTATAATGGGTTGCTCATTGAGTGCAACCGAAAGACGATCAATAATCAGCATAACAGAGCTCAAGTAATACGTTAGAATGCTTTTATTATGGCGGTTTTAGCGCATTAATCAAGAACCACCTTGTCTGCTTATAACCGGCTTCGTATATCTGTTACGAATTGTTTCAGCATAGGAAGACATTCTGTCAGAGATATTTTTGTAGGTTGATGCACTATTGCTCCCGTACGAGTATCTAACGCAAATAACGTTGAATACGATGAATGCCATCCATAGAGTAATGTTCCTCCCGGAGAAACAATGAGATGATTCACTTTTGTCATCATAATATCAAGAGAAGAAAGCGGTTTGCTATGCCAAAGTACCTGCGGTTGATTTTTTGTATCGGAAACGGAAAGTGCCCTGATTCCATCATCTCCCGAGAGAAATAAAGTATTACCATCCGAAGAAAGATAGAGAGTGTGACTGTATTTATTGGGCAAAAGATAGGTCCACTCTACAACACCATTGTGCGGATTAACACAGGTAAGACTTGCCTCATGGGCATAGATTACTTTGGTATCATTTCCTACGATAGTAATAGAATGAAAACTATCAGGCACCGGAACCGTAAACCAGGTACCTGTTTTGTCGCCTATCAAAAGCACGTTATCATTCTGATCATAACAGGCGATTCTTTCCCCTACAGGAACCAATTCTTCCACCGTAGCGTACTGCGTAGGAATTCGCATTATAAACCTTTGTTGAGCTACCGTATCAAAGCTCTCTATATCTTTACCAGTAAGCGCATAAACCAGACCTTTGGGCGTCACACAAAAATGCTCTACAGGCGCTAGAGTAGAAAAAAAGGATGAACTTAGCGGCATACCAGTTTTGCTATCAAGCTCTACCAGAGCTCCCTCATCAGTCAAACACAATACATTATTATTAAACACGTGATACTGTTTTGGCTCTTTGACCGTAAAAGGAGCGGCCCAGCATGCATGGCCCGATTCTTTGTCACAGGCATACAAACGATAATAATCAGAAGTGGAATATCGATTTCTATCTCTGCGTACATACTGCAATAACCAGGGCCCTTCATACGAAGCAGGTACCGTTAATGCCGTATTCAATATTTCTTCTTCCCGATCAAAACAACTCCATTCATAGGCATTATGCAAGGCTCCACACCGCGCTCTGATTACCTCAGGGCATCCTACTAATCCCGGATATTGCCGCGCCAATTCCAAGAGTTTGCGTTTCAGAGCACAACTTTCGTACCAAGACATTTGCTTTGTCAAAAGCTGTAAGACAATATCAGCATGTTGTTTAAAAGGAGATTCGGGTAAAGCGTTAACCGTGGCACTCAGGTCACTCAAAGACTGATTGCAGCGCGTCATTGCCATAGTATCAAGAAATGCGGCTCGTTCATCAAGTGGGGTCTCTTCACTGGTCAGAGTCCGCATTTTAAATGAATCAAGAAAATCACGATAAATAGATTCCGCAAGTTTCGTAGTATCCGCCGTTTTTATGAAAGCACGCATACGAGGCAAAGAAACTTTATTCTCCCGAGAAGCATGTTGAAGAGAACCGTTAAGAAATATCATGGGCGATATTTTAGCCCACTCTTCTTGTGATCCCTTTGCTTGCTCAAGATTCAAATAATCACAAACACTGTTACGCATCCATGCAAAAGATTCTGCATCTTCTTTTTTCAAACAATGAAGCCATAATCTCTGAACCGTATAATCATCACCATGAGCTTTTGCCACCTGATATAAGGATTCATAGCCCTCAATGACTGGTTTGTCATAGAGTTCAGGATATTGATCCAAAATCTTTGTCAGGAGTTTATCAATATCAAATTCTTTCATGCAGTCTCTCTCCAGAGTGACCACATATTTCACTAATGCTGGCAATGCTTTATCTCTGAAGACATTACTCCGATCCTTCGCGCATTTTATTAAGACGTCAAAAGCCCACGGAGATCGCTCAAGAAGAGTAGGCAGCAAAGGTTCTAGGCGCTGTTGGTACCGCGCATGCAGTGGCGCACCTAATCGTAAAAATTCTACCAGAGCTCCATAACCGGGGTGATTTCGTTTTTGCAATGTTGTAGTCTCTTGAAATGCCTTTTCTACCAATGCTTCAACAGCGAAAGGTGTATCATTACACTCCGGCGCTAGATCCTGATTACGCAATACCGCGAACATAACACCAGGAAAACTTTTCTCTACATAATGACGCGCTTTTCGGGTAAAAGAATGAGGCCGATAGCGCTTTAAAATCAATAAGCACTCTAGGGCATGCCGCACGCTATTATTTGAAGGATGACTTTCTGCCCCCTCGAATAAACCTTCTTTTTCCTCCATGAACTTTTTCCATAACTTTCTTGCATGCTGAGGACAACGTTCAAAATAGAGCGAGATGGATTTTCTATACTCAGCAAAGGCTGCTTCTCTTGTTTCAGGATCTTTAGCATCATACCTATAGGCAGTCCATGAGTTATATACTGCCCCTTCAAAATATCCCCTTATCTGTTCCGCTCGTTCTTGCTGCGCTGCTAATGGCATCATCTGTATAAGTTTTTTTTGCAGTTCTTTCTTATTCGTGGTTGCCATCCAAGAATCTTTTATCATTTGTGCCATTTTATCAAAGACAGCAGGCGAATTAAGATCCCTTATTGCTTGCTCTAGCAATGATAATTCCGATGGCTTTATCCTGTCCCAGCGCATGCAATTAAGCCCCACTTGCACCATATCTTCAGGAGCCGGTGCATTTGATGCACCCCGCGGATATAATACTCGATCCAAAAAATTACAGTGTGGTTGCACGACTGCACACAAAGCAGAATACCAAGGATATTTTTGTTCATATAAAGGTCGCATACGAGATTCATATACCTGCGTAACAATTTCCTCATAGTGGGTTGCCGCGTTTGAAACAGCTTGATCTAATGATGATTCAATACTTGCAGTAGGGCTTGATAGGAGGGCAATGTCGGCAGGCGATTTACCTAGTCTCACTTTCTTATTGTAGTCAAAGAGTGCTGAATACTCTTTGGCCTTTTCGTGACAGGCAGCCACCAGTAAATTTCCGGTATTATATCCACGTAAAAGTAAAACTGCTGAAGTTAAACTTCCGGCATGCGCAGCTTTTTGAAAACATTCCACTGCTTCAGGAAATTTTCCTTCTGTCACCAAATCTAATGCGCGCGAATCAAGTTCAGCATGGAGCGGAATACCGGGCAAATTTCGTGGCATTTGATCAGCAGAAGATCCCGGTTCTGCACTAAAAAGAGAAGAAGAAATTAATAATAATAAAAGACCGATCCTATAATTCATATCTATCCTTTTGCCGTATGATACTATTGCTTGTTAGTATAGCTATTTTTAACCTCCACCAACAGGACATTATGCAACTAATCGGGCAAATTCACTTGCGCTGATAAGTCCGGATGCCACTTTACTCAAAGCATCGGCTGCTAAGGTGATCATGCCTTCTTGCAATGCTTGGCGGCGAATATGTTCAAACGAAGGATGCTTCACCACGAGTGCGCGCAATGAATCGGTCATAAGCATAAGCTCAAAAATGCCCACGCGACCTTTATGGCCTAAATTGGCACATGCAGTACAGCCTTTGCTTTTCCATGAATAGCCATAAGGATATTTGTGGCGAGCAAGGAGCACACTTTCTTCTTTGGTCAATGTATCTTGAAATTTGCATTCTGAGCACAGCACACGCGCTAATCGTTGCGCAAGCACACCGGTAATAGAAGCGTTGAGTAAAAATGGCTCTATGCCCATATCCATGAGACGCATAATGATACTTGGCGCATCATTGGTGTGAATAGTACTCAACACGATGTGACCAGTTAATGCGGCTTCAATAGCAATGCCGGCAGTCTGCGCATCACGAATTTCACCAATCATCACAATATCAGGATCTTGGCGCAAGAGTGCGCGCATGCCTGATTCAAAGGTAAATCCTGCGGGAGGATAAATCTGCCCTTGCGTGATACCCGGCACTTGATATTCCACGGGATCTTCAAGAGTAATAATGTGTTTAGTCGCATCATGCAAACGATGCAATGCCGCATACAGTGTGGTCGTTTTGCCCGAACCGGTCGGTCCTGAGACTAAAAAAAAGCCGCTCGATTTTTTGAGCAGCTGAGAAAAATCGGCATACATAGCAGAAGAAAATCCTAATTTCTCGAGGGCCAAAGGCTGCGCATGCCGATCTAAAATACGCAGGACAATATTTTCTCCCCATTGCGTAGGAAAAGATGAAACACGAATATCAATGGGTCTTCCCCCATGGATCACATGAATTTTACCATCTTGAGGAATTTTTTTATGGGCCAAATTTAAATGGGCCAACACTTTGATATGACTAAGCACTTGATACATAAGCGGTGCGCGTACTTTTGCAATGAGATAGAGAAGACCATCAATACGAAATCGAATATGAAGCAGATCCGATTGGGGCTCAACATGAATATCGGAAGCAGAGCGAGCAATTGCCTGAGTAATGAGCTCTTGCACCAGAGCGGTAGCAGGAAGATCCTTAAAACGCACCATAGTCATGATGCATCAATCCTCATCATCTTCTTCAAGCAACTCCGTCAGCGATTCTTCCGTATCATGCTCTTGCTCAGGAAGATAATCATCATTTTCCACTTCGGTTAATGATGGATCATAATATTCTTTGACAGCATCTTCAATATCTCGACCAAGACCCACTCGAAACTGCACATCAGTAGTAACATACTTGCCAATAGCTACCAATAAATCCTGATCATCAGGATGACTTGCTACCAGTGTGAGCAGCGGACGTTCCAGTGCTAACGGAATAATACGATTTTCGAGTAAAAATTCTTTGGGAAAGTTACGCAAAAGAACATGATCAAAAAAATAACCAACAACATCAAAAGCGGGAACTTGATAATATTCTGCCAAAGCACGTAAAAGATCTTCTTTTTGCACTAATCCTTCTTCGAGCAGAAAATCATCAAACTGTTCTTTATCAGAATCTTTGAAGGCGCTATGCATTGCGCGACTATCTTCAAGGCTCAACACCTTATGTTTAACCAAGATATCGCACAACTCTTGTGCAAATGTTTCTTTTCTTTTCATACGGATACCTCGGTTAGCTTACTTTCATTCCGACTGATATACCAATACCCAAAGCAAGCAATGATAAGAAGTGGCACTTGCACCATGCCCAGAGCATGGTAGAAAGATCTGCTTGCGTGGTGTCAAAGCCGCACATTTCTTGCACTGCCTGCCAATTAATAAATATATTGATGATCTCCAGATGTTGCAATACAACCAAAACAACCACAAAAACCAACGCCGCGGCCACATATTGAGAATATTTTTTCCAGAGGATGCCCAATAAAAAGCCAATGGCGAGAAAGACGGCAATTTCAACAAGCCGGCCTCGGGATAAATCCAATTTACTGTGCAAAGTATCTAACTTAAGTCCGCGCTTAATCCGCTCGAACCAACTTAATTCTTGAATCTCCATACACACTCCTTTACTAGAATTTCAGTATTGCCCCTAGTATAGAACTGCTCCATTTTTGATCGCAAGAAAAAGAAAAAGCACCGTTGAAAAATTTCAACAGTGCTTTTTTCTCGTTGTCTTTAGTTACTGTTACTTAACTAAAGCTTTGAGCGCTTTTCCTGGACGGAATTTAGGAACTTTCTTAGCAGGTATTTGCATTTTCTTACCTGTTGCAGGATTCACACCTACTCTGCTCTTACGTTTCATAACGGTAAAGCTACCAAATCCTGTTAACACAACATCTTTACCTTGACGAAGAGCGCCGCCAACTGAGGAGATAAACGCTTCGAGCGCTTCTCGGCAGTGTGCTTTTGACATCTTGGTTAATTTAGCCATGTTATCAACTAATCTAGCTTTGTTCATGGAATCGTCCTTTTTAATAATTAAAAGATTCTGATAAATGATTACAACTGAGCTAACAATCAACGAGCGCCCACTTTTGTACAATATAAAGAGAATAACTTTTGTCAAGTTTTTCCGCTGGCGTCTCCTGAATTACTCTCCGAAGTTTTAGCGATTTCAAATCAGTCTTCGACTGGCCGTGCTCCCCCTACGCTTATCCGGGCCTTCCGGCTCGGCAAGCTACGGAGGACAGGTGCGCTTTCGCTATTGTGCTGTTCAAGCCAATTTTCAATCATTCCATTAAAAAACTGGCCTGCCAGCCGAAGCTTTAGCGAAGCCTGGTGCCGAGAGCCGGACTCGAACCGGCACGAGCATAACTCGAGGGATTTTAAGTCCCTTGCGTCTACCACTTCCGCCATCCCGGCAACGTATATACAATTTCAATGAATTGATTTTAAATCATTCCATAACTGGCAGCGCCAGTAAAGATTACTTATATTCCTCATATAGTGGCGTGCCAGGCGTAGCCCGTAGGGCGAAGACTGGAGGCGGCACCCGGACTCGAACCGGGGGTCAGGGTTTTGCAGACCCATGCCTTACCACTTGGCTATGCCGCCCTGCTCACGTTTTAAGCAACGGGCGCTGATGCAGGTACTTGTTCTGTTTTTAACAGACCACTTGCTACCAATTTATCTTTCAATGCTTGAGCAGAAATCACCGGAACTTCTGATACCAATTCTGCAGGAGCTTCTACTGTTTTGGTCAGGTATTCACTTGCAGGAGCGCCTTGCGCTACAGCACCATCTACTGGTAATCCATTTTGATACCATTCAGCGATACCGCCTTCATAGGTAGAAACATGCTCAAATCCAAGATCTTTCAACTGTTTTGCTACTTGAGCAGATGCAGTACATTGATAATTTGAGCAGTAGCAGACTACTTCAGCATTTCTATCAAGAGCTGCCGCATATTCAGCAACTTTGTCATACGGAACGTTGACCGATCCTGGAATATGACATTCGCGATATTGTTCTGGATCTAATACGTTTAATACGTATAAGTTTTGCGCTGCTGATTCAGGTACTTCTTTTTTCTTCCACCAGCATGCAGGAAGAGTGAGTACTATACTTAGCAACAATGATGGAACTATAATTTTTTTAAGCATCATAAGACTTTCCGTCCTTTAAAGGGTATGAAATATATATCATCACTTTCATAAGATCCTGGCAACGTCTTTTATCCGCCTAGAGGGCTCTTACAAAGAGATGGGATTCGTTGATTGTTCGCTCAGATGGTCAAAATTATACGAACTTTTTTTCATTTATGCAACAGATTGCAGGAATCGGCTCCATCGAATCGATTGGAAAAATTTAATAGGATGGAAAATAAGATCCAAAATAAGCCAATTATCACTATCCACAGAAAATACCCTGAAGAAAATTTTCCCATGAATAAGACGCTTATCAATAGGCCCTAAGTAGCGTGAATCCTTACTATTGCCCCGATTATCACCCATCACCCAATATTGGTGCGGTTTTAATTTGACGTAAAATTCATCTGATCCGTTCCAATGGCTCTCTCCATCTTCCTTGGCATAAAAGGCTTCTGGCTCACGATTGGGGGTATAAGCAAGCTTGAGAACAGGATGGCCATCATGATCTTTTAATATTCGTTCATCACTCATGCGATACCATGGTTGTTTATCATAAGGCACTGAAGGATCATAAGAACGCCATTCTACATAAGCACCATAGCGATGGGCCACAAATTGCCCAAAAAGTCCTGGCTCTAAACGATGTTCACTGATCAAGTCTACTGCTTCTTGTTCAATAGATTTTGATACCTGCTCATGACTCATTTTAAGCAAACCAATGAGCGGATAGGTATTCACATAGGGTTCTTCTAATTTTTCTCCATTGCGATAGATAACTGGTTTGCCATCTTCAATGGTCCCTTTTATTTCATCACCCGGTAAACCAATAACTCGCTTGGTCCAATTAGTAGGCCATTCTCCAATAAATGGAATCGAAATATATTCTTGGATTATGCGAATGAGTGAATTTGGTGAATAAGGAAAGGTAGGATCATTAAAGGCGATAATGTCATTATATTTTGGGGTAACAAAAAGATAGCTGAATTTATCGGCTAAAAAGCGATCTCCCACCAGCATTCCATGTTCCATGGATCCAGTAGGCACCTGATAAAAGCCAAAACCAAATGTCCTGATTAAAAACACAATGGCAAGCAGAAAAATAAACTGTCCTGTTTGTTCAAGAAAATAGGCACCGGTTTTACGCAGTGATGTCATGGAAACACCTCATATAATTGGGATTTTAATGGATATTAGGTAGAGTATCATAAATAGAAATAAGTACTAGAATGGGTACTTAAAGAAAGAAATAGAGGGGATTAATCTGCTTGCCGAAGGAATAGACTTCAAAGTGCAAATGGGAGGCATCTTTTCCCTTACGACTGCGTACCGCGCCGGTGGATCCCACTTTGCCAATTAAATCGCCCCGTTCAACTTTTTTCCCCACTCCCACCAATATTTTTTGTAAATGCGCATATCGAGTTTTATATTTATGATTATGCTGAATCACAATCGTATTCCCATATCCTTTTTGCGATGCGCAGGCTTCTACAACCACCCCTTCAGCAGCAGCATAGACCGGAGTGCCACGGCAGGCTGCCATATCAATGCCATAATGAAAGCCCCATGAGCGATTTGGTTTGCGACGAGGACCAAAAAAAGAACTGAGCCAGAATTGAGAACGATCAATCGGCCAGGTAAGTACTAAATCTTTTGGCATTTGTTCAGTAATGCCATATAAATGGCGTGCGCGCCCCTGCGCCCCTGTTCGACGTACTGTTCCTTTTGTTTTCTTGCGTTTTTTAGGTTTTTTCTGTGCTTGAATCACGTGATCGGTATAATCTATCCAATCATTCAGATCAATGCGCTTGATCACCGATTCAACGCGTTGCTCCCGCATGTAATCGATCATAGATTGCTTTAAATAACCCAATTCTCGATTCACCACCATAAAAGAATCTTTTTGTTCTTGCTGTTCGGGAGAAAGTTCTGCAACGGCTTCTTGCGTTGAATCAGCCTGTTCTTTCATAGCGTTATATTCATTGAGCACCTTTTTTACCGCACTCATATAGGCACGATATTCTTCTTTCAATTGCATCATTTTTTGAGCTTGATCATGAAAAAAGCGATATTCAATGAAAAGGAGTACTGCGACGATCCCCATGCTAATACCGATTAAGGCAATAACAATGCGGCCTAATTGTTTAACATGATATTGCAATGCGTACTCCTTGATTAATGATCAGTATCCAACAGCGCTACTGTGGTTCCGACCGCCCACCCTACATGACAACCATACCGCACTTTATACCAACCCTGAGAACATGACAAGACCCTCACCACACTCAATGGGGGTATTGCCACCACTTTCTGAAACTGTTCATCCGGTCCTGCATAGAGGGTAACCTGTTCTTTTATCACCAATGCTCGCGGATACCACTGCTCATGGTACGTTACGCCAACACCCACCGCCATGGTAAGTAGACCCAGTACTACTACTATAAGCACATATCGATGCCACCAGGCCATGTGAACAACCAGTAATAAAATCATAAGAAACAATAAAAAGCCCAATTGCCAGCCTAATAATGGAATAGGAAGCGGCTTGAGTTCATGGAGTAGTGAAAGAGATGTTTCGCGCTGATTCAATTCTTTTTCTAATACAGCACGACTTGCCTCAGAGACCGCGCCTGCCCCTTGGCAATACGCGCGAAGCCAATAAATAAGGGCCTCTTCACGATTTTGCAATGCATAAGCTGCAGATCCGAGATTAAACCAAATTGCAGGATTTTTTGGGGTTATAGAATTCCAAGCACGATGCGCAGTACCATATTCTTTTTTTTCATAGGCAGCGCATCCTTTTTCAAATAAGGCATTAGAATCGGTAGCAGAAAGTGAAAATACCCACATCACTATTGGCATAATCTGTAAGATTCGGTGCAAATATCCCTCGCTACATTCACCATCGTCCTTCATTCTGATTGCTCCGCAATCATTCAGGACTCGCCGAATACTCGGGACGAACGGGAAATACTGATAAGACATAATTTTTTTAGTCCGTTCATCCCGAGTAAATCTCGAAGAGATTTGTAGCGAGGGAGCATTATAATTCATCATCATACCAACTCCTGCAATGTTTCAAGCCAGGCAAACGATCGCACAAAAAGATCCGGATACTGCGCTTGTGCATAATCGGCATCATAATATGCGCAGGCTGCCAGTTGCTCAAAAAAGGTATTCCATTGCTCAATCACTTCAGGGGTGACATTTTTTTCTTTTAAAAAGCGTTCAATACTTTCATCAGTAACAGAAGAACTTTCTTGACCCCAGAGCTGAGAAAAAAGCGCAATAAAAGTACTATATAATCCTTTATAATTTCCTGTTTCTTGAGCCTGTAACAGGTGTTTGCGTGCCTGCATAAAGAGGCGAGCGCGTGAAGGCTGTGCATTTTGTTGTCTTTGTTTTCTATAGCGGTGCAATATCTCTGCTATCAATACAATACCGCCCAATAATACCGCAAAAATAAACCACCACCATGGTATAGCAGGCCAAGGAGCTCCCTGTTTCATACTTGTAAGAAGAGGAGACGCTGTACCATGAGAAACTTCTGGAGGGGAATCATGTTTCCGCTGGGCAGAAGAAGCTGTTTGGGGTAAAGACCCGGTAACCACAATATGAATTGGTCTGGTTTGTAGTTTTTTAACCGCATCATCGTGCGTATCATAATAAGAAAAATGCTGCACGGGAATCGTTACCGTTCCGGGTTGCAAAAGCTGTAGAATATATTCAAAAATACGTTTTTCCTGCGCCGTTCCTTTATGCTCAGTATATTTTTTCGATTCATACCATTTTACTGAATCGGGCATTTTTTCAAGGACCGGCGTTGCAATATCACTGCCTTCATTTTCTCCCATTACGGTAAGATGTAATACCACGCCATCGCCTACTTTCGCACTCGTATGATCAATACTTGCTTGCAACTGAGTAAAATGACCAATCGCTTGAATATCCTGGGCATTGGATGGCAATGCGCGAATAGAGAGAGTCACCGTATTGGAATATACTTTGCTTGGTTGCATATTTTTTTGCATCAATCCGGCAAAGGGATTAAAGAGAGAAATACTATTCACATGAGGCATATATTCAACAGCATAAGCAGGAATCGTGCAATTTCCCGCTTGTTTTGGATATATGGTAATCTGCCATTCAACATACATATATTCTTTGCCATCAATTTTTTCAGTACCCGTAGCAGGAGCCTGCGGTTCTTGCAAGACAACTTGTGCACATTCTTTTGAATCAGGCTCTACCAATGTTACATTGCCCGGTTCTTGCGCATAAAAACGGATAAATGCAGGAATTCGTTGCCCGACCACTGCACGCTGCGCATCACAACGCAAGCGCAAAAACATGCGATCATCTTTTTTACTCAGAGCACGTTTTGCTCCCCGCACCTTTTCTTCGGTGCCCACTCGAACGGTAACACTATTTGAAGCCACTGATCCAACCAATAAAGGCCCGAGAGTATAGGTTCCTTCTTGATCAACGCGAGCGCGAAATTGATACGTGACATGATGGACACCATTCATACTGCGCATATGAAAACCGCTACTATGAATAAAGACGCCCTCTTGCGGTTGCCAGGTCGGTTGCTCGGGACTTGGCGGCGCGTTGTCAACATCTACTTCGAGTAAAAAGGGATGTCCAACCGCTGCTTGCTCTAATGCCTCTCCTTGCAGAGTATAGACCGATAAGGTTACGTCATAAGCACTGGCTGAAAGCGTAAGAAGTGTTATGAGTGCACTACCAATTATGTTCTTCATTGCGTTTTCCCCCGTTATTACCACTTACTAATACCTTCATGAGCTGCTTAGAATTATGGGCATCTTGCTTGTCATGCCGTGCCAAGAACTGTTTTAATGCCGGATCAAGTTTTTGCAATGCTTTCGTTTCTTGCATATTTTCTGGTGTTCCGTCTTCTTTCTTTTCTTCATTTTTTTCTTGGGCACCAGAACCCTTTTCTTCTTTACGCTCTTGTTGCGATTGATTTTCTTTTTCTTTTGATCCTGATTTCTTTTCAGAATCCTTTCCTGGTTCGTTATTTTTTTCTGATTGTTCCTGATCTTTTTGCTCTTGATCTTGTTTGCCAGATTCTTGCTCTTTTTTATTCTGCTTATTCTCTTGTTGGTCCTTTTTATCGCGTTTTTGATCTTGCTCATCATTCTTATCATTATTCATGTCATTCTGATCTTCATTGGGTTCTTGCTTGTCTTGTTGCTGATCTTTCTTTTGTTTTTTATTCTTCTCCTCCTCTTTTTTCTTCTTAAGCATTTTTTTCACGATATCCCGATTATGTTGCGTTCGCTCATTATCAGGATTAAAAGTCAGTGCTTTATCATACCATTCCAGTGCTTGCTCTAACTTATTTTGTTTGACTGCACTATTACCCGCATTAAACGCAGCCTGCTCTTGCAAGGAACTCGATACTTGAGGAGTATCAACTACTTTTGAAAAATACGAAGTAGCAGGTCCAAAATCTCCATTTTTATAGGCAGCAATACCTGCATCATATAAAACATCCGGTTTATCAGGATCATCGGCAAGTACCTGGGCCAAAGTAGTGCTTGCTTTTTCATACAGCCCTTTTTTCCCTGACGCTACTGCGCGATCATAGTCAAAAATTGCAAAAAGAGAGGGAGTAAAGAGAAGCAGAATAACCATATAATTCATAAAAGCCACTCAATAAGCAATGCAAAAAAACTTATTACCAAAAACCAAGGATATTGCTCTTGGTACTGCTCAACATTTCGATCTTCAATTTTTTCTTTTTCCAAGGATTGTAGATGCTTTATAATGCGGTCAATATCACTCGATGATGTCTCATTTAAATGCACATAAAATCCGTGTAAATCTTGGGTTAATGATGCTAATAATGCTTCGTTCAACTTTGAAATAACCACTTTCCCCGAGCTATCTTTTTGATGTCCTATACAAGCCCCATGGGGATCAAATAAGGGGATCGGACCACCATGTTCAGTTCCTACCCCTAAGGCCAACACCGTTAATCCTGCCTGCTGCGCCTTTTCTTTGGTAGCTGCTAATGTTGGAGAAAAATTCTCACCATCAGTCACCAACACAACGATTTTTGATTTTCGTGGCTGACTTGATTGAAATGCCTGCGTAGCTTGCGCTATTGCTGCATCAACGACGGTGCTTCCCTGTGAAATACTTTCTACATCAAGTTGATCCAAAAACATAAAAAAGGCATTATAATCGCGCGTCAAAGGACAGCAGATAAAACTGCTGTCAGAAAACAAAATAAGTCCCACTCGTTCACAAGAAAGTGCCCCTACCAATGATTTTATTTTTTTCTTTGCTAATGATAACCGATCAGGCTGCACATCACGCACCAACATACTTCGCGAAATATCAAGAGCAATAAAAAGATCGCGCCCTTCCTGCGCTACTACTTCTTGTTTTTTATCCCACTGCGGATGCAAGAGAGGAAGCAATAAAAAGAGCCATGCTATTGCATATAATGCTGTTTTTATACTCGCACGAACCACGGATGCACGCATTAAAAACGAGGTTCCTGAAACAATTTTTGAAAGAAGCGTAATCACAGCATACAATCGCCAGAAACGATATGCCATAATGATGCCAACTATGGCAAGAATCGCTGCCACAAGATATCCCTGTTCAGGACAGGCCCAATGAATCGCCCAGAGTTCCTTCATAGTCCAAACCACCACCAACTTGCTAAAATAAGTTCAATGAACAATAACACTGCTATCGCGATTATTATAGGAATAAACATATCATAATAATTACTAAAAATAGGCACTTCAAGTTTTGTCTTTTCCAGCTGATCAATCGTCTGATAAATAGTACGCATATCTTTTGCATTCCGTGCCACAAAAAATTTTCCGCCCGTTTCCTGAGCAAAGCGATTTAATAATTGTGCATTAATTTTGGGCGCTCGCACTAATCCACGCAGAGGATCATACATTGTTCTATCCTGATCGGAGCCAATACCTACGGTGTAAATACGAATGCCTAATTTTTTTGCTATTTCCAATGCCACACTCGGATCCAAATCTCCTTCACTCGGTTCACCATCAGTAAGTGCAATAATCACTTTTGACGCAGCACGAGAAGATTTCAAACGATTTGCAGCGGTTACTAATGCCGTTGAAAGGAGGGTGCCATCAGGATTAATAAGACCAAAATTTAATTCCTTAACCACCGTTTTTAGTAAATTTTTATCAGCGGTCAATGGCACTCGAGAGAGCGCTCCTTGGCCAAAAAGTACCAATCCTATGGCATCATTCGTTCGTTTTTCTATAAATCGAATGGCCTCATCTTTGGCTACTTCTAAACGCATGCGCCGATCATCATCATAATCTTGAAATTGCATACTTCCCGATACATCAAGCACCAGCATGATATCAATCCCCTCGACTGAAACCGATGATTGGATATCAACCCACTGCGGTTTTGCACAGAGCAACGCGAGCAAGGCTAAGACCACAATGCGATTGCCGGTAAAATAATATTCGTGCCAATTGCCTACTGCATACCCGGCATCAGCTAAGGATTGAGCCATTGAATAGCGGTAATAAGCACGATAATGCCACCACCATCGCACCAAAAAAACTATTACAAAAAGCGGAACCAGCCACAAAAGCACCCATGGCTGTGCTAATCGCAGACTGTATTGCATCATACTTTTTCTTGCTCCTTAAACCACTGATATACGCGATCTTTAAAAGCATCTTCCGATTCACCTTCTTGCATCGAAAAAGGTGCTCCTATCGTTACTGTAATGGGAGAAGAATGTATCATAAAACTGCCCGGAGGATATGCTTTTTGAACTCCATTGATATAAACCGGAACTACCGGCAATTTTGTTTTTCCTGCAATGAGGGCAAAACCACTATAAAAAGAATGGACATGCCCATCAGTAAAACGGCCCCCTTCGGGGAAGATAACGACACTTAATGGCTTTTCTTGCAAGAGAGTAATGGCTTCGCGCAATGTTTTGACTCCATTAGCAGGACTACTCATATCAACCAAGATAGAAACTTTGGGCAATATAAAACGCAAAAAAATCGAATTACGTAATTCCGCCAATGACAACCATACATGGGGCTTGGCATTCAACAGTACCCCGACTAAAGGCACATCAAAGGAGGATTGGTGATTCCCCACGATAATGGCCGGATGAGATACATGCTCTAACCCTGTATAGGTAATGGGCAGCAAAGAAATTTTGAGCACAATACGATAAAACCAATATTCGCACCAGCCAAAAAAATGGCTTTGCAATAACCATGATCGGGGCATACAGAGAAAAATAAGAAAGAAAGGAGCACAAAATAGCAAAAAGAGAATAAAAATAAACCTACCAAAAAGCGTACGAATTAAAGTACTGAACATCTTTTTTCCTTCTATGAACGAGGAGTGGTAGAAAAATAAAACCCAAATTGATCATGCAAGCGCTTAGTATAGAAACAGGTAAAAAGTACTATTGGAATAGGCAATAGTAAAAGCATGATTCCATTCGTTACTACTAACGGCATTCCTATCATTTTTAACAGTACCCCAAGTCCCCATAATCCCACTCGAATCACAGCATATAGTATAAAACAAAAAGGATAATTAGAGAGCACCATTTTCAGAGAGCGCCACATACTGAGCATAAAACGCGGAAACGATCGCAATGAATCAAACACAAATAAGGAGAAAAAAATGGTCCAAGGGGATATTATCCACAGATAAAAATCTAAAGAAAAGAAAAAAGTAAATACCAAGCCATAGAGCGATAAGGCCAAGGGATAGGAAATCCAGACCGATAATGACGCCGCATGAAATGCAGCAGTAAAAAGAAAGTTCCATAGCCATGAAAGAACAATGATAACAAGAAAAATCCAAAGCCCGTGTACTAGATAACTACTATAATAACGCCATGACTTTAGCTGCGTAGAAGGTCGCGCACTTAAAAAGACCATATAGGCCCATAAAAATGAGAGAATGACAGGGTTAATATATGAAACCGTAAGCAATGGCACATAAATTACCAAACTCACCGCGCAGAGCGATAATGCAAATGCCCACCACCCATAGATAAAAGCATTTTTATAAGTACTTAAAAGCGTTTTAAGAAACACCAAAAAAAAGAGCTTGGCATTCTTGGGAAGAAACAGAGATAACGACTCTTTCCACGAGACAAATACTGTATTCATTACGATCCTTTATAAGTTTGTTAAAAAAAGTACCATACTAGGTCATCTTTGACAATGCAAGCAACACAATCATTTGACTTTTAGAAAATTTTTCATCTATTCTAAGCACTGACCTTTATGATTTTCGGTACATTGAGTGAGCGCATGAAGAAATTAATAGTTGTTGAGTCTCCCGCTAAAATTAAAACGCTTTCAAAATTCCTCCCCACGGATTATAAAATCCTTTCTAGTATGGGGCATGTTAAGGATTTACCTCCCAAACGAGTGGGGGTCACTATTAATGGTGAGATTACCATTGAATACGATGTTATTGAAAATAAAGAAAAAACTATTGCCGATATCTGCAAAGCAGCCCGCCAAGCAGAAGACATTTATCTGGCACCCGATCCTGACCGTGAGGGTGAAATTATTGCCTGGCATATTGAGCAAGAAATAGAAAAAGTTATTAAGAAAAGCAAGCAAAAAATTCATCGCATTACCTTTAATGAAATTACTAAGCCGGCTGTCTTGCAAGCATTAGAAAATCCTTATTCAGTTGATCTTAATCTGGTAGCTGCACAGCAAGCTCGCCGGGTTCTTGATCGATGGGTAGGGTATGAAGTTTCTCCTATTTTATGGGTCAAAATTGCTCCCGGTCTTTCTGCCGGTCGCGTTCAATCGGTTGCTTTGCGCCTCATTTGCGAACGAGAAGAAGCCATTCGCGGTTTCAAACCTCAGGAATACTGGACCATTAATGGTCTTTTTGCTCATAAAGAAGGCACTATTGATGCAGCTTTAACGCATATTGGTAAAGAAAAAGCAGAAATTGGCAATGAAAAAGATGCTACCGCCATCGTTAAAGCAATTAAAGAAGCCGATTATGCTATCGATTCTGTTACCGATAAAGAACGGACCAAACATGCGCTGCCACCCTTTATGACCAGTACCTTACAACAAGCAGCATTTAATCAGTTAGGATTTTCAGTCAAAAAGACGATGCAATTGGCGCAACACCTTTATGAAGGTGTGCCCTTGGAAGATCCCAAGACCCCAACCGCCTTAATTACTTATATGCGTACCGATTCTTTGCGTCTTTCTGATACTGCAATCAAACAAGCACGCGATTATATTAGTTCACAGTACGATAAACAATATTTACCCTCCCAGCCCATTGTCTACAGCAAATCAAAGGCAAAAGAGGCAACCACTCAAGATGCTCACGAAGCAGTTCGACCTATTGATGCCACAATCACCCCAGAATATGCAAGTCGCTTTTTAGACAGAGATTTAGCACGACTCTATGAATTAATTTGGAAGCGTTTCATTGCATGCCAAATGAAACCAGCACTCTATGCCCAGCGCCAAGTAGTTATTATCGGCGGAAAATTCACCTTTAAAGTAACGGGTTCTACACTCATCTTTGATGGATTCTTAAAAGTGTATAACGCGGATGATGAAGAGGATAAAGATAAAGATCAGAAGATTGTGTTGCCCAATAATCTGAATAAAAAAGATTCATTAAATCTTAATAAAGTCACTCCAAAACAACACTTTACCCAACCGCCTCCTCGCTATACTGAAGCATCTCTGGTAAAAGAAATGGAAAAAGAAGGCATTGGCCGACCAAGTACCTATGCCACCATTATGGGAACTATTCACGCGCGCCAATACACCACCATTGATACCAAAAAACGCTTTAGTCCCACTGAATTGGGTATGACGGTTACTAAATTATTAACAGAAAATTTACCCAAAATTATGGACATCAAATTCACTGCCCATATGGAAGAATACCTTGATCAAATTGCCGATGGTAAATTGGATAGAGATACCTTACTCCGTGGTTTTTATGAACAGTTCCATCAAGATGTGATTACTTTTAAAGGCGACAGTGGTAAGAAAATCTCAGAACCTACCGATATCACCTGTCCTCAATGCCAAAAAGCAAAACTGGCCATCCGTTTTGGCAAAGCGGGTGAGTTTTTAGGCTGTCTTAATTTCCCTAAATGTAATTTCACTGCCAACTTTAAACGCAATGAACAAGGCCAGATTGAAATCGTTGAAGCACAAGCTCCTCAGTTATTGGAAGAAACATGTCCTCAATGTGGTAAAAAGTTACGCCAATTAGTAGGCAAATTTGGACCTTTCATTGCCTGTTCTGGATATCCGGCGTGCAAATATATTCACCACACCAAAGCTAATTTTAAATGCCCTGCTGATGGTGGCGACATCATTATGCGCCGTTGGCGCGGTGGCTCCTTCTGGGGCTGCAGCAACTACCCTAATTGTAAATTTGCTATCTTTGGTGATATTGAACAAACGCCATGTCCTCGATGCAGCCTTCCGTTTCTGATCAAAAAAACAGATAAAGAAGGGAATACTACCCTTTCCTGTTCTGATAAAAAATGCGGGTATGTAAAGGAAGCATGATGGCCGACGAACTCCTTGATATTGTTAATGAACAAGACGAAATCATTGGCACCATGATGCGCTCAGAAGTGTATGCCAAAAAACTGCGCACCTTTCGCGCTATTAATGCCTTCATTATCAATGAAAAAAATCAGCTTTGGATTCCGCGAAGAACCGCGACAAAAGCACTTTTCCCCTCATGCCTGGATGTCAGCGTGGGCGGCCATGTACAAAGTGGTGAAAGTTACCATCAAGCTTTCATTCGAGAAGCGGCAGAAGAAATCAATGTAGATTTAATTCATCAGTCCTATCGCTTTCTGGGTCCCTTAAGCCCCTTTACCTCACCCGTTTCAGCATTTATGCATGTGTATGAAATTCCTATGAATGAAACCCCTGCTTATAATCGCGAAGATTTCTCAGAATCTTTCTGGTTTACTCCTGCTGAATTATTAGCAAAAATTGCCAATGGTGAAAAAGCAAAAAGTGATTTAGCGCCTTTAGTTCGTATTTTTTATAAAGAGCTTCTGTAATCACGTTTTGAGATATCGTAGGGCATATTGCACTCCCCATGGACCGTTAATAATGCCCTCGTCGAAAAATCCACACTTTTTCAGACCATAATAGCTCCGCTTATTGCCTTCATCAACGCGAGCATTAAAGGAATCATAATCGGTGCGCTCAAAATAATCTTGAGATATACAGGGCATTACTTCAGAAAGGTACCCCCTGCCCCAATATGATTCGTGAAACCAGCAATAAAGTTGGCCTGGAAATTGGAGTGGGTTACGAATTTCAAGAGCTCCTACCACTTCTTCAATGACGCTATCAATGAGGCAATAAAAATGGGTGTATCCCCTGGTTTGGGACCCGTATTGATGCTTGAGATAGGCCAATTCCTGATCGACACTGCTCACACGGACCTGCTCTTGCACCCTTGGCGAAAAATGCTCTAAATAACTGGCAAAATACTCTGGTTTTAAAAAATCTACCCATATCCGCCTTGTTTTGAGCATTCTACTCCTTTTCGCTTTATAATCCCTTTTTTTACTGTATAATCTATACCATTGTTAATGCAACGGTTTAATCAAAAGGAATAGATTCCGCCCATGATGTATCGAAAATTAATACTTATCTTCTCTTGCTTGATAGTGTCTTTGAGCAGCATAGCGAGTGAAAAAAAGCCTCGTGGAGCTATTGCCCCTTATGAAGAAACTATTGATAGAAGAGCGATAAAAATATTGTGCAAAGAGTCTCATTGTTTTGTTGGTGATGGCGAAAACCCATTTGGAGCTTCTTATTATGAAAACGAATGGGCTACTTCTGTCTGGCGTATCCACCATAAAACGGTTGGTACTATTGTCTGTTGCATTAAAAAGATACCTGCATGGCGCACTAAACATGACCAACCTGCATGGGCTCTTATTACTGCCCTGGTGGTAGCCAAAGAATATCAACGCAAAGGAATTGGATCGGCATTATTGCAAGAAATGCTCGGTTCATTGCGCGAAAAGAATGTGGCCAATGTAGAAGCATATGTCTCATCCTATAATCCGGCAGCACAACAATTTTTTGAAAAACATGGGTTTACGCAAAATCCTGCAACTGCTCCTGGCTTTGTAACCTATGAATGTACCCTTACGAATGTGCCGGTGGCAAAACCGAAAAAGAAAGGGTCGCATTCGTGTATTTTGCTGTAGTAATTCACGTAATATAATTGACAAAGAATGCCACCCACTTAGAATTTATAGCAATAATTACTATAAAACTTGAGGAATCTTATGAATATTCGCACCATTTTCATGTCAATCTCCCTGATAAGTCCCGTAATGTTGGTAGGAATGTTGCCCGAAGATGATACAACTGCTACCACTATAACACTCAGAGCTGCATTAGAAGAAAAACATCCGTATATAGTGGCCGACGCAGATAAAAGAAGAAAATGGCAAGATGAATGGTTAAATCTTCGAAAAGGACAAATTGCCCAAGCGCTTGGAGTTACTTCTGATACAATAAACCTCCTCCCTTTCGGCCAAGATCCTTCTGATTATTCTAGCTGCTACATTTTAGGCAATCATCCTAGCTATCCTTTTGTTGCCAAATTCAATAAAGAGACCCTTGATCCTCAGTTTGGTGCAAAAAATAAAGCTGACACGTGTCGTAATGGCGTTCTATGTCTTACAAGTTACTCAAATTTACAGGCGACGCAGCTCATTGGTTTTCTTCAAAGTTATGTACACATCATGCTGCATAACACATCTGTCCATCTCGATAAGCCATGCCTTGTATCAGACGACGGAAATGAAACAAGCTATCAGATGCTTATAATGCCTACGCTTTCCTCTCCTTTTACCGATGAAAGCTACTAATCTGGAACATTTGATAATTATGAATATTCGCATCCTTTTACTCACTGCTTTCGTAATTTATCCCTTCTTTGTAACAGCAATGGAATTGCCACTGACCAAACGTCGACGAGTGGCAGTTACTGAAAAACCAAGCCCGGAAATTGCCCCTGCTGATACTTCTCAGCCGTTAGGTATATACCTTCCTAATGAGCTTGTTGCTCTCGTTGTTGCCAACTTGATCGAACAACCTTCTTGTGAAACAGCAAAGAGAGTAATAGGGTTTTCTCTTATCTGTAAAAATGCTAGAAATTTTTGTTCGGTTGAAACCACTATTAACGAATGGCAAACAAAACGAAATTTACCTCGTTTACTGGCGGCTTCTTATTTCAAGAATAAATTAGGAAGAGAAATACGAAATTTAGAATGGACCAAACTAAGTCAAAGATATCTCGATCTCCCTTTTGCTCCTGCTAACTGGGCCCATTATACTTTGTTACCTGAAGACAAATCGGTGGTGCTTGCTCTCAAAAGGCCCTATCAACCTCCAGCAGCCTGTGGAACATTAGAACTTCTCAAGCTCACTGGTTCGCACTCTTTGCCCGATCCTACTTTTAATGCCACTCCCGTGCAATGGCAAGTATTTCAGGCTCCTACCATTACCGGTTTATATCAGGGAATGTGCAATAAGAAACCTGTCTTTGTCCTGGAATACGCAGTGCGCCCTTCACTTTCTCCCTATAGCACGCAAGCATACAAACAGCAGATTTATTTTTCTCACCTGGGTAACTTATTATTGCGTATCAGCCGCATAGGAAATGACCGCTCAGCCCAAATTTTTAGCTAAAAAAATAGTTATTTTAAGCGACTTCCATTCACTGCCGGAGCAGCAGGGGCAATAAAAGAAATGGTACCATCAGCTTTTTCTGCCGTTAAAAGCATGCCTTGAGATTCCATGCCCATCATTTTACGGGGTGCTAAATTAGTAACAAAAATTGCTTGTTTGCCTATCAAATCTGAAGGCGCATACTGCTTTGCAATTCCAGAAAGCACTTGGCGTTTTCCCGTAGAACCAAAATCAACTTGTAGTTTTAATAATTTGTCCGATTTTTCAACTCGTTCAGCCTGTTCAATCAACCCAACTTGGAGAATGACTTTCGTGAAATCATCGATCGTAATATGAGATTGCACCGGTTCAGCAACAACTTCGGGTATCTTTTCTTCAGATACCGGCTTTGCAAATAATGGTTCAATTTTATGGATCATAAAAATATGTCCCCAATTACCAAGATTTAATGTTTCTATAGCATTCGTATTTTTTACCAATTGTTGGCCTAATGCTGCTAAAAGCTGCTCCATTTTCTGCGGCATTACCGGCCATAAGAGATGGGCTACCATATATAAGCTTTCTGCAGTAGCCGCCAAAATTTCATCGAATTTTTTTGGATCCTGTGCTGCTATTTTCCACGGTTCAGATTCATGGAAATAGGTGTTCACTTGATTAATAAATTTCCACACCACTGCCAATGCCTGATGAAACATACATTCATCCATGTGCACCCGATAAGCAGCGAGCATATTTAATGCTTCATCACGCAAACTCAGCACTCGATCGCCCCAAATAGCAGGACTCTTAACCTCTATCCGCCCCTGCTTTAAGGCCAATAAGCTCATGCGATTTAATAAATTTCCTAAATCATCAGCCAAATCAGAGCCTATTTTTTGTTCTAAATCTTCTATACTAAATTCTCCATCATGGGTAATGGCAAGCTGCTTGATCAAATAATACCGCACCGGATCAGCACCATATTTTTCTTGTAGCAAAATTGGATCGACGGCATTGCCTAATGATTTAGACATTTTTGCTCCACCCACCTTGATCCAACCATGGACCAAAAGATGTTTAGGTGGTTGTAATCCTGCTGCCATTAAAAATGCTGGCCAATACACGGCATGAAAGCGAACAATATCTTTTCCAATCACCTGTATATCAGCAGGCCACCAAGAGGCCCATTCTTTCTCTTTGCCCGGTTGGCCATAACCAATAGAAGTAATATAATTATTTAATGCATCAGCCCAGACATAGGTGACATGCTTTTCATCGCCCGGAAAGGGAATTCCCCAGGTAATTGTTGTCCGCGAAATACTCAGATCTTTCAGGCCACTTTTTACAAAATTAATAACTTCAGCAGTTCGTTCTTTGGGGATAATAAAATCAGGATTTTCTGCATAGAATTTGAGCAAGCGATCTTGATAGGCAGAGAGTTTGAAGAAATAAGCCTCTTCAGCCACCATTTCAGTAGGACGACCACATGAAGGACATGCTGGCGCTGATGCTCCTGCGGCCTCCAATTCAGTAACATAGGTCTCGCAATGAGTGCAATACCACCCATTATAGAATGATTTATAGACATCACCTTGAGCAATAAGCTTTTGCAGCCATCCTTGCACCGCCTGCACATGGTAGGCATCGGTGGTACGCATAAAGATTGAGTAATCAATTTCAAATCGCTTCCAGGCATCCTTATACGCGGGTATAAAGCTATCAACAAAGGGCTTGGGCTCTTTTCCTGCCTGAGCAGCAGCCTTGGCTATTTTGCCCCCATGTTCATCGGTTCCTGTGAGAAAAAATACCCGATCATTATGGAGCATATGCCAGCGTGCCAAAACATCCGCAATGAGGGTAGAATATAAGGAACCCAAATGGGGTTTGGCAGTCACATAGTAAATGGGAGTAGTAACATAAAATTTTGAATCATGCGCAGGCATAGCAAAAATCCTTTATACAAGGCTGAAAACAAGCTTTCTATGCTTGCCAGTATAGCATACCTAGTTATTGTAGAAAGGCACACTTTGCCTTCTGAAAAATAGTTCTTATGAAACTACCTGATGCTCAATCATAAAGCGATAGATAGTTTTCAACCATTGAATTGCAGTCAACTGAGCTTGATCAATTGCTTCTACACTCGGTAAATCTGCTACCGACTCATCGTCAACTGCCCCAATTGTTTCTTGCACCGCTCGCAGTTCATATTCAATCGCTTTCAGCTTTTTCAATATTTTTTCCTGAGAATCAGTATTAGAATTGACACACAGTTGCATAATTGCATCTTTGATTTCCGATATCCATCCCAGCGCCTTTGCAATACTGCGTGCCTGCATCGCCGCTCCCGCTGATGGCGTGGTTGGCACAGATAATTCACAATCGTCATGTTTTTTAAGCTCAGTAATCAGTTCTTGCCATTCAGCTTCATATTTACACGCCCGTTCAGCTGCAACAACAGAAAGAATTGCGGTACTGGCAACCATGGTCAATAGAATCTTTTTCATGGGAACTCCTTAAGGTATGGATTTTATTATTGGCACCACCCTATCGGATTAAAAGAATGCAAGTCAAGAATTATGAAAGGACTTGAATCCAAAGATCATTGAGAAGCCGATCAGAGACAACCGGTTCAAAAAAGAAAAGCGGACGAGAGCCATATTCACGAAATGAAGGAGGAGTTTTCGCATGCGTCAACACGCTCGTGATAGAAGGAAGATATCCAAACTTATGCATATGATGATGCAATACTTTTGCTTGAAATAAATAACGAATCAAATGATAGGCCAATTCCTTTTTTTCAGAGCGTTGCACGATAGCAAAGGAATAGACTGCCTTAAAGCTTCCCTCTTCAGGAACCATAAATTCAATAAAAGGATATTTTGCTTTGATCCGCCAGTAGTCAGAACTTGCCATCACTGCCGCTAAACAACTTTCTGTCTGCATCAAATTATCAGCGCGTTCTAAAGAATAGACATCAACATATTTTTTTTGAGTCCGTAAAATATGCACCACTTCCTGTTGCGTATGCACATCGCGCAAATCTTCCAGTACTCCTTTGGCATAAAAGGTGGCCAGCAAGAGTGCTTCACGCGGATCATCGGTCATACAAATACGATGGTGTAAAAGGGGCGGCGGATTAAAAATAAAAGACCAATGAGGGTCTGCTGCCGCTTCTGCAGCTATTTTAGTGTGATAGGCAATGCCATATACAATAGAATAATAGGGGATCGAATAATGAAGCCCTGGATCATAATAATTTTGGCCAAATGTTGGGTCTATTTTTTTCATAAATGGCACCTGCTCTGCTTGCACCTCATCTACTAAATGGGCACCAATAAGAGCATGCAAGGCATGATCTTCGGTTAATACCACATCATATCCTCTTCCTTGCGACGCATTCATTTTACTCAAGAGGGCAATAGGATTCTCAAAATAGGCAATATGAACCCTGATACCGGTTTCTTCTTCAAATTGTTTGATTACCAAAGGATCAATGACCAACGGTGGCACAAATAAGGTAATGCTCTTGCGTTGCCACAACCAACTTACCACTAAGGGACTCCATACAATGGCCCCTAATATCATAAGCCAAAGCAATACCGCCAAGGTACGCGCCATAAAAATCTGGGAAGAAGAAAAACGGTATTTCATCGCAGAAGGTCCATCTTTTTAATATGCAATGAAGAAAAGAGCAATACCAATACACTACTTAAAAGGAGTAATACCGTCGATAATGCATTCACCACCGGACTTGCTCCTGACCGAATCATAACAAAGATATACATAGGCAGTGTTTGAGTTGCTCCACCAGAACAGAAAAATGAAATAATAAAATCATCAAGGGAAATAACCAACACAATAAGTGCCGATGCTAAAAGCGCAGGTTTCAACAACGGAATCATAACATAGCGCAATGTTTGCCCCGGACTCGCTCCCAAATCCAACGAGGCTTCCATGTATTGCTTATCAAGTTCTTGGTAACGCGCATGGATAATAGGAATCACATATCCTAATCCCAAGAGGGTGTGGCCTATAATTAAGGTAAGTAATCCAATGGGAATAGAAAATAAGGTAAAAAGATTTAAAAGGCCTACTGCCAATACAATCTCTGGCGTGGCAAGGCTTGCATAAAATGTTATATAAAGCTGCTGCACCATGCGCCTCGTTCCATAAAAGACATAGAGCACTGCCATCGTAATACTTAAAAACGCTGCACTAAATGCCACAATTAAGGAATTGCAGAGCACATGCCAGATTTCAGGAGAATGCCATAAATGGGTATACCATTTTAGGGAAAATCCTTCCCATACAAAGGGCAGTTCAGATTTATTGCAAGAGAAAATTACTAAAACAGCAATAGGAACATACAAAAAAACATACACCCCTAAAGCAAGCAATGGCAGTAACCAGGGAAGCGGCGCGCGAGAACCATATTTCATAGGGCATTCCTTTCAGCAGGAGTAGAAAACCAAGAAAATGCCATGTACATCAATCCAACAGCGGCAGCCAATGCTATACAACTCATGACGGTAAACGCGGCACCTAAATGAGGCTCTCGTGCAGAAATAAAAAATTGAGAAATAACTGAACCCACGAAGAGCTGTTTGCCCCCGCTCAATAAGGCGGGAATGGCAAGTTCCCCAAATGAAGGGACTAAAACTAAGAAAAATCCGGTACGAATTCCCGGCACAGAAAGCGGCAACGTAATGCGCGTGAAAGTCTGCCACGCCGTTGCGCCCAAATCTGCTGAGGCATCTAAAAGCCGTGTATCCAATTTTTCGAGCTGAGCATATAAAGGCATGATCATGAAAGGCAGATAACAATAGATCATCACAATATAAACCGCTATTGATGAATTCAGAAGCGCTACTGGTTGAGTGATAAGATGAAGCCGCAATAAAATAGTATTAATAAGGCCATGGCGTTCCAAGACAAAAAACCATGCATAGATTTGGACCATAACGCTCGTCCAAAAGGGCAAAATAAGTAAAAAGAGTAAGAAATTTTTTGCCCGCTCGATGGAAAGCGCTAAATAATAACACACTGGATACGCAATAAGCACACAACAAAAACTGGTAATAAAAGCAGCAAGCAATGATCGCGCAATGATAAAAGCATAGGTAACCGTACAGCAGAGCCAATAGTTATACAGAGTAAATCCATATCCCGTCATTGCCACAAAACTGAGACCAATAATCAGTATGGTAGGAATATAAAAAAAGAGGATTTGCCAAATTAAACTGGGAATACTTAAAAAAAAGGGAATCTGTTCTCTGAAAAGCTGCTTAAGGTTCCGCTTGCTCAATCCTGTCATATGCTAGCCCTCCTTACCGTTCCAATAACACTGAATTTTCTTTCTGCCATTGGACATATACCATATCATCATAATCAATGGGCTCTTTGGCAAAATGTTCTTCATTCTGTTCAAAGACTTGCATAATCTTATCGCCCACTTTCACGTTGTAATGAGTGAAGCTCCCTTGATACATGATAGAGGTCACGATACCTTGGACCGTATTAGAAAAATGGGGCAATGCTTTTTTATTGATCGTAATTTTTTCAGGCCGCACACTGATATACCATTGCGCACCTTCACGCCAACTTTTCCCTTCAGGAAGCACTACAGCACAAATCCCCACTTCAGGAATATCAATCGAATATTGACCATGATGGGTTAATAAACGACCAAAAAATAAATTGGTAGTGCCAATAAATTGCGCCACAAATGATGAAGCAGGAAATTCATAAATTTCTTTGGGAGTCCCGATTTGCTCAATCATGCCATCGGTATTGAGTACTGCCATATGATCCGCCACCGTGAGGGCTTCACTTTGATCATGCGTCACATAGACAAAGGTCGTATTTAAAGTGCTTTGCAAATCAATAAGTTCCAAAAGCATACGATCGCGCAATTGGGGATCTAACGCTGCCAATGGCTCATCAAGCAGAAGCACATCGGGCTCATTAATAATAGCACGCGCCAACGCCACACGCTGCTGCTGACCACCAGAAAGCTGCTGAATCGATTTATAGGTATGCTTTTCTAAATGTACTGTTTTTAATACTTTGATTACTTTTTCTTCAATGACATCTTGCGCCAATCCTTTGATGCGTTGGCTATAGGCTACATTATCAAAGACATTCATATGAGGAAATAAAGCATAATGTTGAAATACAGTATTCACCCGCCGCTGATTAATAGGAACGTGAGTAATATTTCGATTTCCTAAATAAATCGCGCCAGAATCAACCATGTCAAAACCTGCAATTAATCGCAAGATGGTGGTTTTTCCACTGCCACTGGGCCCCAAAAGAGCAAAAATCTTACCACTCGGAATGGTAAGATTCAGATGTTCTAAGATAATTTCGCCTCGGTACGATTTTGTTACATTTTCAAGTCTAATGCTTCTCATGTTTATTTCGCATCTTTGCAAAGAATAGGGGAACTACTACATCAGACAATGTACACGGAATTACTACGGCAATAATAATAAAAATAAAAACTGCGCCAATTTGCTTATGCCAATCGAAAAATCCATGTGAAACTAAATAAAAAGTGGCAGCTAATGCGCTCACCAAAATATGCACCGCATGGGAAAATACTGAATAAAAGCCTTGTTTGGAAGTGTGGTGACCACTTAAAACCCAACCATTGATAATCCCTACCACAAGAAAAGGAATGACATTTTTCAATTCGGTCATAAAACACAAATGAAAATGCATATCCACTCCCAGAGCGCGCCCGCCTAAATAAGGCAATATTGAATCAGAGAGAGTACAAAATACCATAGGAGAGACCACTCCAATGACAAGCGCAGAAAATACTGAATGAGAAAAACGACGGAACATTACTAAGGTGCCGGTTGCTGCAAATACTAAATGCATAAAGTGGAAGCTGTGGAAGAGCATTTTAAAGCCCTTAATCATCACTACCGGCTCGCCAAATCCACGGGCTATAAAAGAGAAAAGACTTAAAACACTGAGCGCTAATGCGACCCCAAAAATAGCATAGGGAAGGTGGTGCACGAGCTCGCTTTTGATCGTGTGCTCGTGATTATGAAAATCATTATGATCATGATTATGATGCATAGGGGCCTCTTATCTTAGAATCAAATGGCAGAAAGTCTCTATCGGTAAACATAAAGCAAGTTGGCACATAATGCAATGGCTAAAACACACTGCCAAACGTAATATACCACGCAAAGCGAGAAATAGAGGGATCCTCTCGGTGCCATTTCCAGGCTATATCACAACGTAATGGGCCAATAGGGGTGGCATAGCGTATGCCAAAGCCGGTGCCCGCTAAAATATCTTTTCGTTTTATTTGTGTAAAAATAGTATTGCTCAATGCTCCCAGATCTTGGAATATTGCGCCATCCAAGCGCCTAGTAAGGGCCAGACGAAGCTCCACATTGCCATTAATCATCGAGCGTGCTCCTTGAGGCACAAATATTTTTTCTCCATCAGTAGAGAGAAACATACCCAGTGGAGGACAAGAGTCGGTTTGGTAGCTGCGAATGGAATTTGCTCCCCCCAAATAAAACCGCTCAGAAGCCATAATACTACTTAAATTTTTTTGAAAAATATGGCCGACGCGAAATCCCAACAAAAGCTGCAAAGGATACAGAGGAATATAGACCGATTGCTGCAATGAAAGCTTTACAAAATAGGAAGCAAGATCTCGATATGCGAGCGGGATCATTGTTTTGAGGGACATCATAGTAAATGATCCGGTAGTAGGATTGACCTTATCATCCGTATAATCGAGTATGAGAGTAGGTTCTGCCATAATGTAGGGAATATGATGATCAAGCAAAAAAGGTACAAAATTGAGTGCACGAGCCAACGATATATTAAAAAATCGATTTTCAGGAACCCCGGTGGTTTTTGTTTCCATCCACTCAAAGCCCATGTTAAGGCCCACGGTATACCATGGCTTCTTATGGGTGAGGCCAATTAAAAATCCTTGTTGCCAAATGGCATAGAGATTATGCTGCATTTCAATCCAACCAGGTTGTAAATATTGAATACTATATCCATCAATGTGCCATGCTATCGGAATTTTGCCCATCCATGGCTGACGATACGACAATACTACTGAATGCATTCCCCGCCTATAATCTGCTTCAACTCTTAGTTGGTCAGCTTTTTCAAAAGGATTTTTAATTTTAAAGACCCCTCCTGCTACATATGTCAGGCTGCGAAAGGTGAATTGTGTACTCATTTGCTGCAATCCTACCCCAGCATGCAATCGCAATTCACAACGATCATCTTTTTGTACCTGAAGTAAAACAGGCCGTATCCCCGACTCTACCAGTGGCCCGGGTGTCAATCGAATGGAATCGAAAATATCGAGCTCTTTTAGTTGCAAAAGCGATGATGTTAAATGTTCTGGTTGAAAAGGTTGACCTTCCTTATACGTTAATTCACGGAGCAAATATTCATAGGGGAAGTGAGGACATTGTTGCACAATCGTGGGACCAAACATTTGATCAGAGCTCTCGCTTGATGAAGAAGGTAACGGCAGAGAAAGATCGGGCATTTTCAAAGCCGCTAATCCAGCCTGAGAAGGAGTACGCTCACCTTGTGCAATAGAAAAAATTAAACGGCCATTTTTTTGCTCCGCGGTTATGGCCACCTGTTCAAAGCCATACTGATGATATAGTGCCTGTAATTCTTGCACGAGGAGCGCAGGCGGCAATACTTGCAATGCACTCCCAAAAACCAATACATGATCTAATAATTGCTCTGCCGAAAAAAAAGTATCCCCTTGAAATACGAATTCCAAGAGCCGGGGTGAAGGCAACCGAATGCTCAGGGAACAATCAATAGTAGAGGTTTGAGCGTGTATCGATTCCACTAATTGGATATCTACTTTAAAAAAACCCAGACGAATAAGTTGATTCTTAAGAAGCTGAGTCCGTCGATTTAAAAAATTTTTGGTATAGGGCGCTCGGTATAGTTTCTTACAAAAATGAGTTATGGTCGGCTCTAGTTGAGCAAGCGTATCAATCATCGTCGGTGAATCGGACATATACAAACGCACCGTTACATCTCCAATTTTAAAATGGGGCCCCTTATCAATGGTGATGCTTACATCAACAGTCTTTGTTTTTTGGTCGAATTGCAGTTCGCTGGCAATATGAACTCCATAATACCCTTGGGCAGTTAAGGTCTCTTTAAGATGTGTCAGGGAATGAACATGCCGTTCATTATCAAAGCGGTCGCCATTTTGCATCAAATAATATTGGCGAAATCGATCTCTGCCCAGAGAAATGCCTTTTATTTTCACATTCCCTAATGTCCAAAAACTGGTGATATTCATAGTCAGTCCTATACCACCAGATAACTCTTCTTTTTCAATGGCAATGGTTTCAAACTTATTTTTTTGGAATACATAGTGCATTGCAGTCATAAGTGCATCGCACGTCAATATATCCCCTTCGTGCAATCCTGAAATCGCGTATAATTCTGAGCTCGAACAATCAATATCGGTATAAAACGAAAGAGATTTGAGAAACACCGGAGATGGGATCCACTGAGTAATAAGAGGCTTGGTTTCTATAAAATGAGCCGATTTGACTACCAATGGTTGCGCAGAAAGAGCCATGCCAAAACAAGTAGCAAGGGCTCCCAAAAACCATGATAAGCGAGTGTTATTGTTGTTGCACTGCCGCGCGCTATGAAACACCGGTATTGTCCTAGATTGAATGCGTATGGTATGTTCATGCTTTCAGCACTACTCAAAAAAAAAGCTGCCGCACAAAAGGCGGCAACTTCTAGTATAACAGAATGGAAAATTATTCTATTCTATGATGCGGAACACACCCCGATAATCCCGGTCTTTGAGCATGGGTTCAGCCATAATATCATGAACGCCCACCTGTGCTCCCTCTTTAAAAAGCACATCAAAAAATTGATCTACTTTTTCTTTATCTCCGGAGGCCACAATTCGAACCAACCGGTCAGCGGGCACTACCGCTAAGGTCCCCTCTACTTCCAGTTTCCGAGCATGCTGTTGCACTACTAAGAGGAATTGCTCGGGTACCGGGGCAGAAAAGACTATTTTTAGACATTTTTTCATACCTCTCCCCTTTTTTAAAGGATCATTACTACCGCAGACGATGCTAGCAAAATCAAGTCCTATATGTCAAAAAAAAAGAATTTTATTATAAATTTTTATTAAAAACAGCGATAGACAGCCATTTTATTTTGATGGTAAGATTGAAGAATTATACAGATACTATTGCAGGGAATGAAAAATTATGACCAGGACTAGCTCATTACGGGTCCGATTTGCCCCCGCCCCTACGGGAATGATGCATTTAGGAAATGTTCGTACCGCCCTTTTTAACTTTCTTTTTGCCAAACAAAAAGCCGCTACCTTCATTCTCCGCATCGAAGACACCGATCAGCAACGTAATTATGACCCGCAAGCAACTCATATCATAGAAGATTTACGCTGGTTAGAACTCACCTATGATGAAGGGCCTCTCAAAGGTGGCCCGGATGCTCCCTATTTTCAATCAGAACGAGACCATATCTATCAAGAATATCTCCTTATCCTGCAGCAAAAAAACCATAGTTACCGCTGTTTTTGCACCCCAGAAGAATTAGAAAAAAAACGGCAACGGCAAGCGGCACTCAAATTACCGCCGCGCTATGATCGCACCTGCGCCCAACTCACTCCTGCTCAAATTGAGGAAAAAAAAGCCGCGCATATTCCCTTTGTCTGGCGTATTAAACTGGATCAATCAAAATCGGTGACCATCCATGATCTTGCTCATGGCTCCATTCATTTTGATTTTAAAAATTTTGCAGATTTTCCATTAACACGCGCCGATGGCAAAGCAACCTTTATTTTTGCCAATTTTATCGATGATATGGTTATGAAAATAACCCATGTGATCCGTGGTGAAGACCATTTGACCAATACCGCCTGCCAAGCTGCCCTTTATGATATTTTCAACATTCCTCTGCCTATTTTTTGGCATTTGCCCATTATTTGTAACGCAGAAGGGAAAAAACTATCCAAGCGAGATTTTGGCTTTTCGTTGCAAGATTTACGCCATGGCGGATACTTGCCCCAGGCCATCACTAATTATTTAGCAATCATTGGAGGCGGCACTTTTACTACTGAAATTATGTCGCTCCAAGAATTAACTGCAGCACTCAATTTTGATGCTATGAAATCAACCGGACATGTTCGGTATGATGTAGAAAAATTACGCTGGGTAAACCATCAATGGATTGAACGCATGTCTTCTCAAGAATTGCTCGCCTATTGCATGCCATTTTTAGAAAAAGCATATCCTGATATTAAGAAAATTTCTTCTGAAAAACTTATTCAGATTTTACAGGTCATGAAATCTGATCTCCATACTCTTGCCGATGCGCCAGCAGTAATTTCATTTTTTATGAATGAGCCGGCTGCGGATATTCAAACACTGCATACCCTGATTCCCGCAGCAGAGTTTGCTCAAGCCGCAGAACTTATCGCAAACAATCTCTCTAGCATCCATGAAAGTAAAACATTTGTTGGCACTTTAAAAACTGCTGCGCAAGAAAAAAAGATTCCTATGAGCCATATTTTTTGGATCATTCGCATGGCATTGCTCGGCAAAACCCAAGGGCCAGCACTTCATGATTTGATTGATGTGTTGGGAAGTGAAACGGCAACAACAAGAATTAAAAAGATTATTGTTTAATGTTTTCTAAGCGATTAGGCAATTGTTGCAGATTTTTAACATGCCCCTGCTCACTCATATGAGCCATAACATCCAAAAATATTGCCTGCATATCTTCTGGCACAAAAAATTCTAAAATACTCTTTTCTGGATCCAGAGTGCGATCAAAACAAGCATGTTCGCTACTTCTTAAAATGGCCGTAACATACCAACATCGGGTAGGTTCAACAAATGCTTGATAATAAAGACTTTTCATGGGTTCCATTTATCCCTCTTGGACATTTTCCGCTCTGTTTCCATACACAAATCCACACGCTGCCAGTCCTATGATAGCAAGAGCAAGCGCACCAAAGCAGTACTCACGCATATAACCGGTGGTTTCTCTACGAGTCACTGCAGGGAGCCGATTCTCGCGGGGCATACTGACTAAATTATTATTACTTATCGTTTCTCTCTTCTTTCGAATATCTTTTTGGGGAAAATTAAAATAGCGCCAATTCTTTTTGGCATTCACGTCAAGAGCAACAACAAACAATAATCCTATTATGATTTTATAAACTGATTTCATAGCCCTCTTTCTAGAAACAGACTTTTACAATAACACATAGTATATAGTAGATACTATTGCCAGTTAATACTTATTTTTTTTATTTTAAAGAGAGCATAATTTCCTTCTAGACGTGCATCTAAAGGCCTTATAAACAGCTGCATTGACGCCGCTAAAACAAAGGTGTTATACGTTATCATAAGGACACCTATAAAAAAGGAAAATTGTGATGAAGTTTACATCGGCAGTGTGGTTTTTCCTCTCCCTGCCTCTCTTTATGATGACCTCATCATTATGGGGTTGGGGAACCAATAATCGTGCAGATCCTTTCCCACTCTATACCAGCAATGATCCTCAAGAATTTTTATATACTCGCCACCGGCAGCTTTTGCAGGGATGGCCTTTAGATAAAGCAGATCCTGAACGGGTGAGCTTATCATTGACCGGTTTTGGTCAAGCAGCCGATTCCGCCCGAAGAGCCTGCGGCGGATCAGTAGGGCTCGATCCTGCCCAGCCCACCTGCGTTGATATTCCCATTGGAGATTTAGATGGGCGTTGGAATATGCTTGCACTGCTTTATGGCCCATTACCGCAAGGACAATCGCTTGGCCCTCTTTTGAGTGAAGCATTCCAGGTTCTCTTCCCTGGATACCAACCAGGGCAAATCAATGATAACTTTGCCTATGATATCGATTCATGTTACACCAATCCATCTATGGCACTTTTTTCTAATGCACTTAAGTATCGAAAATTTGGGGTACGCTGGAACTTTGAAGCGCGTTTAATTGGTGATTTTGGTTTCCAATTCCAAGGGGGACTTGCTGACGTCAAACAAACACTCACCAGTCGGGTGGATTTAACCAGCAGTTGCTCATCTCTTCCTGTTGATTGTAATGGCGGTTCCACCAGTTGCAATGATTTAAGTTTTACGGGGGCTGAAATAAAAGAATATTTAATGGATGTAGCCAGCGATATTGCTCAAGAACTTTGTATTGATATCTGTAGCTTTCATACGTTTTCAGTAGAAGATTTATACTTCTGCCTATACTGGCGCCATGCTCATGAAATTAACTTTAAACGAGACCCAAGTTGGGCTCGTTTCCTGCTAACACCCTTTATTCGTATCGCCGGCAGTGCACCTACGGGCAAATCAAAAGATCCTGCCGTTATTTTCTCTGTTCCGGTAACCAATAATGGCCATGCTTCTATTAATGCCAACGTAGGGATCAATCTTGATTTCACCGATACCATAGAAATCGGTGGAGAAGTGGCCTATAGCCATTTCTTTGCCCGTGATGTTTGCAATATGCATCTCCCGAATAGCACCTATCAAAGTGGTATTTATCCGTTTGGAACGAACGTTAATGTACAACCGGGCGATACCTGGTATGGAGCCGCTAAATTAAATGCTTATCACTTTATAGACCGGCTTAGTTTTTGGGGTCAATGGGTTATCGTAAGTCATACACAAGATACCGTACGTTTAATTGATTGCGATCCTGCTTTTATTACAGCAAAATGCCCCGTCACAAAATGGACCGTTCAATTCATTAACGCTGGCTTTAATTATGACTGCTCACCCAATATTAGTTTAGGCTTTGTCTGGCAATTCCCTATCAAATGGGAAAATGCCTATAAAAGCAATACGGTGCTATTCTCCTTTATCGCAACTTTCTAATAGCACATATACTGGACATATCGCCTAAATTTGCGTAGAATTACCGCTATAGTAATGGTATATGGTTTATAAGATTCTCTTGTTATAAAGGTGGTAATATCAGTATGACACGCAAAGCAAATATCACTGTCCAGGTAAATTCCAATGTGGAACGCGCCCTGCGCCAGCTTAAGAAAAAGATCGAACGCGAAGGCATTGTGCGCGACATGAAACGCACCGTCTACTTTGAGTCCCCTACTCAAAAACGTCGTAAACGCTTGGTTCGCGCTATCAAACAAAATCTTCTTCGCCAGCTTAATCAGTTCTCCTAATCCATGATCCGATCTGCTCATTCTTCCCATAAAAAAGCACAAAAAGAGTCATTGTTATTCCAAGAGCTTTCAAAGCTTTACTTGGCTTTAACTCTTGATGAACCCAAGTTGGCCGGGCTTTTTTTAACCCGTGTCCGAATTGCTGATGATGGCAGTATTTGTACTGCCTTTTTTTATGGTGATGGTGGATTGGCTGAATTTGAAGAAAAGCGGCCTATTCTGGTACTTTATAAGGCTTCCTTGCGCCAAGCACTCTCCAAACTTATTTCTGGCCGCTATACCCCTGCCATAGTCTTTAAATACGATGATCAATTTGAAAAGCAACTCCGCATGGACCGATTGATGGATTCTATTAAAGAAACCAAATCAGAATGAATGTTCCCTGGTATAGCATCTTTACCCTGGGCCTGCTCTGGGGATCGTTTCTCAATGTAGTCGCCTATCGACTTATACGAAATCTCAGCATTATTCGCCCCCGATCTTATTGCCCTGCCTGCAAGCATACCTTGGCATGGTATGATCTCATTCCGGTGATATCTTGGCTTTTGTTACGAGGAAAATGCCGATATTGCAAGGCATCTATTTCATGGCTTTACCCAGCCATTGAGCTGCTTGCTGCTTGTTCATTCACCGTTCTTTATAGCACCATTTCTCATCACTATTTCCCTGCCTACGCTCTCTTTTTCTCAGCCCTTATCATCACCATTCGTACTGACATAGAAGATTTGCTCATCTCCCGATTTGCCACGCTTGCCCTCATTCCGATTGGCATAGCATGTGCTATTTTTGGAGCACTTCCGCTTGATCTTTATCTTTCACTGATAGGTATCATCATAGGGTATGGATTTTTATGGATTACTGCTTTTCTTTTCTATCGCTTTACCGGCCGCCATGGCATGGGTCAAGGCGATTTGGAACTTATGGCCTGCATTGGTGCTTTTACCGGCCCATTGGGAGTGTGGATTGTTTTGACTCTAGGAACCATTAGTGGATTGATCGGCACTCTGATCTACCTGATGCTTTTTAAGAGATCTCGCTCTATAAAAATACCCTTTGGCCTCTTCTTAGCTGCCGGAGCATTGGTCTATGTGCTCTATGAACCATTTTTTATTAATTTCTTACTGCCTACCCAATAAAAACTACTGCATCATAATATCTGCAATAAGCGGAAGATGATCAGAAGGATACAGCATCTGGGAATATGCCGGATGCATTTCGGCTATAAGATCTCCATTATTTACTTTCCAGTGCAAGACCCCTTCTTGCAGCACATTGCACTGCCTGACCACGATATGGTCCAGGCGAGAGCCCACTGTCCCCGCAGGCACGGCTTCCGGATCATACGGCCACCCTATCCAAGTGCCATCAGGGCCATAATGATAAGCAGAAAGATCACGAATATCAAAAAGTTTATTTTCACCCAATAAATTCTGATATACCTTTTCTGCTGTAGCGCCCATCACATTAAAATCACCGATGACAATAACGGGAAGATCGCCCGCAATAATTTTTTGCTGTTGATTGAGCAACTTGGCGCCTTCTAATCGCGCTTGCACGCCAGTGCTATCAAAATGAGTACAAAACACAAAACATTCTTTCTGTGTCCAACGATCCCTTATATGAGCATAGATCACAATACGCGGCACCCGCGAATCCCAGGCAGGAGTTTTTGAGTGCAAAGGCTGTTCTGATACCCAAAAAAAGTTGGTATTAAGAACAGCAAATCGTTCGGTGCGCATCAAAAGAGCGGCATCTTTATTTTTCTCATTCAAATCAAAAGTCACAATAGTATATTCAGGAAACAAATCATGTAAGTCTGGCATATAACAGGTACTTACTTCTTGCAAGCCCATAATATCGGGTTGATATGATGAGATTAAGGTTTTGATGGAAGATTTTCGGACATCCCAAGAATTTCCTTGTGCGCGATCAGTTCTTGAATCGCCGCGAATATTATAGGAAATAACTCGGACAACCAAATCAGATTCTCGAGCAAGGGGAAAAGGATTCCTATTTGCTGTTTCAGGCCGATGAGCACTCCCAATTACTGCAGCATAAAACGTAAAAAACAATACATATATTAAGAAGAAAGAGCAGTAATAACCTTTTCTAATGTTAATCCTCTGTAATTATCAATAATAAAATCGGCTTGCGAAATTTCATCACTATTAGTGCCATAATTAATAGCAACAGAGCGTATATTGGCCCTTTTTGCTGCAGTAATACCTTCGAGTGAATCTTCAAAAATGATGCAGTTCTCATTGCTTACTTCAAGCTTTTCCATCGCATGCAATAAAATGGTTGGGTCAGGTTTGAATGTATAATTCATCATACATGAGTTATAAATGTGCGGACCAAAAAATGAGGACAAATTTAAGGTAGTTTTCAACACATTTAACCCATAATTAGGGGCATTGGTCACTAAACTTAATTTTATTTTTTGAGAAATGAGATGTTGATGGAAATCAATAAATCCTTCTACAAAATCAACCGGTGTTTGCGTGAAGAATTCTTGTGCTCGCAGATGATACAATTGTTCTATTTCCTGATCAGTTTTCTGAATGTTAAACACCGATCGTAATACGTGGCAATCACGCGCTAATCCTTTATACGATGACTGACTTCTTAAGCTTCGAAAGGTCTCAACATTTTCATGCCCCACAAAACTAGCCGTAATGGCATTCCATACAGAAAGGCTTTTTATAATAGTGCCATCCATATCGAATAACACCGCTTCTATTTTCATTGTTTTTCCATGTATCTATATAGTGATTATCACTTCTTTTTTAATGATGTTCCGTAATTCAAGAGGAAGTGAATTAAACAATTGTATACTGGTTGGTTTATTACGAAAATCAAGAGGCTTTTTATCATAATAAGCTTCACGCGCAGCATGAATAAGCGCACCTTGCTCGGGCGTCAGAGAATATGCCCATTGAAAATCAAGCCACTGATGTTCATTACTTACTTCTGGACTAATAAGCTCTACCTTGGTCGCTCCGGCTTGTTCACCATCAATCCATAGACTATTCCCCTCAGGAGATGCTGGCCCATAACTTGGCAAGCTATAAATAACTTTTCCATTTGCCGCATCGAGCATCATTATTTCCTTGGTATTGGTAGCAACAAGGATTCTTTTCTCTAAAGGGGTGAAGGATGCTGAAAGAATCTGCGGTAAAAATGACTTATGCCATATATCGTCACGAGTAATCTCAAATATATTTTTTCTCGTTTTAAGATCATGAAGAGCTATCGAATCATTGGATACCCTAAAAATTCTGGTCCCCTCTTTATCTACTGCTAGCGGTTTTCCAAATACTGAATCAATTTTTTTGCCCGTATTAAGATCCCATACTTCAGTATAAGGAAGTTCCCGAGGATCACCATTTCTTAAATAATATTGAAAAACCCTGCTTCCATTGGCATTGAATATAAGATTTTGACTATAGGGCGAAAGAGTAAAAAGCGGCCTACCTGTTGCGATATCATAGACGAAAGTCCCTTCATTTTTGGTAATCACAATCTTACTGCCATCGGGGGTTAGGCGGAGATCGGTTATATTCTGGTCGGCAGCAAAAGGCCATGAGCGAATGGCTTCTGCCTTTAATGTAGATACATTATCAACATCACGAATTAAGCTAAATACCGTAACGACATTATCAACATCACGAACCACCAAAAGATTACCATTAAAATCAAATCGATTCTGCGATCTCTTCAGAGCCAATGAAGCTAATTCTTTCCCCTCTTCATCATAAATAGATATTGCATCAGGAAGTGCTATCGCTATCTTAACATGCTCGCCTTGCGTAACATGTTTAATATTTTCTATAGAAATACGCGGAATGTTTTCTAATTCAACAGTCTTATTTAAAAATGGAATAGTGATTCTTAATGCATTATTGGAAACCCTGCTCACTTTTACTCCATCTAAATCTACTTTCATGGCATAATTGCCTCTAATTTCTGGAAAAAGTCCTCGAGCTTTTTGAATTTTCGTTGTCCAAAACCATATATCATTTGCATAAAATCTTTCGATCAATTCTCGCCGCATATCTGCGGGAAGTTTACTAAAATAGTTTTGCACCTCTGGTGCTTGGGGCCCACTCTGCAATGCATGCAGCTTATTTTCTTCCTCTTGATAGACATTCTGAGCTGTAATTACTCTCTGTTCTTGTTGCGCCACTGCATCTTCAACATTTTTAACGTTTTGTGCAAATTTATCTTGCAAAGCAGTATCTGTTTCGCCCACCATTTGTATCGCACGATGGTGTAAATCCTGTAACGTTCCCGCCATAGTGCTCAATTTCGTGAGTTCCCTTTGCAACTCTTGCAATCGCGCTAACATGGTTTTTACTTGTTGGATAGAGACAGGATCAACGAGCTCGGAACTACTTTCTAAGGCATTTTTTCTTTTTTCAAGTAATGCCATTTCCTGAGCAACATTTTTTTGTTGTTGTGGCAACGCACTCAACAATGATGCTTGTTCTGGTTTTGACGCACTTTGTAATGTTGCTTTTTGCGCATATATCTTTTTGATATTTTCATTAAGGGTTCCTCCCTCTTCTCCATTACGAACCAATTCAGTGGATAATTCTTTTGCTTCATTTTCTGATGCAGAAGAAGGCTGCGTCTTGATTTCATTCAATCGCTGCTGAATAGCTGCATTCCGATCTCGTAGCGCTTGCAAACGACTTTGTGTATCTTTGAGCGTTGTCTCCGCTTGATGCAGTTGGGTTTGAAGTGCTAGCTTCTGGGCTTGAACATTTTTCATTTCTTCTAAAAGAGGGGATGAAATGAGTTCGATTGCCGCTGCTCGAGGAGCCCCTACACCCACTACTTCTTTAATTCTACCCCAAAATTCTGCGGCACGGAGAGAAGAACAAGAAAGTAACGCTATAATAATGATAACCATCGTTGATTCCTCATTAAAAAATATCATTGTATATACCGTAACAAGGCTCAACTCGTATGCACAATCATTTGATCAAAATGTATAATTTGAATTTTTTATACTCCTGCTCTAATTCTAATCGCTTCGCTTGCTCATAAGGAATAGTCGTGCGCTCAAAAATCGCCAATGCCTTTTGGTAGTAATTATCAGCCTCCTGATACAATGCTTGCGGCGCATGCGCGGAATTGTCATGTGCAATAAGTTTTGCGCGTAATGCATAATTGCGGGCACATTTATGATAACTACGCGCTACATGCGGATGATGTTCACCCAAAAGTCGTATACGAATATCAATGGCTTGCTTAAAAAAACCGCAGGAAGTATCTAAATATGCTGCTGCCTGTTCATTATTATTTCTCTCTTGTTCGCACAGACTTAAAAATTCAAATACCGTTCCTAATCCTTGCGATGCGTGCGCTTTTTCTAATTCTTGGGCATTACATACCTGCACAATATCTATCGCCTTGAGGAAACATTCCTGAGCGCGATGCAGACATTGTTCTTGCTGATCAATAGATTCACGATTTTTTCTGCTCTGCTCATAGGTAATATAAAAACGATACCCTTCCATCACGTAATAGCCACTTGCAAGAGCTTCATACTGTTCCGGTTTATAGGTATTGATATCAGCAGAAATCGCCAAGAGAGATCGTGCTTTTTCTAATGCTGCATTGCGGTCATCCCCGCGCCCTACCCCATGATATGCCATCGCAATGCCGACATAGGATTGAATCACTTCCGAACGCATAGAAGGGGATAACAGCTGCTTTTCATATAAGGTAATAACAGGCAAAAACCATTCCTTGGCAGACCGATAATCATACCGATAATTTAAAAAATCATCAGCAACCTTCAAACAATTGCTTGCTACCTCATCCCATGCTACCGTTGCTTCTTGCGGAGTATGCAGCAACTGCAACTGCTGTTGCAATGTTTCAATATCTATCATAGGAGTATTCCGCCCAAAAAGGAGAGATGATATAAACAGCATACCGAGTATAAAGCGAGAGAAGTTGAGATCATTTTTCATGAATTCACCTGAGACAATTATGTATGGATACCATAACAAAGTAATGAACATTCCATAAGAAGTGAAGGCCCAACAGATTCCACCTGCATAATTATTGATAAAGCAGCAGAGAGTGTTTATCTTACAAATATCATTACTATAAAAAGGAGTTTTTATGCTGCAATCCTCTTCTCTTAAAATAGTTCTTATAGCCATTCTGTTTAATGCTGCCATCCATACAGCGCAGGCACCATCTACCAGTGAGCGATATCAACGAGCAAAAAATGCCCTTACTGCCTTTAATCAAGCGCTCAGAGAGTTAAACGTGGCGCGAGTAGATAGCGCCCTTCAAGAAATAAAGGATGCCCGAACTCACTTTTCTTTCTGGGAACGATGGTTTGGAGGATCTATTTCTGAAGTTGAATCGGTGATTCTCGAAGCTCTCAATGATGATAGATGGTTGCTCGATAGTTACTACCACACCCGCGCCCTCCATCCTGATTATTTTAAACGGCATACCGATGCAGCAATCAACCAGCGCTTTGATGAAGCTGATCGCACTATTCCTCGCCATATCAAAAGAAGTTTGGGCTATGGCCACTATGTGGATGCCGCCGATGCATTGAGTGAAATCAGTGCTGCAAGTAAAGAATGTAATCCAACTCGTATTGAAAGGGCCCTGGCAAGCCTTACGCAAGCTCGCGCTCAATTTCCTGCATTAGAACGTCTAGGAGTATGGACTCCGCGGGCAATGAAAGACAGGGAAGAATGGTCGCGACATTATCTTTTCTTGTCTGCCGCTACGGCATGCCATCGATATTCAGAATTGGTGCAAGGATGCACAGAAACAAGCCGGTGCAAAGCCGCTCTTGCTCTCTTGCAACAAGAATATGATATAGAACAATGTGCCATTACAGAATCTGCATCAAAATACACCGAAAAGTTGCGCAGCAACCCCGCCATGCTGGAAGCCCTCTATCAAAGAGGCGCGCTCTTGCACAGTGAAAATCTTTTAGAGCATGCGCGCCGAGCACAACAAAAAGATATTATGGATCTTATTCTCAGGCACAGGACTCTCAGAGAGGATACCTGATCCTTATTGCGCAAGATTTTTAGAAGAAACAAATTCAAGCTCTGGCATAAGAACCCCTTGGGTGGCATACATAAACTTTATGATTTGCCGTGCACCTTCTTTGAGGGTTCGCTTTTGGGTGTCAAAATCTACATGATAAAGACCGTAGCGCTTTTTATAAGAGCCCCATTCGTAGTTATCAAGCCCTGACCACCAAAAGATTCCATATAATGGCACTCCCTCTTCAATCAGACGAGCTTCTGTATATAAATAGCGATAGGTAAATAAGGTGCGATCATCATCTGAGTTGGTGCCGATTCCATTTTCTGTGATGTAAATAGGAAGATCATGCGGTTGGGCTAACTTACGATAAATATCAAGCACTCCCCGATAAAATGATTCTGCGTCAATAGTATAGTTAGGATTGCTGGTAGGAACTTCGCGATCGGTATCATGCACAACTTTGAACATGTTCATGTATCCGCCACCGTAACAATTGATACCAATAAAATCATTACACTGACCGCCATTGGCTACGTAATCATTGGTGTAATGCATATCGATCATGAGCGGAGCCACACCAAAGGGTAGCTTTAATGAAAAGACACCCGTATTGAAAAAGCGATAAATACATTCATTTTGCAATTCATTACCAATACTTGCTGCTAAATGATCCAACGGGTTACATGCCATCCATGGTTTTAAATAAAAGGCATTTTTCGTAATACCAATTTTTGATGTTGCCCCGCCAGGCCGCGCTTTCAGTGCTCGATAGACTTGCACATGCGCCTCTAAGAGATTTTTTAATACCTCAGCCATTAATGGCAATGATTTTTTAGCCGGAGGAATCAAACCAGCAAACCATGCTGCGGCCGCATAACCCTCAGGACGATTGAAGGTAAGCCACAAGTACACATACTCATGCAATGCATCAAAAACCGCTTGGGCAAATTGTACAAAATATTTGATATTTTCCGGATCTTCCCAACTTTGAAGCTGCAACGTTGTTTCACCTGGTTTTAATAAGTTTTTCAGATGAGAAAAATGAGTATCATCAATGATAACCGTACGCGCTAAATGCGCAAACCAGGTTGGTCGCGGCTGATGAAAAAGTGTTACTACCGGCTTAATGCCCGCTTTTACCAATTCTATACACACATCTTTATAGTGCGCCAAGGCCGCCTTATCAATAACCCCTGGTTGCGGCATCACCTTATCAAAGGCAACCTCGAATCGGTAGGCATTGATTCCAATTTTTTTGAACAAGGCAATATCTTCTTTATATCGATGCCAATGATCGGCGGTCAATCCTGCTTCTACCACCCCATTTGCTTTTTGTTGGGGCAATGCTGCCCATTCATACCAATCATTATTGATAGAATTGCCCTCCACTTGATGCGCTGAAGTTCCCACACCCCATAACCATTCATGCCCCTGCTGGGCCATATCAATACGATGATCTCTAAAAATACCTTCGATAGATTTTTTATTGTAGACAAGCGGGTTTATCTGTGACCAATCCCAATAATGGCTGTTATGGTATTGGGTATTAATGAGATGACAGGCCGCAACACTCGCTGTTCCGCCCGCTACCACTGCAGCGGCAACAAAGGATCCCCTTGGCGCTTTTGAGAGCAACGATGAAATGCTCCCAGTAATTCCCCTGGATGGAGTCGGAGCCATCTCCACAGAAGCTCCTTGAGTCGGAGCAACGACCAATGCTAAAAAAATGCTGATGATAAGCCCTACATTCAACCTTTTATACATACCATTTTCTCCTAGATTGAGACCCCTTTTATATTATTCTAATAGAAAATAATATCATGGATCAAGCATAAAGATATAAAGATACTCTTTTGCCGATATCTACACAATAAGACTATCGAATTTCGTATTACAATTTATCTGATCACTTATCAACGAAAAATCTTTTTCAAATAAAATAGTGTATCAATTTTTATACACTTGTTTTTTAAAAAAAGATCTATACGATTATTCACAATCTTAGTTCGTATTATTATTACTACACTCAAAAAGGAGTAGGCAATGCTTAATAAAATCAAATCGGTTCACGATCGTGATATTGCGATTGATGCTCTTAATCAGCTAATTATTCAGGAAAAGCTGTCCGAAGTACTCAATGAACTACAAAACATTGCACTGGCTCAAGGCGGACTTACTCAGTTAGCCCAACAAACAGGTATTGGCCGAGAGTCACTTTATAAAATTCTACATCCCAAGTCAGGGAACCCGCGCATTAAAACGTTTTTTACTATACTCAATGCATTAGGCATAACACTCAGCTTCAAACATAAAAACACTGCGCCAAACTTTTCTATTCAATCACAAACATTCCCAGCCCTTTTTCCTGATCTTGCCAAACAATGGAATGCTTCAAAAAATAGCAGCTTATCACTCAATACCATAAGTCCTCTTAGCCAAAAAAAGGTGTGGTGGATGTGCTCGACAGACTTTAACCATGAATGGCGAGCAACATGTTTTAGTCGTTCTAGCAAAAACACTGCCTGCCCAATATGTACAAAAAGTTGGCTTATGAAAAAAAAAGGAACTCACATGGAAAAAAACATTCGTTTTAATAACGATTACATATCAATGCTGAAAGCAGAAAGGACAACTTTTGATGTTCAACTATTAACCGCAATACTTCATGAAGTTAAACATGATCCTGATTGCGAAAAGATTACTTATATCCATTACAATCCCTTACCTATCCAAGTTCATTACGATGAGTCATTTGAACGATTGACTGATGCAAAGACCTTAATGAATAAAAGTATTCGGGAAAGTCGCATCAAACAAATCACTTTAAAGTACCCATCAGATTCTGGCCAATGGCAATACAAAATCATTTGGCAGCGGGAAAAGTAAAAAAATCAACACCCCATATTAATATGCGATAGGTTAAAAACGTGGATTTAATCAAGAAACAAAATGCATTTCAAATTAACTACACAAAAACAACTAAGGAGCCATCAACAACAGTTGATAATTTTTCTGCAATGAGGCAATGGCAACAAGAGGCCTTTAGCACACTAAAAGATGCCCCTTATATGATACTTAATGCCCCCATGGGAAGCGGAAAATCATGGATGATATGCCTCTTATCTGCATATAAAATGAAACAAGACATGCCGCTGCGGTGTATTATCGGTGTACCTCAAACTATTATTGCTTCTGGCTTTTCAGAAGCAAATATATTGATGCCCGATGAAGAGAAATTGCAGTGGCATTCTGCCCATAATCTCTGCAATGACCTTTCTCCCAAAAAAACCACCCACTATATTATCGAATGGCTATTGAAACCTAGTAGTTCTTTTGATGATAGAATCCTTCTCTGTACACATGCTTCCTTGGTCAATGTGTATAAAAAATTGAGGGAAATAGGACGATTAGACCTACTCAACAATTTGTTGCTTTGGGTTGATGAAGCACATCACTTAAAAAATAATACGCTTGCATATGCCAAAGAAAACACCACTAGTAATGCCATAGGAGAATTAATTGCAAGACTTCTAACCAAAGCCGATGAAAACATTCACATAGGCCTTTCTACCGCATCTTTTTTCCGTGGAGACAGATATACTTTGCTTACAGAAAAAATGGAAGAAAAATTTGAAAGGTTCAATTTACCTTATGACGAGTATTTAAAATCGATGCGCTATCTTGAGTCTTTTAGTTTTGATTTTTTGGTTTGTGGACATGATTATCCCAAGGCGATTGCATTATTAATCAACGAACGAAGAGGTAAAGATATTATTTTTATTCCTCATCCTACCTCGCGGCATTCGATGGGCGACAAATATGAAGAGGTGAAAAGCATTATAGGAGAATACCAAAAAATACATGGAGGAAAAATTGTTAAGACAGTTGATGGATTGACTATTCTACGGGGAAAGGATAAGGATTTTCGGATATTGGATCTCGTGGATGAAAATCGTAGAGCCGAAAAAAAGGAATTTCTTAGTGGTAGGTTTCTCAAAGAAGATCCTGATGCGCTCGATGTGATTATTACACTTGGAATGTTTAAGGAAGGTGCAGATTGGATTTGGGCTGATCGAGCCATCATAGTAGGTACAAGAGATTCTTTAGTGGATATCGTTCAAATGCCCGGACGTCTTTTTCGTGATGCCCCAGGCAAAAGTCATGTGGAAACTGTGCAACTTCTTCCATTCTCATTAGATCAGCAAGATGAAAATTTCACTGAAAATCTCAATAACTACTTAACAGTCATATACGCTTCTTTAATACTAGAAGATATATTTAAGCCAGTAAGCATACGCCTTCCCAAGGATAATCAGCAAAAAAATGAACACGATATCAGCAACAAGCAAACTCCCACACAATTAACAGATTTAATTCCTGATACATCCACAAGATCATCCATTTTCGAGAATGCCATTAAGCTTCTTATCGAATCAAGTAATGATAGCGAAACAGAAGGAGAAAAGATATCCGCATTACATCATAAGTTTCAAGGAGAAATGCCCCGCATTCTGCAAATGCATGGAATTAATTCTCATATGAATGAAATCAGTGATTTGATATGGAGGGCGCTCACTAGAAGGGCTTGGAGCGTGCAAGGTATTTCTGTTGAAGATATTGATTTTAATATCGTACACCAAACTCATCCTCTCGGATGGATGCTTAGATACACAAGTGGCATCTGCGGCATTAATACATTTCAGGAATTGCGCACTGTAATTCAATCGAGGCGAGGCGTGTGGCGAACTTTGGAAGACGCCAAAAATTTTGTCCTTCAATTGGGGCTAAAAAGTGAAACTGAATGGCAGCTATACATTAGCAATCAAATGCCTCATCTTCCTTCTTTGCCCAATGATATTCCCAAGGCACCTTGGGCTGCCTATGAGAAAGATGGTTGGATTAGCATGGGAAATTTTCTTGGCACCAACCAAATCGCTCCCTTTTTACGAAAATACAGACCTTATGAGAAAGCTCGTGAATTTGCATGTAGCTTGGCACTCAAAAAAAAGGATGATTGGCCGCTATATACCAAGGGGAAAATTATGGGATTGCCGCCTTTGCCCACAGATATACCGGCCGGTCCCGATAAAACTTATCAAAGAAAAGAATATGGTGAAAAATGGAATGGCTGGGGCGATTTTCTGGGTACAGGCCGAATACAAAATCAAGATAAAGCCAAATTATATCGAACACTCAAAGAGGCAATGAAATTTGTACATCCCCTAGGCCTAAATACAGCCAAGGAGTGGCGTCGATACGTTCTCGGCAACCTTCCTCGTCTGCCCACATTGCCTAACGATATACCCAAGAATCCGAATGAATCTTATAGTGAATGGGTAAATTGGCCAATGTTTTTAGGAAGTAAAATATCGAAATTTAATTGCAGAAGATCCTTTTGGTCAATTGAGCAATCAAAAGAACTTGTGCATAAGCTAGGCCTTACCACTCAAAAGGACTGGCAGCAGTATTGCGCTGGAGAATTGTTAGATTTACCTGCCAAGCCATTAGAAATACCCTCTAATCCCGGAAAGAAATATAAGAGCGCTGGATGGAAGGGATATAAAGATTGGCTGAAAGCTGAAAACTAGAAACTTTTCTAAAAAGCCAGACGTATATCGCTTCAATGGGAGCACGGGAAACATTTCTCCATTCCTATTGTTTTTTGGTCTTGAACCCATTACAGTGTGAGTGTCAAATTAATTTTCGCTTTTAACATTAAAGGATCATCGATGCGACCAATACAAGCAGTAGCCATTTCCTCAAATACCAAAATTTTCAATATCGTTGAACAGATTTGGTATCGAGATATCATGACCCATCCACATAAAGAAGCTTATGATTTTTTCACATACATGAACCATAAATGCAACCTGCGTACAATACAGAGTCCTAGGGGCGATTTATTACTACGCAGCATACACCCTCAAGGATCTTACATTTTTGACGTCATGATTCGTGAATTGAAAGAGCTTATCGTTTTTTATTTACAAAGTAATTTGACAGCTGCAGGTTTTACACGAATTCTTGTAAACTCCCTATCCGAGTCAGAAAACTACGTTACAATTTGGAAGGCAAAAAGCTAGAAAGCCAAACATTTACTGCAGGTCATCCTGAACAATCACAATATTATTATTCTGATCAACCGAAAGAATATCAGGATTGCCATCGCCATCAATATCCCCCGCCGCCAGAACCAAAAAACCCTCTTTATTAGCATAAGCCTTATTTAAATGGCTTGCTGGCGTGTTCAATTTGCCCGTAAAGTAGTGTTGGCCTTCGGAACCGGACCCAAACCCATAGGTATAATAAAACTTCTCGCCAGAGCCGCCTCCGTTATATCCTTCTGGCTTCCATCCTGGACTATGGGGTCCGTTTAATTGATTTGCATAGGTTCCATGCTCGGCATAATAGGCTTTTTGAGCCGCGTAAATTGAACTCAGCTGCATATAAGCCTCAGCTCGTTTGGCTTTGGCTAAAAATCGCATAAAACTCGGTACTGAGATCATAGCCAAAAAAGCTATAATAGAAACCACAATCATCAGCTCGATGAGAGTAAAACCCGCTCGCTTCATCGCTTCTCCTTTGGTTATTCGCTTTGTTCACAGCTTAACGAGTCGACTGAGAAAGACGCAAGAGATCTTTTGCCATAGTCACTGTTTCAGCCAGAAATGCTCCCCCATCGATAAAGTTTTCTGCCTGTAATTTTATCGCATACAATCAACACTCTTGCCTCCAACCCTTCTTTTTCATGTTTTTCATCGAACAAAACACTCGGCATAACCGACTGAATCGATATATTCAGATAACAAACATCGCAAACAACTTCGCGCTTCATATTTATTGTTTGACATTTTTGGGCTTTATCTTATGCTGAAGATGAATTATGCTATTAGTTATTGTATTTGATGGCGAAATGGTAGATAAAAATATTCAAAAACCATAGTGGGAGAAAAAAGCTATGAAAAACCTTAATAAGCAGACGACACCTAAAGATACCGTCGCCCTTGGCAAACAACGCAGTTACAATGAAATTATCGAATTTCTTGATGCGAATTGGAAAACCAACGCCAATGATGCTGCTCTCAGCGTTATGAAAAAGCTTGATGCCGCTTTGGGCACTCTCTCCTCTAAACTCAATACCATTCTGGTAACGGGTACTAATGGCAAAAGTCTTACCATCAATTTCATGGCTCAATTGCTCCGCGAAGAAGGTCTTCATGTAGGAACTTTTTCAGCTCCCCATATGCTTACCTATAATGAACGCTTGAGCATCAATACCGAACTTATCTCTAATAAAGCATTCACCGATGTTGCCAATGAAGTCATCAATGCCGCAGAATCTGCAGGATTAAAAGCAAATTCCTCTGAAATTTTAACCGCTATGGCACTTCTTTATTTCCATCAAAACAACGTTGACGTCGCCATATTAGAAGTAAGCCGCATCGGTACCTCAGATGCCACCGCAATCTGCACCCCAAAAATCGCTGCTATCACCCGCGTTACCGCAGAAAAAGAAGAAGCGACCAAAGAATTTATTCAAGACGTCTTAAGCATTGTAAAACCAGGCACTCATGTGGTCTCGGCCGATCAAAGTAAGATAAACTTGCAAGTAATGCATGAACTTGTTGAAAAGAAAAACGGCGTATGGTCAATGCCTATTCGTAAATTGGCAGCTCTCTCTTACCCGTTTGAACAGCTCCATGGCCGCTGCGCTGCATTAGCAGAACGCGTCGCTCAAATTTACGTCAATACAATCAATGCTAAAGATGCCATTGTAGTAAATGGCACCTTGCTTACCAAACAAAAGGGAACCCGTGGTCGCCCTACTTTGGAAGCAAAACGACAACTAGAACTCAATCCTAAGAAAACGGTTGAACAATTTTGGAAAGAAGTGAATATTTCACTCTCTGGCCGCTTCCAATTACTCGAAAAAGAAAAGCCAACTATTTTGCTTGATTCTGCAAGCAATTTAGATGCCTTTAAAAATCTCTTACTCGGTATTCGCTTGCTCCATTATCAACGCCCTTTAAAGGGATTAACCTTGGTAATAGGCAACAATAATCCTGACCTGGCCTTTGCTGAATTCTTAAAATTACTTCGTTATTTCTTCAAAAAGAATTCCGGCCAAGTCATTATCTGCCCTACTTCTTCAATTCCTGGCCAACCAGATACTCCATCATGGGATGCTGAAAAGATCGCCAATGATATCAAGCTTATGAAAGTAAAAGCCCGCGCTGCTAAAAACTTCAAAGAAGCCTTTGAAGCAGCGGTTAAAACCGTTGACGAACGTCATGGTTTAGTGGTTCTTGCCGGAAGCCCAAGCTTGGTCACTGAATACTGGAAATATAAAGGCATTAAGAAACTATCCCCTGCACCTGCAGCGTAAGTAGAATCCTATGACACTGTTCTCAGTAATATTGTCACTGGGTACAGGCAGTGGAATCGGAATAGTATATGGACTCTTCTTTGTCCTTGCGCAAAGAAGAGTCTTTCAAGCAAATACACCTGTCCATCCCGCACTTCCGGTATTAAATACTCTCTTTCGCCTCCTGCTTTTGACGATTACCTTAGCCATACTTTTGCGTATACCTTCCCTTGACCCAGCAATCGTGCTAGGATCAATGTTGGTTACTTTTTGGCTCGTAATTCTCAAGCACAAGGCCCTTTTCCATGGATGGCGTTGATTTAATTCACACTCATGAATGGCACCCGCTCACTCGTTTTAATCTCAACCATCCCTTCTTTGGCATCAATGCTCATACAATGATATATACCTGGATCGCTCTGGGTGCACTCATTATCATCGCAGCACTTATGCCTTTGATTCTTTCCCGTAAAGGAAGCCATATCCGCTATCTTTTCATGAGTGGCATGCAAACCTTTCTTGATTTAACCACTCAAACTTTTGGCCGGTTTGCCTATAGCCAAACCGTTTTTATTTTTAGCCTTTTTCTCTTTATTTTAGCAGGCAATCTTGTAGCAATTTTTCCCTTTGTAGAAGAAGCAACAAAAGATATCAATACTACCTTTGCTATGGGCATTCTTTCTTTTTTATATGTCCAATATAATGCCATAGCTACTCACGGCATCATGGGATACATACAAGAATTTACTTCCCCTATTTTTCTCATGGCACCATTGCATGTTATTAGTAAATTATCGACCATCATTTCAATGTCATTCAGACTCTTTGGTAACATTTTCGGCAGCGGCATTATTTTGCATATCTACCTGCTTGTCCTTGAACGCTCTGTGGTATTGCAACTTTTAGGCTTGGGCCTTGGTCTTAATGTCCTCATGACCGCATTTTTTATTCTCTTTGAAGGGTGCTTGCAAGCCTTTGTATTTACCATGCTTGCTATGACCTATTTAGGCATTGCCATGACTCCAGAACACACGGAGCAATCCCATGCTTGAACCAACGGTTTTTAATAGCAGCCTCATTCATTACATCGTCACTGCATTATCGGTCATTGTTCCGTGTATTAGTGTCGGCATTGGCCAAGGACTCGTGGGCTCAGCTGCCTGCAAAGCACTCAATATTCAACCAAGCGCCAAAGATGATATCACCAACACCGCCCTTTTAAGTATTACTCTCATGGAAATGGCCTGTATTACTGGTATTTTAATTGCACTCCTCTTGGGCTTAGAACCGGTTATTGGGATCAGTGAGTATGTTCATATTGGCCAAATAGGCATAGCACTTGCCCTTTGCCTGGTCGGAGCATGCGTGGGCTATTTTTCTTCTTATCCAGCGCAAGAATCGTGCCTAGCCATTGCCCGCCAACCTTTTGCTGCTTCTTGGATTTTTAGGTTCAATTTATTTGTTCTTTCTATCATGCAAACCCCCCTCGTATTTGGATTTATTATAGCCTGGCTCATTAAGGGGCAAGCCTTTGAAGTAACAACATTGACTGAGAGTCTTCGTCTTATAGCTGCCGGTGGCGCTATAGGCTTAGGATGCATTGGCCCGATATGGGGCATGGGACTTCTCACCCGTACTGCTGCCAAAGGAGTGGGCATTAATCGTAATGCCAGTGAATCGATAATGTCATTCACCTTTATTGGTCAGACCATTATTGAAACTCCCATTATTTTTGCTCTGCTTATTTCCATTTTACTTCTATTCTATAAAACAACTGACGGCTCCCTGATTTCTGCCATTGCCATGCTTGCAGCGAGCGTAGCAACCGGTCTTGGCATGCTGAATCCCGGCATTAATGCAGGAAGAGTAGCCCGCTCAGCGGTAGAACAAATTACCTATAATCCTATGGTCTATACTCAGGTTTTAAAATTAAATATTGTGGCAGAAGCATTTATTAATACCAACGCCATTTACGCACTCCTTGTTTCTCTTCTGCTTATTATACTCTTTTAGCTACCTAAAAAAGGGAGAGCATGAAAGCATCAGATACCGCTCTGGTATACATTATTACGCATTTAGAATTGGGCGGCGCTCAAAAAGTATGCCTTTCCTTATTTCATGGCATGCATGAACAAGGTTTTGTGCCGTATCTTATAACCGGCCCTGAAGGCGCGTTAGCACCCCAGGTTATTCATAAAGATCGGGTGATTGTCATCTCTACTATGAAACGCGCTATTGGATTGAGTGCACTGTGGCAAGAATGGAAAACCTTTTCTACGCTCGTGCGCACTTTGCATGCATTAAAAAAGAAACATAAAAAAGTTATCGTGCATACCCATTGCACCAAAGCAGGAATTGTCGGCCGCTGGGCTGCCTTTTTTGCCCGCATTGCAGAACGCATTCATACGGTCCATGGATTTGCATTTCATGACCACCAATCGCGCATTGCATGGTGGTTAACCTATCTTGCAGAACTGGTAACAAGCTGTATTACTACTCATTTTGTGTGTGTTTCAATAGCGGATATAAAAATGGGAACCCGTCTTTTTCCTCGCTTTGCCCATAAGCATTCTCTTATCCGCGCTGCAGTAGCATGGGAACGATTTTATAAACCTGCTAGGAGTCTGAGTGGTTCCCCTCAACCATTTGTTTTTGGTACCATTTCCTGTTTTAAAGCACAAAAAAATCTCTTTGACCTTCTACGCGCTTTCCGATTCGCACATCATCGTTTTGCTCACGCTCGCTTAGAAATTATTGGTGATGGTATATTGCGCCCCGCATTAGAAGCGTGGATCGCTGAAAACAACCTATCCTCAGTTATCACGCTGCATGGATGGCAAGAAGAAGTAGCCACTCATATGATGCGCTGGCATGCATTTGCATTAAGTTCACTCTGGGAAGGATTACCCTGCGCAGTAGTTGAAGCGCGCTTATTACAATTACCAGTGCTTGCCTATGATACTGGTGGCATTCATGAAGTAATTACCTCGGGACACAATGGATTTTTATATTCCCAAAAGGACTGGGAATCCTTAGCCCAAGGCATGATACAACTCATGGAATCGCCTGAGGTATATAAAACATTGCGCACCAATTCAGATTCTCTGCATGATTTTAAAAATGAAACCATGATTGCGCAACATTCGAGTCTCTACAGAATGCATCTTTGACAACCGAAACTTCAATATGTTATTGCTTGACTCAGTACTATAAAAAGGAGCCTTATGAAGTCTATTAAATTCATTCTTATTTTGACCGTAGCAATAACATCCTTAAATGCTACCCCTCCTCTAAAATCTGCTAAATCATCGCTCCTAGAGCATCCTGAGATTGGCTTTGCCTATCTTCCTGAAGAAATAAAAAATTGCCTTATTGAATTGCATGGATATGATGATTCTCTTGCATGCGATGTTCTGAGTGCGGACGTTATTACTATTGCGCAGGCAGAGCAGCTCGTCTGCAATTGCAGAAAGGTTCTTGAAGCGCACAGCGATACAATTTCTTATCTTTCGGGCACTGAAATGTCTCTATGTCTCGATGTTTATGAAAATTTTATACAACATTTGCATGATCCTGAAAATCTACGCAAGCATGCCCAATCAAAAGTGTATCTCGATATATGGGTACAAAATGCAGCGCGCATTCGGACTTTAACGGTCGATGGTAATGCGGCAATTTCAGGCTCATTGTCAGCGGGCAATACTTTGGTCAATGGTAATCTTACGGTCACCGGTAATGAAAATATTCAGGGGAATTTAATAGTCGATGGAACTATTACGGTAGGTGGCACAGGAATTGCACAAGGCCCTACGGGCGCTACTGGTGCAACAGGAGTAACAGGCCCCACAGGAGCAGCAGGAACGGGTATTAATAGCAATTCAGGACTTTGTAATCTTTCAGTCGGTGATAATACCAATCCCGTTGCCCATGGCTCGGGTAATACTGCCATCGGTGAAAATGCCCTGGAAAACAACACAAGCGGAACTGATAGTACAGCAGTAGGATGTAGCGCGCTGGCTGCCAGTACAGCAGGCCTCAATACTGCAGTGGGTTATCAAGCAGGAACTGCAATTACCACCGGAGTAAGAAATACTTTTGTTGGTTTGAGCGCCGGTGCAGCTCAAATTGTTGATAATGATAATGTCTTCATTGGATATCAATCTGGATTGAATAATAGCGGAGCAGGAGGAAATACTTGCGTGGGATCAATCACAGGTAAATCAAGTACGGCTGGGCTAAATACTTTTATTGGTTATGCTGCAGGAAATGCCAATACCAGCGGGACAGCCAATACTTTCGTAGGGTGTGCTGCTGGTGTCGCAAATATTACAGGAGTAAATGACACCTTCCTTGGATATCAAGCAGGAGAGGCAAATTCAAGCGCTTCGCAAAATACTTTTGTGGGAGCAAATGCAGGTGTGCATGTAACTTCGGGTGCAGATAATACTTTTATAGGGGCCGAGGCAGGACAAAATAATACTACTGGTGCCAATAATTCCTTCATTGGCTATAATGCGGGTCATACCTGTACCATTGGTAATAACAACACCATTCTTGGTGAAGGGGCCAACGTAGATACCGCAGGACGGAATAATTGCATTATCTTAGGCATTGCAGCATCTTCAACAGGCGCATTAGGCGATGGCCAATTGGTACTCGGCTCAGGCACTACTCAATTAATAACCGGCGCAAGTGCAAGCAATGGGAATGTCACGCCCCCAGCTTTAGTGAATGGTTATTTAACGGTGCTACTCAATGGTCAGATTGTGAAAGTTCCTTACTACAGTAACTAATTGGCAGTATCTTGACTGCGCCATTACCAATTCGCTACCTTATCGGTATGAAAAACCATATAAGGAGAAATGTTTATGATGAATAAAACATTAAAAGGCCTGCTTATTTTAGGCACTGGTTTAGTTCTGTTGCTCAATACACTCGGAATTTTAACCTATGGCCTGAATGGATTAATTGTAGTTGGTTCAATAGCATTAATGCTCTATGGCTTCTTAGAAATGGATGGTTACAATAAACTGCATGCTTTATTAAGCAGAGTAAAAATTAAGTAATCTTTATTTTTCTACTTCAGACGAAACAAAACATACTCCTGATGCAAGCTCTATATCATGCTCTTTCAGTTTTTTGCTCAATGAGAGGCGAATATCGCTCGCAATATCCCACATATCAAGGGTATGGTGTGAGCTTAAATAGCCGCGCACCAGAAATACATAGCCCAATTTGCTGAATGAATCCAGGCGCACGATTGGCCGTGGATTTTTGAGTACAACACGGCTTTCATCCAACACTCGAAGCAGCAGTTCTTTTACTTTTTGCGGATCATGCTTAAAAGGAACAGTAATCGTAATATCTTCAAAAGCAATAAAGCCGCGGACAAAGTTCCAATTCGCAATAGCTCGCGTAGTAACAAATACATTCGGCACCACTAAGGTGGTGCTATTTTTACGCCGAATTTCTACTGATCGAGGAGTGATTCGACGCACTACGCCATTGGTATTTTCATCCACCCAAATGTAGTCACCCACCTTAATCGGTTGCTGCAGAATAATAATAAAGTAGGCAATGAGATCGGCCAATGGATCTTTGATAACCCAACCAAGACCCAGTATTAAGGCACCAATTAAGTACCAGACCAGTTCACCAAGCCCTACCGATTGAAAGCCAACAATAAGGGCTGCAATAATCACTAAATAACGCACTAATGAAGAAACGGTATTCTGCACCCCAGCTTCGATGAGCAAAATGTCAAAAATACGCCCTAAGACAAAGCGATTTATAATAAAGCCCATGAAGATACCAGCGCCCACAAAACCAAAAATACGGGCAATGGTATAGAGAGAAATAGGGGATTTGGTGGTTTCTAGTAAGAATGGGGTTTTGATCCAGCTGACAATATCAGACCAGGTGCTAATTTTGATGAGTAATTCAGGCCATCCCCAGATGCGCGCTGCAATAATACAACCCAAAAAGGTAAAGGCAAGCAGAATGGCAACCACGAGCATCCCATACCAAGTTTTGGCATAAGAGAATCGATCACGAACGATATCATCTTCCACGTCAATATCAAAGAAAATTCGGGAAGTAACCCGCTTTAGCCATTCATGGAGCCAGACCAATAATTGCATTAAAATAGCGGTGAAAAATACCCGTTTTAAGATATAGAGGACCAAGCGCCCATATCCTACATACGGGTTACTCAATACAATAATGGCGATGAGAAGCAGCTGAATCAGATAATAGTAACCATCCACAATATCTCGAATCCAGAGCCAAAAATTATTACGCACCGGAATAAGACTGAGAATTTGATCCTTGGAAAGTAATAAAATGGCTGAGATTTGGAAAATAATAAAATTAAGAGCCAAGAAAATAGTCGGCAGTTCTGATTTGCGATATAAGCCAAGAATAAAGGCTTCGCGCAAGAATGTAATAATAATGGTGCCATAGACGAGCAAGGTTAATACCACAATAAAGCGGCGCTGATATTCCCTGCTCAATAACACGTAATCATATTTTACGTTGAAATAGACCACATAGCGCATTAAGCGACTGGCAAAATAGAGTAAATAAGGGATAGAGCATAAATAAAACAAAATCAGAGGATAGGGATCGGGCAACGGATGATAAAAAAATAAGAAATACAGCAAAATCCACACAATAAGACTGACAATATGGCGCAACCCAAACCCTAGAATAATAGCGGTGGCGATACTCACCCACCTGACCCCGGTAGGCGCATGCTCCAATGAAATTAAATAGTTTGTGATGAAGGGCAAATAGCGCTTGATAAGAAGCAAAATTCCAAAAAGTAAGAGTATTTTTAATAAAAAGAAAAGAATATCAAGCCATGAACTAAATACGCTTTGCAAAAAGGGCAAAATGCCGGTAACTCGTAAATTTATCAAATAGATGGCCACATTTTTGAAAAAAAGACGAAGATCGGGAAGACTGTCTTTTACCCCTTGCCATGAAATGGCATGCTCTGGACGATACCAAATAGTAACAGCAGAAAGCTCCGAGTAAATAAAATCAATATGCTTAATGGTATTAGTAATAACACTGGCTAAATCGCCATAAATTTGGCTCAGCTTACTCAAGATGTCATGCTGTTCCTGCATTTTTTCTTGGGCATGTTTTAATAAACTCACATAATGCTCGTAATCATCTTCTTGCCCAGCAAAAATAGTAGTGCGCAAGCGCGGTGCCTGCTTTAATTTTTCGGTGAGATTATCCAAGCCCTTTTTTTGTGTCGATAACTGTGCAACAACCGTATTTTGCCGTTCTTTATCGCGGGCTAAATTCGCCCCCGCTTCCGCACGCGGCGTATCATATTTTTTAATTTCTTTGGCAACTTCCTCTTCTGCTGCAAAGTTTCGGCCTGCCATACCATAAAATGATTGCTTAACGGTAATGCGCACCCCTTCTGAACGCAAACGCTCTTCTTCTAACGAACTTTGCGCTTCAAGCAACTCTTTTTTGCGTTTTAAGGCTAACACTTCATGATATAAAGCCCCGACTTCTGCTAAAGCAATATAGGCCGATGCCCGAGTGCGCGGAACTTTATTCCATTCTTCTAAATCGGTATCAACCGCAATATTATAGCGCTTGCTCAAGACTTCTAATGCTCGATCTTTATCTTTCAAAGAAGTCTGAATGCGTTCAATTTCTTGGCGATATTGATCTTTGATCGTAAAACTATGCTGACGCTTGCGATCAAGCTCATCAAGGGCCAATGAGACGTCGGCAGGAGTTACTCGGGTTGAGTGTTTTACCTGGGTAAATACTTCATTGAGAATATCTAAATGCTGCCGTACCGTACCAATTCGAAAGCGAATGAGATCCAATTTTTGTTCTATTTCCTGTACTCGCCATTGATTTACCGTATAGCGTTCATGAGTGATTTCCTCTTTTAACTGTCGTATCGTGGCATAATCACGATTTTGCACCGAGAGGAGTGAAGGTTGGGCAGCCTGATCTTTCTTTTCTTTTTTGGCTACTGCTTCAAGACTAGCAGCCAATGTTCGTTTTCTATTGTCTAATTCAGCCGTGGCATGTGATTCTTGCTCATGGAAGCTATACAATACCTTTTCTTGCTCCATGATCATTTCATGGTGCTTTAAAAGATCTTCATCAAAAGAAAACTCTGGCCTGTTATCAACATGGAGTGATGCATAAAATTTAGCCAAATCAGGATCTGCAAGATATTCTTGACGTATCTTGAGCTGCTCATCTAAAAGAACTTTTCTTTGATCATAGACCTGTTTTTTATCGGTAAAAATTTGCACCAATTCTAAAGAAAGATCGAGAACTTTTTTTAACCCTTCTCTTTCTGGATCTTGCTTGAGCACTTCTTCCGAGGTATTAATTTGTTGCTTGAGCTGGTCGAATCGCTGAGCTATATGACTCAGAATATTTTTCTCAGTACTTACTAAGGCTTGGCGTTCATTTTTGAGCCTACCCACATGCATCTGTTCTTGTTCATACCGAGTAGGAAAAAAAGTACGATCAGGAAGAAAGGTCTTTTTCGCTTGTTCAATAAGTTCACTGCTCTGGATCGATGCGTGCATCAATCCAATCATGCATATCAGTATCTTGAGTTGCCTAACCATAATTATTCCATGTCTTATGCTATTTCAGTTTTAAAATGTACATGCAGTGGATGCGCGCGCACGCTCTGAGCAATCCATCCCTGCAATTGTTGTTTAATTTCTAAATGTAGGGCCTGAGCTGCGATAGTGTCAAGCGGTTCTTTACTAAAATCATAGATCCATTGCTGATGTTCATGCAATTCATCAGGATGTAATCCCAGTAACATCACCGTTTTAAAAATAAATGCCGTTCTCATACCCTCATGAGAACTCTCTTGCGGCGTATATCCATAGAGCTGCTCAAGTAATTCAAAAAGTCCGTGCATTAGTGAACCAAATGGCGCACAAAAATAGCAAAGTTCAAGAATTTGATGAATCAGCTGAATATCGCCACGCCCCAATTCTAATGGCATATCAATGACCTTAATATCGGTCAGTCGATAGAGAGAGCCCCAGGGAACACGATCATATTCCAGTAATCCGCCCCTTCGATATTGCTCGCAGGGAGGCACACATTCAATTTTTCCCAAATTTCGATCAAGTAGAATCATCGTGCGTTTCTTGGGAAAAAAAGTTTTTAAAATAATGCCGGCTTCTTTTTCCATACCATCCCCTTTTATATTCCTTCGACAAGCTTCCGTCTTCACTAAAGTTACACCGGGCACGCACTCTCAACCCCCCCCGATCATCCTGAGTGATTGCATCAGCAATCGTATCGAAGGACAGGGCGAACGGGTAGAATAGTGTAGCATAAGTAACCTTTTATTGCGCCACTTTTATCAACTCTTGATTATCACTGCCCAGAGCACCTACATTGGAGCTGACACCCTTAAAAAAAGAGGTACCATGAAGCCGTTCATAGCCCGCCTATCAATAATACTAGTAGCACTTATTGCACATGCAAATCATGCCAGTCCCATTCCTCGGGTTACTGTTTTTTTTGTAGTAGATCAGCTTGCTCAAGAATATATGGAAAGATTGGAAAAGCATTTTAGACATGGGCTGCGCTATTTCTTGCATCATGGCATGGTCTATAAAAATGCCCATTTCCCTCATGCCACTCCCTGCACCGCAGCAGGTCATGCTGGATTGAATACGGGTGCATGGCCATCCTATCATGGTATTATCGCGAACCACTGGGCCTCCCCAGTAGGTAAAAAAATATACGCCGATGAGGATAATTCGGGCAACGCTTCAGTATTTGCACCCGATGGAAGCACCACCTATAATTTCGGAAAATCGGCTCACCATATTATGGCCGATGGTATTTCTGACCAGTTTATTTTGAGCCAAAGTCCCTGCCAAAAACGATATGCCTATGCCCTTTCCATTAAAAGCCGATCCTCTATTTTAGCCGCTTCTCATATGGGCAAAGCAGTTTGGTTTGATAATAAGAGTGGTAATTTTACTTCAAGCAAAGCCTATTTTGATGAACTGCCCGATTGGCTCGTTACTTTTAACCAAGAGGCGTGGCATAAATCAATGAAGGAAGTAACCTGGAAGTTGCGCTATCCCTGCGATTCATGCGCCTATGATTATTACGATATCGATTGTAATACGTATGGATCTCGCACCGATCATCTGGTGGGAAAAACTCTGGCAATGAGTAGTTGTGAAGAAAAACCCTACGATCTTTTCATTCGTACACCTGCCGCCAATCAATTACTTCTTGATCTTGCCTATGCCTGCATTGAAGAGCATGTGCACTATCATGATAATGAACAACTGCTACTCTGGATTTCATTAAGTTCACTCGATGCGGTTGGTCATGACTTTGGTCCCCATAGCCGAGAAGTCATTGATATGATTTATCATCTTGATAAACAGCTGGAATGCTTTATGCATGACATTACTCAGTTGTTAAAGCGAAGAGATTTCTTCTATGTGCTCACCGCCGATCACGGTGTTTCGCAAATTCCTGAATTGATGTGTGAAAATGGATATAAAGGGGCCAAACGCATTCAATATAGCGATATGATTGCAGCAATGAATAAGGAAATTAAAAAACACTTTGGCCTTGATGATATGATAGTCAGTTGCCAATCAAATCAATTTTATTGCAATAAAGAAAAATTAAATGCCCTTGAATTTAAAAAACAGCGCAATCTCATTGCAGGCTGCAAGCGCTATTTACAATCTACCAGCCTCTTTAAAAATGTCTGGACAGCACATGAACTGCAAAATCTTGCCTGTGAACCATTTTCTTATGAAGCATTTTATAAGAATCAGTACTTTTTTGGCCGCTCTGGCGACATTATTGTGCAGCCATTCCCCTATCAACCATTGATAGAATACCCTCATGGCAGCACTCATCGTACCTGCTATGAATCGGATACCCGAGTGCCGCTGATACTCTACCAAAAGAGTTACTTTGAAAAACGGGTCGTGTATGATCGAGTATGGACCTTGCAACTGGCGAATACCCTGGCTCATATTCTTCATATTCCACCACCTTCAGCCTCTCCATTCCCATTGCTGCCCGGTGTCATTGAGTATGATCCAATCACGGGAGAAGCAATACAACCGGTAGTGCTCTAAGAGGAATTGGCCTATACTAAAAAGCGTCATCTCATACAGAAAGCGAGATAGGTATGGTATTAAAAAAGAAAACATTACGAACAAAAAAGAAACGTACTACAAAACCTTCACTTCAGGCAAAAGCATCTTCTGCTCTTTTTAGTGATAATCCCGCCATACAAAAAGCCTATGAAGAAGTAATGAAGAAGTTTGCACCGGTCTTTGCTGAGCTCGCTAACAAATAATATGAATAATATTGTTTTTCTTAACAGTGAAGAAATTATTCGCTTAAATGCTAAACAAATTCAATATTATGGCGGCATTCATGGCCTTCGAGACCGTCACTTACTAGAATCAGCCACCCATGAATCTCAAGTTTCTTTCTCAGGAACTTATCTTTACAAAGATATTTTTGAAATGGCAGCAACATCTGCCTATAGCCTCATCAAGAATCACCCTTTTATCGATGGAAATAAAAGAACCGGCATGGCCGCTGCATTTATTTTTCTTTATTCCAATAAGTATAGATTGCCTCTAAATCAAGAAGAATGGGTAAATCTAGCAATCGATATAGCCACTTCGAAAATAACACTCAAAAAAGTGGCTCACATCTTAAGAAAAAAATCGCGAGCACGTTAAATATCCGATTCAAGACCCAAGGCAGCTAAAAATGCCTTTTGATTCGGTTCTCTGCCCAAGAATGCCCTGAGCATATCCGAAGGATCTTTGCTTCCACCGGGAACGAGCATAATTTGGGCATAACGATGGCCCGTCACAGGATCTAAGAGGCCGCCCTTTTTAATGTCCTCAAAGAGATCAAGAGCAAACACCTTAGACCACATATAGCCATAATAACGAGCACCATATTCCGTTAAATGCCCAAAATTAGCATAATGCTTATCATCGACATTATAGAGAATGTGCTTCTCTGCCACCTGATGTAATTTCTTTTGAATCTCTTCAACATTCTTGGTGCTTCCCGGTCCAAAATACTCCAATGCACAGAGAGAGTAATAACATTGTGTGGTGATGAAAAGCCCACTCCCAAAGGTGCGGAGTTTAATGAGTGCTTGGATCAAATGATCGGGCAACGGTTCCCCAGTCTGATAGTGGCGAGAATATTGCTTTAAAATATGAGGATCATAGAGCCATTCTTCAAGCATTTGAGAAGGCATCTCTACAAAATCCCTTTTTACCTGCGTTCCTGAAAGACTTGCTTGAGCGGTTCTGCCCAGCAATCCATGCAAGGCATGCCCAAATTCATGAAAAAAGGTTGAAACATCTTTGTAGCGCAACAAAGAGGGCTTTGAAGCACTTGGTTTAGGAAAGTTTGCGATGACAAATGCCAGAAATACACTCGGAGAATCGGGAGCATGTTCCAGAGCATGCACAATAGCAGCGCAACAGGCATGGCCATATTTATTATCGCGAGGATAGAGATCTAAAATGAAATGGCCCAGGAGTTTGTTGTTTTCATCGTACACTGCCATGAGCGTTATATCATCAGCCCACGGACATTGAAAAGGAAGTTGCTTAAAACGTAGGCTAAAGAATTGTTGATAGAT